>Ga0247841_10006740_pt1 | contig 17489 bp, 15 predicted proteins | sample LaCruzMarch2015__2_FD_192410 | JGI IMG/M metagenome (GOLD analysis project Ga0247841, IMG submission 192410) | Freshwater microbial communities from meromictic Lake La Cruz, Castile-La Mancha, Spain - LaCruzMarch2015_18m | ecosystem: Environmental > Aquatic > Freshwater > Lake | place: Spain... | reverse complement strand
TCTCATCCTTCACATATTTTCCGCGAGGGTATGCCCATACGATGAGGGGCAGCCCATATTCATCCGCCTCGGCAGATACAACTCCGAAGTCGCGGAACAAATCCGCCTCACGCGGCGAGCCGACATAAAGCGTGTAGCCAATCGCATCGGCGCCAAGCGCCACGGCCTCCTTCACGGAGCAAACCGGCGAAGAATATATGTCATCTTTCGGCACAATGTTCGTCCTGCCATTGCACTTGAGCACAAGGGGCACCTTGCCCGAGTAGCAATCCTTGTAGTGCTTGGCAATGCCCTTCTGGAGCGCAAAGCCGGTGAAGCCGCCGCGCGCAGCTATGTCGCACACGTATTCCGGGTCGATATTCTTGCTATTGAAGTCCACTGGCCCGTGCTCCATGCCCTGGTCCATTGCGATTATGAGCACCCTGCCGTTTTTCACAATTTTCCCTAGATGCGAATTCTTATCCTTCATTCTCTCACCAAAACAAATTCGCCTCGAAACATTATAAAACGCGCACCTGTTGGGCGCATGTGCTTGGGCGATGAGCCTGCTGCGGCGCCTGCGCCGAATGCATAGCTGGCTGCTTTGCTTGCAATTGCAAGGCTCGTACACCGCCCCGGTGCGTGCGCATGCCGCGTCCTCTGCCTCGCCAGTGCCCGCCTGCGCCCGTTGTTGCCCAGCATTATAAAACTTGCCTGCGCCTTCGTTTCCGGTGTTGCCATGCCAGACATGCTCTCAGTTTACGACTTTGACAAGCGCGAAGCCGACGCCTGCCTTTCCGAGGCTTCAAGGATGGAGGCATTGCTCAAAAAGGGCAAGCCCATCAAGCTTCTCGCAGGGAAAATCACCGCCAACCTATTCTTCGAATCATCCACTCGCACCAACTTCTCCTTCCAATCAGCGGCTGCGCGCCTGGGCGCAACGCCGCTCGTGTTCTATTCCGACAAAAGCTCTGCACAGAAAGGCGAGACGTTTTCAGACACCATCCAGATGATGGACGGCTACGCGGATGCGCTTGTCATCCGCCACCCCCAGCCCGGCATGCCCCAGCTTGCCTCGGAGATTGCAAGCCATCCCGTGATAAACGCGGGCGACGGGGGCAACCAGCACCCCTCACAGGCGCTCATCGACATCTACACCATCAAAAAGCTCAAGGGAAAAATCAGCGGGTTGAATGTGACGCTGATGGGCGACCTGAAGCACGCGCGCGCAATGCGCTCGCTTTTCCATCTGCTTGCAATGTACGGCGCAAACATCTCGCTTTGCTCGCCAGCACTCCTTGCAATGGGCTCTGAGGTGGTATCGCGCGCGAAAAAGGAGTTTGGCGCAAACGTCCATGAAACCACCAAGCCGTCCTTTGCAGGATGCGACATACTCTACATCTGCCGCGTGCAGCGCGAGAGATTCGCAGACCAGGACGAGGCGCTGCGAATGTCCCAGGAATTCCGCATTGGCATTGGCGCGCTTCGCGCCGCGCCCAAGAGCATGGCTGTCCTGCACCCACTCCCGAAAATAGACGAGCTTCCCCCCGAATTCGACTCGGACGCGCGCGCAAAATATTTCGAGCAGGCAAGAAACGGCGTGCCTGTGAGGATGGCAATCCTGAAGAGGTGCATACTTGGAAAATAAAGCGCGCATAGGCGCAAGCCTGGGCAAGGCGCGCCTGCTTGGCGCGAGGGGCTTGCTAATTGACGCGCGCATAGGCGCATGCCTGGGTGCGGGGTGCTTGCTTGGCAAATGAACAGGCAATGGCGCCCCTCAAGCCCTCCGCCCTGAAAAGGCTCCTCCTCAAGCCCAAGCCGTGTTCCATCCTTCTCCTTCTCAAGGACTCGGAGCAGACATGGTATCCCTCCAAGCTCGCGCGCGTGTCAGGCTCATCATATGTGCACGTGATAAATCTCCTGTCAAACCTGCGGAAATTCGAAATTGTGGCCTCGGAGAAAAAAGGCAAGCAGAACATATTCCATCTCACCGAGAAAGGAGCCTACCTCGCCCTCACGCTTGATGACTTGGCAAAAAAGTGCGAAGCCGCAGAGACCGAGCACAAGCAGGTGAAGCAGGAAGCCCCTCCGCCGCACCCCCTGCCTGAGGTGCCCGCGATGCAAAAGGAAAAATCGGATGCAAAACCCGCGGCAGCCGAGAAAAAATAATGCCCTGATGCTCGCGCAAAGCAACCGCACGCCGTAAGAATCCATCCGATAGCCATAATAAAATTGCGGTGGAAATATCCTCATGGGGTGGCATGTGGGGCGCCTCGTCTTCTTGGTGATTCTGGGCTTATTCTCATTGTTATGCATCGCTTCGGCATCAGGTTTTCCCGACTGCTTTCCAAGCGACCCTCTCGCGCGCTTCTGGCAGGACCCATCCTACATCTCGGGCAATCCAGGCATCATATCCATCTGGTCCATCCACTCCTACGCATTCTCATTTGACAATTCCACTCAAAGCCTTGGGCTGGAAAACATTTCACTTATGAATGGGAGCGCCCTTCTTGCGCGCGTTCCTGCCGGGCAAAGGGCCGCACTGTCCGAGCCGGCCGCCCTCCTCACGCGCGCCTCTGGCGAGATTGCGCTTGCAAAGGAGGCAAGGAGTTCATCGCACGAGCTTTCCTCAAAGGCGCAGGCGGCGGTGCGCGACAATTTCGGGCTCCTCAATATTCCCCTGGCAAATGTATTTTTCCTCACCATGTGGATACAGCTTGACGTACTCATGAAAGTAACGGCAGTCAGCGAATTCATCTCTCTTTACCCCGCGCAATACTCCTCTGCGCTTGAGCATGCGGCATCTGCGCACGACTCGCTGCAGGCCTCCGCGCTCTCGCTTTCCCGCCTTGCCCAGTCAGAATATGAATATCTTTCCAAGGCGGGCGCAGGCTCGCAGGCATACTCTGGCGCGGCGGCGCCTGCCTTCAACTACGCGGAATCGCTGCTTGCGCCAGACGCAGGCTTTTGCGCAGATGAAATGTCTGCCTACCAAAAGGCATCATCTTATTTCTCATCCTCCCCACAGCTGCCTGATTTTTCCGAAGCCGGATTTCCCGGACGCTTAAACGCGCTTGGCGGCACAAGCGAAAACTCATCGATGATGCGCACCCTTTCTCTTTACATGCTCCTTTCCGATGCAAAAGCCAGCATGCTCTCCGAGCACTCTACTGCGCTTTTGTCTGCCCAAGACGCCTATCGTTCCCTCTCCTCCGAGCTTTCCCTGCTTGGCAATGAAAAGCTCGAGCTCATCGGCGACACGCCGCCCTTTGCAGCCAGCGGCACCTCTCTTCTGGTGGGTGGCAGCTACGCAGGCATCTATAGCGGCTACCAAAATGCAAAGGAGGATTCATTGCGCGCGCAATCGCTCATATCTGCTTCACAGGCGAGCTTTTCCTCAAAAGATGCAGATGGCTGGCTTTCCCTGTCAATCTCCGAGGCTCAGTCCTCCTCTGAAATCTCGCAAACTGCGCTTGCCTCCATTCGCCTCGTGCGCTCAAACGCAGAGGCTGCAGTTCTTTCCCAGAAAAAAATCGCCGAGGATGCAATAGCTCTTGCGCAGCAATCCACCGGCGCATCCGCCACGTCGCTGGCATCGTCACAGTCCCTGTCTTTTGCGCGCGCGGTTCTTGCGCAGGCAGAAGATGCATTTGCATCAGCGGGCTCGCTCCCATCGCTTGGCGCGCGCTATGCAGCATATGCGGATGCCGCGCGCCTTGCAGGCCGCGCGCAGTCTCTCTCGCAAGGCCAGCAGGCGGCAGGAGCGCTTTTGGAAGCTGAGCAGGCACTCTCAAAATACTCCTCCCTCGTCTCCTCTGCACGCATTGACGGGATTGATGTGGCGTATGAGCAGGAAACCATCTCGGAATACCGCGCCCTCCTGTCAGCATCCCCTCAATCCGCAGACATAAGCTCCGCGATTCTTTCCGCGCTCGAGAGCGACTCGCGCGCATTGCTTCTCAGGATATATGAAACATACTCCTACCTTGAGGAAAAATATTCCCGCGCATCTGGAATTTCCAATGAAATGCGCGCGTTCGCCCCGTCGCTTGCGCAGAAAGCAGGCGCCCTCTCAAGATATTTCCCATCAGGCAAGCTTGATGCCGAATCATCCGCCGGCCGCCTCAAGCAGATCGAGCGCGACCTTGACTCAACCATCCTCGCCTGCGAGCAGCAATCGCCGCAATACCTCTCCTCCGCCCTCTCGCAAAATTCACAAGTGTCGGAAATCCACGAAACGCCCGTGCTTGGCAGGCAGACTGACTATGCGGCATACATCACCACAAAAAATCCCTCCACTCTATCCTCTGCAACTGCAATCCCGTTCTCGGTGCACGTCCGTTCCCATCTATTCTTCGGATTTCTCAAGCGGGGATGCGGTATCCGACGCCTACCCGGAAAAGGGCAAGGCAACCATCCTCCTTTCCAGCGTCGCGCCGCTCCAATCATTCTCGTTTGCATTCATGAAAAAAGACCAGCCAGCGCAAATCATCTCGTCTGGCGATGCCTGCCTGTTTGCCACAGAGGAGATCGCCTCTGCGAGCCGAACAATATCGTTCGTGTCATCCCGCGCCCTTCCTGCACTAATCATCTCGCAATCAGCACCCGCCCTTTCACACTCTGCAGTTGCTTCATACGCAGGGCAAAAATTTCCCCTCTCATCGTTCGCATCTGGCGATGAAGACCTGCTTTCGGGTGAAATAAGCGGCGTGGCATCAGGCAAAGGCGAGCTTGGCATCTCCTATTCAGTTTCCCATCCATTCACATCGTCGCTCTCAGAACGGGAATACATAACACTGCCGCTCGGCACAAAGCAGATCTCCTACACCCTTTCGCTCTCCCCCTCGTCAATTGAATGCCCCTCCGCAACGGTTTCCATCTACGAGCCCTATCCAGGCATCGCCAACCTTAGCATCACCCCGCTCTCAGGCGAAAAGGTGGTGCGCGCATCTGCCACTGCCTCTGGGAGCGAAACGCAGATGTCGCTCACATTCTCGCCTCTGGCAAAAGGCAAGGCTGCCTCGTTTTTTGTTTCCTTCATCCTGCAGGACGCTTCCCAGGCGCTCTCCGAGGCTTTTTCGCAGGCAGAGCTTCTTGTGCTCACCTACAACAGGTCAAAGGATGCCCTCATGCTCGCCGAGGCAAAAAGCCTTGCGTCGCAAGGCAATAACAACGAGGCGCTTACCATTCTTTCCCAATTGCGCAAAGAGGCGCAGGAGCTTTCATACTCTGCAGGCGACTATCGGCTCTTCCTGCAGGAAAAGTCAGAGTCGGATGGCATTGCTGCCTCGCTTGCGCCGATCCAAAACTCCCTTCTGCTTGCAAACTCCTCATCGCAGGGTGCATTCTCCTCAGCGCTTTTCAAGTACCGCGCCGCTCTCACATCAGCTTCCGACGAGGCCGACGCAGGCGGCTACCCAAAGGCAGTCTCCATCCTCCGCAAGGCAAAAACAGACCTATTCTCCTCGCTTGCCACGCTCTCGCTCTCTTCCCTCTCATCTGTCTCGGAAAAATATGCAGCCGCGCGCAAGCAAGGCACAGGCAATTCTTCCCTCTTAATCTCAGCACAAGGCGAAATATCCGAGGCGCAATCATACTACTCGCAAGGCGAGTTCGCGCAGTCCATCCTGCATTCATCCAACGCCCTGGTCAGCCTCTCCCTGCTTGAGCAGGCATCCTCCAGCAGCGCATCGGAAATGGCAGCTCAGGCTGAAAATATCCGTTCGGACTATGCAGCACTCCGTGCCGAGGTCGAGCAGCTGCTTGCGAACTATTCCTCCCAATACGCAGCACTCACCACGCAGTCACGCCGCCAGCTCCCATTCACGCCCTCTGCTGCCACCGCGCGCCTGTCAGACGCAGACAAGCTACTAACCGCCTCAAAAAAAGCCTCGCTCCCGCCCGGGGAAGCGCTCTCGCAGGCAAATTCCTCCATCGCAAAGCTTTCCGCGCTCCAATCCTCCCTCACAGGCGCGCTCGCGTCGCTTTCTTCTTCTGCCTCCACCTCCCTTGGCGTTGCACGCGCAGCGCTTTCCGAGGTGAAATCGCGCGCAGGCGCTGAGGACGCAAAGCAGATAGGCGACGAAGTCGCGCGCGCGGAGGAGTTCCTCTCAAGCGCGATGTATGCGGACTCGCTCGCATCCTCGGACCGCGCAATCAAGGCGGCAAACACGGCGCTCTCAAAATCAGGCACAGGCGGCAATCCGCTCCAGCCAGTCGCGCTTGCAATCATATCGATAATTTTCCTTGCAGGCGCGGCATATTACTTCTTTTTCATGGGAAAAAAGCGCGCCCAGCCCGAGGAGAAAAAGGAAGTGCCCAAGGCTGAATGAATTCCAGGCTTGGCGCTAAAGAAAAAATAAAAACAGAAAAAGGAAAGGAAAAATTTACTGCATCCTCGAGGGCTTGCCTGCGAGCGCGAGCTCCTTGCTCACCAGCTCGGAGAGCACATCCTTGGCGATCACGCGCCTCCCTCCTATCTTCACGTGCGGGATGCGGTTCCTGTCCAGGCGCCTCTCGAATGCGTTCCTCTTTATGCGGACGCCCTTCGAGTTCATTTCCTGCACTGCGTCGCCAACGTCGTAATAGTTCTTGCAGACATGCACCATGCCCTCGATTGCCGACTTTGGCACCCAGCGCGCTGTCCCAATCTTTAAGGACGGGACCGAGTTCTTCTCGATCCTACCTATGAATGCGCGCAGGTTGAGCTTCTCGTGCTTCTTGAGCTCGTTGAACGCCTGCTTGACAGTGTAGTATTCATTCGCAAGCGCAATCCAGTCGTGCACCACAGGCTTTGGGATAAGCCTCTTGTTGCCGATTTTCACTGAGTGCACAGAGCGCCTCTCCACGCGGCCCCCGAATGCGCGGTAGGACAGGTTGACGCCTCCCTTCTTGAGCTCGTCGTAAGCCTCCTCGACAGAGAACAGCCCCATGCCCTTCAGGCGTTCGCGCTCGAGCTTGTCCTGGGCATACAGGTCGTTTGCCTTGCCGACAATGTCGGAGATGCTCGAATGGAGCGACTTTTCGTCAGAGGTGCGCCTGGACTTCATGTCGGAGATTTTCATCGACTTGAGCCTGGTCACCACTGGGTCGTTGATTACCTTTTCGATTACGATTCTTTTTCCACGGGGCATGTTGTCACCTTCTCGGGCAGAAATACCACATATACATTTTTTACCATCTTATTTCTGCAGATGCACATTTAAAAGGCTTTCGTAAACATCCGCAAAATACCGCTTTTCACCCTGCCCGATAGGGCTTCAGAAATTAGATTAATAAACCCTCTGCTTTGCCATCTTAGCCGTGGAAAAACAATCCCTATGCAAGGAATGCCATCGGCGGTTCTTTTCGCGCGCGGAAATCCCCATCGCAGGGCGCAGCGAGGAATGCTTCATCTGCCAAGGAACACTTTCGGCGCTTCCCTCCCTCGTGGAAAGCGCACTTTCCCAATCGCACGGTTTCGAGTGGGAAACATTTTCCGTCTCATCCTCATTCTCCCGAGCCATGCTCATGCGGGAAGCAGAGATTGCAACGCACCTGCTGCCTGGCGAGTTCACCTCGTTGAAAAACGACATCAATGCCAAGCTTTCAGAAAAAATCGCAAAAGCCACCAAGAATAAAAATGACCAGCGGGCGGCAGACGCATCCTTTGAGTTTGATTTCACCTCTAATAAGGCAACCGCGCGCCCCATGCAGCTTTACGTGCACGGGCATTACATAAAGCTTGCGCGGGGCTTTTGCCAAAGCCGCTGGCACTGCTCGGAATGCGGCGGAAAGGGGAAAAGCGCGCCTGCAAATGGCAAGAGCGAGGGCATCGCGTGCCCCTCCTGCAGCGGAAGCGGCATGAACTACCCATCCGTAGAGGAGGAAATCGGCAAGGTACTGATGCCTGCGTTCGGCGCAGCAGGCTGCACCCTTCACGCAAGCGGCAGGGAGGATGTCGACGTGCGCTGCCTCGGCGGGGGGCGCCCGTTTGTCGCAGAACTTTCCGCACCGAAAAAAAGAGAAGCCAACCTCGCCGCGCTCGAGCGCGGATTCCAGAAGAATAAAAACGTGCAGGCTGTGGGGCTTCGCATTGTGCACAAGAATTTCATCGACAGCGTCTGCAATTCCCATTTCGAGAAGGAATACGAGGCAATAGTGTCCGCGGACCGCGCGCTTACAGCAGCTGACGCAAAGAAAATAGCCGCTCTTTCAGGCACTGCGCTAAATCAGCACACGCCAACGCGCGTGCTCGCCCGCAGGACGGATATGCTGCGCAAGAGGACTGTCTACAAAATCAGCGCAGAGGCAATTGACGGCGGCAAGCTCAGGCTCCACATACTTGCCGAGGCTGGCACCTACATAAAGGAATTCATCCACTCGGACGACGGGCGCACAGTGCCCAGTGTATCATCCACTCTCAGCTGCCGTGCGGCATGCGACTCGCTTGACGTTGTGGGGATACACGACTACTTCCTTGAGACTGTGAAAGACTGAGCCTGCGCACGATTTTTTTTACCCGTGCCGTCTTCCTGCGCTGATATCCAAAAAAGCCCGCAGACGCGCCTTTTTATCGTTTATCTCCGTTCTCTTCTCATGCTTGAACTCCCATTCTCCATCCTCTCGCCGCCTGCGTCTGTGCCCGGCATCGACATCCGCATCATGGTCGCAGTGGCATTCACGGGAGTTGCGGCGTACTATGACATGTTCAACAAGAAGTGGGTGCCGGACTCGCTTCTCTGGTGCTTCCTTGGCGCGTCGCTTCTCCTCAACGTGGTGTTTTTCGACCCTATGATTTCCGCTCAGGCGATAGTGGTTGCAATCGCCATAGCCGCTCTCACATACGCGCTTTACAGGATGGGCCAGCTTGGCGGCGCGGATGTTTTTGTGATGGCATCCATCGCGCTTGCCATCCCCTATCTTCCAAAGCCCATCCTCGCAGCATCGCAATCAATCCCATACCCATTTTTCCTCTCCATGCTCGCGCCCACAGGCATTGCCTTCATACTGCACATGCTCTTCCGCTTCCTTCCCTACATCTCCCGCAAGATTTCGCGCGGGGAGGTGAAATTCACACTGCAGAAAGTGGCAGGGCCTGCGCTAATAGCAATCTCGCTTCTCTTTTTCTGGACAATCGTCTCTTCAATGCCCGTGTCATTGCCTGGCTCTTATTTTGCAATAATCGGGTTCCTCAGCGCAGCGCTCATTTTCTTCTCGCTTTTCATGCCGGAAATAAAGGCAAGCATGGTGGAGAAAATCCCAACCTCCCGCCTGCAGTGCGAGGACGTGCTGGCACTTGAGCAGATGCCCTCTCTCGCAAAAAGGCTCAAGCTCTCCCCGTTAATCAGCGAAAAGACGATTGCCGCGCTTCGGCATGCAAAAGTGAAATCAGTGCCGGTCTACACAGGCATGCCATTTTTCCTTCCCTATCTTTTCATAGGCCTGATATTCACCCTGCTTTTCGGCGACCTTCTCTACTATGTGGCTTTTGGCGCCTGATTCGCCTGCGCAGCCTGCTCTACCGCAGCATCCAGGCTGCTTTCGTTATAGCCCCACTCCTTCATGCCTCCTTGCACTGCAAGGTAATACGTGCGCAAAGGGGCTTCCAAGTGCGTGCTTCCTGCCAAGAAATAAGTTTGCGCATCCACTGCGCTGCCATCTGGCATCATGACCTTCACATATTTTCTCTCGTAAAAAGCCGGGGCATTTGACTGCCTGTCAAGAGCAGCCATCTGCTCCTGCGTCAAATAGTAAAGCGCCCCCCTCACCACGCCTCCTTGGCTTTCCTTTGGCGTGGCAACCCCGAATTCCGCAGGGCGTGCATCCTGGCTTGCAAAAATAAGCGCGTAGCCCGGCAACTCGGCTGCAGTGGCATTAGTGAAGCCGCCTGCGCGCGCGCTCATGGTGTTTTTCGCAAGATTGGCGCCATATGCGAAAAAGGCAACCGGCTGCTTTGGTGTTGCATTGAGCGCTAAAAATATTATGCCTGCAAAAAGCACGCACACCAAAATGGCAAAAACAAGTTTCTCCACGCGCATATCTACCACATCAGAAAAACGAGCTCAGCCCCTTCTGCTCTCCCTTGAATTTCAGGTCATCCTCTGAATAACCAAGCTCCTTTAGTATCTTGAGCACGGATGGCAGCACCTGGTTGTCGATATAGTAGTTCGGGTCATAGTCCTTTGCAAGCTCCACAAGCTGTGCCTTGTCGGAAATGGTGGCCCCCTTCTTGGTGATTACATAGCCTATCATCATCCCCTTCTCTATCTGCATGCCTGCCTCTGCCGCCTTCTTCGCTGCGGAAATCTCAGGCGACTTTATGTCGTACTTGTTCGGGTCTTTCCTCATCTGCGTATAGATTGTCAAATCTTCAAGCGGCACCTTGCCCCCTTTCAGCTCCTCGATAATGTCCTTCACTATCTTTACCGCCTTTTCCTTGCTGCCTTCCTTCAGGATTGCCTCGAGCACTTTCCTCTGCGTGGTTTTCGCGACGTTTGACCAGTCGCGCCTCACAAGCTCAAAGCCCCGTATCTTGATGCGCCCGTCCTCCCCGATGAGCGCATACTTCTTCTTCGCGCCCTTGTCTTCCTTGCCCATGTGCTTTTTCGTGACGAACACGCCGCGCGGGTAAAAGCCTTCCAGCTCAAGCTCCATGTCTCCGGGAAGCGAGTCGTTTATCTTTTTCATGAACGCAAGCGCGTCCTCCTTCCTCTTTTCGCCCATGAGGAGGAAAATCGAGTCCGTATCCCCGTAAAGCACTGCAAAGCCGGCTTTCTCGCCTTTTTCAATCGTCTCCTGTATGAAATGCCTTCCCCACGCAGTCACAGACTCCCCGCACCCGCGCGAATACCAGCGCGAGCGGGGATAGGCGAGATATCCGTAATACGAATTCGCCAATATCTTGAGCGACTGCACGCGGGCGAAAAGCTCCTCGTACTCGCGCGTGTCCTTCTCTGCCTTCTTGAGCCTGTTTTTCATCTCCCCCCTCATCTTTATGAGCTCCTCGAGCACGACCGGAAGCAGGCCCTTGGGCTTTTTCAAAAACCTATGCCCGTTCGGGGAAATATAGCACTCTGAATCAGGCACGCTCTCTGGCGGGTTGAGCGTGTACGGGTCGATGTTGTGCGAGGTGATTATCGAGGGATACAAGCCTCTGAAGTCAAACACCACCATGTTCTCGTAAATGCCCGGCTGCGGCAGCTTCACAAACGCCCCCTGTATGGGGCCAAGCTCCCTCTCCTTTGCAAGCGCATCATCCGGCTTGTTCGGGATGATTTGCTTGTGCTCGAAGCTTTTCTGCATGAGAAGCGACTCCACCAGCTGCCCTGCGGTCGCCCCGACAGCGTCGAAAAGCGGGAGGCGCGTAAGCCTTCCCATCTCCACCATGAGGGGGACAAGCAGCTTCCCTATTTCCATGGTTGCCTGCGAGTCAAAAGCCGAATAGTCTGCCAAGTCGCCCACAAGCGATTCATCATCCCACATCTTGTAGATTTCCAGCTTTTTCACCATGAGCTTTTTCTTTCCTGTAAGCTCGGTGTATGCGTTTTCAAGCGTGTACTTGGAAATTTTGAACGCGCCGATAAAGCCCATGAAGCGCACAAGCGGGTACAAATCAACGTGTATTCTCCCCACAATCTCCGCAACGTCCCTGATGCCGCGCCTTTTCACCCGAAAGCTGCTTCCATCTCTGCCAATGGCAAACTCCAGCCCGTTCACCTGCGCGCGCGCAGCAAGATATGGCAGGTCAAAGACAGTGGAGTTGTAGCCCAGAAGCACCTCGACATCCTTTTCCTTTATTGTCTGCAGGAATTTCTTTATCATCTCCCGCTCGTCCTTGCATACGATTACAAACGGGCGGTCGATTTTTTTGCTGGCGATTACGCGCCGCTCCCCGTCCATTTCATAGGAGATCATGATTACCTCGTCGCGCTCGGGCTGCGGCATTCCCTTGGGGTTGTAAGTCTCGATGTCAAACGCCATTGTCCTCAAAGGAGTGTTCACCTCTCGCGTGCGCAGCACTTTTTTTATGTGCCTTCCCTGGCGCACATAGGTCATTTCCATGAAAGGCGAAAGGCCATTGTCAATCATGTACCTCCTTCCGAACGGGATGTTGTTCTCAAAGCACGGGAATTTCAGCGCTCCGCTCACCGATGGCACGTCGTAAGGGCGCTCGCAGTACACCTTCCAGACTTCCTTTTCCTCCCCAAGCACATTCATCTTCGCGCGCTCCACGCGCACGGGCGAGGCCATCCTCTCGCGCGATTGCGCTTTCGCCGCAAGGATTTCCTTTTCCGCACTTTTAGGCGCATCCACGTAAAAGTAGGGCTCGTAATGCGCGTAAAGCCTGAAGAAGCGCTTTCCCTTCATGAGAAGCCGCACCACTGTCTTGCCGTCCACTATCTTGTAGTCGACGTCAATGAGCACCGCGCGGCGTTTCTCTTCCTTCTTTTCCATCGCGCACAATTTTCGCGGCTAAGTTAAAAAACGGGAGTGCGCGCGCGGCTCATCTTTTTATTTTCTCTCCCCGTTCTTTCCTCCACTTTCTATTTGGAGGTGCTCATATGGCAATAAAGGTAGCGATAAACGGTTTCGGGCGGATAGGGAAGCTGGTGGCGCGCGCGGCGTTCGAGCGGGGCTTTGTAGGAAAGAAATTCGACATCGTGGCAATCAACGACACGCACGACCCCAAGCTCTCCGTGCACCTGTTCAAGTATGACACCACCCAGGGGCGCTACAACGGAAGCGCCAAGGGCGAGCCTGGCAAGATGACTATTGACGGGCACGAAATCCTGATCACCGCAGACCGCGACCCTGCAAACCTTCCCTGGGGCAAGCTCGGCGTGGACCTGGTGCTTGAGTGCACAGGCGCATTCACTGACCGCGCAGGCTCATCAAAGCACATACAAGCTGGCGCGAAAAAAGTGCTCATCTCCGCACCGTGCAAGTCAGGCGAGGCCGATGCCACAATCGTGCTTGGCGTGAACGACGAGAAATACGACAGGGGCAAGCACAGCATAGTTTCCCTGGGCAGCTGCACCACAAACTGCCTGGCGCCTGTGGCAAAGACGCTGGTGGACAATTTCGGCATAGAAAGCGGCTTCATGACCACTGTGCATGCATATACCAACGACCAGCTCATACTGGACGGGCACCACAAGGACTTCAGGCGCGCACGCGCTGGCGCGGTGAACATCATTCCCACCACGACTGGCGCTGCAAAGGCAATCGGCGAGGTAATCCCCGAGCTTAAGGGAAAGCTGGACGGGCTGGCGCTTCGCGTGCCCACTCCTGTCGGTTCTATAAACGACCTGTCTTGCACACTTCTGAAAGCCGCCACGAAAGAGGAGATTAGCGCAGCGCTCAAGAAAGCTGCAAATGGCAAGCTCAAAGGCATAATGGAATACTGCGAAGATCCCATTGTATCATCTGACATCATCCACAACCCTGCATCCTCGGTGGTGGACGGGGCTTCCACAATCGCAATCGGAAAAACCGCCAAAGTGCTTTCCTGGTACGACAACGAATGGGGCTTCTCCAACAGGATGGTGGAAATGGCGGTGAAAATGTTCTGATGATGCAGCGCGGGCATGCCTGGATAAAAGTATGCGGCAAGATGCCATAAGGCTGCGAATGGATGGCAAGGATGCCTGTGAAAAGATGTTTTAGGGGCAAATTATGCATTTAGGAATAGCCAAGACGTTTCTCCTGCGCTACATCATACTTGCGCCCATGGCATACTGCATCTACCTGCTGCTTGCGAGCAACGACGCAAATGTGCGCATGGTTGCAATAATCGCGCTCATAATACTGGAGCAGATACGCGACTGGTCGCTTTTGGCGACCGCCCGTGCTATAAGTAAAGGTAATAAACTTTAGCGAACGTAAAATTGACGTTATGAGGTTATGGTGAGGAGTGCCTACTGGTAGCATCTTTTCCCTTTTCCGCTTTGCAGCCATTCTGCCTTCTGGTTGGAGATTGCTCCAATATGGCGGAAGTTCCTGCCTCCGGCTGAAGGTTATGAAAAGTAGGCCAGCGCAAAGCGCTGGCAAGGCGACCAGTTTTCTGTCAGAGACAGAACAAAAGACGGGCATTTCTTGCAATTGTTATATTTCGTGGCATATATTTAAAGGTTTGCATATATACAGACATAAAAAACAACAAAAAGGTAATATTTTGGAAAGCGAAAAAGAGAACAAAGGGGCCCATCACGAGCTTCCTGCAGGAATAAAGGAGCTTGTGGAGATTCCAGGCGAGAAGAACGCCGCTGACACTTCTTCATCCCACGCAGCAGAACAGGCGCCCGCGCAGGCTTCTGCGCAGCGCGAAAAGACGCCCAAGGAGCAGGAGCTTGACGCGCTCATCGCAAAAAGGCAGGCGATACTCGACGCCCTCAAGGCGAAAAACCCAATCGTGTCCGAGACGCGCAGGAAAATATCCGTCATGCTTGCATCCATGCGCGGAAAAGGCGGCGGAAGGACGTTCGGGCTCATCGACGAGGCAGAGCGCATTGAATTCGCAATTGCAACAGAGGCCGACACCCCTAAAAAGGAAAAGGAGCTTATCAAGCGCCTGAAGATGGTGAAGGCTGAAATCGCAAAGAACAAGGAGCTGGACGCCGCGCGCAAGGAAATCGACGCGGAAAGGCTCGTCCTGAACACACTCATGTCTGATATAAAGGAGCTTGAGCGCCAGCTTGTGGAAACCCGCAAGGCATGCGACGAAGCGTATGCGGTCGTGGTCTCCGAGCGCAAGGCTGCTTACGAGCAGAGGCAGAAAAGCAGGCCTGAGCGCCAGGAGCGCAGGTACGACGATGCGCCGCGCCGCCGCGCAAAGCCAGAAAGGAAGAGCGAATACGACGCCGACATGGACAAGTACATGAAGGACTACGACGACACGGTCTCCATGGAGGAAATCGTGGTTTTCGAGAAAAAGGAAAAGGCGAAGAAGGAAGAGTAATGGCAAAGCCCGCTTCTGAAAAAGAGATTTCCTTCGGCACTCTCCGCATTACTGTGCTTCCTCGGGTATATGAGCCTGCGGAGGACTCTTTTCTTCTTGCCACCTATGCCTCAAGCCTATCCGGCAGCGTGCTTGAGATCGGCTGCGGAAGCGGGATAGTTTCCCTGTCTGCCGCGCAGGCAAGCCCGAAAAACATTGTTTTAGGGGTGGACATAAACCCCAAGGCAGTCAAGTGCGCCTCTGAAAATGCGCGCGCAAATGGCATAAAAAATGCAACATTTGCCATTTCCGACCTCTTTTCCAATGTGCCTTCCTCGCAAAAATTCGATTTCATCCTCTTCAACCCTCCCTACCTTCCCACCACGCGCGCGGAACGCCTTCTATCCCCTGAGGAAAACGCGGCATACGATGGCGGCGCTTCCGGGCTCAATGTTTTCAAAAAGTTCATTGCAGAGGCGCCAGCGCACTTGGCAGACGGGGGGAAAGTGGCGGTGATTGCCACCTCGCTTGGCAATGGGGTGGAAAAAACGCTTGCCATGCTGACGCTTCGAGTGGGCGACGCGCGCGTGCTTGCAGAAGAGAAGTTCTTTTTCGAAAAGCTTGCGCTCATCGAAGTGTCAAAGCCCTATGGCAAACCCTGAAAATGCGGTTTGCTAGGCAGCAGGGCCGAAAGATCCAGATGCTCGGCTATAATTAACCCATTCCTGCCAAATATCATCCATGAGCTGTACATCGTTCTGCCTTGCCGACTGCATAAAGGCGAGTGCGGCAAAGGAATCTCCAACAGCGGGGCTTTACTTCTGCAGGCAGCCAGGCTTGTGCGAAAGCAAATTGTTCAAGGATGGAAGCTTCAACATCAGGTGTGCCCAGAGCCCATTCTATCATTCAAAGCCGCCAAGCGAGAAGCCAAGGAAATGAAGAGCGGCTTCCAGCTGGTATATTGTGCTGCTGCTGAATCCGTTTTCTGCCGGGCTGGTCTTTGTGCATCAGTTAAAACCTTTTTCTTCCCAAGCCGGGCATGAAAAACTCCGATCGCTTCCGCGTGGTGCTGGTATCGCCTGAATACGAGCTCAACGTGGGCGCGGTGGCGCGCGCAATGAAGAACTTCGGGTTTTCAGACCTTTCCATCGTGGCGCCAAAGTGCGACCCAACCGGCTTTGACGCGATAATGCACAGCAAGCATGCGCGCGAAGTGCTGGAAGGGGCGAAAATATGCAAGACGCTTGCCGCGGCAACGCGCGGCTGCAAGCTCGCCGTTGGGGCAACTGGCGTGATATACCGCCACTGGCACGAAACAATCCGCTCGCCCATCTCGCTTGAGGCGTTTGCCAAGAAAATCGCATCCAAGCGCGAGGGAAAGGTGGCGCTTGTTTTCGGAAGCGAAGGCGTGGGGCTTTCCGAAAAGGACATCTCGGATTGCGACTTTCTCATCACCATCCCGACTTCGGACGCCTATCCTATCCTGAACCTCTCCCATGCCGTCGCAATCACGCTTTACGAGCTTTCCACTTATGCCCCGCGCGCATTCGTGCCATCTGGCGAGAAGGAGAAGGAAGCGCTCATCAAGGCATTCTCGCTCATTGTGGACAGGTTTGCAAGCGAGCTTCGCAACCCGAAAAAGGTGAAAGTGGCGTTCCGGCGCATAATCGGCAAGAGCATGGCGACAGACAAGGAATGCGCCGCGGTGCTTGGCGTGATGCGCCGCGCAGGGCGGGAGATTGAAAAGAAAAAATAAAGCTGATCGGGCACGCAACGGAAAAAGCCGCGGCTAACCGAAATAAAACAAAAACTGGAAAAAAGGCCGGAATAAAAAAGAAACTATCTCTTCCTACTCTTCACGATCTTCACCTTGGAAGGCGTGAGCAGTATCTTGTCCGTGTCAATCCTTGCGATGTCGCCGTTTATCTTGGTGACATAGGACTTGATGTTGTCGATTGTCTGCTTGAGCTTGTTCGGCTGCTTGCTCATCGGCGAGACATTCAAAAGGATGATGTTCCTTGCCTTGAGTTCCTCCATTATCACGCTCACGTCGTTCTCGGACTCAAGCGCGATTGGCTTTACGTAGAAGTCGGCTGCCTCGTGGAGCACGTCCACGTTTTCCATCTCGACGGTGTTCATGTACTCCTCAAGGTTCATGTCCTTGCCGACGCCGATGCTCTTGGTAATCTTTTCAAATATGCCCATGTTCTCACCTCAGTGATTTCTAGCAGCAGTGCTTTGATATTCAGAGTATAGATTAATAAGGCTTTTTGGGCGGGCGAAGCAATAGCCTCTGAAAAATGCCCTGCAGCCAGGTTGCCCGCATGGGTTTTGCCCGCAAATGCATGAAATCGGCTACTTTGCTTGCAAGATGATGATTTCGCAGGAAGGCAAGCATCGGAGAGCGATTTAATACTTTTCACGGACAGTGCTGACGGTAACTAGGCCCCCATGGCCATCTGCAAAAACTTGGCTGATATGAACCACTGCGCTATCATAGCGGCTGCCGCCGCTTACAAAAAGAGCCCCGCCATGGCGGAGCTTGCCGCTCATGAAAGCATAACTGATGGAAAAGACGGCATTTTCTTCACTG
>Ga0247841_10006739_pt1 | contig 17490 bp, 18 predicted proteins | sample LaCruzMarch2015__2_FD_192410 | JGI IMG/M metagenome (GOLD analysis project Ga0247841, IMG submission 192410) | Freshwater microbial communities from meromictic Lake La Cruz, Castile-La Mancha, Spain - LaCruzMarch2015_18m | ecosystem: Environmental > Aquatic > Freshwater > Lake | place: Spain... | reverse complement strand
CTTCTCCCTCCACCGCCGCCAGGGGAAGCAGTCCGACGAAAGCCAAGACAAACGAAGAGATGATCAATTTTTTCATTTCGGTCCTCCTTGATCTGTGTTTTCAGGTCCTATCGTCGCTGACGAGACTTCTCGGTCTCCCATGTTAATGCTTGACAGAATGGAGGCGGAGCAAACCATGTGCCAGGAACCCCATCGCCGTATGAATTGGATAAAGCTACGCAATTACAATATATTGCTAAGAAGGGCCGCTAAAGCGAACGGCCACTAAAAGCATGTATTGCGTGCGGTCATGCGTGATTTCCACTCGCGGAACGCGTTGGCTATCATGAAATCAATGTGTTGGCAAAAGGCTGGATGAGTTGTAATCACTCATAGAGGCGAGAACATGAGCGAACTTCACTCTTGCCGGTTGAAAGGCTTCGTTTGATGGGCAAGCGCGTCCCGCGATATGCCGAGGCCCCGCGCTCCTTATCTCAGAAGCTAAAAAACCTTGTCCGAGCTAGTCTTGGCCCACTGAAAATCTATCCTGATCGAACCATTGAATTCGGGTCTAATTCTCTCTTCCTTCTTCACTACTCCAGACCATCTGACTACCCTCAATGTCATTCAATTTCCTGCGCCATATCAGATTGTTGGCCGAGGACATACCCTTTGTCGTCTTGTTGCCGGATGATCCGGGACGGAAGCCTAAAACCACGGCAATCCGAAGAGACGCCCCACGAAATTAACGGGGCTGAAGATCATGTCCGCGTAACCATAGGGCGATCCCGGATACCAGGGACCGAAGCCTTGATTACGCTGTCCCTCCGATTCCGCGCTCCGGAAGATGGGCCTTTCAAGGTACACGTTATACGCCAACCATTTCTTCAGTTCCTCAATGTTACCCTTCTTGATGTATCCGAGATTGGTCACCTCGATGGCGGCATTCAGGTCGGGATCTCGCAGCTTAAATTCTATCAAGTCCTCAGGCAGCACGAGAAACAGCTCACGGAATGACGCAGATACCGATTCGATCGCGCCTTGATCTTTGAGTTCCCAGGTCCCTTTGAACGCATAATGACGATACGTAAAGTACCGATTTCTGAATGAGGCTTGATCGGCGCGTTTGTGAACCAGGGCCCATATTCCCGGACAGGTGGCGCGAAAGCATACCCCATCGGAATAACCAAGCTGAATCGGTTTGTCAGTGCAGGTCAGCTCGATTCCGCAACTCGGGCCTCGGCTGGCCCCGCGATCGCCACCGCACTTGGGCTGGGCTCCGGCAATGAAGCACTTTTGTAGGGGCTCTGCCGCAAGAGCTGCAGCGGAGACGACTAGCAGGGTCGAAACGATCGTGCCCATGACGCAAAAGAGCGCTCTGTTTTTCATGGTTGGGTTCTCCCGTAACTAAGTGACACTGCGAATTTATTCACTGGTGTTTCACACATGGTTTCAGAGAGGCAGCACGCCTCTTATCCGGCCCGGCATATCCCTGAGGCCATTTAGGCCGCTTTCCAACGATCCGTACAATCTCTCCCGCATCCGCTGGAGGTCAGCAGAGGTCGGCACTCTCATGCGGTCGAAATCCAAAGACGTCCTGACACCCATGTAGTACGTCCGACCTGCGTCCGTCCAAAACTGAAACTCTTTGGCGGTATTGACGTAGGAGTAGTCCCAATATGTATTGTACGCTTGCTGTTCATCGGTGAAGTTGTTGATTCCGAAATAGAGCGTACTCGCGCCGTCGAAGAAGGTCTGTGAAATCGCGAGATCGCCTATCTTGACCTCGTCCAGATCTCGCCGCCAGTTTTGATCGTCACCCTGAAAATAGCGTTTTCCGAAACAGCGGCCCGTTATGGCAGCCGAGAACCCCCAGTCGGTGTTCTCGTAAGCCAGAGAGACATTCCACATCTCGGCGGGGTTTGCCGGGACCCATTTGTCCGCGAGCCGTCCGGCGACCGGATTGCTGGGATTTATACTGGTGGATCGATAGATAACTTTCTGTCTCGTGAAATTGCCGTATAGTGTCCACCGAGGGGTGAGCCTTACCAAGGTTTCCAATTCTACACCGCTGTGAGCGACCAGAGGAACATTCGCATTCCATCGTCTCGGAATCGGCAATGAAACATCCCACTCACCCAGAATCTCATTGTCCATGTCCAATTCATAATAGATGGCGCAAACATATATGTTGGGGGTAAACCAGTGCCGAATCCCCGTCTCCTCAAGAGTGCCCTCCTCAGGTTGCAGGTCATAGATCGGACTCGGGTGAGCCGTGCTCCCTGTGGATGTGTTGATCATGTCCGTGAGCGTGGGGAATCGGTAGGTCCGCGCATGCTTGTAATAGATGCTGGACCCCAATTCTTTGTCGTATATGACGTTAAGGCTGTACTGGGAGGCGCTTTTCTTCCAGCCAGGGTATGACTTCCTGAAAACCGTTGAGCTTCGGTAATAAAGATCTTTGAAGTCGTAGTCTTCGACGCGATACCCCAGACCCAAAACAATTCTGTCCCAGAACTTGAGCTGATTGATTACGTAATAGCTGAGCGAACCGCGGTATGATGAAGTCTCGTTGCTGTGTTGAAGCGCGGTGCTTCCTGTCGGTATCGCTTTAACTTCCCTTCCGTAAAAGCCGTCATAAAGGTCCCATCCTAAAGTGATGTCGTTCCGCAGGAAGTCGTAGGTGTCCGTGCGATAGTACTTGGCCGAAATTCCCGAATCGAGCCATCTCGTGTATGAGGCGTTACGCCCGAAATAGTCCCAGGTGTTAAAAAGGTAAGACAGATTCTGTGTGTCATACGTCCTGTAACTGGCTGTGAGTTCCAGTGTTCCCAGGCGTCCACCGGCAAATATGAGCTGCCCGATGGTTATGGCGTCCCAGCGTTCTTCCGGCCCTCCGTTGGTACGGGTTTCGTCCACATCCCTCGTGTCTCTCCGTTCCCATTGGGCCAGCGTGACAAAATTCGGATTATGCGTTCTTTGTTTGGTGTACATATAGGAAAGGTCAAAAGTTAATCTTGGAGTGATTTTCCAGTTTACGTTACCTATCATGTTGAGGAGTTCCCACGGACCCGGTCTGCCTGTGAATTCCTCATTCTGTCCGTTGCCTCCGAAAAGGCGCCACCCCTCCTGGGCATAAGTCCCAAGGAATATTCCGGCTGCCAACGGACCTCGGACCACGTTTACCGCCGCCCACTCCCGCTGGGTCCGCCAGGACCCCCCTTCCACGCCGAAATATGTTCCGGGGTTCAACCTCGGTTTTTTCAACAGAATGTTTAGGGAGCCTCCGATTGCTTTGTTGCCGAATTGGATTGTACCATCTCCCCGCATGAGTTCGATGCGGTCAATGACCTCGGGAAACAGGAACCCCGTATTCGCTTCGTTTCTCGGGATCTCCATGTTCCTGCCGTCCAGGAGAATGGCCACTCTGTTGGCATTGGCAGGGGTCTGTGAGAAGCCGCGGATGGTAATCTGCGAATTGAAAGAGTTGCCCGCATACCCGGAGGCCCACGTGCCGGGCTGTCCTCGGACCATATCTCCGATGCCCGTACGACCCTGAGCCGTAACTCCCCTGTTTTCAACAACGCTGATCGCGGAGGGAACGGTGGCCAGATTGGCGGCTCGACCGGTAGGAGAGACAACTTGACTCGGCGTCAACGGAAAATCGGAACGAGCCTCGCCCGATGGTATCGGCTGATCGTATCCAAACCCTCGCTCCGACGTGCCTGCCCCGGACGCGGCACGTCGCTCAGGAGGCTCAACTTCGACACGTTCCAACTGTTGAGCTGTCCCGGTATCCTGGGCTATGGCACTGGGAACGGCGATCAAGGTCGAAATAGCCAAAATAGAGGATAGACAAAGAAACCCTAAGTGCTTGAAACGCATAACACACATAATACGACTCCTACCAAACACGGCCGCGAGTAAGGTCTCGCTGCCGTAAAAACACTTCAGGTCAATGAGTTGTCTCACCTGCCGCAGGGACCTGCCCATCCGGACGGATTGCCCATGTCGCCGAACAAACGTCCCCGTTCAGCCAGCGTAAACGGCAGTTGGGCCAGTCCTCCCAAAAGGCTTTGCGGGGCGCAGGGAGGCTCTTCATCACGCGCCACAACTGCCGGAGGCATGAAAGGGCCACACGGTGGTACCGGCGCACACGGAGGAAGCGGCGCCATTGAAGGTCCGATCGGAGCGCAGGTCAGGACCGGTGGACAAGGGGCCATCGGCTGAGTGATAGGCGGCGGGCACTTCGGCGCCCACTGGGGGGCAGCAGGTTGTGAACAACCTCGGTTCATCATACACGGAGGCGGGCCGCACTGTTTCCGTTGCGGACACGCGGAAGCTTCCAGCGGGAACAGCGTTTCAGCCAGCCGAAACGGCGCGGCGACAACGGCTCCCACGAGGCCCACCGAGTTCCTGATAATAGGGCCGAAGAAACCGCAATCACGGTACACCACGGGTACCGGATACCGCTGATCGAAGGCTTCCGGACGAACGGCAATGTCCACCCTCACCGGCATGGGCCGGGTGGGAGCGGCTGCCGTCGCGCCAGGGGGGCAGTACTGAGGGCCCGCGTATCCCGGCGGAATACACGATTTCGGGGGTTGAGGGATCGGAACGGTCACGCCCACGCTTCGCGCCACCGGTTGTTGAACCGGCTGCCGCGGGGCGCAAGACCGTACATCCGCCTGAGACCCGGGATAAGGGGCCGGGACACCCTGAGAGAAAGCGGGCACACTGGCGGCGAGCAACATTAAGACAACGACGAACAGAAGCGCGATTCGCAGCATGAAATAGTCCTCCATACAGGGAAGCTCAGAACATGAAATCGCCGTCGAGAAACGCACACATCATCATGGCGCGACTGATGTGCCGCGCCCGAGACCGTGCTCTCGGTAAACCAATTTCTAGTTGTTGACTGGAACTCTGGAGCAGGAGATAATGGCTGGAAACGGGAACGTCACAACTCTTCCCGCCGACCCCGGCTTCCGTGGCAGCGGAAGCTGGGGTTCCCCGCTTCATGTTCCCCGTGGAAAAGCCGCTGACTCATCTCCGGTGTAGATCACCAGACAATGGGCTAGTAGCACAAAGTTTCCGTTCTGCCTCACTTTGTAACACGTTTTCCTCGACCGTACTATGATGACCAAGGAATTGTCAAGCCTTTTTTCCGCCTTTCTTCCCGCTAACGGGGTGATCCTAATGTGCAGGTTCGTCGCCCCAAGAAGTCATTCGCCTTCCAGGTTTTTCGGCGTGACTTCAAAATGTTAACCAGCTTCGGGCCCGGCCCGGCGCTGCCGCAAGCCCGTTGAAACCCCCTTCCAGTGCGCCGTACAGCCTCTCCTGCATCCGCTGGAGGTCAGCCCCGGTTGGGATCCTCATCCGGTCGAAATCAAAGGCGCATTTGATGCCGCCATAATAGGTCCTTCCCTGTTCCGGATACCACGTATACGTGGGTTGTCCCGCCGCTACGGAGTAAGCTGTGTTGTAAGCGTATTGGAGATCACTGATATTCTTGACACCCGCATAAAGGGTGGCAAGGCCGTCAAAGAAAGTCTGCGATATTGCCAGGTCCCCGGTTTTGACCTCGTCATTATCGCGACCGAAGTTAAAGTCATCGGCGAGGAAATAGCGCTTTCCTACATAGTTATGGGTCAACGCAGCGGCAAATCCCCAGTCCTTGTTCTCGTAAGTCAGCCAGAGGTTGTACATCTGCGCCGGATTAGGCGGCACCCACTTGCCTGCCAGCCGCCCGGACGCAGTATTACGTGAATTCACGTTTGAGGTGAGATACCTCACATCCTGCCAGGTGAAATTGCCGTTGAGCGTCCATCGCGGGGTCAGCCTGATCAGCCCTTCGAACTCGATTCCTTGATGAGAGACCAGCGGAACATTGGCGCTATGTCTGGCCGGGCTTGCAAGGCTCGTATCCCACTCCGACAATATTTCGTTTTCCATGTACAGTTGGTAATAGATAAGGCTCGCGTAAATATTCGGCGTAAACCAGTGACGGATTCCCGCTTCATTTAAGATACCTTCCTCCGGCCCCACGAAGAAGATCGGGTCCGGATGCGTCCCTGCCAACGCGAGAGAAGAAGTGTTGATCATTTCGCTGATGCCCGCGAATCGGTACGGCAGGGAATGCTTGTAATATAGACTTGAGCCGAGTTCCTTGTCGTACACGATATTGATGCTGAATTGAGAATCGCTCTTCTGCTGCGGATAATACTCCCGACCGGCCCGAAGTTGGACCGGATTAGGAGAGGTTGATGAACGGTCGTTGTAATAGAGGTCTTTTATATCGTATCGCTCGGTACGATGCGCGAGGCCGATGATGATACGGTCCCAGAACCGCGTCTGGTTGATGACATAGTATGCGACGCTGTCCCGATAGCCCGCCCCCTCGTTCTTGTGACGCAAAGACACCCCGGAAGGGCCGGTGCCCGTCATTTGTTTGGCCTCTCTTCCGTAGTGGCCGTCGTAATGGTCGTATTCGATCGTGAGATCATTCCGAATAAAGGAATACGTGTCAGTACGTGAGTACTTGAGAATGAGCGAATTGTCCGCCCATCTGAAGAATGAAACCTCGTTCCCCAACCCGGAGTCGAACAGATAGTTGAAATTCCGGATATCGTAATACCGTTGGTATGCTTTGATCTCCAGGCTCCCCAAATTTCCGCCGTCATACAATAATGAAATGAGCGCGTACGTGTCCCACGTCTCGTTGGCCGGACCGTCCGCGCGACTCTTCTTCACGTCCCGCGTGTCGCGCTTTTCGTAACGCGCCACATCGAGCGTATCGGACGTGGGATTCCGATTCTTCGAGAACAAATAGGTAGCGTCAAAGGTGAGCCTGGGAGTGATCTTCCAGTTAAGGCTGCCCATCACGCTGTACAATTCCCACGGGCCCGGCCGGTTTACGAATTCCTTGGGCCGGTAGAGAGGGGTGCCCGTGAAGCTCTCTACCTCACCGCCATAAACCCGGAATCCTTCTTCCGAATAGAAGCCGCCGAAGATGCCTGCGGCAAGAGGTCCGCGAACCAGGTTGCCCGAAATCCAGTGACGCTGGCCATACCACGACTCGCGCTCCGAACCCAACGACAATCCCGGATTCTGCCTCGGCTTCCTCAGGAGGATGTTAAGGGAACCGCCGATGGCCTTGTTGCCGAACTGGATGGTGCCATCGCCCCGCATGACTTCCACCCTTTCGACCATTTCAGGAAAGATGAAGCCGGTATTGATTTCCGTTCGGGGCATTTCCAGGTTGCGGCCCTCCAGAATTACCGCGGTCCGATTAGCCGAGCCGGTTCCGTAACCGAAGCCCCGAATGCCGATTGTCGTATTCAGGCTGGACGAGTTAAAGCTGCCCGTGTACGTCCCTGGCACACCTTTCACTATGTCGCGTAACGCAGTTCTCCCCTGAGCGGTGATGCCCTCATTTTCCACCACACTGATGGCTGACGGCACCGTCGCAAGATTTTGCACACGTCCGGTGGGGGACACGACTTGGCTGGACGTTAACGGGAAATCGGAACGCTCTTGGCCTCCCGGAATCGGTTGGTCGTACCCGAAGCCCCGGCCGCCTCCTGCACCGGAAGATGCACGCAGCTCGGGAGGCTCAACTTCGACACGTTCCAATTGCTGGGACGCTCCCGTTCCTTGGGCTATGGCATGAGGGACCGCAATCACGGTCGAAACAGCCAAAATCGAGAGTAGACAGCGAAAGCCTAAGTGCCTGAAACGTATAATGCCCATAGTGTGACTCCTAACCCAGCACGGCCCTTCGGGAAGCCCCGGAGACTTCAATGGATTGAAAAAAGGCGCACGATTACACCTGGAAGATGAAACGCCGCTTCTTGACAGCTTTTTTGTTAACCAGCGGCCTGCTCTTGACTGGAACTTCAAAGCAAGAGATAATGGCGGGTAACGGGAACCTCAAACCTATTCCCGCCGACCCCGGCTTCCGTGGCTGCGGAAGCTGGGGTTTCCTGCTTCAAATGCCCGCGAAAATCTGCAGCGAGTCCCTGAGTGTGGCTCCGTATGTATGGCCAGACGGATGGGGACTTCTACAAATTCTCCCACAGGCCCAACGCGATGGCACGATTCCTAAAAACGTACTATCAAGGCCAAGGACTTGTCAAGTTTTTTTCCGGAGGGTATCTAGCTGTGGTGAGTTGCTTTTGCTCCGCAATCGGACCACAAGCCGGCCCGATCTCAACGGCGGGGGTGAAGTGCGGTGGGGCATAGGAGTTCAGTCTGATTGAGTTTCACTGAACGTTTTCCGTCGAGGAAGCCCTTGTGCAGCAATTGTTTCGGCTTCGGTGGCAGCGGGAACGATCTTTCATAGGGAGAGGGCCCCTATTTTAGCAAAAGCTATGTCTCAACTTGATCAGCCAACCCTCCTAAATCGAGACTGATTATGTTGCATCGCGTGTTTCGGCCACGGAAGCGCCGGGTGTTTAATCAGAGCTTGCGTGTTCCGGATGGCCCTGCGCCACCTCCTCCCTGGCCGCTGTCAATATGCCGCTGCCTACAAGACAGTTCATCCTTTCGTTCTGGTCCTGCAAATGTTTGAAATGGTTAGAGTACGTATGGTCCGGACCGAGAAGGTCCGTGAGACATTCGAGGGCTCTTCGCCTCCAACTCAGGAATGCCACGGGGTCGAAATTGCTGTCCAGCATGTACCACCCGACTTCAATCAAGTTGTAAATTCGTCTTTCCGCCGACATGTCTTCCTCCTTTAGCAAGTATCCAGCCCGTTCAGCATCGGAAAGAATGCTCCGGAGCACGGGGTGATGACGGGCAACGGGGGTCTCAAGCCTGTTCCCCGCCAACACCGGCTTCCGTCGCCGCGGAAGCATGGTTTCCTGTTTCAGATATGCTTAAGAGCCTGCCGATGGACCCTGTTAGTGGACCCGGTCCGTTGCTGCAAACGGACCGGGTTGCCTGGAAGCCGTGCTAAGGTCTCTAAGGGTGGCACGATTAACCTAATCGTAATACCTGGCGCGGACTTGTCAAGTCTTTTCTCCACTTACGAATCCTCCTACCCTTTTTTTCTTTGAACCGGATGGGGCCCACGTAATCGTCACTGTGTCCGTTTAAGGCAACAGGGAGGGGCGGGAATTTTTCGGCGGCCTTCCGGATGATCTTGAGCGCTGCATCATCCAGAATCGGCGATCCGGAGAGCTTCGTTATACTGAGGTTAAAGAGGGAACAGTTCGATCTTCTCTCACGAAACAAGCGAAGCGGCTTCCGGGCAGTCTGAAAATCGTTTGATTCAGTCTCCGTATGGAGGTGGTCCATATCAAGCTCGTTGATTGAGTTTTTCCACCCAAATGGGCATCGGCGTTTCCCCTGGCTGGATATTTCCGCTCTGTGTTCGGGTGACGAGCACGGATGTGAAGAATGGTTGACAGAGCCGCTTGGGGTAAGGTACGCTCAAAAACGAGTGAAAAACTCCTTCTTCAAGCCAGGTTTTGGAAGTTGGGCTCCTCGGAGACTCACGGCAGACAACGCGGAGGCATATTGGGTTCGGAGAGGTCGTCGAGTGACCTATCAACACTCAGAAGACATCCGGACATGGCAAGCGCGCCGCATAATTCCGGACACGACTTCGAAATTCAATACACTCAACTAATCAATTGAAAGGGGGCATTTATGGGAAAAGATGCAGATCGACCATGCTGCCCGAGCGGCAAATCGCCCGAGGATCACCAAACACAGGATGGCTCTGTTGGAACTGGAATGACAAGACGAGGGTTCCTAGCTTCACTGGGGGCCGGAGCGGCCGTGGCGGCAGCCGGGGCGACGTTGCCGGCCGAAGCCGAGCAACCAATTATGAAGCCCGAAGAATTGAGCCGAATCACGCTCCGAATTAACGGCAGGCTCTATCCACTTCTCGTCGAACCGAGATGGTCCCTGCTCTACGTGATTCGGGAAAAGTTAGGTCTTACCGGGACAAAGGTGGGATGTGAGCGCGGGGAATGCGGGGCCTGCACCGTCATTATCGACGGTTTGCCTCACTATTCCTGTATGATGCTGGCCGTCGAGGCGGAAGACAGAGACATCACCACCCTGGAAGGTCTCATGTACGGCGAAGAATTGGGACCAGTCCAGCAGGCCTTTCTGGAAGAAGACGCATTCCAATGCGGCTATTGCACCCCCAGGCAAATCATGGCGGTAGAGGGACTTCTGAGGAGCAATCCGGAGCCGTCAATGGAGGCCATCCGCGCGGGAGTAAGTGGAAACCTTTGCCGGTGTGGGGCGTACCACAACATTTTTAAGGCTGCGAGCCGAGCCGCTAAGCTCAAAAGAGGCGAAGGAGGGACGTCATGACCGAGGAAAAAGACGAACTCTACTTCATGGAAGGTTTTTCGGTCCCGGAGTCTCCTGCAGTAGGCGAGCAACCTCAGCCGTGGAAGACAACACACGTCGTGGGCTCCAAACTGCCCAGAGTTGATGCCTATGAACGGGTCAGCGGTTCGGCCGTCTATCCGTCCGATGTGATTCTCCCGAACATGATTTACGGAGTGGTCCTGGGCTGTCCTTATCCCAACGCAAAGATCAAGAGCGTCGATATCTCGGAGGCGCAGCGCGGACAGGGGGTATATGCCGTCATAGCGGGATCAACCCCCCGAGCCAACATTGATTGGTCCTATCGTGGTCAAGTGAAATCGAAGCTGTTTGACCCACACTGCCGATACGAAGGTGATGCGGTAGCGGCCGTCGCCGCCGACACTCCTTATCACGCGTGGGATGCGGCGCGGGCAATCAAGGTGGAATACGAGATCTTGCCCTTCGTCGTTGATCAGCGAACAGCACTGGATCCAAAAGCACCCAAGGTACACGAACAGGGCAATGTCGTCGGAAAGCCCGAGGTCTACCAACGAGGAGACGTCTCAGAAGGATTTGCGGGAGCTGACGTGGTGCTGGAGCAAGAGTACACCACTATGTCCTTGCTTCACACTCCTATGGAGCTACACGGAGCGGTAGCCAAGTGGGACGGCGACCTGCTTACTCTCTGGGAGTCGACACAGGGCGTATTCGCAGTTCAATGGGAAATGGCGCAGGCCCTAAAGCTGCCTTTGTCCAAGGTCAGGGTCATCGGTCATTACATGGGTGGAGGCTTCGGGTCCAAATTGCAGCCGGGAAAGTATACTGCATGTGCGGCCATTCTGGCTCGAATGACCGGTCGACCGGTAAAAATCCTCCTAACCAGAGAGGAGACCTATCTTTCTACCGGCAATCGACCCGCAACCATCATGAAGCTCAAGGCGGGAGTCAAGAAAGACGGTACACTTACAGCGCTCCAGTTCACCGCATCAGGCGAAAGCGGGGCTTACCCTGCAGGGGGCGTCTCGTTGTTGGATTTCCAGATCAAAGAACTCTACACCTGTCCTAATGTGAAGTGCGAATCCACTGACGTGTACGTCAATGCAGGACCGGCCAGGCCGTTCAGAGCGCCGGGACATCCACCGGCATCATTTGCTCTGGAGCAGATGTTGGACGCTCTGGCAGAGGCCATTGAGATGGACCCGTTGGACTTGCGGCTCAACAACATACCCACTCACAGCCAATCCAAAGAAAAGAATCCGCCCTACACCTCCACGGATTTCAAGAGATGTTTGGAAGAGGGGGCAAAGGTTTTCGGATGGAAGGAAAAACGAGCGGCAGCAAAGGCAAACGAAGGCGGTCATATCAAACGGGGAATAGGTATGGCCGGCGGAACGTGGTTCATTGGCGGAGGACGCCCGCCGTCAACAGTGATCTTACGGCTCTATGCCGATGGCAGCGCGAATCTCAATATGGGGGCGAGTGATCTGGGCACGGGAACCAAGACGATCATGGCTATGATCGTTTCCGAGGAACTGGGCTTGAAACCGGATATGATCCGTATTGACAATGCCGATACAGGGACGACTCAATTCGCAATACCCAGCGGTGGCAGCAAAACAGTGCCTTCCGACGGCCCTGCAACCAGGGGCGCAGCAGTGCACGTAAAACAACAACTTCTCGAAATGGTCGCCAAAGACCTGAAGGTGAAGCCCGAGGAACTCATCATCGCCGGCGGAAAAGTTAGGGTGAAGGATGATCCTGATAAGTCCGTAAAAATTTCGAATATTTCAGAGCTTAATGCACAAGGCGTGATTGTTGGTGTGGGGCACAAGAAACCTAATCCGCCGGACCGAGCCATTAATCCTTTCTGCGCCCAGTTCTGCGAAGTGATGGTCGACACCAGGACCGGAGAAGTAGCGGTTACACGCTTTGTCTCTTCCAATGACAGCGGCAGAGTAATGAATCGCCTCACGTACGACAACCAGGTGTACGGTGGAATTACTATGGGGATAGGCTTCGCAATGACGGAAGGTAGGGTGCTCGACCGCAACCAGACGGGAAAACTCTGCAATCGGAACTGGCATGATTACAAGTTGCCCACTGCCATGGACGTTCCCGCAGACATGACCTCTATCCCCGTGGATCCTCATGATACGGAGGCAAACTCCATAGGTGCGAAAGGACTGGGGGAGCCCGTCACGATTCCCACTGCCGCGGCGATCGCTAATGCGGTGCACAACGCGACCGGGGTGCGAGTAACCTCAACTCCCATGTCCACCCCTCAGCTTTGCGAACTCCTGGCTGAGGCTAAGAAAAAGGGATGAGCCATGACGCCTAATTTCAGCTATATACGGGTTAATTCTGTCAAGGATGCGGTGAATCAGCTCTCCCATAGCGGAGCCAGGCCAGTCGCCGGCGGAACGGATCTCCTGGGATGTTTACGGGACAACATCTTTGGCGCAGACAAAGTGGTGAGTATCGGTCGGGTGGCCGAATTGAGAGGGATCAGGGAAACGGCTGATGGCGGCCTTCGCATTGGCGCCCTTACCACGATCACCGAGGTAGCGGAGAACCCCATCGTCGAACGGCGCTATCTTGCGCTCGCACAAGCGGCAGCGGCAGTCGCCAGTCCCCAGCTACGCAACCAGGGCACGATTGGGGGCAACCTCTGCCAGAAACCCAGATGTTGGTACTATCGCGGCGAATTCCACTGCCTCAGAAAGGGCGGGCCAACCTGTTACGCCATGGCAGGAGAGAACCAGTATCACGCCATTTTCGGGCATGACCACATCTGCGCTATCGTGCATCCGTCGGACACGGCGCCTGCGCTTATAGCGTTCCAGGCCGGCGTTCGTGTAGTAGGCCCCAAAGGGCCCCGGCTGATTCCCCTGGAGAAGTTCCACGTCTTACCCAAGGATGACGTGCTGAGAGAGACCGTGCTGGAACCGGGTGAGATCCTCACCGAGGTGTTGCTGCCGAAACCGCCGGAGGGAGCGAAGAGCGCCTACCGAAAGGTTAGGGCTCGCCGATCTTGGGATTTCGCGCTCTCGGGGGCCGCGATCGTCGCCAGCTTCAAAGACGGAAAGGTGCAACAGGTCCGGACCGTCTTCAGCGGCATCGCGCCTGTTCCGTGGCGCTCCCGGGAGGTTGAGGATGCTATCACCGGTAAAGAACTGGATACCGAGACTATCGCTAAGGCGGGGGAAGCGGCGGTACGAAACGCCGAACCCTTGGAACAAAACGGGTACAAGGTGGCTCTGTTGCAGGCAGTGCTGGAGGAAGAGCTTTCCAAGATGGCCAGTGGCTAGATGATCGTCGGCTCTGAAACCGTACAGGCATTATATGGCTCCTAAAATGTCGCTCTGGTAGGCCCGGTTGTCCCCTATCATAGATGCGATGTGTGCCAGCCAAGGACGAATGTAAAAAAGGAACCTCTGTGGGACTCCTTCTTGTGGCGAATCAGAGGGCAATAGGCCACGAAAAAACGGTCTGAGAGGCTTACGTCCAAGTATTCTCCGGATCTGAGCCGTTCTTTTTGCCTCCGTATTCACCCGGCCTTAATCCTATCGAACGATTTTGGCTTATGATGAAGGCTCAATGGTTTTCGGGATTCTACGCCAAAATCAAGTACCAACTCACTGATCGATTGACCGAAGCTCTATGATGGATCATCAACCGGACGGATGAAAACACCAAAACTTGCGCCATTCCGACATGACTTTAGAGACTGGGCATAGGAGCTCTCAGTCATCTCAGTTCATTTGATCGGTGGGACATACGGAATCCACATTGCAAAGAGCCAACAAAGAAAAAAGACAATTGGAACGTGGATGAGCAATTGAAGCACCGAGTATCCCACGAGGTCCCGAGCCTTCATGTGGAGGATGCCAAGCAGCGGAAGCATCCAAAATGGATTTAGCAGATTCGGCAAGGCTTCTGCTGCATTATAGATCTGCACGACCCATCCGAGGTTTACCTGAAGCTCGTTCGCTGCCGTAAGAACATAGGTCGCCTCTACGACCCACTTGCTTCCGCCGGAGGGGATGAACACCCCGAGAAGAGCGGAATAGATTGCTACCAGCAAGGGATACGTGGTCTGGGTGGTCACGGATACGAAGATGTCAGCCAGCCATTTGTTAATGCCTGTGCCCGCGATCATTCCAAAGATGACCGCGTAAAAGGGAAACTGGATAAGAACTCCGCCTGTGGCTGGTACAGACTGGGCTACGGCGCGAAGAAAACGTTTGGGCCTCCAATGCAGGAGAAGGCCAACGGAAATAAAGATGAGATTGTAGGTATTGAGATCCAGTGCTGCCATAGGCCCCTTGGGTGATGTCATGAATTCATGCGCCAAATAGACGAATAACAGCACGGACACGCATATGGTCAGCAAAGGGCTGTATTCGAGCCATTCGCCGGGCTTTGTTCTGGGCTCAAGCTCCACGTTGATCGGTTCAAAGACCAACCCGTAGTCTTTGACCGTTTTCGCGTGCTCCGGTTTCGGTGCCGACCAATACGCCGTGATTACGGATACGACTACCAATATGACTGCTGTTGCAATACTTTCCCACAGGAAGATGGTCTGGGAGAGAGGAATCAACCCGCTGATGGCAAAGAGCGCCGGTGGTATAGATCCCTTGGTAGCCATCATCAACGCGGCTGACGAGGACAAGCCAAGGGCCCATATACTTCCCAGTCCGAGATAAGCCGCTGCGCCAATGGCCCGATAGTCGATCCCGTCCATACGTCTCACCAGTTCTCGAACGAGCAGACCACTGAAAATGAGACTGAATCCCCATGAAATCAGAGAGGTCAACATCGAGAAAAAAGCGACAAAAGCGATTGCACGTCTCGGGGTTGACGGAACAGCGGCAAGCCGCTGAATCACCCAGTAGACAGCAGGGGTGGAAGCCACTACGTATCCACCGATAATAATCATGACCATTTGCATGGTGAACGGAATGAGGACCCAAAACTGTTTGCCTCCCTCAAGAGCGAGCTTGTAGGGTGTCTCACCGATCAAAAGGCCAAGGATGAAGACGATGACGATGCCTAGGAGAGCAAACACAAGGGCATCCGGAAACCAACGTTCGCTCCAATTGGCCAAGCCCAGACCAAGGCGGGCAAGCCCTCCTTCGGCCGCTATTGACGTCTTTGCCGTAGTTTCTTCCTCGACCATCCTGATCCTCCTTTCTGCAGGTCATGGCACACTTGGAATTAGAGAGACGATGCTGTGTGCTGACGAACACCGGTGCATGCAGGTCCTCGCGCTCTCAATGCGCTGCGTGTCAGAATCACCCACAATGGTCACCAACGGAGGGAAATCCTCCTCTTGAGAATGCGAAGCCGTGAATCGCCCCTTTCCAAGGTAGTGGTCACGTGTCTTTATCCTTCATTCTTCGAGACAAAAGTGCTGTCCGTCGAACAATCCGATACTGCCGTGTCCTTCTCAGCGGGGGGTTCATGCTATACAGGCGCCTCACCTTTGGTTGGTTGGTCGGCTGGAGCAGAGGCGGTTGGCATAAAGAACGCTGCTACGAACGACAGGAGTGTCTTCATTTTGAGGTCCCCGTGATTAGGTGGCCAACGAGGTGGTGGCAAGAGTGTATCACCGGGAACGAGGATGCAGAAAGAAAAAAGGCTCTCTTCCTTCCTGCTGAAGGGATTCAAGAAGAGACTCGGCCAGGCGGGCCCTATTTGGCAATCGAAAGATGTCGCCCAATGGGAATTCTGCGCGTGATTCGACGCAAGCGGCCTCCGCGTCGCCGAGAATCTTCCGGTCCCTTGGATCGGTCTTTCTAACGCGCGAAAAGAGTAATTGGCCGGAAGTTGTCTCAGAAAACTCTGAGGCCGCGCTCGTCGATTCGGCCTGACTCTGTCAACTGCTAATCGTCACCTACCTGAAATGACAAAGCCTCGACCGGACTTTCATGTAAATTTCTCGGTGTCCCTGCGTATCCGCAGTGACGTCTTACGAACTCTTGTATCTGGGGAAATCCGTGTACCCAACAGCGTCAAACGAATACCAGACTTTCATTTCCGCCGGCGGATTCAACGGCCAACCATTCGCCAAACGTTCCACAAGATCAGGATTGCTGAGGAAAGGACGGCCAAAGGAGATCAAGTCTGCATGTCCGTTCCGAATCGCAGCTTCCGCTGTCTCTTGCGTGTACCCGCAATTCCCCATGAGCGGCCCCTTGAAAACCTCCCGGAATTCCGCCAGCGTCACGGGCTCCCCCAGTTTATGGAACCCAAACTCCAGGCCGTCTACCACATGAAGATACCCGAGGTTATACCGGTCGAGTTGTCTTGCAACATACAGAAACGCCTCACGATAATCCGGTGAGCCCATGTCGTTGAAACTGCCGTTGGGCGCAAGATGCACGCCGACTCGGTTGGAGGGCCAGACAGTGAGAACAGCATTCACGATTTCATCCAAGAACCGGTAGCGGTTTCCCACGCTGCCGCCATAGCGGTCTGTTCGGTGATTGGTCTTGGATTGCAAGAACTGATCGATGAGGTATCCATTCGCGGCGTGGATTTCCACACCGTCAAACCCTGCTGCTTTGGCACGTTCGGCCGCTCGTCGATAGTCCTCCACGATGGGCGGTATCTCATCCGTTTCCAGCGCCCGCGGTGTTTCGTAAGGCAGCTTGCCGATAGGCGTGTGACTATAGTCCCCATTAATCTTGACGGCCGAGGGTGCTACCGGAAGTTCCCCGTTCTCGTGAAAAGCGGCGTGGGAAGCTCGTCCGCAATGCCAAAACTGGAGAAACATCGGAGTTCCTTTGCCGAGAACCGCATCCACTACCTGCTTCCAGGCTTCGGCCTGCTCGTCTGAATAGATTCCCGGACTGTTCAGCCAGCCGATACCCTGTTTCGAAACGACCGTGGCCTCGCTTATAATCAAGCCCGCGGAAGCCCTCTGGACATAATACTCGGCCATCAACACATTCGGCAGCCGCTCCTCGCCTGCCCGCGACCGGGTTAAGGGCGACATGACGATCCTGTTTTTCAGAGAAAGGCCCTGCAAATCAAATGGAGTGAATAAAGCGCCACTATTCATTCTTGTAACCATGTTTTCCCCCATCCATTATTCTGAGGCTGCTTTGCCTCAATCAGAGCGAAGAAGAGTGTTAAAATTGTAAATAACCCACAAGCATGTACGGAAACCATTCT
>Ga0247841_10006738_pt1 | contig 17494 bp, 15 predicted proteins | sample LaCruzMarch2015__2_FD_192410 | JGI IMG/M metagenome (GOLD analysis project Ga0247841, IMG submission 192410) | Freshwater microbial communities from meromictic Lake La Cruz, Castile-La Mancha, Spain - LaCruzMarch2015_18m | ecosystem: Environmental > Aquatic > Freshwater > Lake | place: Spain... | reverse complement strand
ATCCCTGACCTCCTCAGCCAAACGGCTGAAATCCGCGGAAAGCAAACTCGGAGCGATCATGATCTTTTTCACGGTATTCTCCTCAAGCTCCTTCAATCGTAAGTTTTTGAGTGATCTCGCGCTGCATTTTTTCAGGGACGGGTCCGATCAGCGAAAGATTCAGATTCCCGGTCCGGAATATCTTCTGAGCAATCCCCTGGATATCTTCCAGCGTTACGGCCTCGACCTTTTGATGGATCTCTGTTTTGTCCGGCAACTCCGCCGAACAAAGAGCCTTTTCACCGACCCAAAGTAAATGGTCGAGCGTGTCTTCCACGCCCAAAGAAACCTGGCTCATAAAATAATCCTTTGCGCGACGAAGTTCTCCAGCCTTCACAAAACTTTTCCGGACCTTCGCAAGTTCCCGCAAGATCACTTCGATAGCCCGTGCGGTCTTTTTTGTTTCCACGCCGGCAGAAACCGTAAAAACCCCGGCGTCCTGAAAAGCCGACATGCCGGATTTGATCTCATACGCAAGTCCCCGTTTTTCGCGCACTTCCTCGAAAAGACGGCTCGACATGTTTGCCCCAAGCAGGATATGCAACAAACCCAGTTTGTAACGATCCGGATGCATACGCGGCAGAGCATGAAGCCCGATCACCAAGTGTGTCTGTTCGGTCTTTTTCTCGTAAAAATGCGTCCGGGGTTTGGATTGATCGCTTTTTGCGGGCACAAATGTAGAAGCCTTTTCCTGTCGGCGTGTCTGGAAAATCTCCGTAGCACGGGCCAGGACTTCCTCGTGATCAATGTCTCCGGAAACCGAGATAAGAATGTTGCTACTATGGTAATAATCCTTTTTGTATTTCAGGATTTCGGCACGTGTCATCCGTGACACCGTTTCGGCAGGACCCGAAAGCGTCCGGCCAAGCGGCTGATCGGGCCACAAAAGTTCGCTCATCAGGTCATGCACGTGATGTGAAGGCAGGTCCCGATACATCTTGATCTCTTCCAGGATCACCTGTCTTTCCTTGGCAAGTTCATCCACCGGTACCGTGGCATGAAGCACCATGTCGGAGAGGACCTCAAGCGCCCGGGGGTAATATTGTTTCAGGAGCTTCGCGAAATAGCAGGTCATTTCCTCGCTCGTGAAAGCATTCAAAATCCCGCCCACGCCCTCGATCCCTTCCTTGATCTGGCGTGTGGTCCGCGTGGGAGTGCCCTTGAACATCATATGCTCCAGAAAATGCGAGATCCCGGAAATCTTCTTGGGTTCGTAACGACCTCCGGCCTTGACCCATACCGCCACAGCCGCCGACTCACGATTTGCCATCGGTACCGTCAGAACCTTCAACCCATTTTCAAGTGTCGTTAATTGATAAGCCATGATTCCCCTTTATGAGTTCGCGATCGTGTAATCTAAATAATTCTGTAAAATGCGTTGAGCTGCCAATTGGTCGATCACTTTCTTGCGTCGATCACGCCTTACATCCGCGTCAATCAGCATACGGTCAACTTCTTTCGAAGATAACCGCTCATCCCACATCACAACCGGCACCGCAAGCCGTGACTGGTACCATTCGACCTCTTGGGCTCTTTTCTTAGCCGCGATCCCCATTTCGCCCTTAAGTGTCATGGGAAGCCCGACCACAACCTTTTCCGCTTTATGCTCCAGGATCAATTTCTGGATCTGGGCCAGGACCTGCTCCCGTCCCTTGACTTCGATCGTTTTTACTGGAAACGCGATCGTTGTTCCCGCGGGCACAAATGCAACCCCGATCCTTTTTTCTCCGAGATCAAGACCCAACAGCGTGCCGCTCATGCGCCGTGTACGGCCCGGGACATTTTTTTGATGAAATGCTCGGCGGCGGGAATTCCACGTTTTAAATGTTCGATCACTGCACTCCCAACGATCACGCCATCACTCATCCGCGCAATGGCCTGCGCCTGACCGGGATTAGAAACGCCAAACCCAACCAGGACCGGCTTTGTAGTCATGCCCTTCAATTTCACAAGATGCCCCTTAAGATCTGAAGGCAAAACTCTCCGCGCACCGGTCACGCCTCTGAGCGAAACGTAGTAGATGAATCCTTGAGATTTTTTCACAAGCATCTTTGCCCGTTTATCCGCGGTGGTCGGAGCAATGAGCTGCACAAAGTGAAGCTTTTGCTTCCGGCATTCCTTCTGGAACCCCGGTTCTTCTTCCGGCGGCAGATCCGGGATGATCAAGCCATCCACTCCCGCGTTTCTCGCGTCCCGGGTAAAATCCTTCCCCCCATACGAAAAGACCGGATTGAAATAACCAAAGAAAACGAACGGAACCTTGGAACCTTTCTGACGAAGGCGGCGTACCAGCGCGAAAGCATCCTTGATCGTGACGTGCTTTTTAAGCGCCTGCTCGGATGAGTACTGAATCGTCGGCCCGTCCGCGAGAGGATCTGAGAATGGAAAACCTAATTCGATAATATCCACCTCCGCCTTCTCGGAAGAGAGGATAAGCCGCTCCGTCGCTGCGATACTGGGATATCCCAGCGTGAGGAAGACGCAGAACAGCTTCTGCTTCTTTCCCTTGGCCTGCTTGATCTTATCCGATAAATAGTTTTTCAATTTTACTCCATTTCAGCAAAGCCTATAGCTGATAGCAAAAACATGTTCCAGCTATAAGCTATGGTCTATAGTCTATGAGCTATAAGTACTGCTGCACCGTATGGATATCTTTATCCCCACGACCGGAGAGACAGATGATAACGATATCGCTTTTCTTCGTCTTGGGCATCAGTTTGGGTAAGTAACCTACCGCATGGGCGGGCTCCAAGGCCGGCAAGTTTTGTCAAAAGATCAAAACCCTTGAGCGCATCGCCATCCGTAACAGCATGATACGACACGCGGCCCGAATCCTTCAAAAACGAGTGTTCGGGTCCGACGGACGGATAGTCGAGGCCTGCCGAGATCGAATGCGCAAGCATGACCTGGCCGTTCTTATCCTGTAAAAGATAACTTTTCATGCCGTGCAAAATACCGGGACTCCCCTTTGTGATCGATGCCGCGTGATGAGGCGTGGAAACACCTTCGCCGGCCGCTTCGATCCCGATAATGCGAACACTGCGATCCCTGAGGAACGGATGAAAAAGCCCCATAGAATTGCTCCCGCCGCCAACACAGGCCAGAAGATAACTCGGAAGACGACCCGCAGTCTTCATGATCTGCCGCCGAGTTTCTTTCCCGATCACCGACTGAAATTCCCGGACCATTTCCGGATAGGGATGCGGCCCCACAACCGAACCGATCATATAATGCGTGTCCTCCACGTTCGTGACCCAATCCCGGATCGCTTCATTTGTCGCGTCCTTAAGCGTCTTGGATCCCGAATAGACCGGCCGCACTTCCGCACCGAGTAGTTTCATTTTATAAACATTCAGAGCTTGGCGTTCCATATCCACGGCGCCCATATAGACCACACATTTGAGCCCAAACACGCAGGCCGCCGTTGCGGACGCGACACCATGCTGCCCCGCACCGGTCTCGGCCACAATGCGTGTCTTTCCGAGCCGTTTAGCCAGAAGCCCTTGAGCGAGAGTGCTATTGATCTTATGCGCGCCCGTGTGAAGCAGGTCTTCGCGCTTGAGGAAGATCCGCCCCCGGCCGAAATGCGAGGAAAGATTTCTCGCTTCATAAAGCGAAGTCGGACGCCCGGCGTAAGTCTCGAGGTAATTATTGAGTTCTTCCCGGAAGTTTTTATCATTTTTAATCGCCTGATAGGCCGAGGTCAATTCCTCGCACGCCTTAATAAGCGTCTCGGGAACATAGCGCCCCCCGTAGGAGCCAAAATGACCTTTTATGTCTGGAAGTTTTTTCATCCTTTGACCTCAGCAATATCCGAATCCTTTACCCAGCCGCTCTCCCCATTCGTCAAAAGCACGCGGCTCCAATCTTCACGCCGGTCCATTACGAATACCTTGATCCCTTCGCCCATACGGAACGCAACCTGATCATGCTCCGAGGGCCCATAGCGGGCTTCGCACTCCTTTTGCATCACGATCGCATCGCGAATCACATTGCTCTGCACCTCTTTGCCAAAAGCTACAAGCGCCGCGAGCAAGAGTACGATAAAAATGAACTGCTGCCATGGATTCCAGAATACCCCACGCCCATTCAAAAAATAAAAAATCCCGCCAGCCAGAAAAATGAACAAAACCGCGAGAAGCACGGCATAGACCTCCCGCTCGGTCGCATACTTCAACACGACCTCAGTGGCTTTCAAGTACCAATTGCGCGTATCCTCGACACGGTACTCCAAAAGCCCGCGAGTGTAACGTAAATTCTCCCGGATATCTCCGTTCCGGGGATCGAGACGCAGGGCTTTTTCATAATTCAGGATGGCACGGCTCAGTTTTCCAAGCCGCACATACGCATTCGCAAGGTCATAATAAAAAGTCGCAACGCGAGGCTCCCGTTCGATCAAAGACTCATAAAGCTCCGCGGCTTTCGCGTGATCCCCCGTCCGGTAACTTGTGTTGGCTTCTTGAAAGATCACCGCCGTCTCGGCCCCCGCACAAACAACAGGCACGAGCCATAACGTGATCAGTAAAAAACATACGAACCGTTTCATTGCCGTATCCTTTCGATCCGGTTCACAGCATCCTGAAAAATCTTAAGCCCGATCTTTTTTGACGCCTGAGGGATCGAGCCTTTTCCAAAACGGAATTCATCGCAAAGACGGTAAAGCGCAAGCACGTCCTTCAAAAGCGCGCTATCCGCACCAAAATGAGTGGTAAGTGTTTCCGCCAGATCCTGTCGCGTCACACCATAGGCCGAAAGATTCCATTTGTCCGCGATGTACTGGATCATAGCCTTTTCAAGATCCGCAAAAAAGACCGTTGTATCTTTGTCATCTGAGGAACGCGCAAGCTTTTTAAGTTTGTTCATATTAATGGACGCTGTCCTGCGAGCCGTCTTCCGCCGCCGCAAAGCCTGGTCTTTTGAAAAAAGCCGGTCCTGACGGTCCTTCATCCAAAACACCACGAGCAACACGAACAGAACCAGATCACCCCACAGGAGGATTGTATAAATCAGATCCACGGCATGAGTCGAAAAGGCCTTGGGAAGTTTTTCGTCAATATAGCGGATATCCTTTCCTTCCGACTTGACCTGCTTTTGAAAGATGGCATTCCCCGCAAGTTCCTGTGGCATCTGGAAATTCTGATCGGAATGCTCCACCTGGATCGGAAAATTCGGAGTCTTCAAAGTCACATACTTTTCCTGCCGGGGATCAAAAAAACTGAACTCGAGCGGTGGGACAAAAGAGTTTCCTTCCTCTTTGGGAATAAAAACAACCTCAAAGCTCTTTGTCCCGCCGATCACGTTCTCAGTCTGGAAGAGCTTGGAATTGGTGTCCGCATCATAGGTTTTAAAACCCGTAAGCGCCGGAACCTTCGGCCGCGTGATCGTCTCGATATTACCTTCGCCCTCGATAACCATTTTGAGCGTCACAGGCTCATTCTGTTTCACTTTATCCTTATCGATCGTGGCAGAGAGCCGAAAACTCCCCACCGCACCCTGAAAACTTGCCGGCTTCCCCTTTTCAGGCAAAGGTTTCACAACAAGCTGGATCGGCGGAGGCGTGAGCAAGCGGTTCTGTCTCCGCGCAAAAAAAGCACCCCCCGTAAAAAAACTGTCGCTGAAAAATTCATCGAAAGCATTGGACCCTTGCTGTTCTTCGCGGATCGAGACCTTGAGACTCCCGGGCTGGATCGTGTAATTGCCTGGAGCCGTCGGGAAAAGCGCGAGTTTTTTCACATCCGCTTTTACATAGCGCTTACCGTTCATACGAACCGTTTCACGAGGCACATCCCGATCCATCGGAAATTCCTCGATCCAAAATCCGCTTGTTTCAGGTTCTTTGTCGAACCCTTCATAACGCGTGTCATAGCGGGTGTAAAGCGAATAGGTCAAGAGCATCTGCTCGTTTTGGTAGAGAGTCGTCCGGTCAACCCATGCCTGGACAAAAATATTGTCATCGGTCCCCGGAGGCACCGCGGAGGACTGATCCTGAGAAACCGGTTGTGCGACTGGGGATGGTCTTGAAGGTTGTGTCGCTACACGCTGCGGCATGGACTGAGGCCCGGACATTTGCCCCTGGGCTCCTCCCGACACTTCGATCTCAAGCGGCTCCGTCTTAAGGATATTCTGCCCCACCTGAACTTCAATAGGATTCAACGTAAAACGTCCGGTCCGCCTGGGGATAAGTGTGTAGCTGAACTCGACGTTCGCGGAGGATACCCCATTGACGACCGAGATGTGCGAAGCACGACCGGTATAGTAGGTTTCGAATCCGTCAAGCTGCGAGAGTCTCGGAGCCTGAAGATTCATACTCTGCCCGGTCACGCGAATACTGAGCCGCACCTCTTCTCCGACCTGCGCCAAGCGCTTGTTCAGGCTGGCAGACACACGAACGTCCTCGGCCTGAAGAGAAGGGGCAAAAACGCACCCCATGACGATTGCGGTTAAAAGGATTTTTCTCATATAAGGATCACTGAATTGATTATTGTATAGGAATCACAACACAATTTCAAACAACGAGTTAAGTGCAGAACGCTTCGTCGAAAGTTTCTCGAGAAGCTGCTCGAGCTCCTCTGGGGTTTTTACGCGCGCATGGAGCTCAAATCCTGGCTCTTCGAACCCTTGAATGGGCTCCAAACGAACCTCCTTGACATCACGAAGAACATCCGACCGCCGGCCCTCAAACTCTTCGAGATAAAGCGAATACCCGGGAAAACGCAACCGCTTGACACAAGCAAAGAACCGGTCCGCCTTGGTGCGCAGGTCCATACCGCGCGTACCCAACTTTGCATGGATTTTATGTTCTTTGCAAAGTTCTCGAAGACATTTCCCCGTCCTCTTCATGATATCTGAAAGCCATTCTCCGGTCTGAAACAGCTGGGAACTCGTCAATTTCACTTTGGTCCCGATATTTTTGGCGAAATAATCCTGGTCATCTTTCGGGAATTTCAAAAAAGAAAAGACCCCTCGAAGCGGTAGCTGTCCGTCCTCCACAAGATCCTTGAAAGACGGAGGGAATTGGTCGGCCCGCCGATAAAACTCCAGAACAGCTTTATCCTCCAAGAGTCCGAGAAGGTGCATCACAAACGAGAGGATCTCATTTTCTTTAAAATGGAATTCCCGTGCCGCCATCCCCAGCGCCTGGGTCCGATCCATGTCTGAGCATCCTTGTTTCCAGTTGGAAACGAGATTCAAAAGAAAAGCGTTTCTCGGTTTCATCTTCCCTGCCACAAGCACCGGCACTTCTTTCATCCTCAAAACCCGTGCCGCATGAAGACGTTTATGGCCTGCGATCACAACCGGACGCTCGTCACTCGTCACCATGATCGGCATTAAGATCCCCCATTTACGGATCGAGGTTTGAAGACATGGATCGGCCAGACGATACCGAAAGCAGTATGGCATCACGTTGGATATCTTGGAAACCTTCAGGACTTTTGAATTGTAGCGAACCATTCGTTCTCCAATTGCGAGATTGAGATCCCAAGCACTTCCTCGATCGCCTGTTCCGCAGGCTTTCCTTCCTTGAACTTCACAAGGATCTCCTTCATACGATACATTTGATAACGATCAACCATATAACTCACAAGCATGAAAGCTTCCTGATAAAAGAGCGCGACCTCTAAAGGATCCATTTTTTCTATTTGTAGATCCTCGGAAAATAACCGATTCATCGGTCTGAGAGTCTTCGTTCGAACAGCCGCAGTAAAAACGGATACTTTTACCGGCTGGACCTTATTCTGCTCATATTGGGCCAACCCCTCGTGGATCCAAGCCGGAGCACGCGAGCCGCTCAGAGAAGCCACGAACGCGTGTGTCATCTCATGAACTGCGGCCGTGCGCAAATCGACTTCTCTAAAACCCTGATGATAGGCCGGAAGCCGTATTTTCCCGTCATAAAGCCCGCCAACCCATATGGACTGTCCGGTTACACTGTGGAACTCATTCCCGGAATAAAAAAGCACTGTGGTCTTATGATTAAAATAAGCACCGAAATCCTGCGAGATCTGGCGATACGCATCCCGCAAGAGGTTCTTCAGCCAGTAACCTTCATATCCCTGCTCGCCCTTCCGGTATTTGATAATAAAGTGCTCTTCATCGTAAGTATCGAGATCTTTTTCGACGGAATTCTCTTTTTGGATTTTTTCGATTTTCTGGCGTAAACGCGTCGAGGGGCTTACGAGATAACTTTGTTTGTAATAATTTTCTGCCTTTTTGAAGTTCTGCTGGAGATTCTCGATCTCACCCAAGAGTTCCAGAGCCAGGGCATTCCGCGGTTCTAAGGAAAGTGATTCGTTAAGTGCATCACGGGCCAGTTCGAATTCATTTTTCTGAAAAAATTTGACCGCATCATTATAAAGTTCGATCGCCATGGGCGCCATCGGTGCGCTCCCGCCCTTCCCGGCGTAGAATCTTTCAATTTCGATCTTTTGTCGGCGTTCCACATTCTCTTTGCCGTGATCATCGTCATTGATGGCAGCATAACCGTTCGTAACACACAAAACCAGCCCAGCGCAAAATAAAAAAAACCATGCTTTTATCTTGAACTTTCTATCACCCATTATCTGCCATCCTTTTCCCAGCATTTGGCCATTTCAATCCGTTTGCCGATCGACGGATGATCGTAAAAAAACCACTCATACAACAGTGGCGGTTCCGGATCTGCAAGGTTTTGTTCGCCTAATTTGCTCATACAGGAAATAAAAACTTCCCGAGTTCCAAGCGCCTTCAACGCAAAAATATCCGCCGCCCGTTCCCGGCGCCTGGAATAACCGTTCAGGACCGGCATCAAGACCAGATTGACGACATAAAAGATCAAGAACAAGAGCGGCAAGCCCGCCACATCTGCAGCAGAATTCAAAGACAGCACCGGCACAAGCGCGTTCATTCCCAAAAATCCGGCGGCAAAGGCGATAAGGGATGCCACAAGTCCAAACGCCAGAAGCCTCCAAACATCGTGATGCTTGTAATGGCCCAATTCATGCACCACAACCACCTCAACTTCGGCGTGTGTAAAGTTCTGGATTAAAGTATCGCTTAAAACTACTCGTTTAGTCCTCCCGATCCCCATGAACGCCGCATTCGCCTTTTTGGTTGTTTTACTCAAATTAAGCGAATAAACATTTTTCACCGGCATGTCAAAACGAGCGGCAAGTTTCAAAACCTTCGTTTCCAGCTCTTTATCTTCAAGACTACCATATTTATAAAAAAGCGGCACAACCACGACCGGAAAGACCTTTCCGAGAATATAACTCACAAAAGCATAGGCCACCCACGCCCAAACCCACCAATGCGCAGGATCAACCCGGATGATCCAATAGAGACATTCCAAAAGCCCGAGCGATAAGACAAACGAAAGAAGCGTTTTTTTCCCGAGGTCCAAAAACCACTGGCCAAAATTCTGGTTCGAAAGATCGAATTGATGCTCCAACGTAAATCCCGAATAAAACGAAAACGGCAGATCGAAGATCAGAAAAAAAAGGGAGAAAAGGACAAAATAGACCGCCACCACTCCCCACTCACTCGCACCGGCCAGCGCGACGGCGTTCTGTCGCATCCCGAACGTCCACCCGCTCGCAATAAGTATCCCTAGAAGCGAGGGCGTGAGGATAAGGTGGAAAAGCGAGAGCCTGCGGTGAATGCCCTGATAGGTTTTTGCTTTATTTGTGATTGCCATGGTCCCCACAGCCGTTCCGCTGATCACCGAATTCGGTCATCACGCCAAAATGATCCGAAGGATAGACGCCGTTATCGGATGGCTTATCGAAAACAATATTTGAAGACTGTATCTTTTTAAAAGGCCCCATTTGCTCGCGAATAAAAATATAATCGATGCGACGTTCGGCCATTTTCTCCCGTTCCGCTTCTGCATAAGGATTCCGGTAATTCCAGGTAAGCCCCGGATCGCCCGGATTTTTCGCCTCAAAGGTGTCGCACCATCCCAATGTTTCCCGAAGATAAGTCACAGAAGACGCATCTGGTCCAGCGTTAAGATCGCCCAAAAGTACCATGGGGAGATTTCCGGCCTTCTTCTGCACAAACGCCTCAAGCTCAAGTGTCTGCTTGAGACGGATTTCGTTCTCATCGGCCTTCCATGAAAGATGCGTGTTAAAAACCGCGATCTTCTCTTTGCCCGTATCGACCCTGATATAAAAGATATAGCGAAGATAATCCTCAGTCGGCGATTTCGTTTTCATCACTAGGCATTCTTGTTCGACAGGCTTGAATTTTGAAAGGAAAATCAGCCCGGAATGCTTACCGCTTATGGCAAGATACGGATACCCGCTCCGTTTGTGGATCTCCTCGGCCCAATCCATATTGAAAACTTCCTGAAAGCCCACGATGTCCGCCTGATGCTTCGCAAGCCCGCAAAAGATCCGTTCCCATCGATCATGCCATGGTCCGCGTTCCTGCCATGTATTCAAGGTAAGTATTTTCATCGCACTTCTTTTCCGTGCCGTATCCGCGCAAGTCGTGCGATCATTTCGTGGCGAATTTTCTCTTTTGTTTTCTCCACGGAGTTGTCCGCGAAATCCTCCAGCGACACTGGCTTTCCGATCGAGACAATAAAGGTACTTTTCTTTTTAATGAGCAAGGATTTTTTGGGAAGCGCTTGCCCCGTGCCATCAATCACGACCGGCAGGATTTCGACCTTGTTATCGCGAGCAAGTTTAAAAGCTCCCATCTTGAACGCCTGGATCTTCCCATCCGGACTGCGCGTGCCTTCCGGGAAAAGAAGCACGCTCACGCCCCTTTTCAGGACCCGCGTGATCCTGTGCATGGCATCGCGACCGCTTTTGTGGCTCGCCCGGTCTACCGGGATGTAACCCGCAGACGCCATACCCCAACCCATGAACGGGATTTGAAAAAGTTCGCGCTTTGCTAGAAATTTGAAATTAAGGGGCAATGCGGCGCAAACCATAAGAATGTCCAAGAGGCTTTGGTGATTGGCGACAATAAGGTAATGCTTCCCTTTCTGAAGGTGCTCGCGGCCGGTCACAACAAGACGCCAGATGAGACTAAATCCGATAATGGCGCGTGCCCACCGGATCGAGTTCTGATGGACCAACCGCCGTGTCCCCCGGTCAAAGAGAAGTGATAAAGGAAAAGCGATCAAAAGGTCGAGCAGCGCGAAAAACAGCGTTAGAAAAACCGTCCCGCCCCACATAAAAATCGAATAAAAGAGGCTTTCCAAAAATCCGAATGTGCGTTTTTTGAGAATCTTCATGAGAGCATTTTAGCGGGCAAATTCCCTATTGGAAACAGCTTTTTCCCCCGTGAAAGAACAATAAGGTTTTGAACCGCGCACAATCAGCGTGAATAGCGGCCGCCAGAACGTCCAGAGGATGAAGCAGGGGGATCATCATCAAACTCAATGACAGTATCGTGGATGGAATGAGCACCTCCATCCTGGTCTTCATCTTCATCCCGGTAACCACCACCGAGATGTGTGGACCGGACGTCGTAAAGCGTGGAGGGGATTTCATTTAGAAAACGTGACGGCAGATTATGGTGCGTCGCGCCATACATGCGCCGCTGGGTCGTGTATGAAAGATGTAATTTTTCCCGGGCACGTGTGATACCGACATAACAGAGCCGCCTTTCTTCTTCCAGATCATCCGACGGCCCCATGTAGGAATTGATGTGTGGGAATATCCCCTCCTCCAAACCGACCATGTAGACGATCGGGAATTCAAGACCCTTGGCCGTATGAAGCGTCATCAGTGTCAGCACGTTCGTCCCTTGGTCCCACGCGTCAAGATCAGTCACGAGCTCAATCGAGTCGAGAAACGTTGAAAGTTCGGAGTGGCGCGTAGACGGTATAACATCCAAAGGATCGCCAATATCCTGCCCTGTCCCCGATACCTGCGGCTCCTTTTCCGATCTTTTTCCTTCGTCTTTTCTGGTTTTCCTACTATGGTCTGTTGTCGAAGGACTGTCTTCGGCTTTTTCGACAAAATCCTCGATCACACTGAAAAACTCTTCGATATTCTCAAGTCGGGCTTGGGCTTCCGGTGTGCGCTCAGCCTCAAGCACTGCGACATACCCCGTATCCTCCAGGACCCGCTCGAGAATCTCATGGATCGTCATTTCACCCTGCTTTTTCCGGAGCTTTGTGAGCCACCCGTAAAACACGCCAAGAGATTTTTGAACTTTAGGAGTCAGCCCCTGGATATTGGAAAGATCCTGCAAAACCTCTTCCCATGTCCTTCCCCGGGCTTCAGCTTCCAACGTTTCCATCGCTTTTTTCCCGATCCCACGGGGCGGGACATTGATCACACGTTTGAGGCTCACCTCGTCATGCGGGTACGCAACAATCCTTAAGTAAGCAATAATATCCTTGATCTCCTTACGATCATAAAAACGCGTCCCCCCAACGATCTTGTAGGGAATATTCGCGCGCATTAATTCTTCTTCCATCACGCGCGACTGAGCATGAACACGGTAAAAGATCACCTGATCCGCAAAACTGCGCCCTTGCGCTTTGTATTTTAGGACATTACCGACTGCGTACTTGGCTTCCTCAATTTCATCCTCAGCATTAAAAAGTTCGATCTTCGCCCCACCCTTTTGCTCAGTCCAAAGCGCCTTGGGCTTGCGCATTTGATTGTTCTTGATCAGGTGGTTCGCCGCTTCAAGGATCACGGGCGTCGAGCGATAGTTCTGTTCCATGCGGATCATCCCGGACTCCGGATAGTCGGACTCAAAACTAAGGATGTTCTTGATATCCGCTCCGCGCCACGCGTAAATGGATTGGTCAGGATCCCCTACTACAGTGATCTGGCGCCGGGCAGAAGCCAAGAGTTTGACAAAACGGTACTGCGCATGGTTCGTATCCTGGTACTCATCGATCAGGATATGCTGGAACCGGTCCTGCCAGGTCTTGAGCACTTGGGGATGTTTGTCAAAAAGCGCTACGGTCTTCATGATAAGGTCGCCAAAATCACACGCCTTGAGCCGTTTCATCCGGGTCTCATAAAGCTGATAGACCTTACCCGCGGAATCCTGGAAAAGATCCATGGCTTTTGCCAGATATTGGGCGGGGGAAATAAGATAATCCTTCGAACGCTGGATCTCTTCACGCACAGCCTTGGGATTCACATCTTTTTCGTTCAGCTTGAGTTGGGCGATACATTCCTTGATCACCTGAAGCTGGTCGTATTCGTCATAGATGATGAAATTCCGGTCGAGTTCCATCGCGGGACCATCCTGGCGAAGGATGCGGAGGCAGGTGGAATGGAATGTGCTCACCCAGACACGCTGGGCAACGAGCTTTTCGATCCGGTTGCGCATCTCCTGCGCGGCCTTGTTCGTAAATGTGACACCGAGAATATTAAAAGCCGGTACTCCGTGCTCGATCAGATATGCGATCCGGTGCGTGAGGATACGCGTCTTTCCACTTCCTGCCCCGGCTAAAATGAGAAGCGGCCTGACAGGCGGCCATGAAACAGCCTCTTTTTGAGCAATATTCAAATTCGCGAGAAGGTCTTTCATTTTTATAATCCTGGTACGGTACAAGGCGTGCGATCAACTTCGTTTAATTTATTCATCCTCGATCTTGTATTTTCCAAACACATCCGCGAATTCGTAGACCTTATCAAAATCTTCAAGCTTGTCTTCGGGCTGTTTGCTAAGAAGTTGAACATCGATCAAAGCAAAAACGATCTTCCCGAAATCAAGCGTCTTCCGTAGTCCCCAGTGATGAAGGACCGTCATGGCCATGGGACCGAATTGATCGAGCGCGTACTTGCTGATCCCCAACGCAAGTTCCTGCCCCGTGATGTGCCGCGGTTTTTTGAGCCCGCTCACCGTGTCATGGAGTGCGGCCAGAACAAACGTATAGGCCTCGAACTTATAGCTCGGGTCTTTTTCAAGAATGCCTTCGATCTTTTTAAGGAAACTTCCGGATTCTTCCATAGGCTCTGCCAGACTACAAACTGCAGTTTGTAGTCTTTTTTGATTTTTCCGCTTGAAAATACAGATCGGGATCAAGATCCGCATTCTGGATCGATACTTCAAAAACCCTTTCCAGTCCCTGCCGCACAGCTCGGATAAGCTCCTCCCGTTCGACGCCTTCCGGGATTGAAATCGACTCGTGATGCAAGAGTACGCCTTCGGAACGTTTTTGCGCACCGCCGGCGATCTTTTTCCCTTTCCAGGAAAGATCGCTTTCTACGGGGAAATCAAAGCAGTCATTTCCCTTTGGAAGCTCCTCTCTGCTGCTATAAAATTTTGGATCGAGACCACACGATTGAAGCCCCATTCTAACACTCTCATGAATCTTCGCGTAGCTAGCCTGAACAGAACTCAACCTCTCAGGATCGGTTTGCACCCGTACGATCAGCGAAAAGATCAGATCCCGGCCATGGAGCACACACCCGCCGCCCGTAACCCGCTGGCAAACTGGTACCTGAGGGTTTTTAAGGATCAGATCGGACTTTGAAAGAGCCGTGGAATCCCGAAAGGAATATCCCACACTGATCCAGGAAGCGGATGAAACATAGAATCGAAGAGTAGGGGCTTGAGCTTGTTTTTTTTGGGATTCAAAAAGAAGTTCATCAAGCGCCATCTGAAGCGGCATCGGCGCGCTGATCGTGGGAAGCAAATTCCAGTTCATGCCACAGCTTCGGCCAACAGTACTTTTTCCCGGACTTGATCGCGGTAAGAAAGAATAGGCTTGCGCGCGGCAAGGACATCATTGGGATGGCGCACAGGAAGCGTGTACGGCGCGTTCTTCACCTTTTCGGGATCGGTCGCGATCTCGAGGGCGATCTCTTTCATCGCCTCAATGAAAAGATCCATCGTTTCACGAGACTCTGTTTCCGTGGGTTCAATCATAAGTGCTTCGGGCACGACCAACGGAAAATGAACCGTGGGTGCGTGAAAACCGAAATCCAAAAGACGTTTACCCACATCCCCCGCATGGACCCCTTGAGCCGCGAAGGACTTGAGCGAGAGGACAAATTCGTGCATACAGGGCCCCTCGGTCGCAACCTTAAAAGTGTCCTTGAGTCTTTCTTTCATGTAATTTGCGTTCAAGATTGCGGCCTCACTTACTTTCCGGAGACCCTCTTTCCCAAGTGTCTTCAAATAAGTGTAAGCACGGATCATGACTCCCACATTCCCGCAAAAAAGTTTTACCCGGCCGATCGACTGCGGACTGCGCAGGGCCCACCCGAAACCATTTTTCGTCTGTTCCACAAGCGGATCGGGAAGGAACGGAACCAAATGTTTTTTCACACCCACAGGACCGGATCCCGGACCGCCACCGCCATGCGGGGTCGAAAAAGTTTTATGCAGATTAATGTGAATGATGTCAAACCCCATGTCCCCCGGCCGCGCGATCCCAAGCAGCGGATTAAGGTTCGCGCCATCGTAATAAAGAAGTCCGCCGTGCTGATGCACGAGTTTTGTGATCTCGAGGATGTTCTTATCAAAAAGTCCGAGCGTGTTCGGATTGGTGAGCATAAGACATGCTACATGTTCATCCAAATGCTGCTTCAGATCTTCCAGGTCCACACACCCGTGGTTATTGGATTTGATCTCGACCACGTGATAGCCGAAAAGCGCGGCGCTCGCGGGATTGGTCCCGTGACTGGAATCCGGAACAAGCACTTTGGTGCGCGCAGATCCGCCCCGGGAAGCGTGGTACGCACGGACCAGCATCATCCCCGTAAGTTCTCCATGCGCACCGGCCGCGGGTTGCAGTGTGAACCGGTCCATTCCCGAGATCTCTTTCAAGGCTTCCTCCAGCCCCCACAGGATCTGGAATATCCCTTGCGTAGTCGCCTCGGCTTGAAGCGGATGTAGAGCCGTGAATTTCTCCCGCCGGGCCGCCCACTCGTTCACCTTGGGGTTGTATTTCATGGTGCAGCTTCCAAGAGGATAAAAATGCGTGTCTACTGAAAAATTTTTACGCGAAAGATTGATAAAATGCCGGACAATATCGGGCTCGCTCATCTCCGGAAATCCGATAGAGGTCTGGCGTAAAAGGTTTTTTGGAATATTCTTGAGAGGATCTTCACCGGAGAAACGCTCTTTGGGAAAGCGCACGGCCCTGCGGCCCGGCTTGCTCTTTTCAAAACTGAGGCGATCGTCCTGAGAGATCAGCATTTGGCTAAGGCCCCCACGAACCGATCGAGGTCCTCTTTGGATTTCGTTTCTGTCGCGCAGACAAGGAACTGATCTTTAAGTTCGGGATAGAAGGACTCGAGCGCAACACCGGGGAAAATACCTTGGGCCATTAGTTTTTCTTCGATCTTCGCAAATGGTTTATTCGACATGACCCGGAATTCATTGAAAATGGGTTGCGAGAGATCCACTTTAAAATTCTTGAGTTTTGTGATCTTCTGCCGCAAATAAGTTGCCCGGTCCCAGTTGATCTCGGCAATTTCGCGAATACCTTTTTTGCCGAGAAGCGTCATATAAACACATGCGGCCAAAGCGCAAAGCGCCTGATTGCTGCAGATATTGGAACTTGCGCGTTCGCGGCGGATATGTTGTTCACGGGCCTGAAGCGTAAGACAGAATGCCCGTTTTCCGTCCGCATCCTGTGTAAGGCCCACAAGCCTCCCTGGAATGCGTCGCATCAAAGCTTGCGTTGTCACAAAATAACCCAAATAAGGACCGCCAAACTCCATGGGAAGCCCGAGCGGCTGCCCTTCTCCCGCCGCGATGTCCGCCCCCCATTCTCCAGGTGATTTGAAAAGCCCCAGAGACAAAGGATTAGCGGTAAGGATCATAAGAGAACCGTTCGCATGGATCTTTTCACTCACACCTTCCAGATCTTCCATATTCCCCAGAAAATTCGGCGTCTGAAAGATCACACCCGCTACACTTGCGTCGAGTTTCGCGGAGAATTCTTCGCGATTGAAATTGCCTTTCTCGTCAAAACCAAGTTCCTCGATCTTATAAGGTGTCCCCGAAAAATAAGTATGTATCGTTTCCCGATAGTGCGGATGTATGGAACGCGCAACAAGAAGCTTCGGGCGGTCCGTGTGTTTCAAGGCAACAAGCGCGGCTTCCGCGAGACTTGTAGCACCGTCATAGTGGGAGGCATTGGACACATCCAGACCCATTAACTCCGTCATGAGACTCTGATATTCATAAATGGTTTGCGCAATTCCCTGCGAAGCTTCAGGCTGATAAGGTGTGTAGGCCGTGAGGAATTCCTGGCGTCCGGCAATCTCAAGCGCGGCAGCAGGAATAAAATGTTCATAACTTCCCGCGCCAAGAAATGAAAGGGCATCCCGGGTCGTGGTGTTTTTGCGCCCAAGCTTTGTGATCAGATCCTGGACCTCGGGTTCACTCAAAGAAGGCGGAAGAACGATCTTGGGATCCCGCAGTGAGACCGGAATATCCTTGATCAGCTCGTCGAACGAACGGACACCGATCCGGTCGAGCATGGATTTTTTTTCTTCTTCCGTAAGTGCGAGGTAGGGCATGAGGGCTTTTTGAC
>Ga0247841_10006736_pt1 | contig 17499 bp, 18 predicted proteins | sample LaCruzMarch2015__2_FD_192410 | JGI IMG/M metagenome (GOLD analysis project Ga0247841, IMG submission 192410) | Freshwater microbial communities from meromictic Lake La Cruz, Castile-La Mancha, Spain - LaCruzMarch2015_18m | ecosystem: Environmental > Aquatic > Freshwater > Lake | place: Spain... | reverse complement strand
GGCACTTCTTTCTTTCCAATTTCTCGCGGAGAATGCTTTTTTCCAAAAGCCAAGAGTCCTCGCGAGGCTTGTAGACTTGCATAGCTATTCCAAAAGCTCTTTCTTCATCAAAATCTTGTTTGTCATTCCAAAGCCGTGCTTTTCAACAATTCCCTTTGCCTCTAGCTTTTTGATTGCCCTGTGGACCTGAACCTTGTTCAAGCCAGTGTCTTTCGCAAGCCTTGCCTGCGTTGCCTCAAAATTGCTTGCCCTTAACGCGTCAATTATTTTCTTTTCTTCAGGCAGCAACAAGTTGCTTGCCATTTCGTTCTTTATTCCCTTGATTTCTTTCTCGCGGATAAGCTGCCAGATTGCAAGGCCTGCAATGAATGAAACAACGCCGCTGATGAGCAGCACTATTGAAATTGGGGCTGTGACAGCTTCCACTGGGCTGAGGCGCCTCATTTCAAAATTCCGCGGAACATTGTTCCTGGCTGCAAAGTTTGTGTCATTGATGTCAAAGATCCTGTTCTGGTCAAATTGCGGCAGGGGCGATGTATCACTGCGCCAAATGTCGCTGTAAACCTGGAATCCAAAGAACATTATTGCAAAGCCCGCGTAAAGGAAGCAGGCAAGCATTATTGCGGCGTATTTCCTTTTCAGCTTAAAAGCGGTTTCAATTTGTTTCATGTTACAGCCTTTTTCACTAGTTGCAACCAATGGTTTCAGGTTGTTACAAATAGTGCTAATAGTAGTTGCAAAGTCATTTAAAGCGTGCAGTCAATGCATTAAGGCAGCAAATGCCTGAAAGGTGATGTAACGGAAAAGAAAGTCCTTGAACTGAAGAATGTCTGGAAAGAGTACGGCATTGGAGACGTAAGGGTTCCTGCAATAAAGGGAATAAGCCTGTCGATAAATTCCGGCGAGTTCGCAGCCATAATTGGCGCTTCAGGCTCTGGAAAGTCCACCTTATTGAACCTTGTCGGAGTGCTTGACAATCCAACCCATGGCTCTGTAGTCCTTGACGGCGTTGACACAATGACTCTTACAGGCAATGAGCTTGCAAGGCTGAGGGGAAAGAAGATTGGCTTTGTTTTCCAGACTTTCAATCTCTATCCCACTCTTGATGTTTCTGAAAACATTGCATTGCCAATGAGGATTCACGAGTTTGACGACGCCTTGATAAAAGAGCGCGTTGAAAGGCTGACAGGGCTTGTAAAGCTGGGGCACAGGGCAAGGCACATGCCTTCGCAGCTTTCAGGCGGCGAAAAGCAGAGGGTTGCTGTCGCAAGGGCGCTGTCAACAATGCCTGAAATCATACTTGCGGACGAGCCCACAGGCAACCTTGACTCAAAGACAAGCCTTGAAATAATGGGCTTGCTTGAGGAATTGCACAAGAATGAAAAGAAGACAATAGTCCTGGTGACTCACGACCATGCCGTTGCAGCATTCGCGGAGAGAGTCATTGAAATAAAGGACGGAAAAGTATTGAGGGACGAGAGAACAAGGGGGCCGAGAAAAAATGCCAGGAAATGAATTGATTGTTTTGCCCGCGCTTTTGCTTGCAGCATTGCTTTTCAGCGGCTGCACTTCACAGCAGCCTGCAGCGCAGCCTGGCAATGGCTTTGGCCCCGGAAGCCATGATGGGGACAGGAATTTCATGCGCGGACCCAATGACGCAAATTTCAGGGAAAGGCCAGACTTCAACGGAATGCCTCCTGACAGGAATTTCAGGCCGGGCTTTGGCGGAATGCCTCCGGGCGGCTTTGAAAACTTGAGCGACGAGAATTTCCTTCAAATTAGCGCCAGAGTTTTGGGGCTTCCTGAAGGCTCTTTGCTGGGCGAGATAAACTTTGCATTGGGAATTGATGATGATTCTACAATTCAGGAAGCAAAAGACGCTTTCCTGGAGAGAATGGAAAAAAGGAGGACTAATCAATGAAAAACAAAACGTTTTTGCGCGCAATTCTTTTGCTGGCTTTTGCGCTGTTATTGCAGCCTTTGGCAGCATTTGCCGCAACAGAGTCTGCGGAATATTATTATCTGACGAGCCTGCAGAAAACGACTTTTCTGCCTTCAACAATATACTCTGGAGACATAGTCAGCGTTGCCTTTGACATAAAGAACAGGGGCTCGACGCTTTCAATAAAAGACCTTAACGCATATCTTGACTTGGGCGACCAGTTCGAGCCAGTATCATCAAGCAGCGGCATTTCACTGATAAGCCCCCAGGCGACCAAGACCGTAGTCTTGAAATTCAAGGTAAAGGAAGACACAATCTCAGGCTATTATCCAGTGCTCTTGAAAATGAGCTATTTGAGGGATGGAGCGCTTGTTGAAGAATCGCAGTCAATACAAGTTCCTGTCTCAAAGGCAGAGGCAAAGCTTGAAGTTACAGTCAAGCCCAATGTAATAGGCCCTGGAAACCAGACCAAAATAGCCTTCGTGATCGAAAATACTGGGGCAAATCCAGTCTCCAATGTTTCATTCTCCTGGAGCGAGAGCGGAAACCTTGTTCTGCCATTGGGCTCCAACAACAAAAAATACATTCCGGCAATAGGGGCCGGCTCAAGCGTGGAGGTTGAATACATTGTCGGCACAGACCCGGGCATGGCGACTGGAATTTATCCGCTTGATGTCTCGATAACATTCAATGACACAAATGGCCAGAAAACCCAGGCATCGCAGGTTGGAATAATAATCGGCGGAACAACAGACTTTGAAATAAGCGCCGAAAAGCAGTCAACAGGCCAGATTTCAATAAGCATTGCCAATATTGGCTCCAATAATGCAGCTTCAGTTGTCGTGAAAATTCCGCAACAGCAGGGAATAATCATCAATGGAAGCAGCAGCGCAATTTTGGGCAGCATAAACAAGGGAGACTACACCATTGCAAACTTTCAGGTCCAGCAGTCTGCCTTCGAGCCCGACTTGAACAGCGGCAGGAGATTTTCCGGAGCGGGCGCGCCTTCAGGAATGCCTCAAGGGAATCCTGACAGGAATTTCCAGATGCCTCAAGCCAGCCCTGACTCAATGATTGTGCAGATTGACTACACTGACACTACCGGAGAAAGGCAGAGCGTGCAGAAAAAAATCGCGTTAAGCAGCATAAGCTCTTCAACAACTGCCTTGCCCGCGGGAAGAACGCAGGGCAATTCTTCGCAATCCCTGATTTATTGGGCATTGCTTGCTGCAGCAGTGATTGCAACCGCAGTCTTTGACAAGATAAAGGGAAAGCTCAGCTGGAAGAAAATGGCGGCAATATGGCTTGCGACAGCAACCGCATTCTTTGCTGTTTCAATGTTCTTGAGCGCAAATTTGATTGCGGGCATTGCAATAGCAATTGTCTCTTTCGGGCTGGTTTTCTGGCTTTCAGCAAGGCAGCAAAAGCGCGAGAATGAAGCAAAAGCAAATTATGGGGAAAGAAGGAAATGAAATCAAGGGACATGCTGAAGCTTTCAGTCAACAGCATAATGCACCGCCAGTTAAGGTCCTGGCTTACCTTGCTCGGGATAATAATTGGCGTTGCCGCTGTTGTCGCGATAATTTCAGTCGGCGAGGGCACCAAGGCAAATGTCGAAAGCCAAATGTCAGGCTTTGGCGCAGACTTGATTACAATATCTCCAGGAGGAAATGCAAGGGCAGGCTCGTTCGGGGGCGATTTTAGAATGCCGCCTGACATTGCTGGAGGAGCATCTTCAAGGATGGCTGACAGCGCAAGCAGCGCTTCAACCAAGACGCCAATCCTTACAAAGACTGATTCAATAATGGTTTCCTCAAACCAAAACATTTCTGCAGTCAATGAACTAGTTTCAGGCGGAAGGCTCGAGCTTGTCTTTGGCTCGCAGAAATCAAATGTTTCAGTCCAAGGCGTCAATCCAATTACTTGGGCGGAGGTTTCAAGCATAAAGCTTGCTTCGGGCAGGTTTTTGTCTTCCGGAGACTCTTCAGGCATTGTGGTCGGCGACAGGATTGCAAACAGCATGTTCAAGCAGCCATTGACTTTGGGAAAGAGAGTCGCAATAAGCGACAAAACTTTTGTTGTTGTGGGAATTCTTGCGGCTTCAGGCCAGACAATCGGGGGAAACAATGACTCTTCAGTCTTCATGACTCATGAAAGCGCGTGGTCTGTCTCTGAAGACGTCAACCAAGGCAATTACTCAAGCATTCAGGCAAAAGTAAAGGACATTGACGCCATGGATTCCACTGTCTCTGAAATAACGCAGTCACTCATGCTTTCAAGGAGAGTGAATGAAAAGACGCAGGATTTTTCGATAAGCTCTTCCCAAGCCATAAAAGAGCAGGTAAGCTCTGTGACTGAAACTTTGACGCTTTTTCTAGGGGCAATTGCGGCAATCTCCCTTTTGGTTGGAGCCATTGGAGTCGCAAACAGCATGTTCACTTCAGTCCTTGAAAAGACAAAGCACATTGGAATCCTCAAGGCGCTTGGCTCCACTGACAGGGAAATAATGCTGCTTTTCGTAATGGAGTCCGGAATTTTCGGGCTTTTCGGCGGCATAATTGGAGTAATCCTTGGAACAATGGCTTCTGTTGCAATTTCATTGCTTGGAATTGTTCCAATGACACTGGTCAGGGCAGGGCCGTCTGGCTCTATAGGATCCACAACTCTCGTCAGCCCAGAGCTTATAATAATTGCAATAGCTCTTTCGACAGTGATTGGAATTCTTGCAGGGGCAATTCCTGCAAAGGCAGCCTCCAGGATGAACCCGATTGACGCCTTGAGATACGAGTGAAAGCAGGCGCGGAAGCCTTCAAATCCCCCAAGACGGCTTCCGCGTTTTTTCCCTGTCTGCGTTTCTTCTGGAAACAATTAAATTCTTGCATTCAGTAATGATTTCAGGCTTTTCAAAATGGCTGAGGATTCCGGAAAATTCGAGACAGTGGAGCATTTCCAAAAGCTCGCGCAAAACTTCAACGAGCTTCTTGCATTCTGCAAGGAACAGGCTGAAAAGAACAACGCAATATTCTCAACTCCCACTGTCCTGAGAAAGGACTTCCAGTACTCGCGCAAGGGCGGAAAGAAAGAATTCGCAATGTTCAAGCTCGAAAACCCCTCAATAGGAGAGGATGACATTTTCATTGCAAACTTCCAGAAAATAAAGCGAGACCGCAGGGTCAGTGTTTCCACAAAAATCTCGCCAATTCTCCTGATGGAAAATTATCCTTCTGCCTTGCAGAAAATCAGGGGCTGCTTGGATGATTTGAAGGCAGAATGCGGAAGAATCTGACTTTCTTTACTGCTTTTTTTGCCGCTTTCGCAAAGCTTCAGGAAGTTCTCCAGAATCTCATTTGCTTCAGTTCCCCTCTTTTCAGGATGGAACTGCACTGCAAACTGCAGCCTGCCATTGACTTTCAAGGCTTGGACTGCGCAGTCTTCGCACATTGCAAAATTCTCCAGGCTTTCAGGCAATTCTGGAATTAGCTCGAATTCGTGGCTCCTGAAAGCGCTAATCCGTTGTTTTCCCTGCAATAGCGGAAATTCCTTGGAGAAAGAAACATTGCACAATCCTTTTTTCAGGCTTATTTTCCTTGCCCTTGCGCCATTCGCTATTCCAAGAATCCTTAATCCCAGGCAAATTCCCAAGAAAGGCCTTTCAAGCCTGCCAAGGAATTCCCTGTACCATTGCATTGCAGCCTTGGCGCTTTCTTTCTTCAAAAACCCTCCGGAAGCTATTGCCCCGTCAAAATCTTCGCCGATTTCATCCATCGGCCTTTTCAGCACTGTTTCAATTCCCCTGCTTTCAAGGAATTCCAAAAGCTCTGGCAGAAACTCGCTGTCATGGTTCAAGACCAGAATCTTTGTCACAGGACAGCCTCCAGAATTTCACAAGCCCTGTCAGCCTCTTCAGCAGTTGTTGTTATCGGAGGCAGCATCCTGATAACATTGATTCCAGAGTTGTAGACTAAGAGCCCTTTTTCCATTGCCTGCGCTATCTTAGGCATTGCCTCTGCCCTAAGCTCTATTCCAATCATCATTCCGGCAGCCCTTACTTCCCGAACGCCCTCAAGCCTTGCCTGCGAAAGCCTTTCCTTGATCCTGTTCCCAATTCTTTCAGCATTCCCGCAAAGGCTGTTCTTGAGTATAAACTCAATTGTCGCTCCAGCTGCAGCGCTTGCAAGGGGATTTCCGCCCATTGTGCTCTGATGCTCTGACTTTCCCAAAGCCTCGAAAATTTCAGGCCTTGCGGCAGTCGCCCCTACTGGAAAGCCGTTTCCCATTCCCTTGTTTGTGCAGATAATGTCAGGGACTATTCCATAATGCCCAAGCGCGAAAAACTTTCCAGTCCTTCCAAAGCCTGTCTGCACCTCGTCAAAAATGAGCGCGATTCCCTTGCTGTCGCACAATTCCCTCAATCCTTTCATGAACTCAATGCTTGCCTTGAAAATTCCGCCTTCCCCCTGCACTGGCTCGATTATTATTCCTGCAGTCTCGCTGTCTGCAAGCTTTTCAACGCTTTCAAGACTGTTGAATTCTGCAAACTCAAAGCCTTCAAGCAATGGCTCGAAAGACTGCCTGTAAGCCGGCTTCCATGTTGCTGAAAGAGCGCCCAAAGTCCTGCCATGAAAGCCGCGCTTCATTGAAATGAATTTTTTCCTTCCAGTGAACTTTCTTGCAATCTTGAGCGCGCATTCCACGCTTTCAGCCCCGCTGTTGCCGAAGAACATCCTTGAGTTTTCCTTTGGCAGGACCTCAAGCATTTTTTTAATCAGCGCTTCCCTCGCGTCATTGTGGAATATCTGTGGGTTTGCGCTGATTCTTGACATTTGGGATTGGATTGCGGAATTGACAAATGAATTATTGTGCCCTATTATTGCAACCCCGAATCCGGCAACAAAATCAAGGTATTCCTTTCCATTGCTGTCCCAAACCCTGCTTCCTTTTCCTTTCGCAATGCTGATGCTCCGCATTGGAACGCAGGATGAATTGTGCAATTCCTCAAATGATGTCATTCTCAACCACTGTCCCCCTCATTTCGCTGAAGGGCCTTTCCAAAAGCCCGTTCGTTATTATTATTTCCTTCGCGCCAGACCTTGATGCTTCGAGGATTTTCCTGTTCATTCCAAAGCCTGCCTTGATTCCAGAAAGCTCGCTTGCTTTGGCGCTGGCAATTGTTTTTCCTTCGAAATCCAATATTCCGTCAACATCAGTCAGCATCACAAGCCTTTCAGCATTCAATGCCCTGCAGGCAAGCGATGCCAGCGAATCAGCGTCAATGTTAAGCTCTTCCCCAAAGCTTCCCAATGCAACAGGGCTTAGTATTGGAATTTTTCCTTCAGAAACAATTCCGCGAAGCTTTGCAGAATCTATTTCCTCCACTTTTCCGCTATAATTTCCCTCAACAAGCATTTTCCTGCCATTCTCGACAGAGACAAGCCTTTCCTTTCTTGAAGCCTTCACTGCGCTGTTCTCAAGCCCGCAAATTCCAGCAGCACTCATTCCCCTGCCTTCAAGAAGCCCGCAAATTTTGCAGTTGATTTCAAGCATTGTCTGCTTGAAGACTTTCATAGTTTCAATATCCGTGAGGCGGCTTCGCAGCCCATTCGGCGCCATGACAAACTTTTGGGCAATTCCCAAGCTTTCAGCCTTTTTTGTCACTGCCTTTGACCCTCCGTGAACTATCACAATCTCACCCGCAGGAAGGTCGCTGATTATTGCCTCAAGGTTTTCAAGCACTGAACCGCCAATTTTTATCACAATCATTCCAATCACGTCATGAATCCTGGAAAGTTAATTCCCTCTCTCTCGTCAAGCCCGAACATAATGTTCATGTTCTGGACAGCCTGGCCTGCAGAGCCTTTCAGCATGTTGTCAATCGCTGAAAAAAGCGTGAGGCTTCCGCTTCTTTCATCAACGCTGAATCCGATTTCGCAAAAGTTTGAATAGCGCGTTGTCTTTGCATCAGGCAGATTGTAAGGCGGGCTTTTTCTCGCAACAATCCTCACAAAAGGCTCGCTTGAATAGCTTTTCCTGAAAGCATTGAACACTTCAATGAAAGAAGGCAGCTCTTTGGGAAAAGAATGAATTGTGCTTAAAATTCCGCGGGACATGTCAACAGCATGCGCTGCAAACATTGCATTCTCAACGCCAGTCTCCTGCTTCAGCTCAGCCAAATGCCTGTGCTCTCCCAAAAAATAAGGCCTTACAACCCCGGTCCTTTCAGCATGCATTCCATCAGCGCTTACGGCCCTTCCAGCGGCAGTGGAGCCAATCTTAACGTCAATGGCTGTCTTTGAATCCCTGATTGTTTCTGCAACCGGATTTATTGCAAGAATCATTGAAGTTGCAATGCAGCCAGGGTTTGCAACAAGCCATGCATCCCTTATTTCTTCCCTGTGCAATTCAGGCAATCCGTAAACAGCCTTCTCCAAAAGTTCAGGGCATTCGTGCCTTCCATAATGCCTTTCAAAATCCTGCACGTTCTTCAGCCTGAAATCAGCCCCCAAGTCAATAATTCTTGTGCTTTCAGGAATTTTTCCCGCAAGCTTCATTGAAAGCGAATGCGGAAGGCAAAGGAAAAGCAAGTCAAGCTCTTGGTTCAATGCTTCATCAGCGCTTGAAAAATTAAGGCTGCAAAATCCTTTAAGGTTTGGATGCACTGAAGAGACAGGCCTTGAATTGAACTGCCTTGAAGTGGCTGCCTTCAGCTCGACTTGCGGATGAGTGCTCAAAAGCCTCAAAAGCTCTCCTCCAGTGTATCCTGAAGCCCCTATGATTCCGGCCCTAATCATTCTCAACGCCTCGCCTTGCTTAATGCAAAATCCACTATCTCCGAAGCAATGTCCTTTCCAGTCACTCTCTGCATGTTCTTGAATTCCGGGGAATGGTTGACTTCATGCACTAAAAGCCCTTTCTCAGATTCCATCACATCAACGCCAAAAATTCCGTCGCCCATTGCATTTGCGGCCCTGATGCTGATTTCTTCAAGCTCTTTGCTTAATGGACAGTTTTCCGCAATTCCGCCCCTTGCAGTGTTTGTAATCCAGTCCCTGTCATTTACCCTGTAAATTGCGCAGACTGCCTTTCCTCCAATCACCAAAGCCCTGATGTCTCTCTGCGGCTTTTTCACAAACTCCTGAATGTAAAATATTCCGCCAAGCGCCCCCATTCCCTGCCTGTCCTCAAGGACTGCCTTTGCAGCATCGCTGTCGTTTATTTTTGCGACAAGCCTTGCCCAGCTTCCCATGACTGGCTTTATGACTGCAGGATACCCGATTCTTTCAAATGCCTCAAGCCCGGACTCTTGCGAAAAGCATGCAATGGTCCTCGGAGTCGGGATTTTGTTCCTTGCAAGAATCATTGAGCAATGCGCCTTGTCAATGCAGTTCTGCGAGCTTTGGAAGTCATTTATTGCAAGCAGGCCTTTTTCCTCAAGCATTCTGCATGCGTAAAGCCCCTTCAAGGTGCTGACGCTCCTTTGCAGGAAAACGTCAAATTCTTCAAGGCCACCCTTCCCATTGCTTGCGAGCTCGAAGGAAATCCTTGAAATGTCAACAGGGCTGACTTTTGCGCCTGCCTTTTCCGCAGCCTGCATTATCATCTTTTCCTCAGGCCTGACAAGGTCTGAGAGAATGCCGATAGATGTCATTCTCCCCAGTCCTCGCCGCTTTCGCTCAAGGCCTCAAGCCTCGGCTTTGTTGCAGCCTCGCGCACTATGAGCTGCGAACCGCACTCGGCGCAGTCAATGATTTCATTTTCCACAAGCCTTTCGCTTGCATTTACAGTGGCCCCGCATTCAGGACAGTCCATAAAAAAAGCACCTCCGATATACGTAATATGTGCGGAGGCTATTTAATCTTTTCGTAAAAATACTACGAAAAACGTACTAACTCATTACGAATGCTGTGTCAGTCTTTGTTATTCCGCCAAGCGCCCTTATCCTGTCAACAGTCTCGTTGATTTCGCGCGCGCTTTCCCCCTCGACATGCACTATCATGTCAAACTCGCCTGATACCTCAAAGACTCCTGAAACATTGGGCATTGCGGAAATTTTCGCATGCAGTTCTTTCATTGAAAAATTGGTTGAAGCAGTTGCGAATACAAACGCCCTTATTGAGCCCTTTCCAGCGCCAAGCTCCAGAGTGAACTTTTTTATCACTCCCGAAAACTGCAGGTCTTTCACCCTCTTCCTGACGGCGCCTTCAGTTAAGCCTGCCTTTTTTGCAATGTCAACAAACGAAACCCTTGAGTCTTTCGAAAGCATTGAGATTATTGTCTCGTCAGTCCTGTCCATGATTAAGAATTGGAAAAGCCTGTTTAAAAGACTTGCCCGCTTTCAGCCAAGTTATGGAATTATCTCAGGCCCTTGGTATTTGGCGTGCTCGAAATCCTTGAGCATGATTTTTCCTTTTTTCAAGAGCCTTTTCACTCTTGGAAGCTGTTCCATCATTGCCTCGCGCAAATTCTCAACGCTCTTGCACACAAGTTTCCTGCCTTCGACAGGCCAAGGCTGCACTATGCTGCTGTAAAGGCAGCGGCCTCCGCAAAAATCAATTATTTTGCATTCCTTGCATTCTCCTTCAGGAGCAATGCGCCTGAGCCTTTCAGGCACTGAGGAAATGCTGCCCAGATAGTATTCCTTCATTCCAACCATTACTGGGCAGGGAATTATTCTGCCGTCATACTGTATTGTGAAGTTCGCAAACCCGGAGCCGCACCTCAAGGCGCTCTTCCTTTCCAAGAGCAAATCCTGCATTGTTTCAACAAACGGAAGAAGCTTCAATACTTTTTCCTTCTTTTGCATTTCCGAAACCCAATAGTTTGCAAGCTTCCGGAGCTTTGGATTGTAATCCTGCAAAAGCCATTTCCTGAACTTCGGGCGCGCCTTGAAGTCATTCCAGAAATTTGCGTCAAGCTGCCAGTGGACTGCATCAAAGCTGAAAAAGCCGTTCTTCAGCAGGAACTTCACCTGCTTCAAAATGTCAGTGTCTTCAGTCACTGTCATCCTTGCAATAAGCTCTCCGCTGAAGCCGTTCTTTTTCAAGAGCTTCAAGTTTGCAATCACCTTGCGGAAGTCTCCCTTTCCGCGGTTCTTGTCAGTGAGCCTTTCATCGCCGTCAATTGAGACAAGGATTGTTGAAAGCCTGTTCGCAAACTCCGGCCTTAATTTGCCAAGCAATAGTCCGTTGGTCTGCAGCATGAATTTCTTGCAGGGCGCATTCTGCATTATTTCCTCAATCAGCGGAATTTTCAGCAACGGCTCCCCGCCGTAAAAAGTCAATGATGCCTCGCTGTCTTTTGCAAGGAACTTGCAAAGCCTTTCAAGGCCGAATGAGAGCTGCGATGGAAGCATTTCGTCAATTTTGACCTCTCGGCCTTCAGGCTCAAAGTCATTGAATGCCTTCTGCCTGCAATAAGAGCAGCAGGAATTGCAGGAATCAGTGAGAAGAAGGTGATAATGCAAAAAACCAGCCTTTACAAAAGCCTTTTTGGGCAAAAGGCATTAAAACCTGTTTTCTGAATTCATTCTAAAGAGGTGCTCTTAATGGTCGAGTTTGGAAAGGTTGACTTGAAAAAATACCCCAAGACCGCAGAGGCATTGTGGAAGGCTTTTGCAGGAGAAAGCCAGGCGAGAAACAAGTACACTTATTTTGCAGGCGCTGCACGCAAGCAAGGCTTTGAGCAGGTTGCAAGAATCTTTGAGGAAACAGCAGACAACGAGAAAGAGCACGCGAAAGTCTTCTTCAAGCTCCTGATGGGAATTGGAGACTCAAGCCAGAACCTCAAGGCAGCGGCTGACGGGGAAAAATTCGAGTGGGGCACTTTCTATCCAGAATTTGAAAAAATCGCAAAAGAGGAAGGCTGGAAAGAGGCTGCCATAGCGTTCAAGCAGATTGCGGAAGTTGAAGAGCATCATGAAAAACGCTATGCTGCCTTATTGAAGAACATCAAGGAATCAAAAGTCTTCAAAAAGGACGGCAAGGTCTACTGGAAATGCCTCAACTGCGGCTACATTCACGAGGGAACAAGCGCTCCGCTGGAATGCCCTGCATGCAGGCATCCGCAATCATACTTTGAAGTCTTGGCGGACAATTTCTGAAAGGAAAGAAAAACCGCTTTCCTTTCCATTCCCTGTTTTTTAAAGGTTTTCACACACAATTCATTGTACAAAAGCAGGGATAGCGAAGCGGTTAAACGTACCAGCTTCAGGCAGCCTTTTTGCCCGGCAAAAAGCTTGGGGAAAAAAGACTGGAAAGAGCTGGCGGCTTAGTGCCTTCGGGGGTTCGAATCCTCCTCCCTGCAAAAACGGGCTCATGTTCTAGCGGTTCGGAAACGACCTTCACACGGTCGAAATCGGAGTTCGACTCTCCGTGGGCCCATCTCTTTATTTCTCGAGCGGAAATCTACTCTAAGAAACTATTTATTCTCAGAAATGAGAATTTTTATGTGAATCCTGAAAAGCATAAAATGTTAAGTGATGCAGGCAAGAAAGGAATACGCGCGCTTTATTTAAAATATGGCTCTGAACAATTCAGGCAATGGAGGAGAGACTGCTATAAAATAATGAAGTCAAAACTTCTTGCCTCAAATCCAAAAGCGGTTCAAAAGAAGGTTTCAGTCCCAAAATCGATTAATGAATCTCTTGCAGAACTTGTGGGCGTTTATTTAGGGGATGGAACTCTAACTGACTACTTCATCAGAATTTCAGGGGACCAAAAGCATGACGTTCCTTACTTTGAGCATTTAAAAGAAATAGTTTATTCTGTTTTTGGAATAGAATCGACAATAAGAAATGCTGATAAAATTAGTGGTTTGGCATTAGAAATTAGGTCAAAGGCTGTTTGTGACTATTTCAAAAGCTTGGGTTTAAATGTAGGGGATAAGATTAGAAATCAGTCTAAGATTCCATCAGAGATTTATGAAAATGAGAAGTTATTTTATTCTTGCTTAAGGGGATTGATTGACACGGATGGGTTTATAGGAAAGGATGGAACAGTGCTGTCAATCCGCTTTTACAATAAAAATAATGCGCTGATGCAGCAATTGAGGGATTCTCCCTATCTTACTGATCTGTTTGGAATCCGCAATCATTCATCAGAGATAGGTTCAAGGAGCCAAAAAAGCATTGACGAATTCTTCAGGCTTGTCGGTAGCTCAAATCCACGGCACATTATAAGATATTTGGAGGCCAGGAAAGGGAATTTGCTTTACAAACAGGAGATTATTCCTTATTACAGCAAGTATTCTTGCCTGCAATTGCCTTACTTTGCTGGAAAGGATTGAAGGTAAACTCTCTTCGGGCCCATTTTTTATCGCTGATTTAAAAACAGTTTCATGCAAAATTGAATCATGCCTTCAAGAAGTGAGTGCCGGATTCTCAGGCCCTGATTCTGATTTTGTAACAATTTTGGACACCACACTGCGCGACGGCGAACAGACCAAGGGAGTCTCTTTTTCAAAGGAGGAAAAGCTTTCGCTTGCAAAGCTCTTGCTCAAGGAAGTCAAGGTTGACAGATTGGAAATTGCCTCAGCGCGTGTCAGCGAGGGAGAAAAGCAGACAGTGAAGGAAGTCTGCTCGTGGGCAAAAAGCGAAGGCCTGCTTGAAAAGATTGAAGTGCTCGGCTTTGTCGATAGCGGAAAAAGCATTGACTGGATTTTAGAAGCAGGCTGCAGGACAATGAACTTGCTTGCAAAAGGCTCGCTGAAGCATTGCATGATGCAGTTGGGAAAAAAGCCCGAAGAGCATTTTGCTGACGTTGAAAAAGACATTGAACTGGCAGTCTCGAAAGGCCTGAAAGTGAATGTTTACTTGGAGGACGCCTCTAACGGCTTCAAGGACTCTGAAGACTATGTGTTCAGCTTCCTGAAAGTCCTGAAATGTTCAAAGGCTTGCAGGGTAATGCTTCCTGACACTTTAGGGGCATTGGACTCTTTTGAAGTCATGGAAATGATACAGAAGGCTGGCTTGCATTATCCCATTGAACGGCTTGACTTTCACGCGCACAATGACTACGGCCTTGCAGTCTCAAACACTCTTGCCGCAGTCAAGGCCGGAATAAGGGCAGTCCACTGCACAATGAATGGCTTGGGCGAAAGGGCGGGCAATGCCTCTCTTGTTGAAGTTGTTGCGCTAATCAATGACAAGACAGGATTGAAGTGCAATGTTGACGAGGCTGCATTCATGAAGGCAAGCAAGATTGTGGAAGAAGTTTCAGGAAAAAGGCTTTCCTCAAACAAGCCAATAGTGGGAAGCGATGTTTTCACGCAGACTGCAGGAATCCACGCCGACGGCGATGCAAAGGGCGGGCTTTACAAGAGCAGGCTTGCGCCTGAAAGATTCGGCAGAAGGCAGGAGTATGCTTTGGGAAAGCTTTCAGGCAAGGCAAGCCTTGAAAACAACCTTGAAGGGCTTCACATAATGCTTTCGCCAGAGCAGAAAAAAATTGTGCTGAAGGAAATAGTAAGATTGGGGGACTTGAAGAAGGCAGTGACTCCGGAAGACCTACCTTTCATAATCTCTGAAGTCCTGAAAACCCCGATTGAAAAAAATGCCGAAGTGAAAAGCTGCAGGGTTGTTTCAGAATTTGGCAAAAAGCCCAAGGCAAGCGTCTGCCTGAAAATAAGCGGGATTGAATTCCTTGAAGATGCAGAAGGGGACGGAGGCTATGACGCTTTCATGAACTGCCTTGAAAGAATCTCAAAAAAGGCCGGCTTTCTTCTTCCATTGCTCTTGGACTATGAAGTCAGGATTCCGCCTGGCGGCAGGACTGACGCATTGGTGGAAACAACAATCTCTTGGAGCTTCAAGGGAAGGGAATTCAGCACAATGGGCGTTGACTCTGACCAGCTGATTGCGGCAGTCAAGGCGACTGAAAAAATGCTGAACATTGTGATTTAGGGAAGGCAAGCCTCAAAGCCTGTTTTTTTAAAGATTCTTGTCCTAATTTGATCATGGGTTTTGCAATAAGGCCAGTGCACGGCATCCTGATTGTTGCGGCAATTGCTGCGCTGATGCTCCTGTCAAAGCCATTCTACCAGGTTGTCTTTGCATTTGTCAAGACAGCGTTTGAGGGAAACTCTTTCGGAAAGACAGTCCTGTTCCTTGCCTGGCTTGCAGTGTTTTTCGCAATCCTGCTTTTGAAGCAGAAGGGAATAATTTCCCTGAAAAAAAAGGATTCTGGAAATAATTTGAAGATTTTTGCAATCCTTGTTGTCGCAAGCTGGCTTCTTGCAATAAGCCTGAACACTTTCCTGCTTTCAAGCCATGATGCCGGATTCGGGGATGTGATAGGCACTCTCATTAGCAGGGACGGAGTCTTGGAATGGGAGGCAAGCCTGATAAAGCACTTGCATGCTGCAAAAATTTCTGTCGGCTTTGTCAATTCCATTCTTCCATTCCATATTTCAGGGGCTGACAGCGGAGTTCCAATATACAGCATAATGCCTTTCGCATGGCTTTTTGCGCCAATATTAATCCTTTTAGCGCTTGGGGCAATATTCCTTGTGATCAGGGAAGCATTGGAAAATTTTGAAGGCAAAATCACTGTAAGGCTTGCAATCTGGGCAGTGGCAAGCTATGGTCTCACTGTCTCAATGCTTGACGGCGGCCCATTCAGCGAAATAGGCAGGTTCAGCATTGGGCTTTTCTTCTTTTATTGGCTTGCCTTTGAAAGCGGAATCAAGCTCAGCCCCATAAAGCAGCTTGCTGCCGCGATAATACTGCTCGGCGGCTTTTATTTCATAGCGAGCTTTTTCACGCTGATTCAATTCTACGCCACGACAAGGATAGCGCTTTTGGGCATTGTGATAATACTCGCGCTTTTTGCAATGCACTGGAAAAAAATGAGAATGCCTGAAAAGGCAGTGCTTGCAGTATTGCTTGCTTTCCTTTCAATAAGCCTTTCATTCCAGATTGAAGAGTTTGCATTCGGCTCTTCAGTCCCGGAGGGAATTGAGGGAAACTATTTTGTCTACGGCCTGCCTGAAGGCACTGACAGCGCAAGGATAGTGCAGATTGCGGAAAAGTTCGGGACAGTGAGCCATGTCGAGCAGGACGGCTGGATTGCAATGTTCACAATGACTGCCGACAGGGATTTCAGGGTTGAAGAGCTTGATGATGAGCTTCACTCAGGGCTCAAGCCTGAAACATACCTTTACGTGTTCACTTTCAGCAAGGTCAAGAATTCGCTTTTGCTAGACTGGCCAAAGGCAGGCTCGAAAGAGGCTGATGCACTTTTGGACGTTAACTCAAGCTATATTTCATTCAGGAAAGTCGACTGGTTCGGCCAGGAAAAAATCGCGGTTGAAACAATGATAAACGACAATTACTCCCTGCTTTACGTGCTCAACTACATGCACTTCCACGAGGGAATAGAAAGCCCGGTTGCAGTCCTTGGAAAATGAGCGCTTGCAGGCTTTGCGCGTTTTAGCCATTCCTGTGAATGAAAAACTCGCCATTGTCGTAAATCTTGTCAATGCCTTCAAACTCCAATGGCTTTTGCAGGACTTCGCTGCCCACTGGCTGCGTTTCAATGAAGTTTGCCCTGTTGAAGACAAAGCTGATTTTGTATTTGTCAAGTATTCCCCTGTTCCCTGTCTCAAGGAAGCTGAAGCTGTCATCCAAGTACTTTTGATTCTCATACTCCACTGCAAGGTCTGACATTATTTTTTTTTCAGTAAGGAATGCAGTCAAGTGGCCTAATGCAGGCTCTGCCAAGAGCCTTTCGCTGTCTGGAGTGTTGCCTGCGAGGAAGGCTTCAGCCTGCAGCGCATTTGACGGTGCAAAAAAGCCCAAAAGCAAAAAGCACATGAAGACAGTCCCAATTGCAAAAATCGCGAACAGAATCCTTTCGATATTTTTCTTTTCGAGCAGTTTTTCCGGAAAAAGATAGACTCCAAGGAATGAAAAGACAGCAATTGTCGCGACATTCACCCTGTAGCTCATTAAAAGCTGTATTGCAATCAATGCAAGCAAAACTGCAGCAATCCTTTTCGAGAAATTGTCAAGCTTGGGCCTGAATTTTGCGGCTGGAAGCATTATTGCAAAAAAGAAAACTATCTGCGCCAAAAGGTCTGTGAGCACTCCATAATAGGGCATTCCAAAAAGATAGCCCCAAGTTCCTGAATCAGCCTGCCATGGAATTCCATGCGCCAAAAGCGAAGGCAGGAAAAGAAAGACTCCGACAGCAAATCCTGCCGCGACAAGCTTTGCAAGGCTTGAAAGCCTTCCCCTGTAAAGCGCAAGCCCGATTGCGGCAATTATTATTACGGCAGGGGCCTGGAAGAACATTGCCAATCCAAGCGCGACTGCAGCCCATGCAAGCCTCCTGTCGTAAAGGAGCGACAGCGCGGCAAAGCCAAGCGAGAGCGCAATGATGTGCCTTGGAGTGAAGAAAAAGTCAGAGAACAGGAAGCTTCCCAAAAGCATGAGCATGACGCAAAGCAATGCCTTCCTTTTCCCAAAGCCTGTCTTCTTGAAGAACACAAATGCGGAAAGCGCAAGCCCGATGCAGGCAAGCGCAAGCAGGATTGCGAAAGAATGCTCTCCAAAGCTTCCGGTA
>Ga0247841_10006734_pt1 | contig 17503 bp, 13 predicted proteins | sample LaCruzMarch2015__2_FD_192410 | JGI IMG/M metagenome (GOLD analysis project Ga0247841, IMG submission 192410) | Freshwater microbial communities from meromictic Lake La Cruz, Castile-La Mancha, Spain - LaCruzMarch2015_18m | ecosystem: Environmental > Aquatic > Freshwater > Lake | place: Spain... | reverse complement strand
TCCTTTGTTTTAAAGTGTACTGTTAGACTTTAAAATTGAGTCTCCTCTGAAAAGTCAAAATTTTTCTTTTATCGCAAAGATGCAAAGACGCAAATATTTAGCATTCTATTACTTAATTTTGGCGACTTAGCGTCTTAGCGGTGAAATGCACTTTTCGGAATTAAATAAAATGATTGATCGGAATCGTACCAGCAGATATTAATTAATTCCATTTGGTCAAGAATGACCCCACCCCGTCCCTCCCCTTGGAGGTGAGGGAGACTCAGGACGTTGATTTTTAATATTTTTGTTTCAAACCATTTATAATATTTACTATCACGATTGGCAGAATACAATATGTCACTTTTCGCAGAGCATCCCCCTCCCCTCCAAGGGGAGGGACGGGGTGGGGTCATTGACATCTATGCAGGTTCCTTAATTTCACTGGTAAGATTGCGATCAATCAATTTAAATAAATCAAATTATGGAAAATATCAGAAAAATTGAACGCATTATTATCGGACAGCTTACATCTGATGGGGCAGGAGTAAAACTGACCAGGATTCTTGGTCACAACACACAGGAATTGCTGGACCCATTCCTGATGCTGGATTTTTTTGGTTCCGACAATCCAGATGATTTTATGTCAGGCTTTCCCTGGCATCCGCATCGTGGAATGGAAACGGTAACCTATATGCTTGATGGGAAAGTAGAACATGAAGACAGCATGGGTAATCGGGGTGTGATAGGCCGGGGAGATATTCAATGGATGACTGCCGGAAGCGGGATCATTCACCAGGAAATGCCCAAATACGAGGGAGGCAGGATGCATGGATTCCAGCTTTGGGTAAACCTGCCTTCAGCATCAAAAATGATCTCTCCCCGATACCAGGATATACCGGCAAGTAAAGTTCCGGTTGTTGAACTCGAAAACAGAGCCAGGGTGAAAGTTTTAGCCGGGACATTCCATGGAGTCAGAGGACCGGTTGAAAATATCATTGCAGATCCTGAGTATTTTGATGTTGAGATGCCTGACAACGCAGAACTTATGGTTCCGGTGGCTCCAGACTATACTGTGTTCGTTTATCTTTATGATGGAGCGGCCCGTTTCGATGAGAACAGAAAAGATCCGTTGCACGCAGGCGAAGGTGTACTGTTCAGTCAAGGAGATAGAGTCCTGGTAAAAACAGGAACATCGCAAGCCAGGTTTATCCTGATTGCCGGTAAACCCATTGGAGAACCTATCGCCTGGCGTGGTCCGATTGTAATGAATACCGACGAGGAGCTCAATACCGCGTTCAGAGAGCTGAGAAATGATACTTTTATAAAATCCTGACAAATGAAACGCAGGGCAACCCGGGCTGAATATGAAATTTTTTAGCGCTCATCCTGCAATGTTGCATACGGATTGATAATAAATTCGCAGTACTAAAGGATGCTGGTATACCTGATTCGTTAACAGAAGATGAACGGGTATTTTGGTCAATAATGGAAATTCCAGTCTGAATCGATATTCAGAGGGTGATCAGGTAATAAGCGCGTTATAGGGTTTCACTCAATCATCTGACGTTGCACCAGATCACTGAATTTCCCTCCTTTATTGATTAGTTCGACATAAGATCCCGATTCCACGATCTTACCACGTTCCATGAGATAAATTTTGTCTGCATGCTCTACGGTTGTCAAACGATGGGCAATCACAACGCGGGTTGCCTGTAGTTTCCGGAGACTCTCACTCACTATTTTCTGGGTTTTGTTGTCAAGGGTACTGGTTGCTTCATCGAAAAAGAGGAATCTGGGTTTTTTAACAATGGCCCGGGCGATCATAATGCGCTGTCGCTGGCCCCCGGAGATGGTACTCAGACCTGCAGTGATAACGGTGTACATTCCCATGGGCATCTGCTTGATGTCTTCGTCCAATCCAACATTTCTGACCGCTTCCCAGGCATCCTCAAAGGTTGCATCTGTCACGCCTGTTATATTGGTCAGGATATTACCGGGAGCCAGCTGGGTTTGCTGAAGAACCGTTCCTGCCTGTCGTCTCACCGAGCCGGGGTCGAATGATGACAGATCCTGCCGGTCATAAAATACAGAACCAATCTCAGGTGATTCAAAACCAAGCAGCAAACGCAACAGGGTTGATTTTCCCGAACCTGATGCGCCAACAATGGCTACAAATTCTCCAGGTTGAATTTGCATTGAAACATTGTCAAGAGCCAATGGGCTGTCGGGGTGGTACCTGAAGCTCACGTTACTTACCTCGATTTCACCTTTAAGATCCTGTATTTCGGCTTTTAATGAAACATTTTCAGGTACTGTTTCCAGGATTGGACGAATGCTCTCCAATAAAGGGATCGCCATGAAAAGAGAGAGACCGGCCATCCCCAATTGAAGAAACGATGCAACGGAGACGGTCATTGCAGTATAGAATGCCATAAATTCACCAGTTGACAAAGTGTCTGGAATCTGACTGGCAATGAAAGCAAAAACAAATACGGTGATCAGAAGTGGCCAGAAACCCGACAGCAACATAAACCACTGATACAGTTTTCTTACTTCATAGGTTTGGCGTTTGTTTACAGCATATTTTTCGGCCCATTGACCGAAAGCATGTACTTCGGCGCCTGCGATCCTGATCTTGGAGATACTAGACAACAACTGTATCATCATTCCAAATATCTTGTTTGAGAGCTGAATAATAATGCGCTGACGTATTTGGATTTTTTGGCCGATAAAGTATATTAAAAGCCAGGATAAAATGGCTAATCCAAAAATATAGAATGCAAGAGATGCATCATAGAAAAACATGAGGATAAAATTGAATACCAGGAAGATTGAGCCCAGGACACTGTATATTACGGAATCGGAAAGAATTTTTCGCAGCATCATAATGCTGTTGGCTTTGGCAGCAAGTTCACCGGCCTGGTATTTTCTGAAAAATGGCAGGGGAAGGTTAAGCAGCCGGTCCCAGATAGCCGATTGGAGCAGGAAATCGAGCTTTGTTTCAATCCTGATCATTGAGAAACTGCGCACCAGCTGAAATATCGTGATGGCTATGATGCTGCAAAAAATTACCAGCGAAAATACATACAATTGGCGGTAATCTGATTTTGGAATGACCTCATCAAAAATGTTCCCGGTCAGGATGGGAACCAATACTGTAAGTAAACCTCCGGCCAATCCCACAAGAATCATCAGGATAATATCCCTGGCACAACTACCGAAGCCAAATTTCAATAAGTGGACCAGCTTGATAGGATGATCAGGAAATGGACGGTAAAACTGGTGGGCTTCTGTTGCTAATTTTGATGCAGATTCCGCAGTAACAGGCCCCCTGATTTGTTCGCCCGCACTGATGTACTCATATTTTCCGGCCGATTTTGGCACCAGGGCCACAGGAAAGCCTTTATCTTTGGTGAACCCCAACAACGCGCCATTGTCATGCTCCCACCATTTTCCATCCAGCTTCACTTTTCTGGTCCTGAACCGCGAGGCCCTGGTGATCTCATTAAAGGTTAGCGGGGCAACATCCTCATCTTTGGGTTTTGGCGGTGGAACAATGGAAATTCCCGAATAATCGGCAACAAACTTACATGCTGACAGTAATGGATCCTGTCCGAGTTCGATATTTCTTTTCCGGAGGCTATCATTGATAACAGCGGCAATCTTAAAAAGGGCGTTGGTCCTGACCCTGGCGTTATGAACAGCCTTTTCTTTCAGGCGGTTGAACTCGTCAACAGTAATCAGGCGGGTATTTAGAAAGTCGCAGAAGAAGATGATTTCATAGAAATTTTCCAGGTTCTTCCAAAAATCATCCTGAAGAATAATCTCCTCAGTTGTATGGGATTTGATATTTGATGGTTCAATAGTTTGGAGCCATGAATCGTGGGAGAGAGGGAATTTGCAGCTTTCATCGGGTTCTTTGATCTCCTTCATTCCCAGAAACAGGGCATTTCCCGAAATAAAATCGATCCAGAAGATATCTTTCCTAGAACGGAACTTCGTATTGTCTGCCAGGTTGAAGGCAGCAGAATTTTCAATCAACAGGTCGGTACGGGGACTTAAATCTTTAGAAATTCCGAAGGACAAATGTTCAATCCAGGTATCAAATAACAACACCAGCATATCGAAATGCGCTGATTGCCTCATCATGTCTTTAATCTCGTCGATGTCTGTAATGATTATTTCAGCGTCAACAGACGGAACGGCAAGCAGCCCATGTTCATTCCCAAATTGGATGCTCTTCATTCCAAAAAGAAGCTCTCCCTGGCTGGCTGTGAATAAAAAGAACCTGGACCCGGCGGGTTGGTCATTTTCGACTTGTACAGAAAAGACATCTACGTGACCACGGGCAACAAACCATACACTTTGAGGCTGAGTCATCACGAAATACTGATTTGCCCCGGATTTTGCAGGGTCGCCCAGTTTACGCATTGCTTCCGCAAAGTGGTTGTGGTTCATTTATTTATCTTTTATGAGTTCTTTATATAACCCGTTCATACTCATTAATTCCTGATGTGTTCCTCTTTGAACAATACGTCCCAGGTTCATCACAATGATTTCATCGCAATCGCGGATGGTACTTAACCTGTGGGCAATAATAAGGCAGGTGCAGCCCGTTTTCCGGATGTTCAGGTCGATCATTTGTTCGGTCTTTGCATCGAGCGCACTGGTGGCTTCGTCGAGGATCAGGATGGATGGTTTGGCTGCAAATGCCCTCGCAATCTCAAGTCGTTGGCGCTGCCCTCCGCTGAAATTTTTCCCGTTTTCCTCCACATGACTTTCATAAGCTCCCGGACGTGCTGCAATGTCTTCGTGAATACATGCTTCTTTGGCTGCCTGGATGATTTCCTTGTTGGCAATGGTTTGATCCCAGAAGGAGATATTGTCTTTGACAGTACCTTCAAAGAGGAAAAGGTTTTGATCAACCATGGATATGGAGTTATTCAAAGTAGCATTGGGTATTTCCTCCCTGCGTTTGCCGTCGAGCAGGATTTCGCCTTCCCATGGATCGTACAGGCCGCTGATCAGGTTGGCGAGCGTTGATTTTCCACAACCGGTTCTGCCAACAATAGCTACCCGGGATCCCGGTTTCAGATCGAGCGAAAAGTTTGTGATCAGCGGTGATTCCAAACGGCTGTATCCAAAAGTGACATTCTTCAGTTCAACATATCCTTTAAGCTTCACGATTTTATTTACTGAGACCGGTTCACCAGAAGTCATATCCGGAGCTGTGGCAGGGTAATTGTAAATATCTTCGATCCTTTTAAGCCCCCCCTGAACATCTTGCAGGGAGCTGCCCAGGTTTACAAGTGAAACGATAGGTTGATTGAAACTTGCCATCACCGACTGAAATGCAACAAAAGTGCCCACGGTCATTATTCCGTCGATGATATATCCAGATCCCAGGAAAAGTATAATCAGGGTACTCATCATGGTCAGAATTACGGGGATAACCATCAATGACTGGGTAAGAACTCCCAGTTTCTGCTGGATGTTCAGCAATTTTGCCTGGTAACCGGCCCACTTGGAAAAAAAATCCGATTCGGATGCCGTGGCTTTTAATGATTCTATCATTTGCAAACCTGCTGATGAAAGTCCAAACAATTTGCCATTATCCTGCAGGAGTTTCTGATTTGAATCGACACGCTTTCGCGAAATGAATCTGAGCGCCAGGATATTCATCAAAGAGATGACAATAGCAATGAAAGCAAGCGGGATACTGTAATAAAACATCAATGCAGCATAGAAAACAATCACCAGGATATTCAGCAATGTATTGCCCAGCTGGCCGGTGAGCAATGAAGCAACCTGGTCGTTAATATTCACCCGCATGGTAATATCGCCTGCAGGTCGTTGGGTATGAAAAGACATAGGCAGGTGAAGAACATGCCACAGAAATTTCGAAGCGTTCTTCAGGGAGATGCTCATTTCAAAACGGATCAGGCTGTGCTGCTGGATCCATGATAACAGGGCGCGTAACACTGCCGTAAGCGTTAACCCCACCAATAGCGGGATGATCCACGATTCAGTGTTCCTTATCAGGATCTGATCAACAAATATTTTGGAAAAGACCGGAATGGCCAGGCCAGGGATAATCAGGACTAGTCCTACCAGGAAAAGAAACAGAAGACTGCTTTGATATCCTTGTAACCATTTCAGCAGGATGGGAAAAAACCTGGGTTTTTCGCCTCCGGGTTCAAAGCCGCTACCGGGTTGCAAAGTCATGACAACCCCTGTAAAAGAGTCGTCAAAGGTTTTTTCATCCACCACTCGCGGACCTGAAGCGGGATCGTTGAGATAAACTTTGTTTTTTCCGAAACCTTCGACGACAAGAAAATGGTAAAAATTCCAGAACACGATCATCGGGACAGGGAGTGCACGGAGTTGAGAAGGCTCCTTTTTATAGGCCTTTACCTCCAACCCGTAATTTCGCGCGGCTTTTGTCAGATTGCTTGCAGTACTGCCGTTACGTGAAACGCCACAATCGACCCGTAATTTTTCGAGTGGCACATATTTGCCAAAATATGCCAAAACAATTCCCAGGGATGCTGCCCCGCATTCCATAGCCTCCATCTGCAGAACCGTCGGGGTTTTAATACGGCCCTTGCCAGAAGTCTTCTTTTTGATATTCAGTATGATGCGAATTGGATTCAGATTCATTGAGGGTTACTGGAATGTGCAGGATTATTTGAAAAGGTATGATATCGGGCTTCTTCTGTCGACAGTAATGGTAACCCTGGCAACAAGCCAGTTTAATTTACTCAGATCAAATTGATCCTTGTTCGGTGTTGCAACAGAATCAATCATCATGGAGGCCCTGACTTCATAAAAGTCACTTTTTTGAATGGTTTTCTCTATTTCTTCATCATGAAAAAACTTCAATATGGTATTTTTTGATACTGAATGATCAGAGATGAAATTAATGGCAGCAATTTTAAATTCAGGCGGTATGCCTTCTTTATCAATTGCCAGGTTGCAAAACATACCCTTTTTCAGTTTTGCCACATCCCTTTCGGCAACAAAAAATACTACTTCTGCTTTCTTCTTCTCATGGCTATTGAAGCGCATAATATTAATTATAGGGGTTCCCATTGAAACATAAGTCCCTTCTCTAACATTAACTGCGATCACTTTGCCTGGAACCATGGCATTTATATTGATATAATCTTTCTTTTCAATATCGAAAAGCTTGGCAAGTTTCTGACCTGCCACAAATTCGTCGCCGGTATTACAGAAAATTGAATCTACCTGGCCCGAACAGTCTGCTAAAACCTCCCGCCAGAGATCCTGCGTTTTTATGATGCCGAATCCATTGACATTCTGTGAGATAGAACCGAGGAATCCCCAGGTAAGCATTACAGCCAGAACCGCACAAATACCCGAAAACAATAACCAGGTCTTAATTGAATTGACCTGGAGCAATTCATCCAGGTCCTCCGTAGAGGTCATTTTTTCAAGAGAGGTTTTTCTGAAAATCTGGCGGTTAAGCATAGCTGCAGTTTAAATTTGAGTTAACGGATAGTATTGAACGGACTGGGCGCAAGGTGGCAAATGATCCTCAGCCAATGATTGAATTAATTAAGAAAGCAAGTAATTCCTAAACACGAATTTTGCGTATCACCATTTCCACCTTCCCCATCCCCATAACCACCTGACACTCTTTCGAGATCTGCATCACTTAACTCGCCATCCTCGCTTACGGTTGGAATTGGCGGAAGGACCAGGTAAAAAGTCTCCGAATCCTCTTCAAGGACTTTAATATTTATGGAACCGGGCATCTTCATTCCTGTCTCCTGCTCAAGAATAAACTTTGGATCCTCCATAAGCTGCTTCCTGAAATCTTCGTCTTTCATCGCTTTTTCGATGATGTGCTGCTCAACCTCTTTTCGTGTGTTCATTTATATGGGTTTTCTTTTAGTACAGGAATTTTGTGAAAAGTTGGTGCGAAAAAAAAATGAAGGTACGGATTTTTTCACCAGACAATACATTTTAAAATAATCTTTACCCCGATCCCTCTTTAATTGTCGCTGTTCTGATAATCTTTACCTATTTTTGGTCAAACCACTTATTATCATGAAATATACCTTCCGTGATCACTTTTCAGCCATTGCGCCCGGGCTTTCAACCGCGTTGCTTGCTCCTGTTCATGCTCAGGCCATCGGAGACCTTTGTTCATTGTTCCCATTTGATGCGGCTTCGGATTTCGGTTTCGAGTCTCGTCTTGGAAATCCGGAAGCCACCTGCGATTTTTTCCTGCAGATCAGGAAAGAGCGTGCCGGATCAGGCATTATTGCCGGTAAAAGTGAGGTCGCCAGGTTATCACCGGTATTGTTAAATAACCCATTCTGGCAAGGAATTTCAAAACTTTTTGAAGCATGGATTGAGCCTTCTTCTATTCTCAATAAACGGCTTGAATTATTCTGGCTCGAGTTTGACTGTTTGGAATCATCTTTCAATCCGATCCCGAATATATTTTTCAAAATCAACGGGAATACCGAATCAAGGAAGGCACAGTGGGGATCAATGCTTGAGGTACTGAATGAAATTTACGGGATTCTTTTCAGGATAAAATTTCCTGCCGGGCTGGGTGAAAATCTGAAACGATGCACTGAAGCGTTGCCTCAGTATGCCAATATTTACCAGGTAGGGTTTATGATTCCCCGGAAAACCGAAGCGGTCCGCCTCATTCTTAACGGGTTTCGGGATGATTCAATCATAGAATATTTAAAGAATATCCGATGGCCGGGAGAGATTGATGCCATACATAAGATGATCGAAAGATATGCCGTAAAATTCGATCATACTGCCTTTAATCTTCACATTGGGGAAATGGTTCTTCCCTTTTTTGGAACAGAAATGTATCTCAGTGATATGAGCCAACCGATTTGGGATCCAAGGTGGCGTGAGATTTTAGACTTTCTCGAGGCTGAAAATCTCCTGCTCCGGGGTAAAAGGGAGGGACTAGGCAGCTATTCAAGCAAAAAAAAAGTTTCATACCTCCTTCCGGTAAACTATATTAGCGGCATCAATCATCTTAAAATAGCCTATAAACCTGGAATGCCGCTGGAATGCAAGGGATATTTCGGAACCATGATCAATCCACAAAAAGAAGCGGCCATTCAACATACTGTAAATGAGACCTGAATTACCCGATAACTACTGGCACAACGTAGCCTCAAAGGCTGTTACCCTGCAAGAGAAGATCGACGAACCGCACCGGTTTGAATTTCATCCCGCAAAAGTTTGGGAATTAGAAAAATTCATGACTGAATGGCGCAAAGTTGCCGCCTCAAATGACCCGTCAATGTTTGAAAACCGGCTGAAAATCGATGGACTCACCAACGATGACCTTATTAAACTGGCCGGCGCCGTTTCTTTCAGTGATCGCGATCAACTACCTGCATGGGTAACTTCCTTCAGGGAAATGATGGAATTTCTCCGGTCTTATGATCCTGGTGATCTCAATGTTGATATGATGAGGCTTTTCGGGGATGAACAAGAAAAAAACACACCATTTCTCCATCTTCATACACCACTGGTTGTTTATGCATTGAAAAAACTTGAGCAGTCAGCGGGGGACAGGAAGTCAAGCCTTTTCTCACCAGAGGCAAAACGGATGCTGAACCTGCAATTGGCTGGGATACTTGAATATTATACTTCTCAGACTTTTTTTCTGGAGTTCCGGGTTTTTCAAAGTTCACGTCAATCTTCACTTTTGCGGATTTTTAAAGAGACCCTTCCGGATGAAGTCCCGGGCAATAGTCTTTACGAGCAATTTGTCAGCCGGATTATTGAAAATAGCTGGCAGGATTTCTTCGCGGAATACAGCGCATTGGCCAAAATCATAACCATACTGATAAACAACTGGATCGGCAACAGCGCTCTTTTCATTCATCGCTTGTCGGAAGACCTTGCCGAAATCACAACTCATTTTGGCCGGGACATTGCAACCGGCAAACTGACAAAATATCAGGGCGGGATCTCCGATTCGCACAATCACGGCCAGGGTGTGATTTTTCTGAAATTTGAATCGGGCCTTAAACTGATATACAAACCAAAAAACCTTGAACTGGAGCAGGCGTGGTCGGAATTCATACACTGGTTGAACACAAAAGGACTGGTTCCACCTATGAAACCACTCGATGTTATAAATAAAGGTTCATATGGGTGGGTTGCCTTTATTGAAGCATCAGATTGTACATCAGGGCAGGATGTATCGGATTATTACATGCGTATAGGAGCGCTCATTGGAATTATATACATGCTCAATGGGAATGATTGCCACATGGAAAACCTCATTGCCGCCGGATCTCACCCCATGCTCATCGATCTTGAATCGGTGATGCATCCTGAAGGTAAAATGATGGATACCCAATTTGAAGAAAGTGCGAATTCCATTGCAATTTCACAATTTGGTTTTTCGGTTTTTCGTACTGGTCTTTTACCATCCTGGAAGCTCGGCATTGATGGATTTGTTTTCGATACCAGTGGTATTGGCGGGTATGATCAGGTTGAATCTCCTTATCAGCGAATCCGGTGGTATGATGTCAACAGCGATCGGATGAGGATGTCATATGTGCCGCTCGTTTTTCCGGAACAACACAACATCCCGGTCTTCCAGGGTCAAAAACAGTTCCCTGCAAACCACGCAGAGGCGATCGTTTCAGGGTTTACTGTCCTTTACCAGTTATTGGTCGAACATCGGTCTCAAATTCCCGTTCATCTGTTTGAAGGAAAAGATCTTCGGTTTATTTTCCGATCGACCAGGGTTTATGGTTTAATCATTAAAAGCCTGATGAATCCGAAATATATGCGAAGCGGTCTGGATAGGAGTATACAGAAGGAGCTGCTTTGCCGTCCATTTTTGCACAATCCGGAATCTGCTGACTTCCGGACTCTTTACAAATCGGAAATACGACAAATGGAGGATACTGATATTCCTATTTTCTGGGCCGAATCAGGTCTGACCAGTCTCAAAGATCCATATGGAACAGTTTATCCTGATTTTATGCGTAAAGCAGCCATTGATCAGGTTGTGAGCATGGTTTCGGAAATGGATGAAAATGATCTTAAACAGCAGGTGAAATTTATTCGTGCTGCGCTGTTTTTCAGAGATTTGCAGCACAAACAGGTCGAAATTCATGAAGAAAATGCGGTTCCAGGCAAATCGAAAATCCAACCGGCATCAAGGGAAATGCTCCTGAATGCTGCAACAAAAATTGCGGAGACCCTGCAAGCTGAAGCCATCTTTTCGAAGGACGGGAGTTGTACCTGGATCACGGCAGGGATCATTCCCGGAACGGAGCGGTTCCATTTACATCCCATGTCATTTAATCTTTATGATGGACTTCAGGGGGTTGCCCTTTTCTTATCTGCACTTTCAACAGTCATTGATGAACAGATGTTTCGAAGGTTAAATGAATCGACAATATGTTCTCTTCGGCAGCAATTTACCCAGCTAAAGCAATATGGAATTATTGGATCGGGCGGATTGATTGGAATTACTGCAGGTATGACCTCGGCAATATATACGTTGGTTAAATTATCCGGATTCCTCCATGATCCTTCATTCATGGAGGATGCAAAATCGATCTGTCATCTGATTTCTCCCATGGCGATACAAAAGGACAGGCATAATGACATCACCTCGGGCAGTGCAGGATGCATCGTTGGGCTGTTGGCTCTTTATAAACAAACTGGCTGCCGGGAAGCCCTTGAAAAGGCCAATCTTTGTGGTGAGCGCCTGCTGATGAACCTTCATGAAAATAATGATGGAACCTGTGGCTGGAATACCATAGGAGATAAAATGCTTGCCGGATTTTCACATGGACAGGCGGGTATTGCCTTTGCGCTTTTAAAATTGTTTGAATGCACGGGAATAGCCATTTATCGCGAAACTGCCGAACGGGCAATCAGATACGAGAATACACTGTTTTCGCCGGACCGGAATAACTGGCAGGATATCAGGGAATATACCGATCAGCCAGGCACAAGCCCCTCCTACATGCGGAGCTGGTGCCATGGAGCCCCGGGGATAGGTCTCTCCCGATTGGCTTCGCGGCATATATTAGACAATCTGACGGTTGAAACCGACATCAGAAATGCCATCCGTGCAACGCGTGAATCATACATGAACCTGACAGCCAGGGATCACTTGTGTTGCGGGAACATGGGACTTGCCGACATACTTTTATACTTTGCCGTCAAAACAGGCGATCGCGATTTAATGATCGAGTCGGGCAAAAAAACAAGCCAGGTTCTTAAGTCTGCCGAAAAAAACGGGAATTATAACTTATTGTTCGGCTCAGGTGAAGATTTAATCAATCCTGGTTTCTTCCAGGGAATTTCGGGGATTGGGTATGCATTGCTCCGGCAGGCTTTTCCGGAGAAATTCCCCTCTGTCCTTATTTTTGAATAACCTTGTGAACCTCAACGGCAATCTGTGTTATTGCGGCCATCTGTAATCGAAATTATTTGAGTCGTACCAGTACGTGGCAAACTTGTCCCAGTAATATCCATTCTGGTTGTGAAGCGCTTTCCAAAAAATATAGTCAGCCTTTTCCAGATCGTTGTCAGCATTTAGTCTGCGCGATATACCCATTTGCGCATAATTGTTGCATACCAGCGGGATCATGGCTGTTATTTTAGCCATATCGGCGCTTCCAACCTCCAGGAAGGCAAGGCCCATAATATATGCTGCATCGTAAGCCGATAATGCAAATACACTTGGGATAACCCCAGTTTGTAACGCAATTTTTGATGAAAGCTGTTCAGTGAAAAGTGGGGTAGTCCAGGCATTTCCGATTCCATTCATTGGAGACATAAAGTTTGTTTTAACAGCGAATGCGGCATGGTTATTATCTGAAATAATTCCATCCAACTGGGCATTCCCATCACAACCGTACCATTTAACCAACCCAAGTGATTCATATTGACTCGCAGCGCTGAATATTCCGGTAATCTCGCTGTAGGTCAACGCCAAAACAGCAACCTTAGAAGCGCCATAAGTGGCAATGGCCTCGTTAACCTGCGACTGGATTGTATTTGCCAGGCTTGTAAAGAGGGTTTCCGAAGGACTATATGTCGCTCCCGGGTAAACGAATCCACCTTTCTGCAAAAAACCGGATTTAAAGACCTGCGCCAGCGAATTGCCCCAAACATCATTTCTTACTACTGGAATTATTGCTTTCACTCCCTCAGTTATTGCAGCGCTTATTAAAGCTTGGGCCTGAAAACTGTCATCTGTAATGATTCTGAAAATATGACTGCCTGCATGGTTCAGACCAATGGCTGTACTGGTCGAATTAATAACCACAACCGGGTTTTGATTTACAAAAGGTGTGATAGCCTTGAGCTCACCACTGGTAAAGGGACTTGCAACAAACATTGTAATCCCTTTATCAAACATGTTTTTCAATTGATTTTTTGCCTCGGTTGTATCCAGGCGTGTATCGGCAAAGGAACAAGTGAATTTGACATCCCGGCCGGCTGTGGCAGCATAACGGTTCAGGTCTTCGAGGGCAAATCCAATGGCTGCCTGGGTTGCAAGTCCGTTTTGCGGGTTGTAGACGGTAAGATCAAGCAACGCACCGAAATTGACGGTCTGCCCTCCTGATGGAGGCGGATCCTCACTTTTTTTGCAACCACTGATTAGAATTACTAAAAGACCCAATAGCACAACAAATGAGTGAATAAGCTTTTTGTTTTGCATTGCCATTTATTTTTTATTGTTTGATTACTATCGACTTACTTTACAAACTGGTCTGTCTGGTCAATCCTAAACAGTTGAGTTACCACTTTACAGGGAGCTCGTCAACGCCAGGAAAATTTGGGATCTGTTTCATGAACCAAAGATAGTGGTTTTTACCGGAAGAAATTCTTTCCACCTGCCCGATCAGTGATATCATGAACATTTGTGATATTTCGAGCGCATTATTTTATTGGCAGAGAACTATATTCCCTCTGTTTGTGTTCCGGTAGATTCCCTCTGCTTTTTTCAAAAAGGACCGATGACCGATTTAACGATCCCGAATGCTTCATCAGAAGCGCCACGGATAGCTTCAACGGCAGTTTGTTGCAAACCTGCTGTCATTTCCGACAGGTCCAAAACCGCAACATAGGTTTTACCATCTGCTTTTTCGTAAACCGAAATGCGGTAAGGCATCAAAATTGAGACAATGCGCCCGTCATTTTGCCCGAGCATTCGACCTGAATAATCAGGTTTACAAATCTCAATAACGACGACAGGAAGAACCTCTTTGCCTGATTTTGCAAGCGATTGCTGAAGATTGTGAACAGCAGGGTTCTGCCATTCTTTTTGATTTGCTGCTTCAATAAGCTTTTCAACTGTAACAGGTACATTAAAAGGACTTATTTTCTCGATGATTAATTGGTTTGTATTCATTGCGCGATATTTTATCCTCGTTAATTCAGTTCTTTTGCAATAGCAATGGCGGCGATGGTGCCATCGGCCACAGCGGTGGTAATCTGTCTGTATTTTTTACTGATTACGTCACCCACCGCATAGATGCCGGGCATGCTGGTATGCATGTCTTCATTCGTCTTAATATAGCCCCATTTGTCAAGTTCCAGTTTATCCCTGAAAAGATCGATATTAGGCTTCATACCAATAAAAACGAACACCCCGTCACTGACCAGTTTCGATGTGGTTTTGGTTTTTAAATCTTCAACTTCAGTGATCATTTTTTCTCCTTCACGAACAAAAGATCTTGGCTCATGTGAAAAGAGTACGCTGATTTTTGGATTTGCAAACAATTTTTCCTGCGCTTGCTTGTTGGCAGTCAAAGCATCAAATTGATGAACCATGGTAATTTTACTGGCAAACCGGCTGATGAAGTCAGCCTCTTCCACCGCTGAGTTGCCTCCGCCGATCACCACCACTTCCTTATCTCCGTAATACTTGGCATCACACGTTGCACAATAGGAAATTCCCTTTCCTTTCATCTCTTTCTCCCCGGGTATGCCCATCAGGTTGGGAGAAGAGCCAGTGGCAATGATTATTTTTTTTGCCTTAACGGTTTCGAACTCATCAATCACCACCTCTTTCTTGTCGAGGTCTATTTTTGTAACATCGACTGCTACCTTATAAATAGTACCGCAAAGTTTGGTTTGTTCCGACATGTTATGCGATAACAAATAACCGGGCTGAGGATCAATAAATCCGGGATAGTTTGAAACTTCGTGTGTTGTCGAAACCTGGCCGCCCGGGAGTGCAATATCAATCAGAACAGTATTCACTTTCGACTGGCAGAGATATAATCCTGCTGTCAAACCACCCGGACCTGCTCCGAGTATGAGAACATCGAATTCAGAAACGGTCGGCTTAATTGTTTTCTTGATTTCCTGAACCCTTGCGATGGGTAACATCGTGTCGAGCTGATGGATAATGTCGCTCCGCTTGATGCCCCCGGTAAGGGTCGCAGAAGACTGGACTCCATTGTCAAAAAATAACAGGGTGGGGGAGGATCTCACTCCCAGACGCTCGGCCAAAGGCTTATTTTGCTGCCGGAACATTTTAACAAACTTGATGTCTTTACCATAAAGCGCGGCCAGCCCTTCAAACTTGGGCGCCAAAGCATCGCATGGAGGGCATTCTGTTGAATAAAAATCAAGTACAACTTTGCCACCGGCAAGAACTTCTTTTTCGAATTCGGATGATGTGATTTCTCTCATTTTTTCAGCGATTTATTTTACATATAATTCAGCAAGTTATTTTTTACCGATCAGGTGTGACGATTTTAATATTGAGTCTGCTCCGAAAAGGCAATTTAACGGAAAACAGGACACTGAGCGAAGTCGAAGTGTCCTTATTAACAGGTGTTTGCATCCTTCGACTCCGCTCAGAATCCAATTGCTCGGACTTTTCGGAGCAGGCTCAATATTTGACATTTTTTGCTCTGTTGCGACATTGAAACTTTGTAGTTTATGCTTGTTCTTGTTCGAAGTAGGCTGAAAAACCCAATTCCAGCAATTCTTTTACCGGGCGGCAATCGGATGAGCATACACTGCCTGTGCGGTTTTTGGCTACAGATCCACATCCGCCGCCGCATGCCAGTTGCATGTTGCAGGCGCTGCATTCATCGATAACGGTGACGTCGCGGTTTTCCCATTCACTGATCACATCATCCCGCCGTGAAACTTCCGGGTAAAAGGTTCCCAACGATTCGCCCGGTTTCCCAACCGTGGCCGTGCATGAATAAATTTGCCCTGTATAATCGAAGGCCCATTCTGTTTTGCAGGCCGGACAGGCATCAAACAACGGATCGGGAAGGCTCCCGTTTTCGGCCAGGAATTTAGAGACAGAATATGCCGGCTTATAAAATTCCAGGATATGCGGATGTTCCCTGACCTGGTTGTAAATGGTTTCATAAAGAGAAATCCTGCTAAACAACTTTTCCGAAGTTGCCTGGCAATGGTGCAGTTCGTAATTCCGGCCCAGCTGGGTTTTAAAAAGCACATTCGCGGTCCAGCCTTTATCGATCGCAAACCGCGCCATTTCAGAAAGACCATCTATGTTATCTTTATCAACGACCATACGCAGGTTTACCGGCAACGCGGCCTGCAGGCAAGCATCAATACCTTTGACAATTTTATCAAAGGTAGCTCCTCCGCCTTTCAGAAAACGACGGGTATCATGTATGCTGCCAATCCCATCGAGTGTAACCTGAATTTCCCGGATTTGCGCTAATTTCAGAATGTCAATAAATTCAACCAGCGAATAACCATTTGTCACAAAGCAAACTTCCAGGTTCGCTTCATTAGCCAGCTTCAACATGTAGACAATAAGCCCTTTTTGTTTCGGTGAGTTAAGCAATGGCTCACCCCCGAATACGGTCAGATACTTTTTACGTCCGGCAAATTCATGACTTATATAGAGGAAGAAGGCATCAATCACTTCAGTGGATAGTTCCTGTTTCGTGTTGGCGTACTCATCCTGATAGCAATAGGTGCAGGCGAAATTGCAGCTGTAGTTCGGGACAAAAAACAATTGAACCTCATCTTCGTCCCGGGTATCAATAAAATCGAGATACCTGCTACGGTAAAGCCGCTCTTCCTCCTTCTCATCCACCAGGTAGCCCTGTTCTTTCAGATTCTGATGAAACTCTTGCGTAAGCTCTTTTCCACCAAGAAAATCATGCAGCATTTTTCCTTCATCCGGATTTAAAATATCAGCGCTGCCGCTGAGCAGGTTAACTATAAAAAAGTTATCCGATCCGTTGATCCTGGAAAAAATGTTGTGTCTGGAGTAAATCATTTCAGGTCAAATCTTAATCGTGGCATCCCACAATGGTCTTTGACGTTTTTGCGCAGCATTGCGCTACTTTTTTCGTGTTTACTTTCTCAACTTTAACCTTTTTTTTAACGAGGCTTTTCATGGTTTCAATTTTTAGTGTTTATATTTGATTTTAATATAACCTTGAAATCCACCACCTTTGGTGGTGGTTATGTATAAATGGGCTATGCCTGAAAAATTGTTAATTTCGTGGCATGAGCGAATATA
>Ga0247841_10006733_pt1 | contig 17505 bp, 19 predicted proteins | sample LaCruzMarch2015__2_FD_192410 | JGI IMG/M metagenome (GOLD analysis project Ga0247841, IMG submission 192410) | Freshwater microbial communities from meromictic Lake La Cruz, Castile-La Mancha, Spain - LaCruzMarch2015_18m | ecosystem: Environmental > Aquatic > Freshwater > Lake | place: Spain... | reverse complement strand
AACCATAACTGAAATTAAAAAAACAAAACCTATTAATGTTGCCACCTGCATTGCTTTTGCACTTACTTTGCGACCACTTACACCTTCAATTATTGCAAACATTATATGACCACCATCTAACACAGGAATAGGAAAAAGATTAAACATTCCAAGCGCGACTGAAAGCACACCCAAAAGATACAGCAATGATGCCAAACCATCGCTTGCTGCTTTACCAAGAAACTGCATAACACCTATTGGACCGGCTAGTTCTGGCTTTTTACCCTGTGTAATTTTATCGTATAAATACTTTGCAGTAAACACCGTTTGAGTTATTGGAACTTCTAACGCAAGTTTTATTGAGCTAAAAGAACTTAATTTTTCAAACTCCACTTTTGGGGCGATACCAACAAGAAAACGGCCACTAACCGGGTCTTTGTCTGCCTGCATACTTACTGCCAAAGTTGAAGTCCCACGCGCAAGAACAAATGAAATTGCGCCATTACTTGCGGCAATTGTTTGAGATATATCTTCCCACTTGTTTATAACTTTACCGTTTATTTCCTTTACCAAATCACCACTAATAATTCCTGCCCTTACCGCCGGCATACCTGATTTCACCTCTCCGACATAAGGTAGTTTTGATGGCCCCGCGACACCCCAAAATAAAAAAACTACAGCAAATAAAATTGCAGCGAGAAAATAATTCATAAGTGGTCCAAACAAAGCAATAATTAGCCGTTTGTACCATACCTGCGAAAAAAACTCATCTACCGCGCCCGTAAGACCTTCAACATCTTCCCCCTTCATTTTAACCATACCACCAAGAGGAATTAAACAGATACTATAACGAGTGTCGGCTTTTGTAAAACCAAACAGCTCAGGGCCAAAACCAATTGTAAATTTTTCTACAGCAATTTTATATATTTTGGCAAACATAAAATGCCCAAGCTCATGTATAAAAACTAAAAGCCCAATACCAAAAGCCACCGACAACAACTGTAATAATGAAATTTTTAAACCAAGCATTATAATTTTCTCCTTGTATTATTGAGACACTCACAAAAATTAAGCGTATAATTGTAATTCATTTATAACTATTTGTAACTGTTTAACACAGCATTACGAACAACAGAGTCCGTAAAAAGAATATCATTTAAGGTTGGATTTTTTTTATTTTTAAAACCCTTGAGTACTTTTGCAACAATTTGCGCAATATCTGTAAATTTAATTTTACTATTTAAGAAAAGTTCAACAGCCGCCTCGTTTGCCGCATTTAACACCGCTGGCATTAGACCACCCATACTACCAGCATTTAATGCCAGCTCAAGACACGGGAAACGCCTGAAATCCGGCGGAAAAAACTCCAAAATGCGGGGCTTTGATAAATCTAATGACTTAGCACAGGACTCAAACCTTTGAGGATATGTAATGGCATACTGTATTGCTATGCGCATATCTGGCTCTGACATTTGCGCCAAAGTTGAGCCATCAACAAACTCTACTAAAGAATGCACTACCGATTGAGGGTGAATGACTATTTCAATTTTTTCAAACGGCATATTAAATAGAAAATGCGCCTCAATAGCTTCAAGTCCTTTGTTCATAAGAGTGGCAGAATCAATAGTTATTTTTTTACCCATTAGCCAGGTTGGATGCAACAATGCCTGCTCAACACTTATGTTTGTATGATTTTTATTTTTGTAAAAAGGCCCACCTGATGCGGTTAAAATTATTCTTTTTGCATTATGAACATCGCCTTTTAAACATTGGAATATGGCTGAATGCTCGCTGTCAACAGGAATTATTTCAGCGCCACTTTTTTTTGCTTCTGCGTAAACTATATCACCAGCTATAACAAGTGCCTCTTTATTTGCAAGCGCGATAGTTTTGCCGGCCTTAACTGCCTCAATTAACGGTATAAGTCCCGCGGCACCAACAAGAGCGCAAAGCACCGTGTTGGCACTCTGCAACGAGGCAAGCTTAAGTAAACCCTCTTGCCCAAAATAAATTTTTGTGCGGATATTTTTTTCTTTACACCATTTACGCAAAAGAATTGCAGAGTTTTCATACCAGATGCTTGCAACTGCCGGCTTAAACTCAAGTAATTGTTTCTTAAACAGTTCAACATTGGAATGAGCGCTTAAACCGCTTACTACAGCTTTTTTGCCCAACTTTCGTATAACATCAAGCGCCTGCGTTCCTATTGAACCACTTGAACCAAGAATAACTATTTTTTTCATTTTTTAAAAACCCTTGATGATTGTTAGGTAATAGTAGAAAAATGGAGCAGTAAAAAGGAAGGAATCAAACCTGTCAAGCATTCCACCGTGTCCTGGTAATAGCGCGGCTGAATCTTTAACGTTGGCGTTTCTTTTAAGCAATGACTCACTAAGGTCTGAAAACTGCGATATTAGTGCGAGTACTACGCCAATAATAATTGCTTCGGTTGTAGAAAATAAAGTTTTATTAATAACAAAGTGAACAATTGAAACAAAACCCCAGCTTGCAAGCGCTCCGGTAACAACACCACCTATTAAACCTTCTATCGTTTTTTTAGGGCTGACTAAAGGTGCAAGTTTATGTTTACCAAACTTTCGCCCAAAAAAATATGCGCCCGTATCTAACACCCAAATAACCACGAATAAAAAATAGACAATTATCGCGCCATCTGGCATAAAATCTCTTATTAAAATGAGGTGTCCCAATGCCCAAGGAATGAAAAATGCACCAAGAAATGTTATGCCAACACTTTCAATAGACCTATTAATTCTGCCGGCAATAATTTCATATAAGAATACCGGAAGAAGAATAAAACTTAAAACAGCCGGTGTACCCAAATTATTTGATAGCACTCCATTTTGGGTACCATTAACATAAATTGAGAGAAACAACACAATTCCTGTTATTGTACCAATAATCGGTTGTGCGGCATAACCTGCCTGTTTTACCAAAAGAAAGTACTCAGTTAAAGCAAAAACAACAACGAAAAGCATTAATAATAAAAAAGCAATACCGCCAAATTTTATACATATAAGAACTACCGGGATACCAACTAAAGCAGTTATAAACCGAGGAAGAAGCATTTAATTTAAACCTTTTAAATTCCACCATATTTACGATGGCGTTTTCGGTAATCGCTAATGGCTTGATCAAGTGCATGGGGTGTAAAATCTGGCCAGAGAGTTTTAGTAAAATAAAATTCGCAATATGCACACTGCCAAAGTAAAAAGTTTGAAACCCTCATCTCACCGGAAGTTCTAATTATAAGGTCGGGGTCACCTATTTTTATTTTGGCAGTATCAAGTGCCGCAGACAGCTGTGCTTCGTCCACTTTTTTTATACTTTTTAAAAACAAACCATTATAAGCCCTTACAAGCTCATCCCTGCCACCATAATTTAGCGCTAAAGTTAGAATAAGACCTGAGTTTTTAGAAGTGCAATCAATAGTTTTGTTAATGACATCTTGTACATCTTGTGATAAGCGGGCAATGTTTCCAATTACATTGAAGCGGATATTGTTTGCATTAAAAGTTTTAAGCTCATTTTTTAGATATACTTTTAAAATAATCATTAGACCAGAAATTTCCGTTTTTGGCCTAGACCAGTTTTCAGTTGAAAAAGCGTATAGGGTAAGAACTTTAATACCTATTTTTGAACAATACTCTGTTATTTCGCGTACGCGCTGTGCACCTTTTCTATGCCCAAAAATACGAGCAACACCTTTAGCCACAGCCCAACGCCCATTGCCATCCATTATTATGGCAATGTGCTTGGGTAAACGATCTATAGGTATTTTATTAGTTCCGTTTATCAAAATAAAACTTACTTCGCATTACCACTAATGCAGCTAACTGGGCAAGCGCTGGAACACTCACCACAATCGGTGCATTTGGCCGCGGCTATAATATATTTACCATCGTCTTCAGAAATAGCGTCAAAACGACAAGTTGATGCACAAACCCCACAACCTACACACTGCTCTTTGTTAATTGTAAATGCCATAACTGCCTCCGTAATCTTTCCGCAACCGCGGGTTATTAAAACACACTTATCGGTAAATTGAAATAAGCGCGCTTATATTTCTATAATATCTTTTTCTTTTACCGATAACATTTCGTCGATTTTGCCAATATGAAGGTCGGTTAAGTGTTGAAGCTGAACTTCTGTCTTCTTGCGTTCATCTTCGGTAAGTTTTTTATCTTTTTCTGCTTTTTTTATTTCATCAATTAACTCGCGTCTTTCATTTCTTATAGACACTTTATGCTCTTCAGCAATTTTGCTGGCAAGTTTTATCATTTCTTTTCTTCTATCTTCACTTAACGATGGCAATGACAAACGAATAACCTTCCCATCATTCAACGGCGTAAGGCCCAAATCAGATTTCTGAATTGCTTTTTCAATTGCCTGCAACTGCGATATATCCCATGGCCTAATTTCAATTGTTCTTGCATCCGGCACACTTGTACCTGCAAGTTGGTTTATCGGTAATAGCGAACCATAACTTTCAACACGGATATTGTCTATTAAAGCAGTGCTTGCTCTGCCTGTGCGCAATAGAGAAAATTCCGCTTTTAATTTTTCAAGCGTTTTTTTCATTGATTCTTCACCATTTTTAAGTAATTCTTGTAAAAACATTTTTCCCTCCAAAACTATTGAACCTTAGTTCCAATTTTGGCACCAGATAAAACTTTTAAAAGGTTGCCCCTTTTATGAAAGTTAAAAACATATATTGGCATTTTGTTGTCTCGACAAAGCGCAAAAGCCGAGATATCCATAACTTTAAGGTTTCTTTCAATTGCATCAGCAAAAGAAAGTGTTGAAAACATTTTAGCGTTCGGCGTTGTTTTTGGGTCTGCTGAATACACACCATCTACTTGAGTTGCTTTTAACACGCAGTCGGCCTTCACTTCAATTGCACGCAAAGCCGCGGTTGTATCAGTTGTAAAATATGGGTTGCCTGTTCCACCAGCAAGTAGAACTACATAACCGTCTTTAAGATATTCAATTGCCTTTTTTGGGCTATATCGTTCAACAATCTGTGTTGCATCAATTGCCGAAAGAACCACAGCCTTAACACCAGCAATATAAAGTGCTTCACGCATAGCAATAGCATTCATTACTGTCGCAAGCATTCCAATATAATCAGCAGCTACACGGTTCATTTCTTTTCCCGCGCCACGCCAAATGTTACCACCGCCAAGCACTATAGCGACTTCAACACCTTTTTTTATAGCAGGCAAAATTTCTTGAACACTTTTCTTAAGGCCATTTGCAGTTATGCCAAAAGCATCTCCATCACTAAGTGCCTCACCTGAAAGTTTAAGTAAAACTCTTTTTAGTGTTTTCATAATTTCGCCATTTAACCTAAAAAATTGTTATTCTTCGCCAACTTTAAAACGAGCAAAACGGCGAATTACCATATTTTCACCAATTTTGCCAATAAGTGCGTTTAACATATCTTTAACTTTTTCTTTACCAGCGGCATCTCTAATATAAATTTGATCCATTAGGCAGACATCCGAGTAAAACTTTTCTAATTTGCCTATCAGTATCTTTTCTATAATATTCGCTGGTTTACCCTCTTCTTTTAATTGAACTGTATATATCTCTTTTTCTTTTTCAACTATTTCCGCTGGAACCTCTTCCCTTCTAACATACTGCGGGCTTGCGGCGGCAATTTGCATTGCTACTTCTTTTACGAAATTTTGAAAATCTTCTGTTTTTGCAACAAAATCAGTTTCACAATTTACTTCTACAAGCACACCAAGCTTACCGCCAGAATGTATGTACGAGTATACAAGACCCTGGTTTGCCTTTCTTTCTGCTTTTTTTACGGCAGATGCCATACCCTTTTCGCGCAGCCACTTAACCGCTTTTTCTATATCATCGCCACTCTCTTTTAATGCTACCTTACAATCAACAACACCAGCACCGGTCATAGACCGTAGTTTTGATATTAGTTCCATTGAACTCATTTTTCTACCTCACTTTCAATTGTTTTATCAATATTGTCATCTGCGGCTACAACATCTAACCCCTTTGACTCGTCCGCTACTTCATCTGTTGTTTTGGCAACCATATCCTTACCTTCTAATACAGCATCGGCGACTATTGAACAGAACAGTTTTACTGCCCTTATTGCATCGTCATTACCCGGGACTGGGTGATCAATATCATCTGGGTTGCAGTTTGTATCACAAACAGCAACAATTGGAATGCCAAGTTTTCTTGCTTCGGCTATTGCGGTATGTTCTTCAACCGGGTCAATTATAAAAACCAAACCCGGCAACGACTTCATATCTTTTATACCTTCAAGAGATTTCTGAAGTTTCGCGCGTTCTTTTTCAAGTTTTGAGAGTTCTTTTTTTGAAAGTACGGCAAAAATACCGTCAGCTTTCATTTTGTCAAGCTGATTTAAACGGCCAATAGATTTTTTTAGGGTTTCAAAGTTTGTTAGCGTACCGCCAAGCCATCTGTCACAAACAAAAAAAGCACCGCAACGAACGGCCTCTTCTTTTAATGGAATTTGTGCTTGTTTTTTTGTACCAACGAATAGAATTTCTCTTTTTTCAGAAACGGCATCGCGGACATACTTGTAGGCTTTTTTGAGTTCTTTTACGGTTTTCTGCAGGTCAATAATGTGGATTTTGTTTCTTGTGCCGAAAATGTACTTCGCCATTTTCGGGTTCCATCTTCTGGTCTGATGACCAAAGTGTACGCCTGCCTCAAGCAGGGCCTTCATTGTGATATTGGACATTAATATGTCCTCCTTTTGGTTTTTTCCGACCTTAGCCGGACCCCCGTAAACTGTGAGAGACTTCCACCCCGTTGCACTTACTCCAGCCCACCAATAAGATGGGACCCTGAAGAAAACCCGGGATGTGTTTATTTTTTACAATAAACTAAATTTACAAACAAACTGCGTAAATTCTTGCAGATGTTACTAAATTAATTAGCGAATTTCAAATTTTAACGATAGGTTATATTAGGTAATTATATGAACAAAAATCATTGCAGCTTACAAGAGCAATGCTATTAACTCATTTATCAAGAATTATTTACTACTGCCTTGAAACCATAAAAGACAAGCGTTCTATTTCAACTGTCATATCTATGTGGCGCACTTTTACATCGACAGGCAACTTTAACTGCTTAGGGGCAAAGTTAAATATGGCTTTTACGCCTGATGCAACAACCTGTTCTGCCACTTCTTGACAAACATTCTCAGGTACAGTAAGTATTGCCATTTTTATTTGCTTTTCTTTTACAATATCAACAAGCTTACTCATTGAATAAACCGTTATACCAGCTATATTTTTTTCAATTTTTGAAGTATCCTCATCAAAAGCCGCAACTATCTTAAAACCCTGCTCAAGAAAACCTTTGTAACCCAAAAGTGCTTTTCCAAGGTTGCCTGCACCGACAAGCATTACATTCCAACTTTTATCTAATCCTAATATTTTTTTAAGAGATTTTTTTAGCTCTTCAACATTATACCCCTTGCCACGGTTACCAAAATGCCCGAAGTATGTAAAATCCCTTCTTATTTGTGTATCAGTAAAACCGGTTTCAACTGAAAGTTCCCTTGACGAAATCCAAGATTTATCGTCAAATTCTCTTAGAATTCTGTAATAGCGCGAAAGGCGCGGAACAACTCGTGTTGGTATTTTTTGTTTTTCCATAAATTTACTTTTGCGATTATAAATATTTTTAGCTAGTAACCAAGTTTCTGAGCCACAAGCAATACAAAATACTGCGTGTATGCTGGTTTTTTTGAAAGCACAACTTTTATGTTGCATATTCTATCCGGGCTACTACAATCTGAGCAAATACCGCTTTTAACACATGGGGTTTTAAGTTTTAGGCGCACAGCATTCGCAGGACCTGCGACAAGGCGCACTCGTTCTACTGCGGCCTCTTCGTTGAAAACAATTTTATTTATACCGACAACCGCAATAACTTTTTGTGGCCCAAAAGTCATACCCCCAACTCTATTGCCAATTTTATCTACAAATACAAGTTTACCATCTGTTGTTACAGCATTTGGGCTACCTATAAACACATTGGCAAGCAGGGCTTTGCGCCTTGTTTCAATCATTTCTTCAAAAGACATTTCATGGTTGCTTACAATTATATTATTTCCTCGTTCTTTTAATATTTGCAAAACACCCATTTCACTAAAAGTCATAGACCCGCCACTACCCACACTTTCGTAAGGCAGTATCAATTCTTGTATTTTCACAGTAGCAGCTGCAACATTTTCAAAAACAAACACTGTAAAGTTATTTTTCTCAAGCGCCTTCGCAGTTGAGTTTAATAAATTTTGGCTTTGTATAATAATGTTTTTGTTCATAATTTTACCTAAATAATTCTTACAACTTCATTTATAGGTTTGCGTTTTATTGGTTTTACAATGTCTTTTGCACAACCAATTGGAACCAGTGCAAAAAGCTCATCAGGAGAAGAAATTTCAAGCACGCTTTCCAACTCTTTTTTTGCAATTAGCGGACCTGTCATCCAACAACTACCATAGCCAATACTGTAAGCACAAAGTAATATATTTTCTATTGCAGCAGAAATGCCTTGCTCTGCCGCGTTAGATATATATTCCTTTTCTACACCGTATCTTCTAAACATTCTTTTAATTAAAGAATCATAGGGCTTTTTTACAACCGCCACAACAACTGGAGCACTCGCAAAAAATCCAAAATAGTTCGCATAATCGTTAAACGCTTTAAGAGCAGATGCAGAGTTTATATTACTTGCAACAGACACCAATTTATCTTTAACAACAGAAAACATTTTATTTTTTACTTCATTATTTGTGACTGCAATAAAACCCCAATTTTGATTATTCCCACCCGATGGCGCCCAAGTTGCGGACTCTAAAATAGTTAAAATATCGCTATTGCTTATAGGTTCATTTGTAAAACTTCTAACACTTCGTCTATTTTTTATTGCATCAATAACATTATTTAATTCTGACACTTACATCTCCAGAGAGAAATTTTGAAACTGTTCCATTTTGTTTGACTAAAAGCCGGCCGTAAGAATCTATGCCTACAGCTTTGCCAAAATATTCGCTATCTAAAGATGCAACTTTCACATTTTTATTTATTAGATATGAGAGCGCATTGTAATTCTCTTTCATACTAACAAAACCATCTTTAAAAAATTGTGAGTATGCTTTCTCAAACTCAAGTAAAACTTCTCGTAAAATTTCCACTCTTGAAACTATGGTACCTTTTTCTAATGAAAGTGTTGTGGATGTATTTAATAGCTCAAGCGGTAAAAGATTGTTTATATTTAAACCAATACCAAGTGCAACCCAGCGAACCATATCGGCTTCAGCAGCCGTTTCTACAAGTATACCACAAACTTTTTTGCCCGCGATAAATATATCATTTGGCCATTTAATTTGTGCGCTAAAACCAAGATTAATTAACGTTTGTGCAACACTAAGCGATGCTACAAGTGAAAGTTGAGCAACATTTTGCAACAACATTTTAGGCTTTAAAAGTAAACTAAACCATAAACCGCCGGACAATGCAGACCACTTTCTTTCCATCCTACCATAAGCACTATTTTGTTCACAGGCAATTATCAATGTACCGTTAGAATATACATCCGCATTTTTTTTTATCTGTGTTTGAGTGCTGTTTATTTTTGCAAAAAAAATTGTTTTTGATACCAAACCAACTTGGCTTGTAGCAACAATAACTCGCTGCGCGTTAAACTCGTCAGAAGGAATACTGATAAGTTTGTATCCGAGATTTTTTACACCATCAATGCTATATCCATTTCGCCTAAGTGTATTTATTTGCTTATTTATTGCGGCACGAGATATTTTTAGTTTTTTTGCAAGGGCTTGGCCCGAAATGTAGTTGTTATCAGATAGGAGTTCTAATACATTCATTTTTTACATTCTATTTCTAACGAGATATCTGCCGCGGCGGCTGAGTGCGTAAGCGCACCAATTGATATAAAGTCTGGGCCAAGCGCGGCAAGTTTGCGTACTGTTTTTAAGGAAACCCTACCAGAAATTTCTATTTTTGGCCTATTGGTTTTATCTAACACCTTTATAGTTTTTATGGCACTTTTAAGCGTATCAATTCTCATATTATCAAGCATAATTATATCAGCTTTAGCTTTGATGGCTGATGATACTTGTAAAAGATTTTCACACTCTACTTCTACTTGTATTTTTGGTTTGCTTTTTCTTATTTTTGCAACAGCTTCACCAATACTTTTCCCGGCTCTGTTTGTATTTCCTGAAAGCTCAATGTGGTTATCTTTAAGCATTGCCATTTGAGAAAGATCCATACGGTGGTTTTTAGCACCACCACAGCTGACGGCATACTTTTCAAGCAAACGCAGTCCCGGAATAGTTTTCCTGGTATCTAGAATTATTGTTCCACTACCCTTTATGGCATTGACATAGCTTGCAGTAACTGTTGCAACACCTGATAAGTGCTGTATGAAGTTGAGGGCTGTTCTTTCTGCAGATAATATTGAACGGGCACAAGCGGTTAACTTCAATATAACTTCTCCGGCTTTTGCCAATTTACCATCGGGTATTATAAATTTAAATTTGGCTTTCGGGTCTAACTCAAGAATGCTTTGAGCAAAAACATCAGAACCACAAACTACACATGCAGTTTTTGCAAGCAACGAGGCACTAACTATTTTTTCGGCAGGAACAACAGAGAGGGTTGTTATGTCAGAAAAAGCGGCATCTTCTTTAAGTGCGGCAGTTATTGTTTTCATTGTAATATTCAGCAATTTCTTATTCATTGGGACTCATATTACAAAAAACAGAGGAATTATTAAAGTTTTACTTTATATTGGTTAAGTGTAGAAATTTGGCTAGTAGGAAATTGCATTAGAATTTTAAACACCGAAAAAGAGATGGTTTTAAAAAACTTATGTTATTTTTTTTCATTTGTGTGGTGTTTAATAACAGTTCCAGAAACAATGTATAGCACTTCTTCGCAAATATTTGTGGAGAGGTCGGCTATTCTTTCAAGGTTGGCAAATATGCGTAAAAGTTGCAATGCTCGCTCTATTGTTGAGGCATCGGAAAGCATTACTGTTATAAGTTCACGGGTACTTTGGTCCTTGAGTTCATCAACTTCAGTATCGGACAAACAAACAGCTCTGGCAAGCGATGTATCACCATTTACAAATGCTTTAATGCTGTCATGCACCATTCCTGTTACAACTTTTGCCATTTTAGGCGTATCTATTAACGGCTTTACAGAAGGACGGCTTACAAGGAACTGAGCGCTCTCTGAGATGTTTACGGCATGGTCGCCCATTCTTTCTAAGTCGTTGTTCATTTTCATTATCATTAAAGCCGTGCGCAAATCGGTCGCTTTTGGCTCGTATTGGGCTATTACTGTGGTGCAAGCTTCATCAATTGCAAGCTCAAAAAAATTTGCCTTTGGCTCTAATATATTAATTACTTCTTTTAATAATGATTCATTTCGTGTAAGCAATCCATTAATACTTTTTTCTATCATTCCCTCAACAAAACCAGCGAACTCTGTAATTTGTTTTTTTAGCTCTGTAATTTTTTCCTGATACATTTCTTCCCCCAATTAAAATTTATTTTTTTATTTTCAATTAGCCAAATTTGCCAGTTATATAATCTTCGGTGCGTTTGTCGCGTGGCACAGTAAATATTTTTTCTGTTCTATCAAACTCTATTAGCTCACCCATATAAAGGAATGCTGTTTTGTCTGAAATTCTTGCCGCCTGCTGCATATTGTGAGTTACAATTATTATTGTATACTCTTTTTTTAATTCAAGCATCAACTCTTCAATTTTTTTGGTTGATATTGGGTCCAAACTTGCGCACGGTTCGTCAAATAGAATTACCTCCGGCTCTACCGCAAGGCACCGCGCTATACATAAGCGCTGCTGCTGACCTCCGGAAAGCCCTAATGCACTATCGTGAAGACGGTCTTTAACTTCATTCCAAAGTGCGGACTTTTGAAGTGACTCTTCTACTTTATGTGCTATAAACGATTTGTCTTTTATTCCTTTTATTTCAAGACCATAACTTAAATTTTCAAATATAGTTTTTGGAAACGGGTTTGGCTTTTGAAAAACCATACCAACTCTGCGGCGCAAATCTACAACATCAAAATTTCTGTCATAAATATCTTGACCATCAAGTGTTATTTTACCTTCAAGACGCGCTATTGGGATTAAATCGTTCATCCTATTAAATAGGCGGATAAGCGTAGATTTTCCACAGCCAGATGGACCGATAAAAGCCGTTATATTGTTCTTTAATATGTATATATTAATATCATTTAACGCTTTTTTGGCACCATAGAAGAAGTTGATGTTGGCAGCATTTATTCTTATTTCATTTTCTGTAGGTTTCATTTATTTTCCTATTGTTTAACCCAAATTTTGCAATAGAATTTGGAATTCGTCAAAAGCTACGGGACATTTTTATCAGCAAAACCCTTGCCAATGGAATTACCATTAACTGCGGTTTTTGCTTCAAAACTGCCTCCGTATCTTTCGCCTCGGTTCGCAAACCTATTACAAAGTTTGGGTTTAATGTACGAAACTCTTTTTTTGTTTTTGCCGCATCATTATTGCCGTAGCGGAAACCAATAATACTAAAATCAAGAGTATTAAAGAACATCCGTAAGCTATGGCAGTTTGCTTTTCAGGATGCGACCCTTCAGCCATTAGCGCGTATATGTGATATGGCAATGCCATTACCTCGGAAAATGGTGAGTCGGGATATCTGCGCGAATAAAATGTTGCGGCTGTAAATAAAATTGGAGCTGTTTCACCAGCTGCCCTGCCAATGCTTAAAATTACTCCTGTTAAAATACCTGGCCACGCAGTTGGCAATACTATCCTTTTAATAGTTTGCCAATGGGTTGCACCTAGAGCCAGAGATGCCTCTCTTAACGACTGAGGAACTGCAGTTAACGCTTCCTGCGCAACAGAAATTATACCAGGTAAAATTAAAATCCCCAGCGTAAGTGCACCTGAGAGTATAGAAACACCAAAACCAAAAACCTTAACGAATACCGCTAAACCAAAAAGCCCGAAAACAACTGAAGGAACACCAGCAAGGTTATTAATACTCATTCTAATTACATTTACAATAATGCCTTTTGGACTATATTCGCACAAATAAATAGCACAGGAAAGGCCAAGAGGCAAAGCAAAAAGAATTGCACCCAGTGTTAAATAAAAAGTTCCAACTATTGCAGGGGCAACTCCGCCGGCAGTCATAAACTTTTTTGGAACAGATGTTAAAAACTCAAAGCTTATAACACCAATACCTTTTGAAATTATGAAGTATAAAATAGTAGCGAGAAAAAACAAGGTTGTTACTATGCACAAAAATAAAAGCGAAAATCCTATTTTCTGAACTATCGCATTTTTAGTTTTTAAATTCATCATCGGCTTAACCCAAGTTTTACACGATATTTTTTACTAATTATCTCAGCAATAACATTTATTACAAGTGTTATTAAAAATAATACTAAACCTATTGCAAATAATGCGTGATAATGCGGGCTGCCAATTACAGCCTCCCCCATTTCCGCGGCGATTGTAGAAGTCATTGGCCTAACTGGCTCAAAAAATGAAGTAGGTATAACAGCGGCACCGCCAGCGACCATTAGAACGGTCATTGTTTCCCCAACTATTCTGCTCATTCCAAGCATTAAAGCGGTTGAAATACCTGAACCTGCCGCAGGAACAATAACACGGGTAAGCGTTTGCCAACGGTTTGCCCCAAGCGCAAATGATGCCTCTCTAAAAGACCGAGGCACATAACTCAATGCATCTTCTGTAACACTGCAAACTGCAGGTATTGCCATAATTCCAAGTATTAGGCTTGCGCTAAATGCGCAAAGCCCTGTTGGTAAATTTAAAAGTTTTTGTATAAAAGGAGCAACTATAACCATACCAAAAAACCCAAAAACTATTGATGGAACTGCTGCAAGCACTTCAATTAACGGCTTTAATATTGATTTTTGTTGTTCATTTGCAATTTCATTTATATATAAGGCAGAACCGATGCCTAATGGGACACACACAAACATAGCTCCAAGTGTTATCCAAAAAGAAGCAAGTATTAGTGGCAAAATTCCAAACTCAGCAGGGTCGTGAGTTGGATACCAAAGCTGCCCTGTAATAAAACCAACAACATCAATGTTTTTTAAAATAGGCAAGCCCTGCCAGAAAAGCACAAAAACTATACCAATCAAAAAAAGCAGTGACGAAAATGCAAGTACACTAAAAAGTATTTTGTAAATTTGTTCTTTTATTTTTTTCATATTTAAACTCTCGGGTAACAGCAGAATATCTGCTGTTACCCTAAGTTCCTTAAGCGCAGGTTATTTTAATGCAACAAAACCTTGTTCATCAACCAACTTTTGACCTTCCGGACTTTTAATAAAATCTATCAACTTTTTTACATCACCTTTTGGGCTACCATTTGTATACATAAACAATGGCCTTGAATATACATACTCTTTTGTAAGCACTGATTTCTTAGATGGTATAACTCCATCTATGCTCAAGGCCTTTACCTTTTCAGATATAAACCCAAGTCCTACATAGCCAACTGCACCAGGGGTATTAGATACTGTAACTGCTATCTGCTGGTTAGATGCCATCGTAAGAGCATCAGAACGCACTTTCTGAGCATCAAGCGCAAGTGAACCAAATGCCTCATAAGTTCCGCTTGCACTGTCTCTTGAAATAACAACTATCTTTACATCTTGCCCACCAATCTGTTTCCAATTTGATATTTTACCGGTATAGATGTCCTTTACCTGCTTTTTTGTAAGTGCAGAAACAGTGTTTGAAGGATTAACAATTACAGCTATACCATCCATTGCAACAACATTTGCCTTTGCAATAACTCCGCGACCTGCTGCTTTTTGAATTTCTGAATCTTTCATGGAACGCGACATATTGGCAATGTCACAAGTTCCCTCTACAAGAGATGTTGCCCCAACGCCAGACCCACCACCACGCACACTTATCTCAATATCTTTGTTGGCATCCATGAATACTTCCGCCGCCGCTTGTGCTATTGGGAGCACGGTGGTAGAACCGTCCATTACAATCTTTTTATTTACCGCAAAACAATTAACCGCAAGAACCGTCGCTAAGAAAATCGCTACTAAACTTTTTTTCACTGATTTCTCCTTGTAATAGTTTTTTAATACTTCACAAATAACTACTTAAAACTTTACAACAATATCTGCCTGTAACAAGCTTTTTGGCGTTGTTTGAGAGTTACCTTTAATTGCATCCATTGCGTAATAGTCAAGTGTCAAACTGGTTGATTTTGTTAATCCAATCTCAATAATGATTTCATCTCCAAGCACATTTGTTTTTCCGCTGTACGAATCGGAGTCCGGAAAAGCATCAACAAAAGCATCGGTTTGAAGCCATCTTCTTAAATACTTTACCTGCCATTGACCAAAATCACCAACCTTTGCAAACCCAAACTTAGCACCTGCAGCATAGCCAACATTTTGTTCGCCAGAGCTGTTATTTACAACATAATCACTAAATAAGCCAAGAGAGTATCCAAATAAATCAGAAATTGTTAATTCAATACTTGGGTTAAGTGCTTCAAAAGAATTTTTTAAACCAGTCGTTGATCCAGTGTTTGTACCTGCATTAAAATCAAGAATTTTATCTTTTACATTAAAGGCATAATAAGCAACTGCGGCCCTAACATTTAGCATATCATTTACTTTCCAATTAGCTCCGGGCTGAATGGCAAATAAGCTTGGATCTGAAGAATCAGTTGATGATTCATCAATTGTAATAAACTCTGGTGTAAGAAAAAGAGATAGCTCTGGTGTTAGAGTGTGAGTTAAGAAAAGTGCGGCACCATCTAAATTAAGATCTGTATCCCAAAGAATATCGCTTGTATTCCAAATTGGATTTCCCTTCATTTTACCGATTTGCATTTTCGCATAACCAACTGGTTCGTATTCAATGTAACCATAATCAAGCATTAGCGGTGCTTTGCTGAAAGTATTTTGAAGTGTCCAGTTTGTTGAACGAGGCTCCCCATCACTAACATCGCTGCCTATAGCTGTACCTAAAGTTTTATTTACCCCAGTTGCCAAACCAAACCCTACCTTAACACCATCGGTAACTCTGGTATCAATGCCTAATCTTGCTCTTATCCTTGCCCTTGTGCGTGCCGCTGTATTAACTGCCCAATCGGTTTGAACTCTTGTTCTGAAATCACCCTTAAAGGACATATTTTGTATCCATTGAGGAAGTGTTTCCGATGTTCCGGCCGCTATAAGAGATCTTTCATCCTGATTAGTTTCTGTAATTATCTGCTGAGCATCACCTGGTGTTAATAAATTCAGATCAACCATTTTATTTACAAGCATATCAACCTGTGAACTAAAAACATTTGTACAAAAAAGAACTGCCAAAACTAACACTGCTAATACTTTACGCATTACAACCTCCTATATCGCATTCCGCCTTCGGCGGAACTTATCCCACCGTTGGCGGGGTTGGTTTGGCTTTAGTTGAATCGCCAAACCGCTCTACAAGGGAAAACCTAAGGTTTTCCCATTTCATCGTCGCTCGTAAAACTCGCTGAACCCTTTCCTAAATTGTAAAATAACATTGAACTTTTTAGATTAACTATCAACAATAAAAAACTAATCACCTCCTGTCCAAATTTATTATTCCATTTATCCAACACTTTGCAATAGGTTTGAGAACAGAGGCGAAAGAGACGGAGACAGTTTTGACGCAAAAACCGCAGATAATGGTAATTCCATTGGCAAGGATTTTGCGGATAAAAATGTCCTGTATCTTTTGACGAATTCCAAATCCTCTTGCAAAATTTTGGATCATGTTGGCCAAATTATAACAGAACACAATTAAGAGGTGATAAATAAATTGTTAATTTTGTGTTAAGAAGATTTTACGCGGATTGTAAGACGATAAACTAAACGAGTGGAAGGTAAACTTTGAAGGTTGAACCAACACCGGGCTCGCTTAAAACTTCAACCTTGCCGTTATGCAAATGAACAATATGTTTCACTATTGAAAGGCCTAAACCAGTACCACCAAGTTTTTTTGAACGCGATTTATCTACCACATAAAACCGCTCAAATATTTTATTTATACTTTCTTTTGGTATACCTATACCTGTGTCTTGCACGCTAAATACTACATACTCATTGTCGCGTTGAATACTAACGCTTATCTTACCTGATTCGCTATACTTTATAGCGTTATCCAATAAATTCACAATTACCTGTTCAACTTTAAGCTGGTCGGCAAGAAGCTCATACACATTAGAACTATCAAACTCAATTTTAATTCCCTTTTGCTCTGCTTTGGACAGAAATATTTCAATTTCATTTGCGACAAGTTTTGTTAAATCAAACTTTTCTTTTTCAAGTTCAGTTGTTTTTTCTTCAAGTTTAGAAAGTAACAACAGGTCTTTTACAATATAAATTAACCGCTCACTATTTTTTT
>Ga0247841_10006731_pt1 | contig 17509 bp, 9 predicted proteins | sample LaCruzMarch2015__2_FD_192410 | JGI IMG/M metagenome (GOLD analysis project Ga0247841, IMG submission 192410) | Freshwater microbial communities from meromictic Lake La Cruz, Castile-La Mancha, Spain - LaCruzMarch2015_18m | ecosystem: Environmental > Aquatic > Freshwater > Lake | place: Spain... | reverse complement strand
ATTTCCATCAGAGATAATTATTGTACCCAAGTTATTAATAGCTGGAGCAACGGCGCTAGAAGCCGTAAGCGAATCGCTAGCGTTATCCATTCTCAAGGTCCCTCCTGCAGTTATTGCCAAGTCATAAACGCCAACCGATACGCTGGCAACATCAAGCTGGGTAGAGGAAGAAATAGTAAGGTGATAAAACGTTGTGGCGTTCTGGATTGTCTGTGCAGTACCGTTAAAAGTAACCGTGCCTGTGTCTGGGGTGAACGTTCCGGCCGATGAATTCCAATTTCCGCTGACATTTATTTTAGACGCGCCTGAACAAGTCACAACTCCGCTAGCTCCAATGGTCATGTCCGTTGTTGTCCAACCGGTGTTCGATGAAGCGCCGACTGTGACTGTACCGCCAGTGGCGGTTGAATTTCCATATACAGTCAAATCAACTGTGCCAAGCTGTAGCGTTCCTCCAGAGACAGAAAGCGCAGAGGTTGCCCCAGAAGTTCCAACTGTGATATTTTTTGAGTTTGTGGAAGCGTCCAATATGCCAGCGGAGTTTGTAAGAGTAGCTCCGTTCGATAATGTTAGATGATTAGTCGCAAGCTGAAGTGTGCCAGAGCCCGAATGAGTAACGCTATAAAAAGAACTTGAGCCGTTATCTAAAGTTTGTGTACCGGAACCTGCGTCAAAAGTTACAGTGCCGGTCCCTGCTGTAAACGTTCCGCTGTTTGCCCAGTTGCCGGCAACTGTAATGTTTTTATTATTAGTCGTAAAGGTTTTAGTGGCATTAATGGTAAAATTCCCTCGGACATCCAAGGTTTGAGTGGTACTGGTATTAATGCTGCTATTCATATAAATTTCGACGTTGTTAAAATATATGCCGGTAGTCCTTAAATATATGCCCGTGGCGCTACCTGTAGCAAATTTAATCAAACCACTATTACCCTGCCAGATGCCAGTGCTGGCTCCGTTATCAGTAAATGATCCATAATTATCCTGTAACCCGGCACTAAATGTTCCTCCATCTTGTACAACAGTACTGCCATATAAAACAGTATTATAAGCATTTACTGTTCCATCGGTAATGGTGGTTATCCCTGGGCTTCGATTATGGAAGTAATAACCCATATTCACGACTGTTGATGCCCCTGAGATATTAAATGCGCTTCTATTATCAAACCCGTTTACAGTTATAAGCGTACCCCCGGAAATACTGTATGTACCGTAATGAGTTGCGTCAGTATAATAATTAGTAAATTTAGCTGTATCAACCCCAGCATTTGCCCTCATAGTTCCCGCGCTTTGATTTATGGTGCCATAATTATATCCGGTATACGTCAACGTTAAAGCATCACTGGCATTATCCAGTCGCAATACTGGATTCATATCTGTACTACTTCCCACTGTTAAATCATAAGCATTTACTGTCACACTGTTAATATCCAATTGCGTAGAAGATAAAACAATCAGATGATAGAACGTGGTTGCGCTGTTAATTGTTTGCGCGGTTCCGTCAAAGGTTACTGTGGCGGTGGCCGGCGTGAAAGTGCCGGCGGTTGTCCAGTTACCTCCGCAGGTTACATCTCTGTCTGCTTCGGTATCATCGGCGGTTAGGGTTTGGCTGGCGTCAATGGTTATGTTATCTGCATTCAAATTATCCTGCAAAGTTAAAGTTGTAGCTGTTGTGTTTGCCGAAACTTGGATATTTCCAATGTCTATTCCATTTGAAGTTAAAGTTTGGTTGGCGTTTCCGGCTCCAAAAACTACGTTACCCGAAGCATTTTTGGTAAATGCTCCGCTGGTTACCAACATATTGCCTCGCAAGGTTACAGTATTGGCGCCTTCAGTAAAAGTGCCAGATGTGAGGGTAAGGCTGTCAGTGGTCAGGTTTCCTCCTAATGTTGCTGTTGTTCCGGCTGTTTTGTTTACCACAATACCCTCATAAGATGGGTTTACTCCCCCGATATCAAAATCTACGGCTTGGGCGTTTCCACCGGAGAGCGTGATTGTGCCTGTGCCTTTAGTCCAAACAAGGCTGCCCGCCCCGGTGTCCTGGTCTATCACATCACCTTCTACGGTCCAATTAGCTGCTTTTCCATTGTTATAAAAAGTTATATTATTTGATCCATCGATATCAAAAATAAGATTACCTTTTATAGTAATATTCGGTGGAGTGGCATAAAGATTTGTATATATTCTATGATTTACTCCATTAGAAGAAGTCGCCCTAAAAGTCAAATTACCATTAAAGATATAATTTGTAGAATTAAAATTAAAATATGAATTAGATGTATCTCCGATTACTATAACGTTATCAACATCCCAAGTTCCACCGGCCCATGTGTTAAGATAAGGATATTGTATTGTTACATTATCTATCGATAAAGTGCCCGCCAAAGTTGTTAAACCGTCTACCAACTGGTCTGACGTAAGAAAATACAATGTACCGACTCCCGTTAAAACACCTCCTGCGTTAATATCAACAGATGCTCCTCTACGAGGTGTATCAGTTGCTCCACTCGCAATTGTATAAGTTCCATTCACCGTAAGAACTGCGTGACCACTTACAAGATTATCGAAATTTAAATTATTCTTTGTTTGAGTAATGGAAGCTCCCGCGTCTATAGTTAATTTATAAAAATATCCGTTAGATTTTGGAATAAGCGATTTACTAGTACCACTCATTTTAATTTCTGAAAGATTCGCGGTGAATGTAGTGACGTGTTCAAAATCAAAATCACCACCAATTGAGAATATAGCATCTCCTAGGGTCGTAGTAGTATTATCCATCGTTACATTTCCAGAAACCGTAATAGCTCTATCGTTTGTGGCGTTGTCAAAAGTACCGGCTCCTGCGTTAAATGTAAGAGCACCTGTCACAGTAATATCATTGGTAGTTGGTTGTAATGTTCCCGCTCCAGAAAAAGTTATGTTATAGAAACTTGATCCACCGGAATTAAGAGCTTGAGTACCCGTACCATTGAATGTAACCGTACCTGACCGTGCAGTAAATGTTCCAGAATTAGACCAATTTCCTGCAACGCTGATTGCATAATTACTTCCGGTGACATCCAAGGCAGTACCTGATCCTATCGTTAAATTTCCAGAGATAACAATTGCTCCAGCTAAACTTTTCGTATCAGTCCCGGAAATACTTAGATTAAAGTAAGTTAATGGTCCGTAAATTGTTTGCGCACCAGACTTTGAATAGTTAACAGTGTTGTTACTAGCTGAAGCCGTAAATGTAGCCGCAATACTTGTACCACTGTAATTTAAAGTAGAACTTGCTCCTTGGGTAAAAGCTCCTGACCCTGAAAGACTACTTGTTGTTAATATTCCGTTATTGGTAAGAGTGATTCCAGCATTAATCGTCGTCGTTGCTGAAAATGTGATATTAGCAGTTGAATCAATAGCATAACTAGCACTTAGCGTCACAGGAGCTGACACGGTTCCTGATCCATAGATTGTTTTTGAAGCACCCGAAAGAGTTACCGCCCTAGAACCTGCTAGTATACCAATTACCGTGAGGTCACTTGTAATGGAAGCTGTTGTAAAAACAGAAGCTAAGGTGACTCCAGAGTTTACGGTTAGAGCTCCGTTGTTTGTAAAAATATTTCCCGTCAGTGTTGCGTCAGCTGTAATATATGTTTTATTACTGGCTCCCGGGTTTAGGGTTATAAAAGATACTCCACCGGTGCCGGAGGTTAAAGAAGCTCCTATATTAATATCACCATTTGAATTAACGGTTATGCCGTAAAGTGTACTCGTACCAGAAGAACTGATACTTCCATTTATTGTAACCGAGGCTGGCTTACTAGCAGCAGCGCCAATGGTAATACCTGGATAAGCAGTGCTTGCTGCAAAACCACCATTTAAGACAATCGCCGAAACTTGAGTTATATTTAAAAAACGGCTAGTGATTGTTCCTGAAGTATAAACAAACTGGCCGTCGCCCGTATTGTCATAATCAGGATAAAGGGTTATATCGCCAGCTGTGCCAGTATTTAGATTTCCGTTTTGAGTTATATTTCCATTGGAATAAAGATGCATCACATTAGCTGTTATATTAGTCGCAATAGTAATAGAGTTTGGTCTTGGTGTACTATCGCCTATATAAAATGTCGTATTGGCAGTATCGGCAGCATTTCTAACTGTGAAACCTGTTGTTAAGTTAACAGCCGATGTTTGTCTAAGGCTTGTAATACCCCTGATTGTTCCGTAAGAAGAAATAAATTGTCCGTCTCCGGTGTTATCGTAATCAGGTAGGATAAAAATATTTCCAGTTCCTATAATGGCGGCGGCCTGAGTGATATCTGTCTTGCTGTAAATATATACATTTGTTGTAGAAACAGTGCCATTTATGGTTACAGAAGCCGGCGTTACGGTGCTACTACCTATATTAATCCACGAACCACCAGTGGCCAACGAAGCCCCATTACTTAAAACCATTGCTGTAGTCTGAAGAATACTTTCAATACGACAAGCGATAGTTCCACTTGTGTAAATATATTGACCGTCGCCTGAGGCATCATAATCAGGATAATAATATAAATCTTGTGTAAGGCTTATATTGGCGTTTTGGGTTATATCAGTATTAGAATATATTTTAAACTGTGCACCACTAGCCCCTCCTGTTCCGGTAACCGTAGCTGTCAGAGTTACTGAAGTAGGAACAGTAGTTAAACCTATATAGGCTGCGGTCAAGGCGCTTGTCCCTGTAAAGGTAAGACCTGCAAAAGTAAGTATGGTGCCTGCTTTAGGTTCGATGTAAGTATAGGTGGAAAATATGGTTCCTGATGTATGAGTGAATGTCGTAGCTCCACTATTATCTTGGTCAATATATAAATATACAGCGCCGAAATTATAACTCGTCAAACCCAAATCTCCGACTTGAGTGATATCTCCGTTAGAATAAATAGTCAGCGTACGAGTAGCGCCCGTATTCGAATTAGAAATTACGCCGTTAATAGCTACAGAAGAAGGTTTTCTATTCGCATTTATTGTTATATTAAAAGCTCCGCTATTGGTTATAGTATTAAGCACTTGAGTTCCCACGCCATCAATAGCTATTGTTGCAGCTCCCCCCGTAACAGCTCCACTAGCTCCCATAGTAAAAGTGCCTGCCGTACTATTATCATTATCAGCATAAAGAGTTACAGCTCCCGTGGAACTAACTGTTCCGTTGACTGTAATATCTCCGTGAGCATTTACTGCATATCCTGCGACATAAAGAGTACCGTTTACGGTAGCAGATCCTGTTGTACTGACTCCGCTGTTATCTTGTACGGTAAGAATTCCTGCAAGCGTCATTTGTGCGCTAACATCAATTGTTAAGTCACCGATAGTAAGAGCTCCACTGGTTACGGGCCAATTAGTTGCTCCGGCAGGAATTGTTACAACATAGCTATCGCTATTTGGCACAGCTGCGCAATCCCAGTTCGATGCGGTGCCCCAAGCCGTATCTGCTGCATCTGTTTTCCAACTACAGGCAGTGCTTGGATCGACGATATAGTCTATATCAACATCTCCTATTATCTTAAGATCGAAAACAGAAGTTGGTTCTTGCAAATCGGTTAATAAAATCTTGTATAATCCTTCGTGATCGATACTACTAAATGTAGCCACCAACGGACCTTCATACATATTTCCCTCCGCGTCCGAATATACAGGATAAACCTCTATACTAGCAGGATTATTTATCTCTGTTGGTTTAGCATAGATAGTATTATCTTTTGTATTATCCAATACACGATCAAAAGTTGCTCTGATATATTGGCCATCGTTCAAATCTATCCAGTTATTATCAAGATACCTAGTTTGATCATACACGTCCGCTATTATATTTTTATCAGCATCGAGTTTAAAAGCTTTTGAGATGAATATGATTTCGAAAATTTGTTCTGACAAGTGTGGAACTGTCCATTCGACATAATCTAACTTACCATTGTTGTTAGTATCATACGCATGGAATTCAACTAACTGATCATCGTTGTTTTTCCAACTTATCTTAATCTTGTCTTCCTGCCCTACTTTGTAAATTTCAGGGATAGCAGTGTAAGCTAAAACGTTAGTAAGAGTTAGAGATGTTTGACTTTGAAAAACATCGTTGCTTCCTGTCGGTGCGCTCTGTTCATCTTGTGTTGATACTTTCACAATCTTACCAGTATTAGTATCTTCCTCTGTAATCAACACATTATCTTCTGTTGTATATTCAACTGCGACATAATCTTCCTCTTCTCCGGAGGCAACAACTTCGCTTGGCGTTACAACATCGTTAGAAGAAGCTATTTCTAAATTAGATACTTGTTCTTGTTCTTCTTTATCTTCTTCTAATTCTAAAGACGAAACTTCTTGATTTGCATCACTGATGGTCGGTTCTTGTGTTTCTGTTTGTTCTTGTACTAATGGATTTTCTTCTACTAGTTGTCTTAAATCTTGTTCTTGGGGCAAAGCTTCTTCGGAAACATCGACAAATACAGCTTCTTCTGTTTGGATAATATCTTGATCCCCTGTAATATTTTCTGCTATTTCAACCACTGCTTGCTCTAAATCTGCGAAAAGAAAACTATTAATACGAGCTAGTATATTAGATGGTTTGTTTTTGTTAATCAATACATCATTAAGCGTCAGTTTCTTTTTGGATTCTATCTTTGCATTTGATATTAAATCTTCAACTTCATCTTTACTTAAAACTTGCACCTTAATATCTTTTGCATTTTTAGGTAATTGCAAGAAATGTAATTCATCTTTGATAGAGCTCTTCTTAATTAGCGCTACCCATTTTATTGGTTTGTTTATAGCAATCGGAGAGGCTTGGATAAGGCTAACATCTCTTGATGATAAAATAGCATTTTTATCTATTTCTTTTTCAGCAGTTTGTGAATTTAAAAATGAAACAACAAATGGGACAATTGCAACTATCGAAATAACGCTAATAACTCCTAAAAATATTGGTAGATTTTTTTTATTTAAAAGCCCACTAATTCTTTTTTTAGGTTTGATTATTCTTATCGGTATTCTTTCTGGCGCTTTTGGCGGTTTTACAACTAAAATCGCTACAGACTCTGCAGTTCTTTTTTGGGATTTGACTAATCTGGGTATCAGTATTTTTTCTTTTTTCTTACCCATTAAATAATCAGTTTTTATTTCTTAATTATACAATAAACAATATTGCTAAAACAGTGGATAAAATACAATAAAAAAGACAGGGATATCCTGTCATATGACGCCATACGTTTTCTGCTTTTTTTCTTGTTTTTATTCTTTCTCGAAACGAAACTCCGCTGTCGAATGTCCAACTATTCGGCTAATTCGGGTATAATATTGATTTTAGGTATTTTGTTGAAATATTTAAAATATACAAGTTTTGTGATCTCACTCAATGTTGCGTAAGCAGCCAACAAGCCAAAGACTATCAATATCTGAACTATTGAAGGGGCTACGAAGTGAAAAATCCTTTGACCGAAAGCAAAGAATGGGAGCAAAAGTATAACTACAGCATCGATGGCTGAAAGTATCATCAAAGGTGTGCTTGGTATTTTAGCCTTCCAAAATTGGTGACGAGTTCTGATTATGAATATTAATACTAATTCCGATAATATGCTTTCAATAAACCATAATGTTTGTATTGTTCCCGGTGGTTGTTTAAAGAAAATGTAGAAGAATATAAAATCAAATGTTGTGCTGATTAAAGCCAAAGACATTATCAATGGTAAAACAGAGCTTAATTGATACATTTTAGGCTTTTTCAACTCCTCTATATCCACCGAATCTGTAGCAACGGATATTAAAGGAAAATCTGATAAAAGATTTCCTAATAATATCTGTACGGGTAACATTGGTAGATAGTTTATGAATAAAGAAATCACGGCTACAGAATAAAAATTACCGAAATTGCTGGCCAACATGCACTTTATGTATTTATTGATATTAGAATAAATACTTCTACCAGATTTAATTCCTTCAACAATAACTTTTAAATCTTTCTTTAGTAAAACAACATCTGAAACTTCTCTAGATACATCTGAGGCAGACTGCACAACAATCGCCACATTTGCAATCTTTAATGCTGGCGCATCGTTAATTCCCTCTCCTAAAAATCCAACGTCGTATTTTTTCTGAAGCGTTTTAACTATTTTATACTTTAACTGTGGAGATATTCTAGCAAAAACTTGTTTCTCTTCACACGCATCTTCGAACTCTTCTGTGGTCATTTTATCTAATTCTTCAGCTGAAACAACGTCTTTTGTATTGTTTATCAGTTTCATTTTTAAGGCCACGTATCCTGCGACCTCTTTTGAATCTCCGGTGATAATTTTTATCCTCACGCCAAGTTTTTTTGCTAAAGCTATGGCTTCGGTTGTACTCTTTTTTAATGGATCTTCAAATACGAAATATCCTAAGAATGTGAGACCCTTTTCGTCAGAAAACGATATTTTATCTTTTTCAATTTTTTTAAAGGCCACAGATAAAACTCTTCTTCCCTCATGGCCTTCTCTTTCTGCATCTTCTTTAACTTCTTTTCTCGTGGAGTTATCACTCATTTTAGTGCATAAATCCAAAAGAACTTCGGGGGCTCCTTTCACAATTAAAAATCTTTCTCCTTTTTTGTTTTTAATCACATAACTAGATCTCATCCTATACGAATCAAAAGGAAGTTCGTAAAGTATTTCATACTTTTTGTATTCTTGCCAAAAATCTTCCGGAGATTTTTCAAACAAAGCTAAGTCAAATGGATTTAAGATTGATTCTTTACGATCGTTAACATCGGAACTTAAAAGTCCATAGAGCAAACATTTTCTTTTATCAGAAGAAACTATCTTCTCTAGAGATAGTTTGTTTTCTGTAAGGGTTCCTGTTTTATCCGTGCACAAAACTTCAATATTTCCTAAATCCTCAATTGCAGAAAGACGCCTTACAACAACATTGTGCTTAGCCATTTCTAAAGATCCCTTAGATAAAGAAAATGTTACTACGGCTGGTAAGGCTTCTGGCAAAATACTAACGATTAAAGCCACCGAAAAGAGCAAAAGACTGAAAAAATTACCAACACCTTTTAGTAATATATTGCAAGCAAACAGAAGAACTATTGTCACTACGACTATCCTTAAAATCAACTTACAAAAATATATTATACTCTTTTCGTAAGAAGATACGCGATTCTTTCCAGAAATCATTTTAGTGATTTCCCCGAAAGCAGTATCCTTACCCGTGTTAATAACAACTGCGTGAGATTTTCCGGAAACTACAGATGTCCCAGCGAACAATATGTTCTTAGCCAAAAATATCTCTTCTGTTTTATTCTTTAAGGGCTCTGCTATTTTAGAAACGGGTACCGATTCACCAGTTAAAGCAGATTCATCAATTAAAAAGTTTTCAACTTTTAATACCCTTAAATCGGCGGGCACCCTGTCTCCCGCTTCTAATAAAACGATATCCCCGGGAACAATATATTTTTTATCAACTAATTCTTCCTTACCTTGCCTCAAAACTTTAACATTTTGAGGAATAAATTTATTTAAAAGATGAATAGCTCTTTCGGCTCTAAATTCTTGAAAAAATCCAATAACTACATTTATCGTGACAGCTGTTAATATAACAAAAAAATCAATCTTTTCTCCTACGAAAAAAGATATTATAGCCGCAGCGAATAGAAGATAAGTAAAGGGAGATTTAAGCTGTCTTGAAAAGACCTGCCAAGCGTTAACGCTTTTTTGTTTTATCTCATTTAATCCTAATTCTTTTTGACGCAACAAAACCTCTTTTTGAGAAAGACCATTTTCAGAAGACAAAAGAGTTTTTAAAACACTTTCCTCTGTTTTGGTTGTATACTCAGAAAATGACATTATTTAAATATTTGAGGTAAAAAAATCTCGACTAAAAGAAATACTATATATGTAGCCAAAAAGAATAGTCCTTCTTTTTTGGTTACTTTTCTACCAGTTCGAATGAATACAATAAACAGCAACGCAGCTATTATCATAAATATCCTAGCTACTAAAAATGGTGAAAAATCCAATATTTCAAACGGAGATATTAAAGCGATAACACCTAAAACCATTGATGCGCACACGATCACGCACCCCATTAGGTCGCCTAGGATAAGCCAGTTTTCACCTCTTTTAGCTGAGATAATTGAGAAGTAAGCTTCGGGTAAACAGTTTCCTAACCCCACTATTAATATACCCACTAGTGATAAAGAAATACCCAATTTTTGAGAAAACAAACTAGCAGATTGTATAACAAATTGAGAGGCGATTAAAAGCAACAAAAGGAAAAGGATTATCTTAACCATATTCTTTAAAAAATTGACAAAGCTTTTTGTAGGATTTGCCGGTCTTCCTCTATACACTTTTTTAAACCTATCTTCTTTAGAAAACAACCAAATTGTATAAAGGATAAATCCACCGATTAAAATTAAACCATCTATCCTATTCAAATTACCATCTACAATCAAAAGCAAAGGCAATATTGCAAATCCGGCTGTGAACAACGCCGATTTTTGCACCATTTCGCTTTCAGCTGGTAAATACTTTTTACCGAATAAAACGGCTATAGCCATGACAAGAGTCAAATCAACAAGATTTCCTCCAACTATGTCTCCAAAAGCTATTTCCGGCATTCCCCTTAGAGCCGCCGTCACATCTACAAACAGATTAGGAAGAGAGGCCGCAAAAGCCATTACAAAAAAAGCGATGATAAACTCACGCCATTGTAAATACTTTGCTATATCAACGAGAGTTGAAACTAATCTTGAACTTAACCAAGAAAGAATAAATACCGAGACTATAAAAAGGATTATATATAAAACCATAGTGTTATCTAATTATACAATATAATTATTTAATAAAATACGCTATTTCGTAAATAATACCGAGGATAAAAATTATCACCAAAGGTAAAATAACAATTTTCTTTCCTCCTATCTTTTTGTACATTAACAAAATTAAAACTCCGTCAATACTCAATAACACTCCGCCGATGAAAGATACTAGCGGTACAAAAGACTTCATTCCCAAAAGAAAAAGAACCAAAGGAGTAAAACAAGATATAACAAGTGCGTGACTTTCTTTAATCTTTAGGTCATATATTAAACTCTTCTTAAAAGTTAAAGCCTGGACAATAAAAGCAACAAATGTAACCATAGCTCCTATCAAAAGAAGTATTGGGTTATTTAAACCAGTTAGCGCGCTTTCTGTGGTCGCGCTTCCTGTTATGCTCAAAATTAAAATAGTGAATAACACATATATTAAAACCGGAATCAATGTACCAGCTGTTATCACTTTACTAATCATCTTTTTATTCCCCCTCATCATTTCTTCAACTTCAGGAATAATACCAATACCCCACATAGCAAAAAGTATTGGCCCATATGGAATAAATATATTACTTAACTGCTCGTTGAGTGGAGTTGAAAAAACATTTCCTAATTTAATATCCCAAAATCCTTTAATAGCGATTAAAACAATCGAAAGAAGTAATAGGGATACGCTTAACAACTCAACTCTAGATATTATCTTAATTCCAAAAAACACAACCACCGTAGCTAAAACAAAATACAAAAGAGTATAAATGACAGAACTGCCTCCGAGCACAGAATGCAATGCAGAATTTAAAAACTCTCCACCGATTATCAAATACACTAAAAGAACTCCTAAGTATCCTAGTATAGAAGTGATAAACGCTGTTAACCCGCCCCATTTACCTAAATAATACCCTACAAATCCTGGGAACCTTTTAAAATCTGGTGTTTGTAAACTTATCTTAGCAAAGATTATATTTATAGATAAAACCACAAAGGCTAAAACAACAAAATATACCATTGTAATCCATATTCCGGCCTTCAAAGCAACGTGTGGTAAAGATAAAAAACCAACACCAATCATACCGCCGGATAAAACAACCGTAGGTAAAATATATTTTCTAAAAAAATCGCTAAACATTTATTCATTTTACCATTAAAACAAATGAACAGACAAATAGACAGAATAGTAATTACGTGATAAAATATCAAGTAATAAGGCCCCATCGTCTAGCCTGGTCTAGGACATTTGCTTCTCAAGCAAGTAACACCGGTTCAAATCCGGTTGGGGCCACAAAAAGAACCGCAAATTAATGCGGTTTTTGATTGAAGTTTCTAATGTATATCTATATCATCCAGCGGAGCCGTATAAATCGGTCCATGACCGAAATTAACTGCGTCGCAATAATATATCGGCACGTGACCTCGTGGTACGGGCTCGCTACTGAACAATCTAATTTCGCAATCTCTTGCAACCTTGCATCTCTTTCCCTTGTGAAAGACCACATCTCCTGGATGAAGTTTTCCCGACCAATATCTTCTCGATTGATTAGCCATGTCCGTTACTTTCTGCAAAAATTGGTCTAGCTCTCATAAAAAACCACTCTCCATCATTCTGAAAACATATTTTTATCTCGTCAGAGATATGATCGTCTTCTGGATTTAGAACTTCGTATCCGGATAGTCTATCTTCGAGCAATTCAGACTCATCATCGTTTTTCATAGCGAAACTCCTTTGTTTGTGTTGTCAAAAAACAAAAAACCGGTCATAGGACCGGGTGAAATCTCGTTTGTTACTTTAAACAAAAGCTCATCCGGTCTTATGATCGGACAATCTTTTTACAAACATCGTAATTAATGAGATTGTTAGAATTACTGTTAACATATTGTTCCCTTTATATCTATGACGTAAAAAATACTATTATATTACATATTTGACAAGTTTTCGCTTTAGTATATGATAAACAAGGTTCTTTTCACAACCAAGCAAGGAGGAAAGATATCATGATCTTTGGAATATTATCAGACACGCATGACGATAAAGCTGTGGCTTTACCACATGTGATGAAACAGTTCAAAGAGAGAAAAGTCACCCATATCATTCATTGTGGAGATATAGAAGCACAAGACCTAGATCCTGATCGATTTTTAGGACTTCCGGTCGTATGTGCTTTAAACGCAGAGCAGATAGATAAGCCTGCTTTCAGGATACCTCCACCCAACTGGCAATTTACTGTTCCTGGCGATAGAGTCAGAGATATCGGGCACATAAGGTGCTACATCGGACACAAACGATCTTACGAAATTCTAACAGGATCAGAGATACAGTTTGCCAGGACGTTAGATGAGTTCCGCAGACAACATGATGGCTTAAGATTAGCCTTCTCTGGACATTCACATCGCCAAGTATTGTTCAATACAAACAATCTCGTTACGTTTATCAATCCGGGAGCAGTCACGGATTCTTTAGACGGTCACGAGTTTGCAACGATTAACACAGACAACGATGAGATTGTATTTGGACGAATCCCACGAACGACTCCGATCGAAAGGTCTTTCTCTGTCGGTATCATATCCGATAGTTTAAAGATTTCTTTGATGGATGTTAATTTTTGGAAAAAACTGGCTGACGAATTCAAAAGACGAGACGTAAGCCAAATTATCCATTGCGGCAATATCGCCGAAGAAGATATCGGGAGAAAAGAGTTGGCGGGCTTTACCGTCCACTATTATCTCAGAGAGAACCAGCATAGACCAAACACTCCGTTGAATTGGCACCATATCTGTCACGACGAACCGATTGTCGATATAGGAGGATACCAATTCTACATCCAGTTAGATTTAGCTAGAAAACTCTTAGACGAGTCAGAGATCGGAATGCATAAGCACGTCTTGTCTCTCAGAGAGAAATATCCTTTCGTTAATTTCTTGCTCTACGGATGCACTCACAATGCTTTCTTAGAGGAGCAAGAGATAAGGATCATTAATCCTGGTGACGTGATACGAGGCAGATGCTTTGCGGTCGTTTGCCTACCTCGGGCAGAAATCACTTTCGGACAAGTTCCGACTGACCCATTACCTCCTCTGTAACGCAAAAGAGCACAACTATGTGCTCTCTTTTTTTACATGGTTAATAGTTTTTTAATCTTTCAGATATATCTAATATACTAACTCCTAATGCATCTGCTACAGAAAAAGCCAACAATGCGTTTTGTATGCTCTGTGGTTTAGAATTTTTTAACCAAACCGGAACTATACTACCTTTGTAATTAAGTTTGAAGTTAATTCCCCCCTCTGTATCTATATTATCAGTTGCACACAAATCAGCATCACAGGTTTTCCCAAAACTAATCATCTTTGCATCTTTTGATCTTAAATAATCTTTAATATCTTGATTATCGTAATCAAAAACAAAACACGTATCATTTGTGTCAGATATCTTTTTAAAATCTTTATCTAATACAATCTCTACATCTTTTATTTTCTCTTCAGATAAAATGCTCTCTAGCATCAATTTGATATCAGAAAAACCATCTTTATCTATTAAAACAATTACTTTCTTTTCCATTTTATTTTTTATTCACGTCGTAATCTGGCGGAATCTGCCAATAGTTAATTATATACTGCGCTAATTTTTTAAATACAGGGGCTGCAGAAAGACTGGACTTAGGAACTTTTGGATCATCTAATTTAACTAATATTAAAAACTGTGGATCTTTAGTTGGACCGAAGCCTATAAAACTCTGTATTGTTTTGTTTGTTTCATAACCTCTACCATTTTTCAAAGGAACTTCAGCTGTTCCTGTTTTACCAGCTATGTAGTAACCCGGAACTCTACCCTCAAGACCGAAACCTCTTTCAATAACATTAGTCATCATGATCGTAACTTTTGAAGCTGTTTCCGGAGAAATGACTTGGTCTTCCACTTCTGTTTTTACATCTAACTCATCGTTTCCGTTTATAATCTTCTCTACCATATGTGGTTTTACTAATTTTCCACCGTTTGCAAAAGTACAAAACGCTCTGGCAATCTGTATAGGAGTCATTGAAATTGCTTGCCCAAAGCTAGCTGTTGCGTATTCCATATCATGTCCATTCCTTAATGATTCATTTGATGAATACGCTTCTCCTTGTAAATCAATATCTGTTTTTCTCGTGAATCCGAATTTATCTAAATAGTCAAAAAATGTCTTATGCGATACTTGTTGGGAAACGAACACTGCTCCTGTGTTTATGGACTTTTCTAGTATACCAGATATATCTCGTTCTCCATACTTTTGTTTATCAAAGTTAGAAATTTTATCTGGTCCTATGTTGATAAAACCTTCATCAACATATTTTGTTTCTGGCGTAATCTTCCCCTCATTTAATGCAATAGCCACAGTAAACGGTTTCATAATCGATCCTGGCTCGAATATCTTTTGAACAGCTGAATTTTTAAACGTTGCGATATCTTTCTCTTTAGAATACTGATTTGAATTAAAAGAAGGATAATTTGCTAAGGCTATAACTCTTCCAGAATCTGGCTTTAGCACTATTATCTGCCCCGACTCTATATCCAACTTATCTTTTACTTCGTTTAATAACATTTCTGCTTCAAATTGTATATTGTAATCTATTGTTAGATATATATCAGAACCATTTAAAGACCACTCGCTTTCGTTAGATAAAAAAGAATCTAAACCTTTTTTACTTTCTAAAATACCAGACTTACCTTTTAGAATATCTTCATAGTATCCTTCTATACCATATTGCCCGATATCGTTTCCTCCCATAAAACCTAAAACGTGTGCGGCTAATTTTTCTTGAGGATAATATCTGTCTGTATTCTGTTCCCAATAGATTCCCTTAATATTCAATGCTTTTATCTTATCCAATACCTCAGAAGATACTTTTTTCTGCAAAACGACGTAAGAACTTTCAGAGTTTATTTTCAAAAACACGTCTTCTTTCTTTTCGCTAAGAATATTTGAAACTTGTTCTGAAAAAACTTCTTTATCTAATATCTCCTTTGGTTTCACGGAAACAATCCAATTATCTTCGTTAATAGCTAGGCTTTTTAACTGACCAGAACCTTTTTGACCTTTATCCTGCTGGCTATTCTGACAGAATATCTCGCCTCTCGGCCCCTGCGTGTTTTCAAATCCAGATTGTTGACCTAATGCCTGAGCTTGATAAAACTTACGATTAATAACCTGAAGAAAAAACAGGCGGCTAATAATAGCTGCCCCAACGAATAATATTATGACTAAAACGATGTATATTCTCCAACCCTTCATTTTTTAAGCGCCAAAGAGTTATTTGGTAATTCTACATACTTTATTTGAGTTACCTTCTCAAAGTTGAGGTCTTGTGTTTTTTGTTGAACTTGACCTAAAAAGTTATTCTCTGCAAATGTAACTTCTAACTTTCTGTTTTCCTGCATTAATTCAGATATCTGCTTTTCATAGCTTTTAATTGTAAAAGCTCCTCTAGTTAATCCGTTGATAGAAAAAGTGTATAAAACCCACAAAGCTAAAAAAACAAAAACACAGGCTATGAAAATCAATTTCCAATTGATCTTTGGCATTTCCAAAGTTTCTAGCTTAGTCTGTGTTTTTTTGTGTATAGAAGATAGTCTTAAAGCTGTTGTTGTCATATTTTTTCTATTACTCTCAACTTTGCAGATCTAGAACGTGGATTTTCTCTTAGTTCTTTGACTTCTGCTGTGGCTGGTTTTTTTAATAATATTTTTATTGTATTTTTTTTAGCTTCTTCCTTAAAAAACTCTTTTACAATTCTATCCTCTAAAGAATGAAATGATATTACTACCAATCTACCTTTTGGGGCTAAAATCGAAACTGCTTGTGGCAAAACTCTTTTTATGTTCTCTAATTCGTCGTTTACAGCGATTCTTAAGGCTTGGAATGTTCTTGTGGCGTAATGTATTTTTCCTCTCCAATATATTGATGGCGTTGCGTCTTTGATAATCTCTGTTAATTGGAACGTGGTCTTTATTCTTCCTTGACCTCTTTGCTCTACTATCTTTCTAGCTATCTTTTTTGCAAAATGTTCTTCGCCATATTCTTCTAGAATCTTGCATATCTTATCTTCTGGCCATTCGTTCACTATTATCTCCGCTGTTAAATCGTTTCTCTGGTCGTCATATCTCATATCTAGCTCTTGATCGAATTTGAAAGAAAATCCCTTCTGTGAGCCGTCTACGTGCACTGAGGACATTCCTAAATCTAGTAGTATGCCGTTTACTGGGTTAAAGTTATTCTTCTCAATGATATTCGTTAAATTAACGTACGAATCGTTTACTATCACTACTCTATTTTTAAAGTTAGATGTAAGCCATTCGCTGTTTTTAGCTTGTTCTGGATCTAAATCGATTCCTAACACCTTTCCTTTTGGTCCGTTGTTTTCTAATATATTCTGACTATGTCCGCCCTCACCTACTGTGCAATCGACAAAGTTTTCATTCTGGCCAGGATTTAGATATTGTAAGACTTGCTTTTTAAGAACTGGTACGTGAATCATATTTTTATATCCCTAATGGTCCAAGCTTTGAAACAATCTCTACTACTCCTTTCTCGTCATTCTTTCTGTATGCATCCCATTTCGCTGAATCCCACACCTCTAATCTATTTGATAACCCGCAGATAACGACGTTTTTATCTAATCCTGCGTATTCTTTTAAATAGTCTGGGATTAATACCCTTCCTAGCTTATCTAGTGTAA
>Ga0247841_10006730_pt1 | contig 17511 bp, 15 predicted proteins | sample LaCruzMarch2015__2_FD_192410 | JGI IMG/M metagenome (GOLD analysis project Ga0247841, IMG submission 192410) | Freshwater microbial communities from meromictic Lake La Cruz, Castile-La Mancha, Spain - LaCruzMarch2015_18m | ecosystem: Environmental > Aquatic > Freshwater > Lake | place: Spain... | reverse complement strand
TCCCCATCGGGGTCATTTACAGAAACAGCAGGCCTACTTTAGAAGAAAGGATTCCCGTAATCAAGGAGAAGCCGCTCGTCAAACAAATCATAGATTTTACAGTGATGAAAAAAGCCGTATGGGAAACGTTAAAAGAGTATTATTAACTAAAGCCTTGATCTCATGAAATCCTGAAAATGTAATAAATGCGCTTCACTACCTCTCCCATAACCGTACTCATGCCTACATGTGATTTCCACCAGTTGTCCTTTCTCAAACCGCCTTCAACAGGTCTACAGGTGACTTCGATCCCCTTCTTTTTCCCTGCAATTGTATATACATCACAGCTCCTCCTGCTGTGATGCCAGGGGGAAACAAGAATCATCGAACGATATCCCTGAGCAGCGAGCGCTTCCATTACAGCGAAGGCTGTATTCCATGTCACAGGGTCTTTGAGCTCCACAGGAATCCGTTTGACCATTTTCGGGTCAATGTTGTCACTTTTAAAATAAAGGTTAAGCATTTCATGGTAATTACGTGGGATTTCAAGGTCAGTGGCCGAACTGGTATGGAAAGGCAGATATTCCACAAAAAACAGGTGTTTGCCAATACCTTGTGATTGCAGTTCCAACGAAGCCCTTATGATTGACCCGTGGGGGTATTTCCAACCTTCAATTAATATTGCATCTGCCTGACGGGCAGTGTCCCGTGCTGTTATAAACGAAGTTGCACAATTCAGCCAGAAATTACGACTCAGGAATACCAGAAACAGTAAGAACAGCGCTACAACCAGCTTGCTGAACCATGTCAGCCTCCATGAAGTTTTCCGCTGAATAAAGTAATGGTGAATTTTCATAAGGTAAGAATGTTACTACAGATACAAGATTATTGCTAATCAAAAACATTTCACACTCACTTCTTCCGCCGTTCTGAAAACAATTTCTTCCGGCATAAGTAACTGATTGATTAATTGCGGGCCCATACTTATAATACAGGGTGTATCTTTACAGGAATATATTTTATGGGTGGTCAAATGACTGATGATGAAGATAAGAAACCCGGAATCGGGCAGCGTTTCCAGAATGAAACAAAGTATACCCCCGAAAAGATGGGCGGAAGGACATGATGAATAAAAAATCTGACGTGGACAATTTTTTCTTTCCTGAAAGTGTTGCCATATTCGGCGTATCGGAAGCCCCTTCCAACTTAGCCGGAGTTATTGTTGAAAACCTCGAACGTTTCCATTTTAAAGGAAGGATATATCCCATAGGATCAAGGGGCGGCCATCGCGGGGCAAGAAAAATCCATACAAGCCTTGAAGAAATCGATGAAGTTCCCGATCTCGCGGTTATCCTTGTCCCCGCGGCACACGTAGCTCATGCCCTGAGAGCTTGCGGTAAAAAGGGCATAGGGCATGTCATTGTCGAGTCGGGCGGCTTTTCAGAATTGTCTGACGCGAATAAAACCCTGGAAGATGAGGTCCTCAGAATTGCTTCGGAGTTTGGTATCAGAGTGGTCGGGCCTAACTGCTTCGGGGTACTGAACGCAGAAAATGGCCTTGTGCTGCCCTTTTTTATCCTGAAACCGGACTATATCCGTGCCGGTACTACCTCACTCATATCCCAGAGCGGCGGTCTTTTCTATGATACCTGCATGCTCTGCTCGTGTGAAAACCACGGTTTAAATAAGCTTATCAGCGTGGGCAACAAGCTGATGCTTAATGAAAATACCTTTCTGGAATATCTCATTGACGATCCCGGCACACACGTTATCGGGATGTACCTCGAACACTTCTCTGACGGAAAGCGCCTTATGGACCTTGCCTCTGCAACAGACAAACCGATTGTACTCCTCAAAGCGAACAGAACCCGGGCAGGCAGGGAAATTGCCCAGTTTCATACGGCCGCCCTTGCAGGGGATGATGACGTAGCCGACGCCGCCATGAAGCAGGCGGGAATCCATCGTGTTCAGAATTTCCGGGAGATGGTTGACTGTTTTAAAATATTCGGTCTTCCAATAATAAAGGGGCCGAGACTGGCTGTTATTTCCCGTTCCGGAGGTCACGGCGTTCTTGCTGCCGATGCGGCATACCGTCATGGATTCACGCTTGCACGTCTTTCAGATGCGTTTTTTAAAAGGGTAAGGGAAAAGAAAATCAACGTGATCCGTACAACAAACCCCCTTGATGTGGGAGATGTCTATAACCTTGATTTTTATACTGAAATTATGGAAATGGCACTCCGGGAGCCGGGCGTAGACGGTATCGTTTTCATTGTAACCTTCAGCTCGGAAAGTGATGGTGTGAGGATGCTGAACTTTATTGAACATGCCGCGCGTGTTGTGCCTGTACATCAGAAGCCGGTTGTGATATGTATGGTTTCCAATAGAGAGCAGTGGCCTGTCATCAGGGAGGCAGCCCGTTTCCCCATCTTCAGCGATGTCGATAACGCGCTGCATCTGCTTGCGCAGTCCTTAAAACACCACAAACAGCAGGGAAAAGGGGCCCCGGTTCGCAAACCAATATCAGCGCCTCGCCAAAAAACCCTTTCAGGCTCTCCATGTATGCCCGTTACCATGCGTCCCGATGAAGTCTTTGCTCTGCTGGGGAAGTACCATATCCCGGTGGCTGACTATGCCATCGTGAAAAACATCCGGGAAGGTCTCCGTGCAGTCGGCCGCACTGGTTTTCCCGCAGTATTAAAAACGGGCTCGCCCTCCGTCATGCACAAAACAGAGGCCGGAGGGGTTAAGCTGAACATTGCCAATACAGGCGAACTGAAAGATGCCTTCCGCAGCATGAAGGCAGACGAATACATCCTCCAGAAAATGTACCCTCCGGGGCTTGAAGTGATCATAGGGGGCCGGCTTGATAAGGAGTTTGGCCGTGTCCTGCTATTTGGCCTGGGAGGCATTTTAGTCGAAACCATAAAGGACCGGTCAATCCGTGTCCTGCCCGTAAACAGAAAAATTGCACGCGGAATGATTGAAGAGATCAAAGGCTACGGGATACTCCGGGGTTTACGCGGAAGCCCTCCTGTTGACATAAAGGCCCTTATATCCCTGCTTGTTAACGCTTCCCGTCTCCTTATGGAACACCCGGAAATTACAAACATCGACATGAATCCGGCAATTGTTTTCGAGGAAGGTAACGGGTGCGTTATCGTTGATGCGAAAATGCAGAAGGGCTGAGTATATACGAACCATAAAATCGTTAAGGATACACTTTCGTCCTGAAATAGTTTATAATTGACAGATTATTTCCGGTCATAATTTATCATATAGGGTAAGTTTAAAAGACAAATACAGGGAGGATTTCACATGAATTTAAAGGCTGTTCAAAAAATATGCTACGGGCTATATGTAATCAGCTCCAGGAAAGGAGACAGGCTAAACGGGCAGATAGCAAATACCGCCTTTCAGATTACCTCTGACCCGCCAACGATGGCGATCAGCATCAATAAACAGAATTTAACACACGAATATATTCAGGAAAGTAAGGTTTTCTCGGTCTCAATCCTGTCAAAGGAAGCACCCATGACGCTGATTGGAAACTTCGGTTTTAAATCCGGCAGGGATACCGAAAAATTTAAAGAGGTAAAACACAAGGTCGGCGTGACAGGCTCACCTATAGTACTCGACTATACAATAGGGTATCTTGACTGCGAAGTATTGAGCAGCACCGACGTGGGAACTCATACGATTTTTATCGGAAAAATTGTTGACTGCGACACCTTAAGTGATGCCGAACCCATGACATACGCGTATTATCACCAGGTCAAAGGCGGCAAGTCTCCGAAGACGGCACCAACATACATAAAAGAAGAAGAACCTGTTGAGAAGTCTCCGGCAGCGGCAGGAAAATACAGGTGTAAAGTATGCGGGTATGTCTATGACCCTGCAAATGGCGACCCAGATTCGGGCATCAAGCCGGGCATTCCGTTTGAGGAACTGCCTGACGACTGGGCCTGCCCCATATGCAGCGCGCCGAAAAGCGAGTTCGAGAAAGAAACGTAGTCATAATGAAAAGGCGAGAGATTTCGAGCCTGCCTGCTTTTATATTGATTAAATAGAGGGGAACGCTATATGAACAAAGCAATGCATGAAACAAACCTTACAGATATCGGAAAGCTGAAACGCGGCAAAGTCCGGGATGTCTATGATCTGGGCGATAAGCTCCTTATAGTTGCTACTGACAGACTGTCAGCCTTTGATGTGGTATTGCCTGACGGTATACCGGATAAAGGAAAGGTATTAACAAAGCTTTCCATCTTCTGGTTCAAACAGATGGAAGACATCATGGAGAATCATCTGCTGGAAGTTGATGCCGGGAAATTCCCCGCGCCGCTGAGGCAATACAGTAACTCCCTGAAAAACAGGAGCATGCTGGTGAAAAAGACTAAAGTCATTCCCGTGGAGTGCGTTGTAAGGGGATATCTTGCAGGTTCCGGCTGGAAGGATTATTGCGAAACAGGAAACATCTGCGGCATCCAGTTAAAGAGCGGTCTTCTTGAATCTTCGAAACTGGAAAGGCCGGTCTTTACCCCAACCACAAAGGCCGATGAAGGGCACGACATGAGTGTGACCTTTGATGAGCTTATCGGCTTAATAGGCGAAGACCTTGCGGCAAAACTGAGTGCTCTGAGCATAGCTATTTATGAAAAGGCATGTGCAGTTGCTGAAAAGCGGGGGATTATCATTGCTGATACTAAGTTTGAATTCGGCGTCTTTGATGGAAAAATCATTATAATCGATGAGATACTCACCCCTGATTCTTCAAGGTTCTGGTCTATGGAGAATTATAGGCCCGGAGCTTCCCAGGACAGTTACGATAAGCAGATTGTAAGGGATTATCTTAACACCCTTGACTGGAACAAACAATATCCCGGTCCGGAATTGCCAACGGATATTGCTCAAAAAACCAGAGCACGTTATATAGAGATATTGGAAATATTGACCGGAAAAGGTTTATAGCTTCTTTTGCTGTAAAAAATACCCGAATCGCAATACTTCGGCGATTCGGGTCAGACACATCATCTCACGAGATTTGACAGGATCAAAACCGTTGCATAAGGGAAAAGCATGAGGATTATCATAGAGATAACATAGGAGGGAAGATAGTACGCGCTTCCCCTGAAGACGGTTCCGATAGAAATATCCTTTGCCATTCCTGCAACCACATAGCAGCAGATACCGACAGGAGGCATGATTGACCCCATTGTAGTAACAATACATATCATCTGCCCGAACCATATCGGGTCATAACCCATAGCCATGACTATCGGGTAGAATATGGGGAGCGACACGAGCAGAAAGGCGAGGGCATCCATTACACAGCCGCCTATGATATAACAGAGTATAATGATCCACAGAAGCATCCAGTTCGGCAAGGCAAGCGACGAAATCCAGTTTGCCGCCTCAAAAGGCAGCCTCGTGACCGCGAGGAAACGGCTGAACAGCACAGCCCCCGCGACAATCATAAATACAAGGCATGAGATGCGGAGTGTATCAGATATTGATGCCTTAAAGCTTTTCCACGACAGCTTCCTCCTGATGAGACACAAAGCAAGAGCAATAGCGCAGCTTGCCGCAGCCGCTTCTGTTGCAGTTACTACACCGGTAAAAAGCGCATACATAATGATTACAAAGAGGATAAAAATATCGAGAAGGTCCGGGATAGCCTTAATCCTCTCCATCCAGGTGCTCTTAGGTCCCCTTGGGCCCCAATCCGGATGGCGCCAGCAAATATAAAACACAGTGGCAGCAATTAAGACGGTAAGTATCGCACTCGGTATTACATTACCGAAAAAAAGCTTGCCGATAGATTGACCTGTGTAAATCCCGTATACGACAAGAACAAGGCTTGGCGGTATAAGAACTCCAAGGGTCGCGCCGGCAGCGACAGCACCCGCATTGAGCTGAGGGTGGTAGTTGTACTTTTTCATTTCCGGTATCGCTACATTGCTCATTGTGGCAGCAGTAGCGGTATTGGAACCGCTTATTGCGGAAAAGATTGCGCATGCCATTATTGTGGTAATGGCCAAACCGCCTTTATAATGACCGAACCATTTATAAGTAGCATTATAGAGGCCATGGTTGTAGCCTCCATAATGGGCGAACTCGCCTACCAGAATAAACATGGGGATAACCGTCAAACCGTAACTGGAAAAGATATTCCAGAGGTCTGTCCCGATCATGCCGAGTGCCGCTTCGAAGGATGTCACATACGCAACACCGAGAAACCCGATCATGGCCATGACAAAACCAGCCGGTATCTTGAGCAGGAACAGAACTGCGAACATAATTATAATGCCGATTACACCAACAATTGGGCCGTCCATCCCTACTCCTCCTCTCTGAACAATTTTTTCAAGAAATCAACAAATGCCGTAAAACTCAATATGGCAAACCCTATAGCTACGGCAAAGACAAAGGGGTAGAAGGGAATCTTTAATGTCTCCGAGACTTCCCGGGATTCGCATATCTTTATGCCCCAGACATATACCTGCCAGCATGCAATTCCGAAAAAGATCATTATGATCAAGTCTGCTATTTTATCGATGACGTTTTGGACTTCCTCGGGAAATCTTTCGGTTAAAATATCCACCACGATGTTGGATTTGGTTTTCTGGGTAAAGCCGAGGGCAAAGGCAATTACAACCGCCCCGAGAAAGGATACGATTTCATAGGCGCCCCTGTAAGGCATACTGAATATCCGCAGAACCACGTTCCCGGTAGCAAGCAGCATAAGGGCCATTACTGCAATGCCGCCTAAGATCATCAGGATCTTGTTGAGAAAATCATTAAGTACGTCAAGATACTTCATCATTACCTCCATGCATGGGCAGCTTCTTACACGGTTTGTTTATTCTGATGCAAATGCAGAGCAGAAGGTACCTGAATCGCAGGTACCTTCTGTATTGTCCCGCTACTTATAGATTTTTTCGTACTTTGCTTTTAATGAACCGATATCTTTGACGATCTGATCACCGGGCAGACCCAGTGCGTTAGTTTTCTTTACATATCCATCGATGATGGGCTTCATGAGTTTCGGGATCTCCGCATAGTCGCTTTTCGGGAGTTCAAAAACCTGAAAATCTTTGTATTTTTCCTTTGACCAGATAAGGGCTTCCTTTACATGGTTATCAACATAGGTACCAGTCCATTCTGCCTGCTCACGTCTCATATCATCAAAAATTTTCTTAACGTCGGCGGGCAGAGAGTTCCATTTATCTTTATTCATAACCACGGCAAAGGAGACAACCTGAAGGTTGAGAAGTGTTGCATAAGGCGTGTATGCCGCATAGTTGAAGTCTTTGAGGACTTCCATGGAAGAAAAACTACCCTTCACAACGCCTTTCTGGAGTGCCTCGGGCGTATCAGACTGCGGCATGGCAATGGGGCTGCCACCTAAGTTTTTCAACACATCCACAGAGGTGCCGGCCACCCTTATTTCCATTCCCTTAAGATCTTTTAATGACTTCACGGGCTTGCTTGTCATTAAATTTGCAGGCGGACAGGTAAAGAGGGTGAGTATCTTCACCTTGTCAAATTCTTTGGCATTGTATTTTTCAATAAGATCGAAAAGGACAAGGCTCGCTACTCGCGCGTTAGCAAACCCGACCGGAAGATCGACAGCTTCCGAGATAGGGAAGCGTCCCGGCTGATAACTCATGGCGAAGTTACCGATATCGGCCATTCCCGATATGACTCCGTCAAAAATATTTTTTGCAGGGAGCAGTGTTCCGCCCGGGAAGGTCTGTACCTTAACCTTTCCGCTTGTTCTTTTCTCCACTTCTTTGGCCCATCTTTCCATCTGGACGCAGGGGAATGTGGTTGCTGGAGGGAAATTGGCATACTTGAGCGTGATAGCTGCCTGACTGTATGAATGCTGAGGAACTGCCAAATTTATACTGAACAAAAAGGCAACAGCAAAAAATACTAAAAAAAATTTTCTGATACTCATAAAATACCCCCTAATTTTTTTGTTTTGAATAAATTTTATATTCTAACATCAATAATAATAGAAGTTCTGAACATCACCCCCTTCAAAGAGGTTTTCTAAAATTTTTTTTGTATACAGTATCCAAAAATGTACCTATTATACAGTTTTTACTGTATGGATAAGCTTTTGTCAAGAAGATTTTAGAAAACCAGACATCGTGGTGTCAACCAATATAACATTGATAATAAATGATTTTATGTTAGCCAAACATTATTAAATTGATTGATTTATGCACATCATCTCTTCGGCAATCCGATATGCTTCTAACAGACTTGATGGGTCAGCTATCCCTTTTCCTGCAATGTCATACCCTGTTCCGTGACCTGGAGATGTTCTTATAAAAGGCAACCCCAGTGTTATATTTACCGTTCTGGCAAAATCGATTGTCTTAACCGGTATAAGGCCCTGGTCATGATACATTGCAATATAGGCGTCACAATCGACTCTGTGGAACAACGTGTCAGCCGGGAACGGACCTTCTACGTTCGCATTGAGTGATTGCGCTATGCTTATCGCCTCCTGTATCATGGTTTCTTCGTCGCCCATGATGCCCTCTTCGCCTGCATGGGGGTTCAGTCCGCACACTTTAATGTGCGGTCTTTCCAGCCCGAAATATGTTTTCAGGGAATTGTGGGTAATCAGGATGGTTTTTGTTATTTTCTCAACAGAGAGAGCACGCGGCACCTCTTTTATCGGAATATGGATAGTTACAAGGGAAACACGCATGCTCCTGTTTGCCATCATCATTACATAGTCCTTTACACCGCTATAATGGGCAAGCAATTCTGTGTGTCCGATAAATTTTATTCCCGCTGAGTTGATTGATTTTTTATTGATGGGGCAGGTGACAATCGCTGAAACCTCTCCGGCAAAAAGGAGCTTTAATGCTTCAATGATATATTGATAAGAAGCGCTGCCATACTTCGGGTCGCTTCTTCCGAATTGCACTTCCCCGATTAATCCAAGATCTATAAAATCAGCGCCTTCTAAGCCCCCTCCCTTGAAATTATTCAAACAGGGCGCGTTACTGCCGAATAATTGCTTAGCCACAACGTCCATTACATAGCCGTCACCAATGATTACGGGGATAGTTTTTTTGCTCAGGTCCGGAAGGGATTTCAGGATAACCTCGCCGCCGATCCCGGCAGGGTCCCCCATGGTAATGGCAATTCTTTTCAGATCTTGACCTCGATATATGCCGACTGCTGTAATTTTCCTATGTATTCTTTATACCTTTTTTCTGATTCTTCAGCAACAATACGCTCATGGATCTTCCCCTTAACATCATCAAATGGCAGGCTATCTCCTTTTTTCACTTCGGCCTGCCGTAATATATGAAATCCGTAAGGAGTGGTCAGTATATCCGTATATCCGCCAGGTGCGAGCGCACCGATTGCTTCCCTCAACCCGGGCACAAGATCCCCTTTCTTCACGTAACCAATGTCCCCTCCCTGGGAAGCAGAAGGGTCCTCGGAAAACTTCTTCGCAACCTCTTCGAAGGGTGTTCCTTGCTTCAGGAGACTGTAGGCGGTAAAAATCTTTTGTTGCGCGTTTACTGTCTTGTTGGAAATAAATATCTGCTGAAGCCGGAACTCTTCGTCCCTGAATTCATCGGTATGCGTGTCATAGTACGCTTTGAGGGTCTTGTCTGTAACAACAACATCGGGAGATATTACCTGTGCCATTACCCTTCCCCGGAGTGTATTCATCCTGATGCCTTCGTAAAAATCTTTATAATTTATTTTTTCTTCTTTAAGCTTGTTCTTCAATTGTTCATCGTCTATGAGATATTGCTTCTTGATATTATCGACAATCCTATCCACTTCCTTATCAGCTACATTGATCTTTAATTTCCGTGCCTGCTGCTTGATAAGGATGCCCTCGATGAGGGCGGATAATTTTTCCCTTAACTGGATATTTCTGAAGTATTCATTTACCGATACATACTTGCCCTGTGTCTCGATCTGAACATACTTTTCCGCTTCTTTCAGCGTAAGAATATCGTCATTAACAATAGCTATAACTCTGTCGACTATTTCACAGAAGGAAATTGCCGGAAAACAGAAAGTTATAACAAGAAAAATTGCTGCAATAAAACGGCTCATTTCTTTGGCTGCGGCGCCCCCTGAGCTTCCGGTTTTTCTTGTTTGTCCTGTTTCTCCGGTTTGTCCGGTTTCTCTGATTTCTCCGGGGCTCCGGTCTTGTCTTCGTTAAGCAATGCTTCGTTTATTGTTATTTTGGCGGACTTCTTCAAGCTTTCGATATATTTTTCGAGCAATTCCGACTGTTTTTCCTGGAGTATCTTTTGTTTAATGAAGTCCTTAACCTCGTCAAAAGGCACATATGAAGGGGGCTTAGTCCCTTCGAGCCTGATGATATGATATCCGAATTGTGTTTTTACGATACCGCTTACCTGGCCTACTTTGGTTAATTTGAATGCTGCAGCTTCGTATTCAGGGACCAGCGAGCCTTTCGGGTGGAAGCCTATTTCTCCTCCTGTTGCACCGGCATTAGGGTCAATCGAATATTTCTTTGCAAGCTCGATAAAATCTTCTCCTTTGATGAGTTTCCCCTGGACCTGTTTTGCTTCTTCCTCTGTCTTGAGGAGTATATGCCGTGTACTTATCTCTCTTTCACGCTTAAAACTTTCCTTGTTCGCCTCATAGTATTTTTTTAAGTCGTCGTCGCTTATTTTTGCATCGGCAGCAATCTTTTTCTTCAATAATGACTCTATAAGGAGTTGATCTTTAATGTCGGCAAGTCTTTCCTGGAATTCCTTCTCGGTATCCATCTTTTCTTTTCCGGCCTCTCTCAAAAGAAGTTTTTTAACGATTAACTTGTCCAGATAGCTTTTCTTACCGCTCTGGGTTGCAACAAGCATCTTCATGTTCACCGGTATTCTGTCAAGTTCTTTATTAAACTCCTGTACTGTCATTTTATCGTTATCAATGGTTACCAAAACCTTACTATCCTCTTTTTTGGCACAGGCACAGACAAAAAGGAGAAGGCAAAGGCAGATACATAATTTCTTCATTGTTTCACCTCATTATAATTTAAACTGTCTGCAATAAGCTCAAATGGGTCAGCACATGTATGTAAAAAAAGTGGCAGTATCGTATTTTTCGTGGCTGAATGCTGAGCACCAATAGCAAAATGCTGTCTCTTTATATCACATGGAAACGATTTCCATCAACACATTTCTTGTTAAAAATATCAATTCTTCCGCTTTCTTATCGGTTTCAATGATAATCCTCCCGTCCGGCAGGAGTTTTAACCTATTGCCGTCGCCACCCTTTACGAGCTTCAGCATGCTCTTCATGTTGAGCGGAGTATGCTCTGTAACATGAAAAACGAGCTGCTTTGCTGAATGTTCTACCCTCCTGATCTTGAGCTTTGAGAGGAATATCTTTAACGATATGACCTCAAGGAGATTTTTCAAAGGTTTCGGCAAATCGCCATACCGGTCTTTCAACTCTTCTGTAATGTCTTCCAGAGCATCTGTTTCTCTTATCTTTGATAGTCTTTTATATGTAAGCAGTTTCTGGGAAGGTTCTTCCATATAAGCGTCAGGAATAAAGGCGTCAACGGGGATATTAATTTCCGTGGCAAACTCCTCCTCTATTGTTTCCACCTTATTTTTTAGTTCCCCGATCGCCTCTTCCAGCATATTACAGTACAACTCAAAACCGATGAGGTTTACATTGCCTGACTGCTCCTTCCCGAGCAGGTTGCCTGCACCCCGTATCTCAAGATCGTAGTTCGCGATATGGAAACCCGCTCCGAGCCCTGTCATTTCCTCGATAATCTTGAGTCTCAACATGGCATCTCTCGTGAGAACTTCGTCTTTGGGGACAAGAAGGTATGCGTAGGCCTGCCTCGTGCTCCTCCCTACCCGGCCTCTCAACTGATAAAGATCGGCAAGGCCCAGTCTGTGTGCATTGTTGATGAAGATAGTATTTACATTCGCTATATCCAGTCCTGATTCGATGATATTCGTCGACAGGAGAATATCGTATCTTTTATCGATAAAATCGAGCATAATTTTTTCAAGCGTGCTCCCCTCCATCCTCCCGTGGGCAACGGCAATCCTTACATCGGGGAGCAGCCTCTTAATATGTTCATAGATAACGCCTATGTTGTGGATGTAATTATGCACAAAAAATACCTGACCGCCCCTCTGAAGTTCATTCCGGACCGCCTTTTTTATCAGATCATCTTTGAATTTGACAACGTGTGTCTTGACAGCAAACCTGTCCAGCGGGGGGGTATTGATAATGCTCAGATCCCTTATGCCTGATGTAGCCATATAGAGAGTCCTTGGAATCGGTGTCGCGCTCAGGGTAAGGACATCAATATTCTTTTTCATCTGTCTCAGCTTTTCTTTGTGTGTTACCCCGAACCGGTGTTCCTCGTCTATGATAAGGAGCCCCAGGTCCTTGAACAGAAGGTCTTTCTGCAAAAGCCTGTGGGTTCCTATAATAACATCTATTATCCCTTTTTTTACTTCCTCCACAATCTTCTTCTGCTCCTCTTTTGATCTGAACCTGCTCAGCATCTGCACATTTAACGGATAGTCCTTAAAGCGTTCGCAGAAGGTCTTGTAATGCTGCTGGGCAAGGATTGTTGTGGGAACAAGTATTGCAACCTGTCTGTTTTCCATGATGACCTTGAATGATGCACGTATCGCCACTTCGGTCTTCCCGAAACCAACATCCCCGCATATGAGCCGGTCCATCGGCTTGAGTCTCTTCAGGTCATTCAATACGTCTTCGATTGCCTGTGACTGGCCCTCTGTTTCTTCATACTCAAAGCGCGACTCCATTTCCCGGAAAAGCTCATCTTCATGGGGATACGCATAGCCCTCTGCCAGTTCACGTTCTGCATATGTCGCTAAAAGCTCTTTTGCAATATCCTCTACATATCTTTTTACCTTGCTCTTTGTGTTCCTCCAGTAATTGCCGCCGAGTTTATCTATTTTCGGTTTTTGTTTTTCTCCACCGATATATTTCTGCACAAGGCGTATATCATCGATAGGTACGTACAACCTGTCTCCATCCTGATATTCGAGGAGAAGAAAGTCCTTCGCGAACCCGCCGATGCTGAGGTGTATAATCCCCTTATAAACCCCTATGCCATGTTCAATATGGACAACCCATTCACCTACATTAAGGTCTTTGAACGAGTTGAGGAATTCATCAAAACCGTCCCATTTTTTCTTAACCGACCTCTTTTTGGGGCCCGTAATGTCTTCTTCCGTTAGTACAATAATGTCCTTTGCCCTGAACCCTCTCCTCAGAGGTCCTATAACTATTCCCCATTCCCTTTCTTTCCGGTCGCACGAAATTTCTTCAAGGACAGGGAGGGCTATATCGTAATTATGAAATATTTCTTTCAATCTCTCGCCCTGGCGAAGGTTGTTTGCAAATACATACACATACCGGTAAGTATTCCACCCGACCCTGAGCTTTTCAGACAGTATTTTAAATATTTCAGTCTTGTTCATCTCGAAAAGATGCCTGAGGTCTTCATTCGACAACGCTTCTATAACATCGCTCTCGTCCTCTCCATGCACCCCAGATACATCTATATTAAGGTTTGACAGAAGGATTTCCGTTAACCTCTCTGCCGGAAATGTATTGTTCCCGTCTTCAATCAAAGGGGCTCGCGTCGCCCCCTCTTCGAGCAAAGCTCGAATAGACTTCCCTTCTCGCTCGCTGTGCTCGCTATCTGGATGTCGCTCAATATGGCGGGCCGATGGTGTAAGTTCGTGGGAATCTGCGACGTGCAGGATGTAATCGAGACCTTTGTGGACAAAGATCATCTTTCCCTTGAAATAATCGAGCAATGTAACGTTTTTATTTTTAATAATTTTCGCCGGTGCAAGGCTGGCCTTTTCGACTTCGCGGCCCGACCTCTGTGTTATTGTGTCAAAATAACGTAACGATAGCACCTGATCACCGAGAAATTCAATCCTCACAGGCTTTGCATATGACGGAGAATAAACGTCTATGATGCTTCCCCTTTTTGCATACTCACCCTCTTCCCTTACCAGGGAAGCAAGCTCGTAGCCATTCACATCCAGGTAGTCAATAAGCTCTTCCCGAAAAATAGTATCGCCGAATTGAAGGTATTTCGTGTTGTCCTTTATGGCTTCCGGTGCTGTAAGCGAATGTTTGATGGCACTATAAGGGTATAAACCGATAAAATCATCTTCAGAAACAAGGTGTGAAAGAAAACTTATCCGTTTTGTTTCATCCTCTTTTTCAAAGACCCTGTCCGTATAGAGCGGGAAAAGACATATATCCTTTTTAGAGAAAAACTCTATCTCTTCCTTTAATAATAAAGCCTCATCTTCTGAGTCATAAAAGATGACTATTTTTCTTCGGGCACTTCGGACACTGGAAAGAAAAAAAGAGATGAATGAACCGATTTTTCCGGTTACATAGATAAAGCCTGTTTCTTTGAGATCAAACATGAGGTTTTTTTATTGATAGGGATCAGGGAGAAAGTTTTTATTCCTTTTGTATTCTGTGAGGACAAGGTTAATAAAGCTTTTATCCGGCTTACGTTTTTCAGATAAAATGGTTTTTAACTTTGTAGGGCCTACGTGATACGCATGAAGTGCCATGGTGATGTTATCAAAGCTTTCCACAAGCCCTGAAAACATGTGAACCCCTATCTTTATGTTTTTATCCGGTTCATCGAGCGTCTTTGGTCCACCCCATTTCATTCCTATATCCCTCGCAATAAACTTTGCAAGGGATGGTTTTACCTGAAGAAGCCCTCTTGCGCCTTTTGAGGAAACCGCATTGTGTTTGAAATTGCTTTCTATTTTTACTATGGCAAGTATGAGCCTGTAGTCAACCCCGTAATCTTCCGACTCTTCGTAGATCATCTTTGCAACGCTTCGCAATTTGTCTTCTGCTATTGTAACGTCTTCGTCTTTCATGTAGTCCACTATCTTCCCTATAGCCGCTTCCTTTGCGTCCATAGCACGGTTATCAGCCAGAGGGAAAGAGCCATTTAACGTTGCGTATGTAAAAAAAGACATTGCAGCCACGGTACCTATTGTTACAAGTATCAGTTTTTGTTTGGTTTTCATAGGAAGTTACTTTACAACAAAAATGTAACATAAGTCAAATTTGCAAAGAAAAGGGGAGATAGGGGTTCTTTTTTTTAAATACGTTGATTTTTCTTCTTCAATTCGTTTAAAATGTGTTTTCAAATCTATTTAAGAGAGGGGTTTATGGAGATAAATACAAGAAAGGAAAAAGGCGTACCCTTGGTTTCGGTAAAAGGCAGGATTGATGCAGTAACCGCACCGGATTTTGAAAAGGATCTTTCTGATCTGATCGCAAGCGGTGAAAAAACCGTGCTTGTCAACCTGGGTGAACTTGAATATATCAGCAGCGCCGGTTTGAGGAGTATCCTTGCAACCGCGAAACGGCTGAAAGCAGAAAACGGCAAAATGGTATTTACCGGATTAAAAGGCCCTGTTGAAGAGGTCTTTAAAATATCCGGTTTTTATTCAATTTTTACGATATTTGAATCAGAAGAGGCTGCGTTAAACCAGCTTTAATACAATGCCCCTTCCCGTCAACCTCAGGCTGCCTGCAAAGCTCCAGTACCTCGAGCAACTAATAGATTTTGTAGCAAACTGTGCCCGCGAACAGGGGGTCGCTCAAAATAAGATAGGCGAGATACAGGTTGCCGTTGAAGAGGCCCTCGTTAACGTTATCAATTATGCGTACAAAAACGGGGATGGCGACGTTGAGGTCGCCTGCACGCTTGATGATGAAAGGTTTATCATCGAAATAGTCGACTCTGGTCTTCCATTCGATTTTTTATCCCTTCAAGACCCTGATATATCTCTCAATGTTTCCGAACGTAACATAGGGGGACTCGGTATATACCTGATAAAACGCCTTATGGACCACGTTGCGCATAAACGTGAAGACAACAAGAATACATTGACCCTCGCGGTTTCAACAAAACAGTCAAAATCGGAACCTGATAATGTTACGAAAGATTAGCAAGCATTGAAGACGTTAACCCGGATTTATCATTAAAATCATACGGGTGTCGAACCATCCCTCTCAAACACGCTCATTCCGCTCCGGCGGCTCCAATCGCTCGCGTTCGGCTTCGGAACTTTTGCATACGCAGAAGACCAAGCTTCCTCGCCTCACGACGGTTTGCTCCGGGGACGGTTTAATTGCGAGGTCAGTCCACGAGCAACTACCCCGACACCTTCCTAACGACATATTTGGTATTAGTAGAAAGTGATCAGGGTGATCGTGAATAACACCCCCAGTATTACCGGCCAGTACAGCAATTTTGAAAGAAAATTCCCCTTATATTGAATAAAAAATGATTTACTTCCGCTTACAAAAAGAATTGCACTTACCGGAACCCATAAAAGGGCAATGTAGATAACAAAATAAAAATACTCGAGATAGAATATTTCCTGCGTGGGGATTCTCCCCCTGGTGCTGATATGTGAAAAAATAACAACGAAGCACATCGATCCGACAAAAACCAGATTTTCCCCAATGTCCATAGCAAACTTTTTTGACATTTTCTCTTCAGTCATAATAAACATAACGGCAAACAAGAGCAATGCCACAATGATGAGGGGGGTCATATTTCGAATGAATGCATCAGCCAGATTCCTTCTTATTGTTATGTTGAAATATAGTTCAGGAAAACCCTCCTGGCTTGAGTAACCTTTAATCCCGAAATTTGTGTCGTAGGCTTTCATTATATATTCGAAAAAGGTCTTTTGTACTTGCCAGTCTGGAATAACAAAATCTTTTCCCACACCCGGCAAGGCGCTTGGATTGATAAACTTGTATGCCTCAAGGTCAGGAATGAGAATCACACCTTTACCTATATCCTGATGGCGAATCTGTATCCCGAGTCTTTCGAAATCAACAGGGTATGTAGAATAATCAAGGCGTCCATACAGGGTTGCCTGAAAATACCATCCGATTACATTCATGTCTTCCTGCATAAAAGAATAGGCTTTGTCGATCTTTATATCACCTATGGCGTCAGGAAGGATAAACCCCTGGGAAATGCCTTTATGGGTCTTGTTGTTATATTTCTGCCAGACATAGCCGCTCACTAATATCTTATTTGCGCCGGAGAACTCAGCCGACCGTATAAAGATTCCGGTCGGGACATATTTCGGTTCGGCTGCCCCTCTTTGAATTAATTCCATGTTATATGAATGTATAAAACTTTCCAGATTGGCCTTCCCTGTAATCTCTACGCCTCTGCTTTTTAAGTCTGTGTCAAACGACAATGAAACGTGCCAGATAGTGCCTATACCTGATAGAAGCACAATGAAAAAAATGGCACATACTTTCCATAGATTCCCGTTGTCACCTTCATAAACCCGAAAAATAAGCGATGACAACGACAGACAAAATATCGTCAGGACAAGGATAATCATCATGAGCTGTCGCCTGAGAATGTCAAAACTTACCGGAATATCATCTTTGATAAATGTAATATGTAATGACAAG
>Ga0247841_10006729_pt1 | contig 17514 bp, 15 predicted proteins | sample LaCruzMarch2015__2_FD_192410 | JGI IMG/M metagenome (GOLD analysis project Ga0247841, IMG submission 192410) | Freshwater microbial communities from meromictic Lake La Cruz, Castile-La Mancha, Spain - LaCruzMarch2015_18m | ecosystem: Environmental > Aquatic > Freshwater > Lake | place: Spain... | reverse complement strand
AAGTTAAACTTTATCCATCAAGGCAGGGAGGGGATTTTCCCTTCTCTGTTTTGAGAAATTTATAAAGTTTATTTCTTCCCTTTCACGTTGTTGGTAAAAAGTTGCATTTATTACTTGAACTTACGATAAGGTGTAAATTCTTAAAAATTAAATTATTATGGATTTTTTTATTATTTTGCAAAAAAACATTTGCATATATAAAAAAAATATTTGTAATATTGTAACATTCAAAAAGCATTTATTTGATGCAAGTTTCTATATGATTCACATTAGAAAATTATTTTTGACCATATTCCTTTTATTTTCGGTAGGGATAACGGCATACTCACAGGATCCGCATTTTTCACAATACTATGCAAATCCTCTTTATCTGAATCCTGCGTTTGCAGGCACTGCCGTTTGTCCGCGCCTGATTATGAATTACCGTAACCAGTGGCCTGCAATTCCAGGTACGTATGTTACTTACAGCGTTTCATACGACCAGCATATTGAGAACATGTCAGGGGGGATAGGATTGTTGATCAATTCCGACAAAGCTGGCGAAGGAACACTTACCACGAATATGATTAGTGGTATTTATTCATACAGATTACAAGTAAACCGTAAATTCAGTATAAAGGCCGGTTTACAGGCTACTTATTTTCAAAAAAGAATTGACTGGGAAAAATTAACTTTTGGCGATCAGATAGATCCAAAGTATGGTTTTGTTTATTATACTCAGGAATCCAGACCAAAGGATATGACAAAAGGAACACCAGATTTCAGTGCAGGTATACTCGGATATGGTGAAAGCGTATATGGCGGTGTAGCGTTTCATCATATTACCGAACCAAATGAAGGTTTCTTTTCATTGAGCAAACTCCCAATGAAATTTACTGCTCATTTGGGTGGAATTATTGACCTGGAACACCACAGAAGAAGAAGAAAAATTGATGATCCTATTTTATCGCCCAATATTCTGTTTATGAAACAACAGGATTTTGAAGAGTTAAATTATGGTTTATATTTAAATAAATACCCATTAATAGGTGGTTTATGGTTTAGACAGAATTTTCATAATCCTGATGCTTTTATAGCTTTGATTGGAATTCAGACAAGTGTGGTGAAAATTGGGTACAGTTACGATGTTACAGTTTCTAAACTTACTACCGCATCTGGCGGTTCACACGAAATATCTTTTGCATTACAGTTTGATTGTCGTCCTAAAAAGAAACGTATAAGATCACTAGTTTGCCCGTCATTTTAGTTGTATAATAAAATCTTATCCATTATGAGAACAAGCAAAAAAACTTTTTTTAAACTTTTTGTAATAGCAATAATATTATTTTTTGCTTCATGCAAAAAAAATCAGTCCCCTACTACTGGATGGGAATACAACCAATCCAAAAACGGTGGATTTGAAGTAGTTCCTTATGGAGAGCAGGAAACAGGTCCCGGTCTTATCTTTATTGAAGGTGGCACTTTTGCTATGGGCAGAACGGAACAGGATGTCTTGCATGATTGGAACAATATTCCCCGCAGGGTAACAGTTTCTTCATTCTATATGGACCAAACAGAAGTCCGGAATCTCGATTGGCTGGAATATCTTTTTTGGCTCAAAAGGGTTTTTATTGATTACCCTGAAGTTTATAAAAAAGCTTTGCCGGATACTTTGGTATGGCGAGATAAGTTAGCATATAATGAACCTTTGGTAGAACTTTATTTACGCCATCCTTCCTATAGGGAATATCCCGTAGTGGGTGTGAGCTGGTTGCAGGCAAATGATTATTGTGCATGGAGAACCGATAGGGTTAACGAATATATTCTTATCCGCGAAGGTATTCTTAAAGTGGATGCCACCGGTCAGTCGAACGAAGAAAACTTTAATACAGAGGCTTACCTTACCGGACAATATGAAGGCCTTGTAAAAAACGATCTGATAGATCTTAGCCCAAGCGGATCAGGAACCCGAAAGGTTAAAATGGAAGACGGAATACTTTTACCAAAATATCGTTTACCTACTGAAGCAGAATGGGAATTTGCATCATTAGGCTTAATAGGAAATGCTATTTATGAGCGAATAGTTGAAAGACGATTATATCCTTGGAACGGCCATGTTATGCGTACTGACATGAATAAGAACATGGGGGAATTTGTCGCTAACTTCAAGAGAGGAAGAGGCGATAATATGGGTGTTGCCGGTCGTTTAAATGATGCTGCTCCTATTCCGGCGCCTGTATTCTCATACTGGCCAAATGACTATGGTTTATATAATATGGCGGGTAATGTAGCCGAATGGGTTATGGATGTTTACAGGCCTCTGTCACCCGAAGATGTTTCTGACTTTAACCCTTATAGAGGTAATGTGTTCATGACTAAAGTAATAGATGATGAAGGCAATATTGCTGAAAAAGACAGCCTTGGCAGAATCATCTGGAGAGATGTAACAAAAGAAGAAGCTGCAGGCAGAAGAAATTACAGGCAGGCTGACAACATTAATTTCCTTGACGGTGATTTTACGTCAAGCATTACTACAGACTGGTTGGGGGGAACTCCTATAGATTCCTTAAATCCATCGAAAGATATGTATGATTACAGTGTAACATCCATGATCAATGATAAGGTTCGTGTATATAAAGGTGGATCATGGAATGACAGGGCTTATTACCTTGTTGCAGGAACAAGAAGATTTCTTGATCAAAGTTTAGCTACAGATTATATTGGCTTCAGGTGTGCAATGATACGCGTTGGAAGCCCTATTAGTGGAAGAAGATAACCCATCCCGCAAGTACGGGATTAATTCAAAACCCCACTTGCTGTGAGTAAGTGGGGTTTTATAATTTGTTTGGCGTATGCAAGATAAAATAACAGAGCTGTATAAATTATTTTTAAAGCATCCCAAGGTATGCACCGACACAAGAAAGATCGAATCAGGTTCGTTTTTTTTTGCTCTTAAAGGAGAAAATTTTAATGCAAATTTGTTTGCTTCGCAGGCACTGGAAAAAGGGTGTGCTTATGCTGTAATTGATGAAGAAGAATATAAAAGAGGAGAACGATATATCCTTGTTGACAATGTCCTTCAATCGCTTCAGCAGCTTGCAGCATATCATCGGAAGCATTTGAAAATACCTGTGATAGGGATAACGGGTACCAATGGAAAAACCACTACCAAAGAACTGATACATGCTGTTCTCTCGAAGAAATATAAAACATATTCCACACAAGGGAATTTTAATAATCACATCGGCGTTCCACTTACGTTGTTATCAATTCCCTATAATGCAGAATTTGCAATTATTGAAATGGGCGCAAGCCATCCATGGGAAATACGCGACCTTTGTGAAATATCTTTTCCTGAATATGGCATTATAACAAATATTGGAAAAGCTCATCTTGAAGGTTTCGGAAGCATAGAGGGAGTTATGTTAACTAAAAAAGAATTGTTTGATGTGGTGCGGTTATCCGGAGGTAAAGTATTTGTGTGCAGGGATAATAGCCTTTTGATGGATCTTTCTGAGGGTATAGAGCGAACTACTTACGGCGTTTTCCCTGATTCTGATTGCCGCGGAGATATTTTAGAATGTAATCCGTTACTGAAATTAAAATGGTATTGCCGTTCCGAAAAAAAAGAAATTTCTATTTCATCAAACCTGGTTGGTTATTATAATTTTGAGAATGTTCTTGCAGCAATATGCATTGGCGAATATTTTAAAGTTGATCCTGAAGACATAAAAAAGGCAATTGAGAATTATTTTCCTTCCAATAACAGATCGCAGGTAATTAACACCAAAAAAAACCTGATCATTATGGATGCATACAATGCCAACCCAATCAGCATGGATGCCTCAATCAGGAATTTCATACACAATACTTTCCGGCGAAAATTTGCAATCATTGGTGATATGCTTGAATTAGGTACCGAATCTGTAAAAGAACATGAAAAAATAATAGATTTACTTGGGAATTCAGATTTTGAGCAGGTGATACTAGTGGGAAAAATCTTTTTATCATTAAAAAATTCTTTCGGTTATCCCGTTTTCACTGATGTCTCAGAAGCCTCGGAATGGATTAAGGAGAACAGGCCTGAAGGTTACAGCATATTGATAAAAGGTTCACATGGAATAAAATTGGAGAAACTTCTGGAATTATTATAATTTACTATACTTTGAACGGTCATAATTTACTCACAATAGTTATTTTTTTAAAAGGTGTTCGTGAGATCCCTGCCCGACTTTGTCTTTCAGGCGGGGCTTCGCTAAGTTGAGTTTTATTAACCCACCGAAGTACGAACGATTACGAAACTACGAACTGCGAAATTCGTACTTCGTTGGGATTAGTGAAAAGGTCAACTAATACCCGTTTGCAGTATACAGACACTAATTGACAGGATGAACAATTATAAAGTTATTGGAGTAATGTCCGGTACTTCGCTTGATGGAGTGGATATAGCGTATTGTGTTTTTTCTGAACAGAACGGTAAATGGTCGTACTGTATTGAATATGCGGAAACATTGCCTTATAACAAAGCATGGAAAGAAACACTTGGTACCCTTGAGAATTCGACAGCCTTTCGTTTCGCCAGTGTACACAAAGAGTATGGTCATTTTTTAGGAAAGCTTGTATCTGATTTTATTGCGAAACATCATATATTACCTGATTCTGTTGCTTCACATGGACATACTATTTTCCATCAACCTGATAAACGAATCACATGCCAGATTGGTGATGGTGCTGCAATAGCGGCTGAATGCGGGATTCCTGTTGTATGCGATTTTCGTTCCGTGGATGTTGCGCTTGGAGGGCAGGGTGCGCCGCTTGTTCCGATAGGAGATAAATTTCTTTTTTCTGATTTTGATTACTGCCTGAATCTCGGTGGTTTTGCAAATATTTCCTATGAATGTAATGCAAAAAGAATCGCTTTTGATATCAGCCCTGTGAATATTGTGCTGAACAGATTGGCGCTACTACTTGGGAAAGAATTTGATTATAAAGGGGAGCTGGCTGCCTCCGGAAAATTGAATCAGTCATTATTGGATGATTTGAACAATCTTGAATATTATCGCCTGAACCCACCGAAATCTCTGGGAAAAGAATGGTTACGGGAATATATTTGGCCGATTATGGATAAGTATAACATTTCCACGCAAGATAAACTCTGTACGTTTTGTGAACACGTGAGTGTGCAGGTTTCTTATGCATCCAAAGATATGTCCTTTGGCAGAATGATTATTACGGGTGGTGGAACTTATAATGATTTCCTTATTTCGCGCATCAAAGCCTATTCGCATCACGAAATTTTTCTTCCGGATAATAGGACTATTGATTTTAAAGAAGCCCTGATATTTGCTTTTCTGGGTGTATTAAGAGTGAGAAACGATATTAATTGTTTTTGTTCTGTAACAGGGGCGTCCAAAGACAATATCTGTGGCGCTGTGTACCTGGGATAACAGCGGCTATTTTTTATTTATACTTCCCAATATTATTATCTTTGCATTACTATTCAACACAAGAAATATGAAAGAACTTAACGAAATTCTTGACACCATCTTTGTTGACAACACTATCAGGCAATATTGCTGGTTTGCCTTGATCATCATTATGGGTGTTATTTTTAAAAGATTCATTTCGAAACTCTCGAGTCGTTTGATGTTCAGATTTTTTAAAAAGTATTCGGCTGAAATATCAATCGGGAAATTCTTTGAATACCTCCATAAACCTACCAGTCTGTTTTTTCTTCTGGTGTTTGTGTATATTGGATTTTCACAGTTGAGGTTTCCTGAATATTGGCATCTTGCCCCCGACAATGAATTCGGCATTAGAATGATTATTGAAAAATCTTTTTTGATACTGGTTATTTCATCTCTTATATGGATATGCCTTAGAATTGTGGATGTTTTCGGCTTCATCATGGTTAAGAGAGCTGAAAAAGCTCCTGGTAAAACAGGTAATCAAATAATTCCTTTTATGATCGAAGTATTAAAAGTTGTTGTTATTATAATAGGTGTTTTTCTCATTCTTGGTACGGTATTCAATCTTAATATCGGAACATTAATTACAGGTCTTGGTATTGGTGGTCTTGCCGTTGCCCTGGCTGCAAAAGAAACATTGGAAAATTTTCTTGGCTCTTTTACAATATTTCTTGACAAACCTTTTGCCATTGGCGACTTTGTGAAGGTGGGCGATGTTAGCGGAGTAGTGGAAAAAATCGGGTTTCGCAGTACGAGGTTGCGTACAATTGAACAAAGTTGTGTAAGCATTCCCAATAAGAAAATGGTAAATGCCGAGCTTGATAACCTTTCCTTACGAACGCAACAAAGAGTTAATTTTACTCTATCTCTCAGATATGACACTTCTTCCGAACAGATAAAATATATATTGGATGATATAAGAAATCTGCTGAACAATCACTCTATGTGCGGGGCAGACAATGTTGTCAGGCTTACAGGTTTTGGTGTGAACGCTTATGAGATATTGATAATATATTTTGTAAATACTGCCGATTATTTCAAGTATCTGGAGATAAAAGAGGAAATAAATTTCAACATACTTGATATTGTGAAGCAGCATAAGGCAACTTTTGCTTGTGTTACAACTACTGTTTATGTTGAAAAATAAATATTTTTTTTACCATAAAACAATTACATTTTTTATTAAAATATTTTCTCTCTTTTCAAGTTATTATATTAACACCCTTATGTTAACATCTTAAATATTCATTCAAAGCACCAATATGTAATTTTAACTAATTTTGAAAAAAATTATAAGATATGTTAGGAATAATTTTGCAAATCACTCAAACTGCCGTGACCGTGCAGGATACTGTAGCAAAAGTTGCTGCAAATACTCAAACTAAGATTGAAGAATCTTTATGGAGCATGATTTGGGATAAAGGCGGTACATTAATGATTGTATTAATGACAATAATATTTTTGTTGTCTATACTTGCTGTTTATTTTTTCTTCGAAAGGCTGATTGCCATTAAAAAAGCCAGTAAATCAGACACGCTTTTTTTTAATTCGATTAAAGATTTTATTTATGATGCAAAACTTGATGCGGCAAAAGCTCTGTGTAAATCAACAAACTCTCCGGTTTCGCGTATGGTAGAAAAAGGTTTGGCAAGAATAGGCAGACCAATAAATGATATTGAAAAAGCGATGGAAAATGTTGGCCGGTTTGAAATTTCTAAGCTGGAAAAAAATCTTAAAATATTGGGTATAGTGGCAGGAATGGCTCCAATGTTGGGTTTTATCGGAACAATACTTGGTGTAATTATAATATTTTTTGATATTTCTCTTTCAAAAAATATTGCCATTGATGTAGTTGCAAGCGGACTTTATGTTAAGATGATTTCAAGTGCTGCCGGTTTGATTGTTGGAGTACTTGCTTATGCAGGGTATCATTACCTTAATATTTTGCTTGATAAAGTTATTTTCAGATTAGAAGATAGTTCCCTGGAATTCATGGATCTGATACAAAAAGAAGCATAATATATGAACCTCAGAAGAAATCAAAGATATACAGCCGAAGTATATACAGGGTCGTTAAATGACATCATGTTTTTTTTATTATTATTCTTTTTGATCGTTTCTACACTTGCAAGCCCTTCTGTTGTTAAATTGCTGTTGCCGCAAACAAAAACATCGCAGGCCATTACAAAACCTCAGATTTCATTGGCTGTAACGAATGAAAAAAAATATTATATTAATAATAAAGAGGTACCTGCGTCCCAATTGGAAGTTGAACTAAAGAAAGCAACACAGAATAATAATGAGTCACTTGTTATTTTGAGGTTTGATAAGGCTCTTACCGTTCAGGATCTTGTAGATGTTCTCCAAATAGGCAGTAATCTTAAAATAAAAATGGTTCTTGCCACTCAGTCTTTAACAAATTTGAAATGACAAACGATGTTGAAAATACCGATAGAAGACTTGCTTTAGTTTTTACTATAGGCTTTCATACCATTATATTTTTATTTTTGTTTTTTGTTATTTTTAAAACACCGATTCCCCCATACCCTGAATTTGGCGGAGGTTCCGGACTTGAAGTAAACTTTGGAAATTCGGAAAACGGTTTGGGCGATAATCAATCTGAACAACTTGTTCCGATCGAAACACAGAATTTGTCTGGTGATAATAATGATAATTACATTACACAGGATAATGAAGATAACCCTGCCCTTTCTTCAACAAAAAATAAGACACCGACTACTTCTGTAATTAAAATTAATGATCCTGTAGTTGATCAAAATAAATTATACAAAAAGAAAAATAATGCAAATCAGGGAATAGCCGGAGGGCAAGGCAATCAGGGAAAAGAAAATGGTGATGTAAATTCAAAGAATTATAACGGAAATGGAGGAAGCGGTGGCGGTGATGGTAGTGGTAATGGCACTGGTGTTGGCAATGGTAATGGACCCGGAACATCATTTGACCTGAAAGACAGAAAAAAACTTTATCTTCCTAAACCGGCATATAATTCAGATGAACAAGGTAAAGTTGTAGTGGCAATAACTGTTGATAAATAGGTAATGTTACTAAAGCTGTAGCGGGCGCAAAAGGTACGACGATAACTGATAAAACACTTTGGAAGCAATCGGAACAAGCTGCATACAAAGCTAAATTCAATTCCAAATCGGATGTCGCAATTGAACAAAAAGGTACTATTACTTATATTTTCCTGAAACGGGATTGATGAATTATCGGGAAACATTGGATTACCTTTTCTCACAACTGCCTATGTACCATCGCATAGGCTCGGCAGCATACAAGGCAGATCTGGATAATACTCTTGCTCTTTGCGAACTTCTTGGTAATCCTCAAAATAAATTTAAATCCATCCATATTGCCGGAACAAATGGTAAAGGCTCTGTTTCGCATTTTCTCGCTTCCATATTTCAGGAATGCGGCTATAAAACGGGATTATATACTTCTCCGCATCTTAAAGACTTTCGTGAAAGGATACGAATAAACGGCAATAAAATACCTGAAGAAAAAGTAAAAGATTTTGTAACGCAACGCCAGCAGGCATTTGATAAAATACAACCATCTTTTTTCGAGTGGACGGTGGGGCTGGCTTTTGATTATTTCGCCGAAGAAAATGTGGATATAGCGATTATAGAAACAGGCCTTGGCGGCAAATTGGATTCAACAAATATTATTACACCCGAATTATCTGTAATCACCAATATAAGTTGGGATCACGCAAATCTGCTGGGAGATTCGATTGAAAAAATTGCAATGGAAAAAGCAGGAACAATTAAAAATGGAATACCTGTAATAATCGGACAAACACAACCTGATATACAACATGTTTTTATTAATAAAGCACTGAAAGAAAACGCGCCTATCTATTATGCAGATAGTTATTATCATGTATTGCAAGCCGAAGTTGTGTACAATCGCCATACAGAACTTATTATAAAAATACAATGCAGGAATGGAAGCGGTTTAAAGCATATTCTTGATGATGATCAGGTTATTCGCACTTCATTAACCGGCTATTACCAGTTAAAAAACATCGTATCCGTTCTTATGGCTTCAGATATTTTATACAATAAGGGTTTTACTTTAACTGCAGAGGGCGTCAAAAAAGGTATTGCTAATGTTGTTACAAATACTGGATTAATGGGGCGCTGGCAAAAATTAGCTGATAAACCATTAGTAATATGCGATACGGGGCACAATGAAGATGGAATAAAAGAAATACTTCGACAAATAACATTCACTCCGCATAAAAAATTGCATCTGATACTAGGTTTTGTGAATGATAAAGATGTAAATCCTATACTTGAAATGCTTCCAAAAGATGCCGCATATTATTTCTGTAAAGCGTCAATTCCACGTGCATTAGACGAAACTATATTGGCAAAAAAAGCTGCACTATTTAATCTGTCATGTAATACTTTTTCTACTGTTAAAGAGGCTTATGCTGCCGCACAAGCTATGGCAGAGCACGATGACCTTATATTTATTGGCGGTAGTACATTTGTGGTGGCGGAAGTTTTGTAAATATTCTTTTTAAAATCTGCTTGGACTTTATAAAATTACCTCTATATTTGCAATCCCAATTGGGAGAAAATAAATAATTTCGGGAGTTTAGCTCAGCTGGTTCAGAGCATCTGCCTTACAAGCAGAGGGTCACTGGTTCGAATCCAGTAACTCCCACAAAATAAAGACAAGGGTTTTATGCTTTTTATAGTTTAAAGCCTTTTTTTATTTGCATACTTGGCTTTTCAAAACGATTTTTTTAACCCTTCATGCAATTTATTATACGTAATTTTGCCTGTCTTGCTGACAAGGCAGGCAATTTAATATTTACACACAAAAACACTAAAAAAATTACAACAAGGAAAAATTTTCTTTGTGCATTTTACCTGCACAATAATGCGAACTTCTGACGTTTATTTATGCGGATAAAAAAAGAAACAGGTTTATTTTATGCAGTTATTGCATTAGGTATTTCGTCGGTAATCACGCAGATTATTTACCTCCGCGAATTTCTGAATGTTTTCTCCGGGAACGAACTTATTTTTGGGATTATTCTTGCCAGCTGGATGATGCTTACAGCTTCGGGTGCCTACATTGGAAAGTACACTGTAAAAATAAGAAGGAGAGAAAGGTATCTTATAATATTGCAGATATTATCAGCAATATTCCCTCTGTTAACTGTTTTCCTGCTGCGTTGGCTTAGGAATATAATTTTTCCTGTTGGAAGCATGCTCAGTATTCCCGACGGTATCTTTATCTCACTTACATTTCTTGCACCCTATTGCCTTATATCCGGTTTTCTTTTCACCTTTTTCAGCATTGTACTTTCAGAAAAACTCAACAGCAACCAGATAAGCAGGGTTTACTATTTTGACACGCTGGGAAGTATCATCGGAGGCGCCATATTTAGCTTTATTCTGGTATTTCTCCTAAATAGCCTGCAAAGCTTATATATCCTTCTTTTTGTAAATCTCTCGGCTGGTCTGCTAATATCCTTAATTAATCATAGCAGGAAAGCAACGGCGCTACTTATCACGCTGATTGCGGGATTTCTGGTTCTTACACTCAGCTATGACTTGGAGAAATATACCAAAGAAAAACAGTTCCGCGGGCAAGAGCTTGTTTATTACAAAGACACACCTTATGGAAATTTAGTGGTAACAAAAAGCGATGGACAACTTAATTTTTTTGAAAATAACATACCTCTTTTCTCAACCGAAAACGTAATAGATAATGAAGAAGCTGTTCATTATGCAATGTTGCAACACCTTAACCCTAAAAAAGTGCTCCTTATTTCGGGTGGCGTGAATGGACTGGCAAAAGAAATCATTAAATACCCCATTGATAGCATTGATTACCTTGAAATAAATCCAGTGCTTGTGGAACTAGGTAAAAAATACACGAAAAACCTTGATATCCCTAAACTAGAGATCAAAAACGAAGATGCACGTTTTTTTATTAAACGGACGCATGAAAAATATGATGTCGTAATTATTGCTCTTCCCGAACCCACCACTGCCCAACTAAACAGGTTTTACACATTTGAATTTTTTAAAGAACTAAAAAAGAATCTGAATAAAAATGGCATTATCTCTTTTGGGCTTTTATCTACTGCCGATTATATTAGTCCTGAAGCAAAAAACATCAATTCTGTTATGTATAACACGCTGAATAAGGTTTTTAAGAATATTCTCATTATCCCTGGTAATAAAAACTTCTTTATTGCTTCCGATGCCCCGCTTTCAGCAGAAATCACAAAACTTGTTACAGAGCGAAGGATTGACAACATTTATGTAAATTCATATTACCTTGACGACAATATTATTCATGACCGTATGCAATACATCATAAAAAATATCTACAAGGCTTCTGACATCAATCACGATTTTCGTCCTGTAATTTATTACCACCAGTTGAAATACTGGATGAGTCATTTCAAAACAAATTATTATTTCCTCTTTGCCATATTATGTCTTTTCCTCCTTGTCTTCTTGATAAGAATGAATCCGGTTAACCTCTGCCTTTTCAGCGGTGGTTTTGCTGCATCATCGATTGAAGTGATATTGCTTATTACCTTTCAGATAATTTATGGTTATGTATACCAAATGATAGGTATTATTATCATGCTATTTATGGCAGGGCTGGCTTTGGGGTCTTTCTATATCAACAAGAAAACAAAAATATATTCGGTTAATAAATATCTTAAAATACAAGCAGGAATTGTTATTTATTGCATTATTCTTCCTTTTATTCTTTATATGTTAAATATTGTGAGTAAAAATCCATTTTTGATTAAAGGAACTTTTCTGATATTAATTCTGTTAATAGGAAGCCTCACAGGGATGGCCTATTCCCTGTCATCAAAAATTATTAAAAAAGATATTTCCTCGGTAGCAGCCGAGACTTATAGCGCAGATTTATCCGGTTCTGCAATTGGGGCTTTATTATTATCAGCATTTTTATTACCTTTGCTGGGAATTTTCGAAGTGTGCTTTTTAACAGGCTTACTTAATATTTTAAGCGGCATCGTTCTATTTTGCAAAAGAAAAAATTACCTGGTATAAAATGCAAAAAACAAAACATACCGGCAACGATCCCACACATGCGGGACTGACAAAAAGGGAATTTCTTATTAAAAGTCTTTTAGGTGTCGGTGGAATTACTGTTGGTATGTGTGGACTTCCATTGATTTCAACAGCTGCAAATACCAAACCAATGAATATGAAAGACGATCTTATAGAGCTTCTCAAACACAGTAAGGAAGCATTTTATTATACTTCCGATGAAAATTACACCAAATGTAATCTTTGTCCAAATGGTTGTATGCTGCCTGAAAATGGACGAAGCAAATGCAGAAATAAATTCAACATAAAAGGGAAACTATATACAATTGCTTACGGAAACCCATGTATAGTCAACACGGATCCCATTGAAAAAAAACCATTATTTCATTTTTTTCCCGGAACGTCTGTTTACTCCCTTGCAACAGCCGGGTGCAATTTCCGCTGCCTTAATTGCCAAAACTGGACTATTTCGCAGATAGGACCGGAAGAAACCACCAATTATGACCTCAAGCCCGAAGATGTAGTTACTATTTGTTCAAATGCAAAACTGAAAGCCATTGCGTACACATATTCCGAACCTATCGCTTATTACGAATATATGCTGGAAACGGCTAAGCTCGCCAATGCAAAAGATATTAAAAATGTTTGGGTATCCAATGGTTATATCAACGAAGAGCCGCTTGATGAGCTTTGTAAATACCTGGATGCAGCAAGTATAAACCTGAAAAGTTTCAAGGATACTATCTATAAAGACTTGAACGGAGGCAGCCTTCAACCTGTTCTGAACACTCTGAAAACGCTGAAGAAAAACAGTGTGTGGCTTGAGATTATTAATCTTGTGGTTCCTACATGGACGGATGATATGGATATGATAAAAGAGATGTGCGAATGGCTTGCAGCAAATGATTTCAGTGAAACACCCTTGCATTTTTTACGATTTACACCCATGTATAAGCTTACAAATCTGCCGTATACTCCTGTTTCCTCACTTGAAAAAGCAATGGAAATAGCAAAAAAAGCCGGTTTAAAATATGTATATATAGGGAATGTTCCCGGTCATGATGCAGAAAGCACCTATTGTCCAAAATGCTCTAAGAAAATAATCTTCAGAAAAGGATTCACTGTAATTGAAAATCATATAAAAAACGGCAACTGCGAATATTGCAATACTGCAATAGCAGGTTTATGGGAATAAATTTTTTAACTATGGCAAAAAAAACTACACCAAAGAAAAAAGTTGCATTAAAAGTAACAGCGAAAAAGGCTACAAAAAAAATTAAGCCTGTTAAAAGCAAACCCAAAAAGCAAATTGCTTCAAAAAAAACGAAGACAAAAATAAAACTGTCAGCAAAAAAAAACCTTGGTAAAAAGATTGCCAAACCTGAGGTCAAAAAGATTTTGAAGAAAAAGGCTGGCGCAAAAAAAGTGACTTCTGCTAAGTCAAAAAAAATTGCAACAAAACCAAAGACTGCAAAAAAGATTCAGGTAAAAGCGAAACCCAAAATACAACCTAAAAAACTATTAAAACCTGCAAAATCGGGTTTAAAGGTACTGCCCGGTAAAAAAAATACTAAACCGGCAACAAAAAAGGCGGTTCAAAAGATAATACCAAAATCTGCAAAAAAAACTGTTAAAGCCAGGTTATTTCCTAAGAAAATTTCCCTGAAACCCATGCCCGACGGCGTCATTCCCGTCCGTACCGGCACGGGCGGACAGGCGGGCAAATTAGCTAAATCATCTGTAAAAGCCATAACCAGGAAGGAACAGCCAAAAGTTCAAACAGTTGTTAAAAAGCCAATACAGATTACATCTTCAGTAGCTTTAACTGCAACCAAGCCTGTGCAGGAAAAAACTGTTAAAAAACAAAAAGCGGCTCCAATCAAAACATTCCAGAATTATGAGGCCAATTACAATAGGGCTAATATGTTCTATAAAAATGTGCTGAAGGCAGAAATAGTGAAACGATATTCCTATGATAACAAAGAAGACAAAGAATTCCTAAAAAGAGATATCAGCCTTACAATTAAAATGAATGACAAAGAAACAACCATCTCCGAAAAATTACGCGATCAGGACTGGAACGATATTTATGTGGAAATTTTCAGAAAATATCCGCATGAAGACGGTTGGATAAAAGTTACAGAAGCTGAGTATTTGGGTTACTTTTTCCCTGGCCGTGTATTTTGGGCGAAAATGGAACCTATAGTAGTATTATGCCAAGACATCATTTCTAAAGCTATCGGAAGTGGCATATATAAGGAATTATTATATATGTACCCCAAAAACAGCGGCCGTTTATCAAAAACTTTCAAGATCAATACGAAAACATACAGTTTTAATTTTATCCAGACTTATCATGAAGAAGGCGATAACTCTTACTACTCCATTGGTATAAGTTTACCATTTGTGCTTCTTATGGATTTCAGAATATATTATAAGATTTACAAACAATAATTCAGAAAAAAATATGAATACGTCTTTCCTTCCTGCCGGCAAGGCAGGTATTAACAAGATCATATTATGCTTTCTTGTTGCATTTTTAGCAATTCCGTCCTTATCGATAGCGCAGAAACAAAAAAACAACTTTGAAGAGGATAGCAAAAAACTCACTTCGGCTCTCCAGATCATTGACTTGTTTTATGTAGATACAGCCAATAACAATAACCTTGTTGAAGCCGCTATTATTAATATGTTAAAAGAATTAGACCCTCATTCTGTATATATGACTAAGGAAGAAACAAAAGAGTCTAATGAGCCGCTGCAGGGCGCCTTTGAAGGTATAGGCGTTCAATTTAACATCATCAAAGATACTATCATGGTTGTTACTCCTACTCCCGGAGGACCTTCTGAAAAGCTTGGCATCATGCCTGGAGATAAAATCGTGAAGATTAACGGCGAAGATGCCACAGGAAGTAAGATTAACAACAACTATGTACTAAAACACCTTCGCGGAAATAAAGGCACTACTGTAAATATCAGCATTAAACGAAAAGGGAAAAAAGAACTTCTTGATTATACAATTACCCGCGATAAAATTCCCATCAACAGCATTGATGCTACATTCATGGCGTCTTCTGATATAGGCTATATCAAACTCAACCGTTTCGGAGCTACTACCATTGAAGAATTTGATCAATCAATGAAGAATCTGAAAGCCGCTGGAATGAAAAATCTGATCCTTGACCTGAGAGGAAATGGCGGAGGCTATCTCAATACAGCCATTGATCTTGCTGATGAATTTCTCGGTAAAGACAAACTTGTTGTTTATACACAAGGAAACAACAGCGCCCAGCAAAAATCATTCGCAACAGAAAAAGGCGATTTTCAAAAAGGTAAGTTGATAATACTTATTGACGAAGGCTCCGCATCTGCGAGCGAGATTGTTTCCGGCGCTGTTCAGGATTGGGATCGTGGACTTATTATGGGAAGACGTTCATTTGGCAAAGGTCTTGTACAAAGGCCATTTACATTGCCCGATGGTTCTGTGATTCGTCTCACCACCGCACGTTATTATACACCAACCGGCCGCTGCATACAAAAACCGTACAATGAAGGCACAGATAAATATTACAAAGATCTTACTGACCGTTTTAAACGCGGCGAATCATTTCATCCTGACAGCATTCATTTCCCTGATTCCCTTAAATATTATACTCCAAAAAAACGACTGGTTTATGGCGGCGGTGGCATCATGCCCGACATTTTTATACCGGCTGATACATCCATGATTTCGGATTATTATGTGGACATACAGCGCAAAGGTTTAATGTATTTGTTCTCTCTCCAACTGCTGGACAGATCACGCGACAGTCTGCTGGCAAAGTATAAGAACGTGGATTCGTTTGTGAAAAATTTTATAGTTGATTCGGTGTTCCTGAATAAATTTATTGCTTACGCTGATACAGAAATAGAAAAAGAGAAAAAAACTAAAGTAACAGATCCTTCAAATAAAAATCTAAACGATAGTCAGAAAGTTATTTCCCAAAAAGATATTGATTCATCTGCCATAAAAGAGAAAGAAAAAAAGAAAAGAGAAGAAATTAACCTTTCAAAAAAATACATCATAAATCAGCTCAAAGCAAATATAGGAAGAAGTCTTTTCGATATAAACACTTATTTTCTCATCACAGCTAATATTGACGATGTTTACAAAAAAGCCATCGAAGCTATGAATGATAAGACTTTTAAGCAATATAAAATCGAGTAATCCCGATATAGTCAAGCCTCAACTAAAAATATAGCAAATAGATGATAGCAAATAGATGATAGCAAATAGAAAAATGTAAATACAAATGGGAAATAATAGTTCTGATTATAGAGAGAAAATGTCTGAACGAATGTTGGAGTTCGCTGTTAGAATAATGAAACTTGAAAGCAAGCTTTGTAAAACATATTTACGGGCAATTGTTTCGATCAGGTTCATCAGCAGGAGCGAATTATGAAGAATCAGTCGGAGCAGAATCAAGAGCAGACTTCATTCATAAAACTCAAATCGTTTTAAAAGAAGTACGTGAATCAAATTATTGGTTAAGATTAATTAATACATCCAATTTGGTTTCTAAAGACGACTCTGATTTAAAATTTCTTTTGCCTGAAAATTTTGAATTGATAAAAATATTCAGCAGTTCACTTGTTACAGCTAAACAAAATAAATAACGGAAATAAATATCTTCTATTTTCTATTTAATATCTCCTATTTTCTATTTAATAACTATTTTTTTTCAAGCATTCTCAAATAATTGCTTACTGAGCGGTCATAGGTAATCTCATATTCCTTATTGAAATAACACGCTGGCAATTCACCACTTTGCCTGTGATATTCGATGCACTCGCAGCAAATTCCTTTCTTTGAACATGTGTAACTGCAATTGCACATTTTTTTATTTTCATCAACAGAACATGTTTTCATAATACAATATATTATTATTGATATGTCAAATGTATGATGTCAAATATCAAATGTTAAATTATAAAATTATCACAAT
>Ga0247841_10006727_pt1 | contig 17516 bp, 29 predicted proteins | sample LaCruzMarch2015__2_FD_192410 | JGI IMG/M metagenome (GOLD analysis project Ga0247841, IMG submission 192410) | Freshwater microbial communities from meromictic Lake La Cruz, Castile-La Mancha, Spain - LaCruzMarch2015_18m | ecosystem: Environmental > Aquatic > Freshwater > Lake | place: Spain... | reverse complement strand
TAGATGCCCTGAGCCGGAGCCTCGGGCCTGTTGGCATGATAAGATTCTTGCAGCAGACGGAAACAGGGTGGGGCGATTATACAACCGACAGAGAAAAATGGCTCAGCGATCCAGACTTAAGAGAACTGTTCACTGCGATCAAGGCTAGCGAAGGATCAACTCGGCACGCCGGATGACGCCGCAAGAGCGCAACGCCTGTGAAAAAAGAGAAGGGGATGGGGTCAGGTCTTTCTTTTTGCCTCCAACCGCGAAGGGATGGGGTCTTACGCCGGACGGGGTATGCCCCATCAACCGCGGCGGGACGGGGCATTCTCCGAGTCGGACTGGGTATACCCCTGAGGGTATCCAGGTTGAGCCGGACTTGAGCGGGACAGAGCATTCGCCCCATCCTGAACGTGGGCACGAACGGGTAGCCGTCGACTGCGGACAGTGCGCCTCGGATAGACTAACATAACGCCTTTACGCGCATTTTGTCTGTTCTTCGATGATCAACTGGCACCGCCTCTTCGGCCTGGCCCTGGATGACTATTTCACCGGGACCCAATATTCGGTCGAGTGCGTTCGGGCTCTATGCCATCACCACGCGCTGTCCCCGCGTTCTGGCTGGGCAAGTGGCGCTTGAGGCGGTCAAACCTGGGGTCTACCGCCTGCCGGTCGTGGGCCGCACTGTGACCCTGATCGTATTGCGCGAGGTGGAGCCCTGTCCGCGCAACGCATTGTGGGAGATCTTCAGCTTCGAGGCGGCGAAGGTCTTCGCCGGGGCCGACACTTACCGCTGGCGCCGGGACGACCATGTTCCGATACTTGAGCAAATTTACCAACGCTACCGCGAGGTGGGTGTCTCGATGGCCTATACGTTTGAAGATTTTAAACGCGAGTGGACTCGCGAAAAGTTGGCTGAAATGACGCCGGAGGAGCGGTTGCGGGGGTTGCCGCCGGAGGAGCGGCTGCGGGGGTTGCCGCCGGAGGAGCGGTTGCGGGGGCTGTCGCCGGAGGAGTTGGTTCGCAGTCTGCGCCCCGAAGACCGGTTACTCGGACTCAGCAACGAGGAACTTGTTCGGCTAAAAGACCTGCTGGAGCGCCGGACATCCGGCCAGCGCTAACCCTTGCGCTGTCTGCCTGCTCGTACGATCAGCTATTGGGAAAAGGCGGGTCCGAGGCCTTCCCATCCGCGGCAAGCGGCACCGCCGGCACCGTGACGTCGGGGGCCGCCGCCGGCACGACGGCTACCTGCAAATAAGCAGGCGAGGTGCCAAGGTAACGGGTGAAGCCGACCTTATCAGCCGCCCCGGTCCGTGGTCGGTTTCCGGCGTCGTCGGCAGATGAACATGGTTGGTCATCAGCACGTCAGCGTGAACGCGAACCGACTCGGTTGCCGCGAGAGTCGTCGGCGCAGCGAGAAGCGCGCGGTCATCTGACTCGGAACAGCGTTTCGGGGCAACCTCCAGGAGCATATAGCAAAAATGATCGCCGACCATCAGCCACCGAACGTCACGGCCAGCGACGACGCCGACTTCGTGGTCATCAGCGCCGAGGATTGGGAGTGCGAGCAGGAAACGCGCTATGTCCTGCAAGACCGCTCACTGATGGCCCAGATCGCCCGCTCCGCTGCAACGCACGCCGCCGGCACCGGTCACCGACTACCACAGGATCAGTGCGATTGATGCGGTTACTTCGTCACCGCACCTGCTGTCCGACAAGCAATCATCACCCGGCGGGGCATTGGGCCATCGCCGCCGGTCAGCCTTTCCTGCTTGCTTAGTCCGCGGCGAGAATGACGACACATCTGATCTGGAACGCGACATGAACGCGCAATTGGTGATCGTTGATCCGCAACTTCACAGCGGCACCCCCGTTTTTGCGGGGACGTGCGTACCGATCCGGATTTTGTTCGACCACTTGGAAGCCGGCGACCCGTTGGAGGTTTTCTTACAGGATTTCCCATCGGTCAGCCGAGATCTGGCCATCGCGGTGCTGGAAGAGGCTAAGGCCGCGTTCGCGTTGCTCACTGATGCGCATCCTGCTTGACGAAGACGTTCCCCGACGCCTGGCACCGCTGCTGATTGGGCACGAGGTCATCGCGGAGGTACCCTGAACCAGGTACCCTATGCCGATCTAACCTCGTTCAATAGATCGGGGTGACGATCAAGAACTTTCAGCAGTTTAACCAAGGCCAAAGGTGGCTTCGTCTTACCGTTCTCGTACCGCGAGAACGCATTGACACCACCGCCAAATATTTCGGCCGCTTCGCGCTGGTCGAGGGCGAGTTTCTTGCGCACTTTGGTGATGAATCCAGGATCAACGATAGCGGCATTGACCTGCTTTGAGAAGGCTCGCATCTCACGCATCACGCGATCAGACTCCGCCGCGGCTAAGACGGATTCAGCGCAGGCCGGGCAAAACTCGCCCGTTACCTCTGAAATGACCGTGGTTTCGCCCTTGTAGGTATAGGGGAGGTCGCGCACGTCAGGGATCAGTTCAGCTGCGCCGCAAACAGGACATTTCATGTTCATAGCTCCTTGAAGGACACGATAAGTAGGTCATCAATAACCGTTAGCTTCAGATACACATCACCAACTGATGTATTCGGGCGGTATACATCCTGCCAGATCGTGTGATCGGCATGAGTCGTCATGCTCTTGTAGAAATCAGCTGGCGTGAGCGCCATCACTACCGCCACCATCTCGGGATAGTCCAACCCGAGGGCGTCCGCACCGACGCGGGCTGTGTGCGTTGTTCGCACCTTGCCCGCTTCAGCCAAGGTCTTGACAACGGACAGCTTGCAGTGAGGGGTTCGTTTCTCCACGATCAGAAATTAATCTAGTAGGTTGTTCTTGGCAAGTGTTGGTTAACCGCCCGCCCGTGTAGAAGACCTCAGACACTCAGGCGTTGATCATGATCCCGGCCATTTCACCAACAGCGAGGCCGCTGGTCCGCGCAGCGGACCCTAGCAGCCTGTCGGACATGGAAACCGGGAAGAAACAGGGAACAGACCACGGTTTCGAGACTCGATCGGCAGTTCGATCTGATTCGCGTCCGGGGGGGCTCTTTTTTCGGTCGCCCCGATTTGCCGGGCCATGTACGCCGACCAACCATCGCGGCGATCTGCTGCTGGAAGCGATCGTTGCCCAAGGCAAATCCCCCGTTGGTCGCGTCGTGCAGCGCGGCAATCCGGCTCTGAGGGATCGCGTCGACGAACAGACTGCGGCGGCGCGAGCGTCGCTTTCCCCAGCGTCAGATAGAGCCTTCGGACGTGATAACCGGACAAGGGGCGGGTTTCAAACCCGCCCCTACACGAAGGTCTGTCTGGATATCAGGTGCGAATGCGATAAAGCGGGTGCGCAGCGACAACGGGGTCGGTGAGTCCGAGCGCATTGCAGCGGTCGCTCGCCCAGGAGTATTCTTCCGCGGTGGGCACCATGCGCGCCCGAACCGGGTTGCGTTCGATGTCGCGCCGGCAAGCGATGAGGTCGCTGTCGGCTTCGATAACCGAGGAGCGGAAGCGGCCCTCGAAGCGCCCCCTGTTCGGTGGTCGGTACGGTTGACGTACTGAACGTAACGCTGCCCGAGACTCTTCATCAGCCGACCCGGTCCGCGGTCGGTTTCCGGAGTCGCCGGCAGATGAACATGGTCGGTCATCAGGATGTCAGCGTGGACGCGAACCGACTCTGCGCGTTTACCGTTGGTCCCGAACGGCGCGTAGTGACACTACATTCACCTCGGTCTGTCGGCACATAGGCTTTTCGGGCCCTTTGAAGGTCACGACTTCTTCCGCCGCCCCGACGGCGGCTGCCGCAAGATGCAATGCATCAAGGGCGGAGAGATCGTGGCGCCCGGCCAGCACGAGCGCGTCCTGGACCAGTGCACCGGTCACCGGGATATCCTCGGCGACCGATAAGATCGCCTGCATGAAAGCGATTTCGATGGTCCGACGGTCATGGCCCGGTTTGGGTAGAACCTCCAAGCGGACGAAATCGCTGGTGAGGAGCTGGCGCTCTGGGTCATCCAATACGGCACGCGCCCAGCCGCGGGACTCGGCATCGCCGTTCCAGGCCGCAATCAGGACATTGGCGTCCAGATAGGTGCGTCGCTTAGTCATCGCGCTCGCCACGGCGTCGCTCGGCCTCCGCCGGCACCGCGTCCCAGGCCATAGGGTCGGGGAGATCCCCGGTTTGGGCCGCCTGCGCGCGCAACGCCTCCAGTTGGCGCCACAAGTCGGTGCGCGGTGCCGTGCTCTCGTCTATCGGGGCAATCGGCGCGCTTTGGGTTGACGCCAGGGCAATCTCGGGTGGATCTATGGTGACAGCCAGACGGTGCCGGCCAGGAGACACGCTGGGCGGCAGGCGCAACACAACACCACGGTGTTTGTCTACTTCGCAATCGAAGGTGAATGTCTGCACGCTCGTCCCTTGGTAAGATTCGCGGTAAGCAGTTGAGCGCGATAGGCTGCCTTGACCGCGCCCCGATCATAACTTGTCGCGACACAGGCCGCAACGCTTCGTGATCGCACGCTTCGCGATCTCCTGCGGGACGGCGCGGAGCTGTCTCGCCGGGTCCCGAGGCTCGGCCTGCTTGGTCGCTGGACGGTATGGGGCTGGAGACGCAACCGACAATGCGTATTCCGACTGAAGGTGGGAAAAGGGGCCAGTGCGGCCTGGCAATGCCGCGTGCTCCAGCGGGTGTGAATCCCGCCTGGGTCATCGCGCGCCACGACCCCGGTATCGCGCCTTGCGGCGCGGCTGGTCTACAGAAGAACGACTTGAGTTTTTCGCCTAGATCGCCGGCGAATCTGAGGCTGGTAACGTTATACCGGGAAGCGGCGGTTGCCGAAAAGTGCGATGGTCGACGGGGTGCGCGGTCAGGGAATCCATCGGCCGCACCCTGGGTCGACGTTACCTCTGCCGTCCAAGCCCGCTGCCACGGGGGCTACCGCCAAGTCACGATCCACGGAGCGAACCGTGATGCCTGGGGCGGTCTCGCCCCCGTCGTAGCACTCCTGCAGCACCTGCGCCAGCCGCTGGCCGGCCGCGTGGCACTTGGGTTGATCGGACGCTTGCAGCAGAACGAAGCGGTTTCTTCCATCCCCGGTCGAGCGGACGAACCCCGCGGGCAAGCTCCAACCCCGGTGCACGTTAGCGAGCCAGGCACGTAAGGCCGCCAACGCCTCCCAGCGGGTGAAGTACCATCCGGGCCAAGCCGCTTTTAGCGGCTCGCCATCTACCGCCATGAGCTCAGGTCTGTCGCCAACATCGAAGAACCCAATGTCGATCGCTGTATCCTTGGGCCAAATCGGCGTCCGCTGGCGGAGTTCATCGAGATTCAAGTCCAACAGACGCTCAAGGGCCTGTTGGACGTTCGGCTCACGCTCGTCGGCCCGAACGCTCAGCGCGTCCGGGTGTTCCTTGCGCAAGTGCTCCAAGCCGGTCCGCGCGTCGGGGTGGCTAACCAACACCGCCTCTTCAATCCCTGCATCCGGCGCGTAGCCCCAATCGCAGGTCAACAATTAGTCAGCCCTAGGTCTGACGATCAATGCCGACAGGGCCAACGGGTCCCAGACTAAGTCTCGATCCGCTAGCCGCCCCTGGCTACCGGGGAAAACCGGGCTTGCCTGTAGCACCAGATACGGGGGATCGGCGAAGATGATCTTCGTGTATCTCGAACGCCAGCCGATGGAGCCGAGCAGCTCCAAGGCAGGTGGTTGCCAGCCGTCTCGTCCACTTCCGGCAGGGTTGTTCATCGAATGTCCTGCTCGCTTCCAAGCGGCCCTTGAGCGTTTTCGTGGCTAGCGACTACCCAGGTGGGATTTCCACCCACTAGACTACGCGACATTGCCAAGCCGCACAGTCTCCTATTCCGCTTTCCCTTATGGCTTTGAATCAGGCCCCGAGACCCAGGTGGCGATGCGCGCGGCGAGATTGACGCGATAAACGCCACCGACTTCGTTCTCGATCTCAATGGCGTTGTCCGCGGGAAGCAGAGTCATGCGCTTGAAGTAGCGGCCGAAGGACGGCACCCCGACCGACCCCGAGTCAGGGACACGGTAGACCTTGAGCATCCACAATCGGTTTCCGCTTCCAGGGTCTACCGCAACCAGATAGCCGGTAGGCTGGTCGCCACCGTGGCGCAACGGGTCCATATCCTGCATGTAGCGCACGCCGTCGTGCTCGATCGCCGGAACACGGGGGGGCGCAGGGCGGCTGGGGGCGGGCATGTGGTCGTCGTTCATTGTCGGTCTCTCTTTCAGGTCAGAGGCCGCGTGCGCGGCGGCGGCGAGGCAAAGCAGCACCGTTGTCCAATAGGATTTCATATGATCGTCAGCGCCGAGTTGCGCTGTGCGTCGGTCAGCACAGCAGCGCAATCGGCAGCAAAGAAGGCCCAGTTGTCGGCGTTGCGGATACAGTCCGACCCCGGGTAGCCCGGGTGTGGGCCGATCCCATACCAGGCGTATCGCGCCTGGCCGTTCTTTACGTCGATGGTGCCGCATACGAGGTGAGTAAGCTCGTGTACGATAATCCGGGTCCAGTTGGTCTGGCCGGGCAGCACGTTGCCGGGGTTATCGATGAAGAAATTGCTCTCGATGTAGACGACAGGCAACCCCTCGGCGTAGGAGCCGAAGGTAAATGCCTCGGATCTCAGGAAATCAAGCTCGTCGGCATCGCTGGTGCCGCGGAAGGGCACCCAGTCGGTGACGACGAAGGTACCCTTGTTGAGAGCCGCTATGATTTTCTTGAACCCTGCGGTAAGCGTCGAGACGTAAGTCGCCAGCGTCGGCGCATCGACGGCGGGGTCAGCGAACCAGCGGCGAACCAGCCCCTGCGCCTTGTCGCGATTTGCGTCCGCGCCGCTGCCGGCGGCAGTCGCCAGCACCATGTCTGCCTTCTGGCACCACGCCAAGGCCTGCTGGGTCGAGTTGCCCAGATAGCGCCGCTGCTGGTCGGTGAAGTGCTCATTTGCACTGCGCAGCAATGTCTTGACCGCCCCTGTGGTCGATGCGTTGTTATTCAAACAGAGGCTCGGCCAATCGGTAAAATCGTTCGGCAGCGAGAGCACCCAAACCTTACGGTCGCCGGCCTTGTTCTGCAAATAGACGTGACGCAGTAACTTCAGCGCCGCAACGCGATTCTTGGCGGCCAACGGGACGCTTCCGATATCCGCATCGGTCCAGGCGCCAACGGCCTGCAACAGACCCTTGTCCTCGATGATTTTTGTCTGGCTGGGGCCTTTGACCGCGTTGGATCGCAACTCACGAAGCGCGGGCTCCTGAGCGGAATCGAAACCTTCGTCGCCGAGCAGTTTCTGAAGCTTCTGTATCAGTGGCTGCCAACCGGTGTCGAAATCAGTTGTCGATGCAAGCGCGGACTTAGCCGCATCGTACTCTTTCTTGAACTTCTTGTTCCAATCAACCATGGCGTACACCTTTATCGAGTGGGGTTTCCGCCGGGCACCGACGACGCTGATCAACGATGTCGCCGAGTCGAAGCGGCATACCAGGGCGACATCGACGATGCGAAGCCGAAGCCGCCGCGCTCATATTCCGCCGAGAATAGACGGGAAGAACAGGGGCCAAGCTCAATTGCTTTTCGAGATGAAGGGGGTACGATCACTTTTTCCTAGACCTTATCTCACCCAACACCCTTAGCAAAGACCGAGGCTTCAGAAGGCTCACCGAAGATACGCCCGCCCGGCACCCGTCACCTTCCCAACAGCAGGCCACGCCGTTCGACGAATCCGCCGCTATCCAAGGAGGTAACGCCCCTGAGACTATACGAGTCCCGTATATTTGCAAGGTAGACTTCGTAGGAATGGGCTCTCCCTGATCTGCTGGGGTTGTGATATCATATAATTCAATAACTTGAGATTCATGCTCGACCAAAACCGCCTTTACGCGCATTTTGTCTGTTCTTCGATGATCAACTGGCACCGCCTCTTCGGCCTGGCCCTGGATGACTATTTCACCGGGACCCAATATTCGGTCGAGATGGAGAATGACATTGCGCGCAAGCGCCAGGGCTATCGCATCAACGTATTAGCGGATACTGTTGGATAACCAACTCGGTCACCCCCATGCTTTTCGGCTTTTGAATCTTGGGGAGATCTCACGGTGTGCGACTTGAGTATCGAGCGATCCATTGCACGTCACTTTGCTGCGCTGGAAGACCCGCGCAGTTCGACCCAAAGTCGGCACAAGCTGATCGAGGTGATCATCATCGCCATCGCCGCGACCCTCAGTGGCGCCGACGGCTGGACCGGCGTTGAGACGTTCGCAAAGGCCAAGAAGGCGTGGCTGCTGACCTTTCTGGAACTGCCCGATGGCATCCCGTCGCACGACACCTTCGGACGCGTGTTCGGGCGGATCAATCCCGCGCAGTTCGCGGCCTGTTTTCGCCAGTGGAGCGCGGCGGTGGCGACGCTGATTCCCGATGAGATCATTGCGGTGGATGGCAAGACCTTGCGCCGCTCGCACAACCGCAGCAACGGGTTGGCCGCGTTGCACCTGGTCAGTGCTTGGGCGACAGCCAACCGGGTGGTGCTCGGGCAAGTGGCTACGGAGGCCAAATCCAACGAGATCACGGCGATTCCGCGGCTGCTGGAGTGGCTGCAGTTGAACGGCTGCATCGTCACCATTGATGCGATGGGCTGTCAAACCAAGATTGCCGAGCAGATCATCAACCAAGGCGGTGACGATGTCCTGGCCCTCAAAGGCAACCAGGAAACGCTGGCCGCCGAGGTCGAGGAGGCCTTCATCGAGGCCGATGCCCGCGGCTATGCCGGGGTCGCTTCGGAGTTTCTCGAGACCGTCGAGCGGGGTCATGGCCGTTTGGAAACCTGTCGCTACCGCACCTTGGGTGATTGCTCGGGGGTGCCGCGCAGCGCCCTGTGGGCGGCCATGAACATGATGGGCATGGTCGAATCGCGCCGTGAAGTGGCCGGTAAGGTCTCGATTGAGACCCGCTATTTCATTGGCAGTATCGGCACCAGCGCCACCCGCTTTGCGCACGCGGTGCGTGGTCACTGGGGCGTTGAAAACGGGTTGCATTGGAATCTCGATATCTCCTTCCGGGAGGATGAGTGCCGCGTCCGCGATCCGGTGGCGCGCGAGAATCTCGCCGTGCTGCGGCACCTCGCCCTCTCACGACTCAAGAATGACGACACCAAGCTCGGTCTCCAGAACAAACGCTTGAAAGCCGCTTGCAACGAAGACTACCTGACAAAATTGCTTTTCGAGTCGCCCAAGCGCACGGACGACGCAGGTGCATCAGTATCCGCTAATATTAGCAGTGCTTGATGCGATTGCCCTGGGGGTAACCCGCGAACAATAGTATGGGGCAAGCGTACACACAGAGAGTCTTGTAGGCCGTACGGGAAATCGCGTTCCCTGAAGTGCTGATACAGCTTCGAAATAGCTAATGCGGATGCCGACAGTGTAAACGTGCTGCAAGGCTACATGAAGTGCTAGGGTCAACGCGAGGGTATCGATGTCCGCCGGAGTCCTCAGGCCATGGCATGTAAGAAGAGCGACGTTCGAGAATTCGGGAAGCCTTGATGGTTCCTGGATGAAGTACGATAATGAAACGGTTTGGGCTGGGACAGGAACGGGTGATGAACCCTGATACAGCGTGCGCTCGGCTGGAATCAAAGCGCAAGGAACAACCAGGTAGGCCGGAAGCGGCCGTATGCCTTCGAGTTGTGTTATCGGGGTAGATCGGAGGTTGGAAAAGCCAGCCACATGGCGAAGCACCCGACGGAAGTACGCAGCCTACAAAGGAAACTCGTGCCGGACACGCAGGATCGGCGCACACGAGCAAGCCTCACTGTCGGGCATAACAAATGGGCCTTGTAACGGGTAACTGTGAAGGTCCGTGCGAATGTGCGTGCAACCGAGGAACCGGATGCGGGAAAACTGCACGTCCGGGATCGCGGTGGGGGCGCTGGGTAACCGGCGTTCCTACGGCTGAGGGTGAACCAAATGTCTACATTATCCTATGCCAAGGCATTGCTTCAACACTGGGGAATAGACGTTGAAGATATACCTACATCGGACGCCGAGGAGAAACAAGAAGCAGATTTTGTTGCCGCTTTTAGCGGAGTACGTGTACTGATAGAAGAAAAGACAAAAGAAGATGACCCAACCTACTTAGCGAAGCGCGCAACAGAGCTTGAGAGTGGAGAGGCTCACTTATCAGTGTTGCCATTGTCTCGCAATGAGACATTGTCTGGTTTGGTAAGAGATGCATCTCATCAACTGAAGTCATCCTTAGATAAGCTTCATGACTTTCGCCTGATATGGTTTACTGGCACCGGGGTACAAGCCGAGGGAAAGTATGAGCAGTTCAGGGCTACCCTGTATGGTCTAACTAATATCCTTGAAATGAACACAACTTATTCTCGGCGGTGTTACTATTTCCGGCATGCAGACTTCTTTCGCAGAGCAGACATAATCGACGGAGCCGTTGTAGCCCACACGGATGGGCGATCCATTACAGCAAGGCTTTGCCTGAACTCTCTTTCGCCTCGGTATGAAGCTCTTAGAAGCTCTGCTGTAGTCAAACCCTTCGGCACAGCCGTAGAAGATCCGCCCGCCCTAGAAGCCGAAGGGACCGCGTTCATTGCCGATGGTGCGGTGGACAGAAAAAATGAATCAAGATTGCTGGTTTATCTGCAGAACAAATACGGAACGGCTCCGCTCATGAAGTTTGATCTTGGCTATATAAAGAGCTGCATTTTGGTACCTAAAGAATGAAAATACCGAGCCAGGCTCAAATATTGATTACTAGAAAAAAATTGCCTGACCACCGATTCAATAGCGAGCGCGCGCCATCAGGGTTCGTTGTAAGTGGCAGGTTTCGTGAGGGCGCGTCGCTTTAGGATAGCGCCGAGCAAAGCTCGGCGTCTCTTGCCGGGTGAGAGTCCCGGGGTTAGCCGCCCGCCGGTATCGAGTGTTGATCCCGTTGCGGAGCAGGGTAACCTGGAGCAATAAAGCAATAAGGGACAGACCACGATTAATTATCATTTTCCATTTGGGATCAATCGGGGAAAGACCGCAGCTAACTTTATTTGACTGGTTTGGCAACTCCGCCTGAAGGCTCACGGCAGATAACTCGAAGAACACTGAATGAAGATTTATTTAGACGTTTGTTGTCTCAATCGCCCCTTTGACGACCAAACACAGGACCGGATTCACCTGGAATCGGAAGCGGTCATCGCTATTCTGAAGAACTTGGAAGCCGAAAACTGGATATGGATCAGCAGCAGCGTTGTGTTGTTCGAAGTGAATCAAGCTCCAAGCCTGGACAGGCGGCGTCGTTTGTTAAAGCTTTGCGAACAAGCCAATTCCATCATAACGCTGGATGAAGAAATATTCGCCGCCGCCGCGACTCTGAAGAGCGTCGGCTTTAGGTCATATGACGCCCTGCACTTGGCTTGCGCCAGAAAAGCTGGCGTAGACGTTTTCTTGTCGACAGATGACAAGCTGATTAAAAAGGCGGCCCGGAAGAAAGCGACAGTAAGCGTTAGGGTTTCTAATCCTTTAACTTGGCTACAGGAGATTGTTTAGATGAACGCGCAAGGAATGACATTGGATCAAGTGAGGGCCATTGGCATAGATGCCCTGAGCCGGAGCCTCGGGCCTGTTGGCATGATAAGATTCTTGCAGCAGACGGAAACAGGGTGGGGCGATTATACAACCGATAGAGAAAAATGGCTCAGCGATCCAGACTTAAGAGAACTATTCACTGCGATCAAGGCTAGCGAAGGATCAACTCGGCACGCCGGATGACGCCGCAAGAGCGCAACGCCTGTGAAAAAAGAGAAAATCTGGGACAGTACGGCCTGGCAAGGCTGCGGGGAAACCGGCGCCGGTGCGGCCTGGCAAGGCCGCGTGTTCTAGCGGGTGAGAGTCCCGCCTGGGTCATCGTGAGCCGCGAGCCCAGTATCGCGCCTTGCGGCGTAGCCGGTAACGGACGCGGCGATGCGTAGGCTGATGCGCAGGCGCGGGATACTAGCGGGATACTAGGGACAGACCACGGTTTCGAGACTCGATCGGCAGTTCGATCTGATTCGCGTCCGGGGGCTCTTTTTTCGGTCGCCCCGATTTGCCGGGCCATGTACGCCGACCAACCATCGCGGCGATCTGCCGCTGGAAGGGATCGCTGCCCAAGGCAAATCCCCCGTTGGTCGCGTCGCGCAGCGCCACAATCCGGCTCTCAGAGATCCCGTCGGCGAACAGACTGCGGCGGCGCGAGCGTCGTTTTCCCCAGCGTCAGATAGAGCCTTCGGACGTGATAACCGGACAAGGGGCGGGTTTCAAACCCGCCCCTACACGAAGGTCTGTCTGGATATCAGGTGCGAATGCGATAAAGCGGGTGCGCAGCGACAACGGGGTCGGTGAGTCCGAGCGCATTGCAGCGGTCGCTCGCCCAGGAGTATTCTTCCGCGGTGGGCAACATGCGCGCCCGCACCGGGTTGCGTTCGATGTCGCGCCGGCAAGCGATGCGATCACTGTCGGCTTCGATAACCGTTGAGCGGAAGCGGCCCTCGAAACGCGTCCCTGTTCGGTGGTCGGTACGGTTGACGTACTGAACGTAACGCTGCCCGAGACCCTTCATCAGCCGACCCGGTCCGCGGTCGGTTTCCGGAGTCGCCGGCAGATGAACATGGTTGGTCATCAGGTCATCAGGTCATCAGGTCATCAGGTCATCAGGTCATCAGGTCAGCGTGAACGCGAACCGACTCTGCGCGTTTACCGTTGGTCGCGAACGGCGCGTAGTGACACGACAGTCACCTTGGTCTGTCGGCACATCGGCTTTTTGGGCCCTTCGAAGGTCACGACTTCTTCCGCCGCCCCGACGGCGGCTGCCGCAAGATGCAATGCATCAAGGGCGGAGAGTTCCTGGCGCCCAGCCAGCACGAGCGCGTCCTGGACCAGTGCACCGGTCACCGGGATATCCTCGGCGACCGATAAGATCGCCTGCATGAAAGCGATGTCGACGGTCCGACGGTAATGGCCCGGTTTGGGTAGAACCTCCAAGCGGACGAAATCGCTGGTGAGGAGCTGGCGCTCTGGGTCATCCAATACGGCACGCGCCCAGCCGCGGGACTCGGCATCGCCGTTCCAGGCCGCAATCAGGACATTGGCGTCCAGATAGGTGCGTCGCTTAGTCATCGCGCTCGCCACGGCGTCGCTCGGCCTCCGCCGGCACCGCGTCCCAGGCCATAGGGTCGGGGAGATCCCCGGTTTGGGCCGCCTGCGCGCGCAACGCCTCCAGTTGGCGCCACAAGTCGGTGCGCGGTGCCGTGCTCTCGTCTATCGGGGCAATCGGCGCGCTTTGGGTTGACGCCAGGGCAATCTCGGGTGGGTCTATGGTGACAGCCAGACGGTGCCGGCCAGGAGACACGCTGGGCGGCAGGCGCAACACAACACCACGGTGTTTGTCTACTTCGCAATCGAAGGTGAATGTCTGCACTCTCGTCCCTTGGTAAGATTCGCTGTAAGCAGTTGAGCGCGATAGGCTGCCTTGACCGCGCCCCGATCATGACTTGTCGCGACACAGGCCGCAAAGAAACCGAGGACAGACCCTGAGGTATCCCCACTTCATCCGCAGTCAGCCGGTATTCAGACCCAATTTTCGATGGTTAATCCACTGACTCGGCTGAATTCATCAACATTGTTCGTCACCAGTGTACAACCAAGGTGGCGGGCATGGGCGGCAATCAGCAGGTCGTTGGACCCGATGGGTGTCCCTCTGGACTCCAACGCATTACGGATCTCCGCATAGACACCGGACGCCTCTTGCGGCCAATCCAGCACCAGACAATAGGCTAGAAAATCAGCCAGAGCAGCGGCGTTGTCCTCCCGTCGCTGACTCTTCTGAATGCCGAATTGAAGCTCAGCCAGGACGATCGCGGAGATCCCAAGCTCCCCGATAGCCACCCGCCGCAGCAGCGTCTGCACCTGTGGGGGATGGTGTTTCATGACGTAGATGCAGGTATCGGTGTCGAGCATCCAGCGCATCAGAGGACGTCCCGGGTCTGGGATGGAGGGTCGTCAATCGCGTCGGGAAAATCCTGCGTCAGCCGCAGCCCCCGCGCAAAATAGTCATCCCAGGAGCGTGGCTTGGGGGTGAGGACGAGACTGTCGCCGTCGCGGCGAATCAGCACCTCGTCGGCGTCGATCTCGAGGTCGCGGGGCAGTCGCACCGCTTGGTTGGTCCCGTTGCGAAAAAGCCTGGCGGTGCGTGGCGGGTCGGGGCCGGCGGCGGGTGAAGCAGCAGAATGGTCGATCATGGACGCTCGTTGGCCTATGTTGCTCGCATATGTTTAGTCTAGCGTTGGTTCGGCTCGGACGCCAGTCGGCTTCGCGAAGAATGGCATTCGATCGGGTTGCGGCGGGCTGCGCGTAAGCCCTACCGGGTGAGCGCGGCTGCTGGCGCGATGGTCGTGAATGGATCTCGTCGGCGAACAGACTGCGTTAGCGCGAGCGCCACTCAGCGTCGCGCTCGCCCAGCGTCAGATCAAGCGGGTGCGCAGCGACAACGGGGTCGGTGAGTCCGAGCGCATTGCAGCGGTCGCTCGACCAGGGGTATTCTTCGGCGGTGGGCACCATGCGCGCCCGAGCCGGGTTGAATGCGATGTCGCGTCGGCAAGCGATGAGGTTGCTGTCGGCTTCGATAACCGATGAGCGGAACCGTTCCTGTTCGGTGGTAGGTAAGGTTGACGTATTGAACGTAACGCTGCCCGAGACCCTTCATCAGCCGACCCGGTCCGCGGTCGGTTTCCGGAGTCGCCGGCAGATGAACATGGTTGGTCATCAGGACGTACAGCGTGGACGCGAACCGACTCGGTTGCCGCGGGAGTCGCCAGCGCGGGAGAAACGCGCGGTCATCGGACTCGGAAAAGAAGATCGCAGCCCGGTCGATACCGCGCAGAATAGCGTGCAGGGGGTAGCCGACGGCGACGATGCGAGCGTGTCTGGGCATGCCGACCGGTCGTGTCGTTGCTACGAATGCTTCAGTTTAGTTAGGACACTGTGGTCTGTCCCTGGTTGTCAACTCGGTACGCCGAATGACGCCGCCAGAGCGCAACGCCTATGAAAAAAAGAGAAATTCTGGGACAGTACGGCCTGGCAAGGCCGCGTGTTCTTGTGGGTGAGCGTCCCGCCTGGGTTATCGTGAGCCACGAGCCCAGTGTATCGCGCCTTGCGGCGTAGCCGGTAACGGACGCGTCGATGCGTAGGCTGATGCGCAGGGCGAGGTGCAAAGGTCGCGGGTGATGCCGACACTGAAGGTGTTGAGCCCCGAACGTTTTTGTTGGTGAGTGCTGACGGTTTTGTCCCGCCGGTAGGCAACGAGGCGCTGCGCGATAGCGAGCGGCGCCGGTACTCCCCGGGGTCCGAGGCCTTGTCGAGCCTGACATTGAGAAGACGCGGTCACCAGGGAGATTCAAGCACCGGTCCCTGGGATGCGGGCACCCATGAATACGTGTAAGAGCGAGGACATGGGCGGCGCTGCTTGGAAGTCGGAGCCATCCATCGTCGCGTCGATGCCGGGGCAGCCTTGCGGGTGGCGGCTTGAGACAATGCGCGATCGATACGCGGCCCGACGCCGAGAGGAGCGGTTGCGGGGGCTGTCGCCGGAGGAGTTGGTTCGCAGTCTGCGCCCCGAAGACCGGCTACTCGGACTCAGCAACGAGGAACTTGTCCGGCTAAAAGACCTGCTGGAGCGCCGGACATCCGGCCAGCGCTAACCCTTGCGCGGCCTTGGTCATCGTTCCGGCCACTGGAGGTCGAGGCTTTAGCCGGTCCGGCGCGCAGACACCAATGATTTTCTTTGAGATCTCGGGAATCGCTACCGGCTAAAGCCTCGGCCTCCAGTTGCGGACAGGCCGACGGCGGCCGAAACGATGATCAGCCGGGATCTGGCCATCGCGGTGGTGGAGACCACCTCAGCGTTGCGTTCCGACTCAGCACGGGTGCGCACCCGCACCCCGCGCAGAGCGTGGTAGGCACGCCGCGCCAGGCGGTAAGCCGGCTCACCGCAATTCGCGACGATCACATAGAGATCGACGTCGCTGTCGGCATCCGGCTGACCCCAGGCGTAGGAGCCGAACAGGACCACCCGCTCGGGCGACAGGGCGGCGACCACACGATCGGCGATCTCGCGAATCTTGGCGTGGTTGGCGGGCGGCATCTCTGGAGGTCTTGCCTTTGGCGTATGGGGACGGATTGGCGGGGCAGTATTGCGGCGCGGATTGAGTCTGGTCAAGCCGCGCGTAATCGACGTTAACGATGTCGTTCAGGCGCGCCACGGCACTGGTCTGTCGCAATCCGAATTTGCTTCAGCACTCAACATTTCAAAGCGAACACTCAAATGAGTGGGAGTTCGGTCCGATTCGCGTCCGGGGGCTCTTTTTTCGGTCGCCCCGATTTGCCGGGCCATGTATGCCGACCAACCATCGCGGCGATCGGCCGCTGGAAGCGATCGTTGCCCAAGGCAAATCCCTGTTGGTCGCGTCGTGCAGCGCCGCAATCCGGCTCTCAGGGATCGCGTCGGCGAACAGACTGCGGTGGCGCGAGCGTCGTTTTCCCCAGCGTCAGATAGAGCCTTCGGACGTGATAACCGGACGTAGGGGCGGGTTTCAAACCCGCCCCTACACGAAGATCTGTCTGGATATCAGGTGCGAATGCGATAAAGCGGGTGCGCAGCGACAACGGGGTCGATGAGTCCGAGCGCATTGCAGCGGTCGCTCGCCCAGGGGTATTCTTCCGCGGTGGGCACCATGCGCGCCCGCACCGGGGTGAGTGCGATGTCGCGTCGGCAAGCGATGAGGTCGCTGTCGGCTTCGAGGCCTTGATCGTAATCCCGGCCAGCGGCGTGCGTAGTCAGGGCTTCCAGCCCTGACGGTCAGGCCAGGATGGCCTGACTACGCATCCGGCGAGCCCAAGTGGCCGGAATCTTGATCGAGGCCGGCTTCGATAACCGATGAGCAGCGGCCATCGAAAAGCGTCCCTGTTCGGTGGTCGGTACGGTTGACGTACTGAACGTAACGCTGCCCGAGACCCTTCATCAGCCGACCCGGTCCGCGGTCGGTTTCCGGAGTCGCCGGCAGATGGACATGATTGGTGCCCGCAAGCCCCGCCCGTGCGAGCGAGCCACTTAGACAACGACCAATAGGAGACAGAATGCCCGCTGCAAACAGTTACGACACTGACGTGATGGCTTGGGCCAACGAACAGGCTCGGCTGCTCCGGGCCGGTCGTTTCGACGCCCTGGACATCGAACATATCGCTGATGAGATTGAAGACGTGGGAAAGAGCGAACAACGCGCATTGGCAAGTCGAATGGCGGTGCTCCTGGCCCATCTGCTCAAGTGGCAACTTCAACCGGAACGGCGCGGCGCCAGTTGGGAAATCACCGTCCGCAATCAGCGGAAGGCGATTACGTTACACCTTAAGCAGGTCCCCAGTTTGAAGGCGAAACTAGACGATGCCGAATGGTGGGATGTCGTATGGGGTGATGCGA
>Ga0247841_10006723_pt1 | contig 17521 bp, 14 predicted proteins | sample LaCruzMarch2015__2_FD_192410 | JGI IMG/M metagenome (GOLD analysis project Ga0247841, IMG submission 192410) | Freshwater microbial communities from meromictic Lake La Cruz, Castile-La Mancha, Spain - LaCruzMarch2015_18m | ecosystem: Environmental > Aquatic > Freshwater > Lake | place: Spain... | reverse complement strand
AACTGGAGCAGATCATCCCGATGATCTATGAACAGGGGAAAACACCTTTGGTGCTGATTCTCGACAAGGTGACCGATGTGCGTAACCTGGGCTCCATCGCACGTACTGCCGAATGTGCCGGCGTGGATGCGCTGATCGTCCCGGCCAAAGGTTCGGCACAGATCAATTCCGATGCTGTAAAAACCTCTGCCGGAGCCCTGTATAAGTTGCCTGTTGTAAGATCGGAGAACCTGAAAGAATCCCTCCGTTTCCTCCACGACAGCGGATTGCATATTGTTGCTGCCACGGAGAAAGCCGACAGCGATTACACAGCGGCCGATTACTCAGTTCCCACAGCGCTCATCCTGGGATCGGAGGGAACCGGGATCTCGGAAGAGTACCTGAAACTCAGCGACACGAAGGTCAGCATCCCGGTATTGGGGGAGATCGAATCACTCAATGTTTCGGTTGCAAGCGGCATCCTGCTTTATGAAGTCATCCGTCAGCGAAAAATAAAATCTTAGCCGATGAAATACCTTTATAAATACACTCCGGAGATCATCCTGCTGATTTTCCTCTTCCTTTTCCTGGGATTCAGGGATGTTGACCGGAACTGGGACAGGGTCATAAACAGCGATGGGAAAGGTTATTATGCATATCTGCCCGCGATGTTTATATACCACGACTGGCAGTTCAACTTCCTCGATCAATACGAAAACCAGTATTATCCGCCCGACAGGTCGGTTTACAAGGAATTTCGCAACGCGGCCGGAGAGCGGAAAGTAAATAAATATTTCCCGGGACTGGCCATTGTTTTTCTCCCGTTTTTCCTCTTCGGACACCTCCTCGCTTACATTGAATTGTATCCGATGGACGGGTATTCCCTGCCCTACCAGTATTCCATTGCTCTCGCGGCACTGTTTTTTTTGTGGATGGGGGCGCGATGGCTCATGAAAGTTCTGAAACTATTCGGGTCAAATGATCGAACAGCGGCGTTTATCACGCTGGTTGTCACGCTTGGGACAAATCTCGTCTTTTTCAGCATTGTTGAGGCCTCCATGACCCACGTTTATTCATTTGCCCTGATCACGGCTTACATTTATACCTCCTTCAGGCTTTTTCATGATTACAAACCAAAATGGTTCATTCGCACCCTGCTGCTGTACCTGCTGATTTTTTTGATTCGCCCCACCAACGGACTGATCCTTTTACTCCTTCCCTTCATTGCCGGAAGCTGGCAACTCTTCTCTTCCACTTTACGAAAGGTTGCCGGGGAGAAACCTACCCTCCTCAAAGCCTTTATTCCCGCACTACTCCTTGTTTCCCTCCCGTTTATACTCTGGAGGATCCAAACCGGTCACTGGATCGTCTATTCCTATGGGGAAGAAAAATTGAATTTTTTCAGACCTCACATGTTCAGTATTCTCTTCAGCTACAACCGAGGCTGGTTCATGTATACGCCCATCGCTTTCATTTCGCTTTTCGGGCTGGTCGGTCTTTTTCAGAAAAGCCGGTTCCGCTTTTACTGGCTCTGCGGTTTCATACTGGTATTTATTTATGCTGTTTCCTGCTGGTGGGTATGGGATTATGCCTCCAAGTGCGGACAACGGATTTTCATCGACATCTATGCCATCACTGCCCTGTTGATGCTATTCTTATATGAATCTATCCGCTCAGGCCTCCTGAAAAAACTCTTATCCACTTTGCTGATCCTTATGGTTGGGCTGAATCTTCTTCAGTTTTACCAGCATACCCGATGGATTTTTCCCCCTTCCGTAATTTCAGGGGAAATCTTTTGGGATTCGTTCTTCAGTCTGCATCAAAAGGCCAATGTTTACCTGCCCGGAGAGGGGATCATTCAGGAAAAGTCATTCCAGAATGATATGGAAAAGGCTGATGGCTGGATGAACACGGTGACCCGCAACGACACGGTTTTTCACGAGGGGGAATGGTCCTCAAAAATCGATAAAAGAATTCCTTACAGTGTTGGTCTTGAACAGCGCCTCGATTCACTTTTCATCACCGACAACCGGATCATCCGGGTTGAAGCATGGGTAATGGCCCCGATTGAGATTACCGAGGCTACACTGGTAATGGATTTTCAGAAAGATGGAAAAAGCCTCAGTTACAATCAGTTCATCCTCGAAAAATATGCCCGGGTCAACCAATGGACAAGGATAGAGGTTGCCTATTATGTGCCCCGGAACCTGCCTTCCGGGGGCTTTGCCAAGATCTATTTCTTCAATCCTTCTAAGTTTTATCCATTGTACATAGATGATCTGAAAATTGATTTCATTTCCATGAAAGATGAGCCCGATTACCAGAAAACTGAAGGAATACATATGCCGGAGAAGCTGAGAAACAATTGAGGAATGTGAAGATGTGGGAATCTTTTAAATTTTGAACTTGAATATGTATATTCTAAAGATACAGGGTACAAAAAGAATTCCCGATTACATTCAGATCCGGGATGAAGATTTTACCCTGATTGCCTATTTTAAAATGACGAACCCGAAAACAGCCCTTTCGCGATGTAATTTAATTGACAGGATGGAACAAATTCTCACCATTGCCAGAACACTGGAATACGGGAAGATTCAAAAGCTGGAAATAAAATAACCAAGTATTGCCTAATTTTGCTGAATTCGTTTAAAATACAACCATGGCCAATGATCGCATCATCGAACTCGAAAAGGTTTCTGTCTATCAGAACGAAAACCTGATTCTTGCCAATGTTTCCCTGACCATCAGCAAGGGTGAATTCCTGTACCTGATCGGAAAAACAGGGAGCGGGAAAAGCAGCCTGTTGAAAACCATCTATGCCGAATTACCGGTAAGGGTAGGCATTGCGCGGGCAGCGGGGTTCGACCTCCGCATCCTCCGGATGAAGGATGTTCCCTATCTTCGGCGGAAACTGGGTATTGTTTTCCAGGATTTCCAGTTGTTGATGGACCGTTCGGTGAATGAAAACCTGCTTTTTGTGATGCGTGCCACAGGATGGCATGATAAACGCCAGATGCAGAAACGATTATTGGAGGTGTTGGCAAAGGTGAATCTTGGGAACAAAGGGCCAAAAATGCCGCATCAGTTATCGGGAGGGGAGCAGCAGCGGGTAGCTATTGCCCGTGCACTGGTGAATGACCCGGAGGTGATTCTGGCCGATGAACCCACTGGAAATCTCGATCCGGAAAGCTCGGAAGGCATTATCAGCCTGCTGATGGACATCTCAAAAACAGGCCGGGCAGTTGTCATGGCCACGCACAATTACACGTTTTTTGACAAATACCCGGCCCGTACATTGATCTGTGAGCATGGTAAGGTAGTTCCGGCGACTAACTTCCCAAGGTAGCAACCATTACAGCTTTAATGGTATGAAGCCGGTTTTCGGCCTCATCAAACACGATGGATGCTTCCGATTCAAAAACATCGTCGGTAACCTCAAGGCCATCCAATCCATATTTCTTAAAGATATCAAGTCCCACCTCCGTGTCCTTGTTATGGAATGCCGGTAAGCAATGCATGAATTTCACTTTTGGATTGCCGGTTTTTTCCATCATCTTTTTATTCACCTGGTAGGGCAGCATCTCTTTGATGCGTTCATCCCAAAGCTCTTTGGCTTCACCCATTGATAGCCAAACATCCGTGTATACAAAATCAACTCCCTTCACCCCCTCTTCAACCTTTTCGGTAAGGGTGATCCGGGCTCCTGTTTGGGCGGCTATCTCCCTGCATTTTTCTACCAGTTGCTGGTCAGGCCAGTATTTTTTCGGGGCGCATGCACGGAAATCCATTCCCATTTTTGCAGCGCCCACCATCAGGGAGTTACCCATGTTGTTGCGGGCATCACCGCAATATACAAAGGATATCTGGTGAAGTGGTTTGTCGGAATGTTCGATCATGGTCATCAGGTCAGCCAGGATCTGGGTGGGATGGTATTCATTGGTAAGTCCATTCCAAACAGGAACACCGGCATATTTGCCCAGTTCCTCCACGATGGATTGACCGAAGCCACGGTACTCGATGCCATCGTACATCCGTCCAAGAACACGGGCGGTGTCTTTCATCGTCTCCTTTTTCCCAATGTGTGAACCCTCCGGCCCGAGGTAGGTCACGCAAGCTCCCTGATCGAAAGCAGCCGTCTCAAATGCACAGCGCGTACGTGTGGAAGCTTTTTCGAAAATCAACGCGATGTTTTTTCCTTTCAGCCTTTGTTGTTCAGTGCCGGCATATTTGGCTTTTTTCAGATCGATGGCCAGGTCAAGCAAAAACCGGATCTCACGGGGAGTGAAATCCAAATCCTTTAAAAAATTACGGTTGCGAAGATTAAATGGCATAATGACTCCTTTGTTAATTGAATGATTAAACGATTTGCAGTGAAAATATTTTCTGCAAAAATAGAAAAATCCAGTGAAGGGTCAAAAGAGAGATGGAATTAAAACCGGAGACCCGTTGTAAAGGTAAGGGTTTGTTGTGAACTCCCTTCCCCGTAGAAGATAGCCTCATCCGGATTTCCCTTTAGCGCCCGGTATTCCAAACGGAGATAAGCATCGTTTAAAGGCTTGAACTCAATGCCGGCGGTTCCTCCCCAGCACTTTAATCCCGAAAGAAATTGTTGATCCCTAAGATAAATGGGCGAAAGCATCGCATCAGGATCATAATAGAACTCTCCCCTGAGACAAAATGCCAGCATTTTCACGGGAATGAATTGCGCCTGAATAAAACCCGAATAGAGCGAAATCGTTCCTTCACCCAGCGATGTATCCAGCGGCTGACTGTTGCCCTGAAAGGCAAAATCGAATTCCGTGGTCAGGTTAAACCATTTGACAGGTGCATAATCTATGACCAGGTTGTTATACATTTGATACTTGTTCTTCTCAGCACTTTTCTCGGATTTATTCCCGAGGAGGAAGGTATAGGTAATCCCGACATTGGAGTTTGGACGATAGTTCAGTAATCCGGCAATGGACAAGCCGGTGTTTTTCCCATAGGCAATGGAGTATGGGTTACAGGCATAGAGTGCGGCGTTCAGCTTATCGGAAAAGACATACGACAATTTTACCCCCAAAATACTCCCCGGCTCAAAATATCCGCCAATTGTCACGGTACTCAACTTGTTCAATATCGGCCACGATGATTCAAGTCCGACAGGGTCCAGCATATATCCAAAATCGATCCACAATCCCTTATAGATCTTAAAGCCGAAATTCGCCTGACGCAGGTACTTGATAAATTGTTCGCTGACATTGGTGAGCAGCATGGGGGCATCGCCGTATTGAATGGCCAGGTATCCCCGGGCATGCTCCGAGTTGTACTTTATCCACATGCTGGCCACATTCATACGTATCTGATTTGCAAACTGGGAGTTGCTGTAGAAGGGAACAATATTGGAAGTATCCTTTGGGCCAAGGGTTTTCGTATAGTAAGCATCAATGTAAAAGCCTATCTGAAAATTCTTGAACACGGAAATGACCTTATCGCGGACATCTTTTGGGAGGGTATCGTTTTGTGCAATAAGCGGAGATACGATGAACAGATTCAGAAAAAAAACGATGCAGAAAGAAAACCGGATTTTTTTCATATAGAACAGGTTTCCTGTTTTACTTAAAAACCGGCGGTTTAGTTACACAACAAACAGCAATAGTCTGTTTTATTCGGGTAAAATTCCGGAAACCGTAACATCACGACCCGACGGACGTTGAAAAGCTTTCAATCCGAATTCCGGAAGGATGGCAAATATATGCTCGAAGAGCCGTGCCTGGAAATCCTCAAACTCATTCCAGTCGGGAGGTGTATAAAAAGCATACATCTCCAGTGGCAGTCCGTTTTCCGTGGGTTGCAGCGTACGCACCATGAGGGAGGCATCCTTGTTCAGGTTGGGGATCCCCGACAGGTAATTCATCAGGTAATGACGAAAAATACCGAGGTTGGAAATATTCCCGGCTGCAGAAACCAGTTCCTGTGCCGGCACATTGATCCGGTGAAGGTTGTCGAGGATGGTCTGATCGCAGAAACGGATCGTTCCGATATCTATCAGGATCGATCGCTTCAGCCGTCGTCCCCCGGCCTCCCCCATGCTCCTCCAGTTCTGAAAGGAATCGGTGATGAGGGTATAGGTTGGTATGCAGCTTACGGAGTTGTCAAAATTCCGGACCTTTACTGTTACCAGCGAAACATCGATCACTGTTCCATCGGTATTGTATTTGGGCATGGTGATCCAGTCGCCGATATGCAGCATCTTGTTGCTCGAAAGCTGCACCCCGGCAACAAACCCAAGGATACTGTCTTTAAAAATCAACATGATCACTGCCGACATCGCGCCAAGTCCGGCAAGGAGCGTAAGTGGCGATTGCCCGATTAAAACAGATATGATGGCAATCCCTCCTACTACATAGGTGATGATTTTCCCGATTTGCACGTACCCTTTGATCGGCTTGGATTCTGCCATGTCGAAGTCGCCATAGATATGGAACACCGCGTTCAGGAATGAAACAACGACCAATAAAATGACAAAGATCATGTAGAGATGGATTCCGAGTTCAATGTAGGTAATGGCCCCGGGGTACTTTGAAATACTGGGCGCCAGGGATACCTGAAGCACCAGGGCAGGCAACAACATGGCAAGACGGGTGAACACCTTTTGCTCGTACAGATGATCGTCCCATTTACTGGTCGATTTCCGGATTAACCGCTTCAGAAAACGGTTTATGACAAACTTTGCAATGTAGTAAACAATGATTGACGAAATGAGGATAACGATCAGGGATGAAAAATCGGCAAGATAGCCCGCGAAAATATCGGAGAACCCCCACTCTGTCAGGGTTGATTTCAATCCTTTGCTCAATGTATGTGCCGTAATATTCTGCATCGGAATTCAGTTTTAAGGTACTACAACATTCAACGATAATGGATTAATCTTCATGGTCAGTTCCTTTCCCATTTTCATGGGATCGCCATCCAGATGGATACTTCTGCCCTTTTTCCTCTGCAGGACCACTTTTTTTGCCCGGATGATCTCGACGTACCGGGTCCGGTCAAATTTCTTCAGAAAAAGCAAGGGGAACATGAAAAGGGTCTTCCAGTAAGGAACCTTTCCCACGATGCAAACATCAATATAACCATCACTTACACTGGCGCCCGGATCAATAGAGGTATTGTTCCCAAATTGGCTTGAATTGGCAAAACTCACCAGCAATGCCCGGCGTTTGATCACCTTGCCATCAATCTCGAGGATGTATTTTTTGGGCATGTAGGTTTTATATGAACTTGCCGTGATCCTGAAATAGGTCGAGAATCCCCGTTTCCCTGCGTCCGCGAATTTCCTGGCCACCGAAGCGTCAAATCCGACGCCGGCTACATTGACAAACAGGTGATCGTTAATGGTGGCCGTATCGATTTTAATGATCCTTCCCCGGTTGATGATGTCGATGGCCCGTTTCAGGTTCATCGGTATTTTCAGGTGGCGAGAAAGCCCGTTCCCCGAACCGGCCGGCAGAATGGCCATGGCCGTTGCCGTACCCACCAACCCGGCCGCTGTCTCATTGACCGTGCCATCTCCTCCCACAGCAACCACCATATCGATCCCTCCGGCAGCCGCTTTTTGACTCAGTTCCGTGGCATGACCGGCCTTCCGGGTAAATGCAATTTCATAACTGTATTTGGAGAGGTCAAGCTGCCTGCTGATCAGAAGCTCAATTCCCTTTTGCTTCCCGATTCCAGAAATGGGATTGACGATAAATACTATCCGCTTTTTTATTGAAATGTCGGAAGGCATAAAATAATTCAAAGTTCAAAACTCAAAAATGAGGCCACTTCGAAAAGTCAATTCTTTACTTCAACTGCAAAGATACAAAGACGCAAACAGCATACATTCTGACAACTATTTTTTGGCGCCCTCGCGTTTTCGCGGTGAAATCTGTTTTCTAAGCGGACTCAACATTCAATATTCGGTATTCATTAATCAACGGTCAGCCTGTTTTCGATGACCCTGTTATTGTACTGCTGAATAACGGCCTTCATAAACAGTTCCATTTTCTCTTTCATGGCTTTTTCGGAGGAGATCACATTCCGTAGCTGAAGAGGATCCCTTTTCAGATCAAATAGTTGTGTACTGGTTGTTCCATCAAACTCCAGGTAACTTCCATCCTTGATCAGTCCATAAACCCCACTGATATAATGAATGGAGAAATGAGGAGCCTTTAGATCGAAGAGATCCTCTCCAAAGGCGATAAAATCCTGATCATATCCCAGGAAATTCAGTACAGTGGGAAGGATATCCGTTTGCTGGGCAATTACCTGCGACATCCCCTTCAGGTTGCTTTCAGGCATGTAAAACAGCAGTGGGATGGCATATTGTCCCACATTCGATTTATAATAGGGATAATACCCTTCTGAAGTATGATCTGCAGTGATGACAAACAGGGTATTTTTAAACCAGGGCTGGCGCTGAATCGCGTGAAAAAATTCACCCAAGGCGTGATCGGCATACATGATGCTCTTTTGAATGGGTAATTTCCCATTGCGGAAAACATGGGTATATTTTCCCGGTACAAAATAGGGATGATGAGAAGAAAGCGAGAAGAAGGTCGCCACGAACGGAGACTTCAGTTTATCTAACTGCCTGGCCGTGAACTGCATGAATTCCTCATCCCGGATACCCCATTTCCCGTCATAATCCTTTTCATTCCCGTACTCGGTACGGCCAAAATAATGGTCGAAACCGGTCATTTTGGTATAGTTATCAAATCCCATGGTACCATTGGTCCCTCCGTGGAAAAAGGCCGAAGTGTATCCTTTGGGTTTGAGCATCGAGGCGATGCTGGAAAATTTTCCGGTGGCATAGTTCGATTGGATAAACGATTCGTTCATCAGGGATGGAATCCCGGAAAGGATAGCCGGAATGCCCTGTATCGAGGTTTTGCCATTGGCAAAGGCATCGAAATAAAAGCCATTCCTGATCAGTGAATCCATGAACGATGTGAATCCCTGGTAACGGCCATTTTCAAGTGAATGATTCAAAATTCCGATGTGCTCACGTGAAAAACTTTCCATGATGATGATCATCACGTTGAGTTTCTTGAAACCGTCGGTTTTACCGGCATGAACCGGTGTATATACCCTGGCGAGGTCAGCCTCTTTCTTAAAGAAGGTGATGCTCTTCAGGGTTTCATGACCCACCGTCCGGGCAATGGAGAAAGGAGTATTCAAAAGCAACGGCACGTTCTTGGCTGTTGTAAAACCTCCCGCGGTAACCAGTCCAATAGGGCGCAACTGGAGTCCTCCGCGAATGCCGATCACGGACAAAATTCCGATGATGACAAACAAAACCGCATGAACGATAAGATACCGAACATCGAGACCCCTTTTCTTTGCCCCGGGCGCTGACAAGGTAAATCTTGTTCCGAGATAGATCAGGATGGCCACAAAGAGCAACCATGTCAGCATAACGTACCAGAAATCACTCAGAAATTGTGGAATCAATCTATCAAAGTCGCCTCCGACTCCCAGGTAATTAAAAAAATCGGCCGTCAACCGTTTTAGCGTAAACCTGAAGTAAATGGTATCGCCGAAATTAACCATCAGGGCAAGGGCATTGATCACGTAGAAGTACCCGTTGGCGAAACCCTGGTAAACCCGGTTGTACCTGAATTTAAAGGGGACAGAATTCATCAGGATGAAGGGAAAATTAAGGATCAGCAGGGCCGATAAGTCGAAACGCAATCCTATCATGAAGATTCGCAGAGCCTCCATGATCTTCAGTTCAGCGAAATATCCGACATTAAAAAGGTAGAAGAGTATCCTCGACAGGAACAACAACAGCAATGCCACAAGGAGTCGGAGCAGCATCACCATGAGAATGTTGCCGCTATACCATTTTTTTCCTTTTCCCGAACCCCGGCTTTTACCAGAACCTCTTGCGGAGCTGGTCTTTGAGGACTTACCTGTTTTTCTTCTCATGGTGAGTTGAATACATAACCGCTGCAAAAATAAGTTCAATCGGTCAATTATTGCAAAATAGTTTTAAAAATGTTGGATCGCCTGCATTTTCTCCGATCAATCGCCTCCATCCACGAAGAAATGGGGTGTAACCGAAGATCTGCCATTCAATTTTCCCTGGCAATTGCTATTCCTGCCCATCGGAGATAGTGTCAATTTTCTTATATTTGAAGCCTGTTTCAAAACCAAAACTTTTTCAATGGGAGAAATTGCTACAACCGGTAACAAAGGCAAGGGCATCCGGTCGGATTGCTTTGTTACCATAGAACTTACCGGCAAGGGAGGAATTCAGCTTCAGGTTGAGTCCAAGGTGGCCGTGATGTATGGTGAGGACATCCGCCTGGAGGCGCTTGAAATCCTTGATTTCTTTGGAATTAAAAATGCTTCGGTAAAGATTGAAGATTCCGGAGCGCTTCCGCTGGTTATTGCCGCACGCCTTGAGGCTGCCATCAAGAAACTCATCGCCACGGATAAATCCTGGTTGCCGGTCATGCTTGCTGAAAACAGTTACACTACTGCAAGAGACCGCAACCGTTTTTCACGCCTTTACCTTCCCGGAAATTCCCCGACCCTGATGATCAATGCCGGTATCCATAAACCCGACGGGATCATCCTTGACCTCGAAGATGCCGTGGCCCCGGATAAAAAGGACGAAGCCCGTTTCCTGGTCAGGAATGCCCTCTGCGGCATCGATTTCTATGGAGCCGAACGGATGGTCCGCATCAATCAGGGCGACCGGGGTATCGAAGATCTTGACTATATCATCCCCTGTAACGTCAACCTGATCCTCCTTCCCAAGTGCGAAACCCCGGAACAAATCCTCGCCGTCAACGATAAAATCAACGAAATCGTAAATCGAAAATTGTCCATCGTAAATCCAGTCTGGATCATGCCCATCATCGAAAGCGCCCTGGGGGTGATCAATGCATACGCCATTGCCAGTTCTGCCCCGAATATCGTGGCACTGGCCATCGGACTTGAAGATTACACGGCCGACCTGGGGACCCGGCGTACAGCACAGGGCGATGAGTCCTTCTTTGCCCGCTGCATGGTTGTCAATGCCGCACGTGCCGCGGGAATTCAGCCCATCGACTCGGTATTTTCCGATGTGGCCGACATGGAGGGGCTCCGCCAGAATGTATTGCGCTCGAAAGCGCTTGGTTTCGATGGTATGGGCTGCATCCATCCCCGCCAGATCGTGGTGATCCATGAAACCTTCGCCCCCACGCCCGAAGAGATTGAAAAAGCCAAGAAGATCGTTTTTGCCTTTCACAAGGCACAAGAAAAAGGGCTCGGTGTGGTTGCCCTGGGCTCTAAAATGATCGATCCGCCGGTGGTCAAGCGAGCGCTCAATACCATCGGACTTGCCTTGAAAATGAATAAAATCGCTGAAAACTGGAGAGAGAGCTATGACCAAATATGATAAACTCGTGATCAATGCCGCCGGCCGTATGGTGCCGACGGTGATCAACGGAAAACCAGCAATACCCTACATGGGCATCGGAAAGTATAAACCCGACGGATTCCGTGCCGCGCCAAAACTGGCCAGTTGTGCCGATTATCCGGCCGACGGGAACAAGGTTATCCCCAGCCTTAAGGAAGCCCTGATAAAAGCCGGGTTAAAGGACGGAATGACCATTTCCACCCACCATCATTTCCGCAATGGCGACCTGGTGGCCACCCAGGTTTTTGACATTGCCCACGAATTGGGGATCAAGGATCTGATGTGGTATCCCTCCGCCTCCTTCCCCTGTCATGAACCCATGACCAAATACCTTGAAGATGGCACCATCAACCGTATTGAAGGGAGCATGAATGGCGCCCTCGGCAGGTTCACCTCCGAAGGCAAGATGAAGGGACTCGGGGTGCTTCGTTCGCATGGCGGCCGCTACCAGGCCGTGCAGGATGGCGAAGTACATATCGATATCGCCGTCATCGCTGCTCCCACTGCCGACCCCTTTGGCGATGCCAATGGAGTCAATGGCTCCGCGGCATGCGGTCCGCTGGGTTTTGCACTGGCCGATTCGCAATATGCCGACAAGGTGATCATCGTCACCGACAACCTTGTCCCCTTCCCGTGCCTTCCCTGGCAGATCAACGGAAACCATGTGGATTATGTAGTGGTCATGGACAAGATCGGAATACCTGAAAAGATCGTCAGCGGCACTACCGAAATCACCAAAAGCCCCGACCGGCTGCTGCTGGCCGAATGGTCAGCCAGATTCTGCGACGAAGCAGGGCTGATCTATGATGGCTTTTCTTTCCAGGCCGGAGCCGGCGGCACCGCCCTCTCCATCGGGATCTATTTCTCGGAGATCCTTCGTCAACGCAAATGGAAAGCCCGCTTCGCCCGCGGCGGAAGCAACAAATACCTCGTACAGATGCTCGAAGAGGGGCTGGTGGAATACATCCTCGATGGCCAGACCTTCGACCTTGACGGTGTGCGATCGATGCGTAACAATCCTCACCATACACCTACAAGTCCCTTTACCAGCTATAACTATCATGGAAAAGGAAACTTCTCCTCCATGGTGGACATCGTGATCCTCGGTGCCACAGAGGTGGATGTGAATTTCAATGCCAATGTGGTGACCCATTCCGACGGCTATCTTCTTCATGGCATCGGAGGATGGCAAAATACCCTCTTCGGGAAATGTGTCATTCTTCCCGTGCCCCTGTTCCGCGACCGCATGCCGGTGATCCGCGACGAGGTGACCACCATCTGCGGCCCGGGTGAACTGATCGATGTTATCGTAACCGAACGTGGCATTGCCATCAACCCGCTGCGTACCGACCTGATCGGGAAGATGAAGAACTCCTCACTTCCCATCAAAACCATCGAAGAACTCAAGGCTGAAGCCGAAAAAATCTGCGGTGTTCCCGCCAAACCAAAATTCACCGATGAGGTGGTTGCCGTGGTGAAATGGGTGGATGGAACAGTGCTGGATTCGATACGGAAAGTCAGATCGTAAATCGCATATCGTAGATCCCCATGACGCTGCATCAAATATTATTGAAGTATTGGGGATATTCTTCTTTCCGTCCATTGCAGGAGGAGATCATCCAATCGGTATTGGATGGAAAAGACACCCTTGCACTCCTGCCAACCGGTGGAGGAAAATCACTGTGTTTCCAGGTTCCTGCCCTGGCCAGAGAGGGTTTGTGCCTTGTCATCTCTCCCCTGATCGCGCTGATGAAAGACCAGGTGGATAACCTGAAAAAAAGGGGAATCCCTTCAGAGGCAATCTATTCGGGCATGCATGCCGATGAAATTGACATCGCACTTGGGAGATGCAAGTTCGGGAATGTCAAACTCCTTTATATTTCTCCCGAACGGCTGATGACGGAGAAAATGCAGGAGGCCTTACGCCGAATGAAGATCAACCTCCTTGCCGTGGATGAGGCACATTGCATCTCCCACTGGGGGTATGATTTTCGCCCTCCCTACCTCCGGATCGCTGAAATCCGCCCCCTGATCCCGGATACTCCCATCCTGGCGCTCACAGCTACTGCTACACCCAATGTCATCAAGGATATTCAGCGAAAACTTGAATTCCGAAAAGAAAACCTTTTCCAGAAAAGCTTTGAACGGAAAAATCTCACCTACATGGTGATCAGGGAGGAGGATAAATGGAAACGGCTGCTGAAGATCATCAATAAGGTCAAGGGGCCGGGCATCGTGTATGTAAGAAACCGCAGGAAAACAAAAGAGATCGCCGAGTTCCTGCAGAAAAACAGGGTAAGCGCCGATTTCTACCATGCCGGCCTCGATCCGGCAGTTCGCGATCAACGGCAAAACGCCTGGATCAAAGAGGAAAAGCGGGTGATTGTTTCGACGAATGCCTTTGGGATGGGCATCGACAAACCCAATGTCAGGTTCGTCGTTCACATGGATCTCCCCGACAGCCTCGAAGCCTATTTTCAGGAGGCAGGGCGCGGCGGGCGGGATGAAAAACATGCCTATGCCGTGCTCCTTTATGAAAATGCCGATATCCTCGATGTCCGCCATAATCTTACGGTAACCTATCCCGGGTTGAAGATCATCCGCTCCGTTTACCAGGCGCTCGGGAATTTTTTCCAGATCCCTGTTGGCAATGGTAAGGATATGAAATCCGACTTCGACCTGCCGCACTTTGCCGAAAAATACAATTTCTCTCCACTGGTCGTGTACAATTGCCTGAAATTCCTTGAAAAAGAGGGTTATGTGATGATGACCGAAGCGATCCACAATCCGTCGCGCATTTTCATCAATGCCGATAAAGAGACCCTTTACCGTTTTCAGGTAGAACATGAAGCCTACGATCATTTCATTAAAACCATCCTTCGCTCTTACAGCGGAGTTCTTTCTGATTTTGTCAGGATCAACGAACAGGAACTGGCCAGGCGCAGCCATCTGACCACTGAAAAGGTGACCGGTAACCTGAAGAGTCTGGAAAAGATGCACCTTCTCGATTATATTCCACAAACCGATAAGCCTCAATTGATCTACCTGCAGGAAAGGCTTGATGCCAAAGACCTTTTCATCTCGGCTCAGAATTATCAGGATCGGCTTGCTGAAGCAGAAAGACGCATCGATGCGATGACAACCTATGCCGAAAGCAGCCATAAATGCCGTAGCCAGTTGTTGCTGGCCTACTTCGGTGAACACAATACCAAACGGTGCGGCACCTGTGATGTTTGCATCGAGCGCAATAAAATCAGTCTCAATGAAATGGAATTCGATACCATGGTTGATCTGATCAAGCCAATCCTCAAAGTTAAATCCTGCTCGCTCGAAGAACTCATCGCGGCAGCCGACCCGGTCAACGAGGATAAAGTCATCAGGGTCATACAATGGCTTATGGACAATGAAAAAATTTCTATGGATAAGGAGAAAAGATACCGTTGGGAATAATGCACCTCACCCCGAGTGAGATTGCTTTTAACATACAAATCACCGCGAAGAAGGAGCGAAAAAAGATGACAAAACTCAATCAATTTCTTGTTTACGATGAACTTCCGCTTTGGTCGGCACCTTTCGGGCTTACCCTGCTCGATACCATCCGGATGAGATCGCACATCAACGTGCTCGATATCGGCAGCGGGAGCGGATTTCCAATGCTCGAGCTGGCCGAACGGCTGGGGAAAACCAGTATGGTCTATGGGTTGGATCCCTCGCAGGATGCCATCGACATGATCACCACCAAAAAGGAGTTGAAAGGAATATTCAACGCCAGGATCATTCAAGGCGTGGCAGAGGAGATTCCCTTCCCGGATGAATATTTCGGACTCATTGTGGCCAACAATGGACTGAACAACGTTGCAGATCAGCGAAAGGCATTGGAAGAATGTTACAGGGTCAGCGAAAAGGGGTCACAAATGGTACTGACCATGAATCTTCCCCATACCATGGTGGAGTTCTATGATGCATTCGAAGAAACCCTTATGGAATTGGGGTTGAATGATGAAGTCGGGAAAATGCATCTTCATATTTCCGACAAGCGTAAACCGGTTGATTACCTCAAAGAGCTGATCCTGTCGCGTGGGTTTGTCATTAAAACCATAAATGTCGACGGCTTCAAGATCCGGTACCACGACGGAACCTCCTTTTTCAACCACTATTTCATCCGGAAAGCATTTATGGGACCATGGAAGGCCATTTTACCAGGATCTTTAGAAGGGAAGGTTATGGGACTCCTTGAAGAAAAACTCAACAGGCTGGCAGAACAACAAGGCGAACTCACCATGTCGGTCCCCTATGTTTGTTTTGATTGTTCAAAACCATGATACGGCTGCTTCCCCGTGAGTTCTATACCCGTTCCGATGTGATCAGGGTTGCCCGGGAACTTCTCTGCAAATGCCTTGTAACACAAATCGACGGGCAACTTACCTCCGGGATGATTGTTGAAACCGAGGCCTATGAAGGCGTTACCGACCGTGCCTCCCATGCCTTCAATAACCGGCGCACCGAACGTACCGCAATCATGTACCGAAACGGGGGAACTGCCTATGTTTACCTCTGCTATGGGATTCACTCCCTGTTTAACGTGGTCACCAACCGTGAAGGCATTCCCCATGCTGTGTTGATCCGTGGGATAGTCCCCCTGGAGGGTGTGGAAACCATGCTGAAAAGGGTGCGAAGGAGCAATGCTTCGTCCAACATGGGGATTGGTCCGGGAAAGGTCTCAAAAATGCTCGGGATTCACTATTCCCATACCGGTCTTGATCTTACCCGGGAACCCGGTGGACGAAACGAAACATGCATCTGGATTGAAGATCGCGGCATTCTGGCTGATCCCAAAACCATTGTTTCCGGACCCAGGATTGGCGTGGATTATGCAGGCGGTGATGCCCTGCTCCCGTATCGTTTCCGCCTTGAAAAAAAAAAGGCTGAACCCGTAGATTCAGCCCTTACTTTGTGAAGTAATTGCTTAGTGGCGTTTACTTTACTTTTTTGCCAAGTTCTGCACCGGCTTTGAATTTCACGACCTTCTTGGCAGGAATCTTGATTTCCTTGCCATTCTGAGGGTTGCGTCCCTTGCGGGCAGCTCGTTTCGATACCGAGAAAGAACCAAAACCTACTAAAGCAACTCTTTCGCCTTTGCCAAGAGCCTTGGTGGTAGCAGTGATCACAGCTTCGAGAGCCCTTTTGGCTTCAGCTTTGGTCATTTTTGCATCACCGGCAACTGCTTCGATTAATTGAGCCTTGTTCATTTTTCTTGATGTTTAAGTTAATACTGATTGTTAAAATCCTTGCAAATATAAGCGATCTATAAAAATTGTCAAGAGGTTTTGTCCCAAAACCATTGAAAATGTTGATAAATCGCAATTATTGTTAATAACTCCATACAGAAAAATGGGGAATAGCACGGGTTTCAGGCGAACATCCATCCGAAGCCCCGAAGGAAATCCGCGGTATTCATAGTTTTCCGACCGGCAAGCTGGAGTTCCTGCAGATGAATAAATCCATTTTTTACAGCAACTTTCAGGAATGTTTTTCCATCCGACAGAAATTGACCGGGTGGAGTGCCTGAAGTTGCCGGTTCCGGTGTCGTCCGGTATATCTTAAGAATCTGTGTGGTTCCATCCGGCATTCTGACAATGGTAAAGGCACCGGGATGCGGGCTAAGTCCGCGGATATGGTTGTGAACCGCAAACAAATCACGGTCCCAACGGATACGGCAATCCTCTTTGAATATTTTGGGGGCTGTTTTGAGTGGTACCCGTGTATCGGTGAGCGAATCCTGAGGGATCTCAGCAATGGTCCCATGGCATATTCCATCCACCGTTTTCAATACCAGTCCAGAGCCCACTTGCGCCAACCTGTCGTGGAGTTCTCCTGCGGTCTCTTCTGCCCCGATACCAACCTTCTCCTGATATATAATCTTTCCGGTATCGATGTGTTCATTCAGAAAAAAGGTGGTCACACCGGTCTCAGTTTCACCGTTTATCACTGTCCAGTTGATGGGAGCAGCGCCACGGTACTGTGGCAGCAGTGAGGCATGCAGGTTAAAGGTGCCCAGTTTGGGCAGATTCCAAACTACCCTCGGCATCATGCGGAAGGCAATGA
>Ga0247841_10006721_pt1 | contig 17531 bp, 12 predicted proteins | sample LaCruzMarch2015__2_FD_192410 | JGI IMG/M metagenome (GOLD analysis project Ga0247841, IMG submission 192410) | Freshwater microbial communities from meromictic Lake La Cruz, Castile-La Mancha, Spain - LaCruzMarch2015_18m | ecosystem: Environmental > Aquatic > Freshwater > Lake | place: Spain... | reverse complement strand
CTGTTTCTTTTCTGGAGCTCAATTGATTTCTCACTGATTCTTTTTTCAATTTCAGTAATTTTTAAACGAATATCTTCTTTCAGCTGTGTATTATACAGCAAATCGTTTTCCGCTTTTTTTCTTTTTTCCTTTTGTCCGGAAAGCTGATTTTCCTGCTCGTCTCTAAGGTGTTCAAGGCGGCTTATATCGGTTAATGATTTCTGGCTTTCATCCGATAAGAGTTTAAGCCGGTCGAGATTATAACCTAGAAAAATTTTATTTTTATCGAATTCCGATTTTTTTAACGAGGCGAGTTTCATTGCCTCCCGGAGCCGGTTACCGAGGCTGGAAATTTCCACACGTTTTTCCTGCATCACTTTTATTGACTGATCGACATGAATTTTCTTTTCGGATAGCGATACTTCGGATATTTCCAGAGTACGGGCGAGAACAGATACTTTGGAGCGTGTTTCTTCTTCTTTTTCATTATTTCTTGTAATGGACTGTTCGAGTGTGTTGTTTTCTTCTGAAAGCCGTATGATATTTGAGCTCAGATTATTGACTTTCTGCTCGGTTACAAGGTCTTCGCGTTCAATCTTATTAATTTTATCGCGAAGGGATTCAAGTTCACGGTTAGTTTTTGCGGCAACATCTTCAAGCTTCTTAATTTCTGATCTTACCGCATCCGATTGTATATTGTAATTGTCAATTTCCCTGCTGAGATTCTCTTTAAGTGAAAGATTCTCAAATTCATGTTCGTTAATATCCCGAATTTCACTGAGCATCATACTGTATTCATAACCGTTCACGGCTATTTCAACTAATTTCAAATCGTTATAAACGAGCTTTGCTTCTTCGTTTTTCTTCGCCTGTCTTTCGAGAGCGTTGACGTTTCGCTGTTTCTCTCTGATAATGTCATTAACCCTGATCAGAGTTTCGTGAACACTTTCAAGTTTTTTAAAAGTGAGATCCCTGTTTTGTTTATAAGAAACGATACCGGATGCCTCTTCAAACATTTTCCTGCGTTCGTTCTTTACATGAGACAGAATAGTTTCTATCATCTTAAGTTCGATTACGGAATACGCGTCGGGTCCGATACCCGTATTCATAAACAGGCTTCGGATATCTTTCAGTCTGACCTTGGTACCGTTCAGATAATACTCGGTTTCACCGCTGCGGAAAAAACGCCGGGCAATCTGAACCTCGGAATATTCAGTAGGCAGAACATTCTTGTTATTTACGATAGTAAGGGAAACCTCTGCGACACTGAGGGGCTTGCGTTTACTTGTTCCGCTGAACACAACATCGTCGCGTTTTTCACTTCGCAGTGCTTTATCGCCCTGCTCTCCTAAAACCCAGCGTATAGCGTCAACGATGTTTGATTTCCCTGACCCGTTCGGACCTACGATTGCTGAAACACCACTGCTGAAGTCAATCACCGTCTTTGCAGGAAATGACTTAAAACCGAATATTTCGAGTTTAGACAGATACAATTAAATATTAAGCTCCATAACTTAAGACAAGGCTGATAAAAATGTTTACGGATTTGAATATAACCAAATACGAGAGAACACTTCCGTGAAAAATCAAAACCAGAAGTATCGCATAGAAATAAGTTTTAATTACTCCAAGTTCATAAACAACACGCAGTCCCGATGTCAATTTATATAATGAAAAAACATACAGAACAATGAAAAGCAATAAGGAATATTTGAGGAATTCCGGCTGGCTTAAAGAAATCCTGCAAAACACTGTACCCAACAGCAGAAAAATTACGAGAGGAAGAAATGACCATACAAAAACAGTATAAGTAGCTTTTTGATTTGACATTCTCCGCGAGAAAATCATGAGATTGTTGAGTAAAAACGATAATACGAACGAACTAAGAAAGAAAAATACAAAAAATAAAAGTATAGATAAAAAAGGATTATTAATAAAATCACCGGCGGCGGATTTGAGAAAATCACTGCTGAATATTTTTGATAAAATCATGTCAAAACCATTACTCTGTCTCAGCGAATAAAGAACGGAAGAAAAATATACGGCAAGCCCCGCGGAAGTGCAAAAAGAAAGAACTAAATTCTGAAAGTAGGATACGGGGTTTTGTTCACGTACGATGTACAGAAAATTCGAAGGAGTAATAAGACTTCTCCATGTATTGGAATTAAAATACCTGATGCGCCCGAGAGAAAAAACAAACAACATTATTCCGAATACTCCGAAAATAATATAAACATAATGTTTCTCGCCTTGTCCGTTTTCGCCGTTACCTTCGGGAATTTTCTGAAAACCCTGGTTATTGAGGAGACGTTTAATAAACGGGACGGAATATTTCGCTTCTCTTTTGAGGTCAAATATTCCGGAAGTGTTAACTTCATTTTCGGGTGATAAAGGAAATAACAGCGGAGACTGAGATACAAAATCGGAATACGATTTTATGAAACTGCCGAAATATTGTTTGGAGAATATTTTATAAGATTCCGTAAGAAACCGCGCCTGAGCTTCATTTGAAAAGAAATCCCCGTAACCGTTTCTGTTAAAATTATCAATACAGTAGCCGTAAGAAGAAATGAAAACGGGTAATTTCAACCGCATTGAAGAAAGTCCGCTGATTTTATTCAAATCACCGGATATAATGTTAATACCTTTTGCATCCGCAATTTCCGCGCATACATCCGTATTTAAAGAGCGGGAAGTATAATAGACTTTTCTTTTATCAAGTAACGATACTGTTTCCTTAATGCTTTTCATATATTCAGCGGCGGAATTAACCGAGACGTCAAAATCATTACCTGCGCCCCACATCAGAACAGAAGGGGAATTTCTGTCCCTTTTTACAATTTCCGACATATATTCAAGGGCTTTTTCTTTATAATCCTTTGAGGATAACAATTCCTCAGGCACTTCATTAAAGGGAATTTCTTCAAGGAGGAAAAGTCCGATTCTCTGGCAAGCGTTTATAACATAAGGATTTGCGGATTTTCCCGGTATCCTAATACAATTAATTCCAAGCTCTTTTATTTTCCGCAGGTCTTTCTCAATTTCGGAATATTCAACCGCAGAAGCGAATTTAGGGGAATTATCGTAATAATTTATTCCGTTCAGAACGATGTTTTTGTTATTGACTGTTAAATCTATGTTTCCTATAAGGATGTTACAAAATCCGGTTTCGATTGTTTTTTCGTCAATTAACAAATCACCGGAATAGACAGAAGTTTTCAAATAATAGAGTTCAGGCGAATCAGGAGACCAGAGAGAAGGGGATTTAATTGCTAATTCATTAACAAGCCTTTTGCTCTGATATTCACCGAGTTCGAATTTTACAGAAGGACTTTCGGTAATCTCATCACCGCCGGATTTCTTATAAACCTGAGTTCTGACAGAAAATGACGAGCCCGGATTATTAAGATTACCGAGGTTTCCGGAGTTAATATCAATATTATTTACAATACGCAAATGCGTTTCGGAATCAAATATTGTCGTAATGTAATTATCGAAAACATAGATTTTCGGAACGACTATGAGATAAATATCACCGCAAATCCCGCCGTAATTTTTCTGATAATTAACCTGAGCCTCGAGGGGTAAAGTATTTTTATTATTTAATTCATTATTAACTTTTATTACAATACGGTTATTTTCCCTCAGTATATTTTCATCAACCGGAGTTACAATTGAACTGAAACCTCCGGAATGAAGAGTTATGAAAGCGTCGTTAATTCTTATATCCGAAGTATAATTAATGCTTTCGGCAACAAGGAGAAAGGCATAATTCTTCAGAAGAGAATCCGGAAGTTTGAAATCTTTAGCGAAAACAGAATTACCGGTAAAAGTATATGCAAGCGGAACGGAAAAATTTGAAAAAGCCGCGCTGTTATCGAATGAAACCTGCCAGACGCCGTTAAGTCCGATGCGCATTCTTTTAGCGGATTCGAAGTACAATCCCGGGTTATTGATGTCTTCTTTTGCAGGTGACCGTTCAAAAACCTTTATCTGAGAGAGTACAGATGCAGACAGGAAAAGCGAAATCCACAGAGTAAGCAGTAAAAAAATATATTTTATTGAAAAAGAATTGTTCAGGAAATCTTAATTTAAGATTCAAAAACGGAAATTAAGCAATAATCTAAATAATTGAAATGACAAAATAACATAAGAACGTGCAACCGCAGATTAACACAGATTAAAGATGAGAATTTTGTAACTACTCAGCGTAAATATTAAAAAAGTTGCCACAGATTCACAGATTATTAAATTAATATTTTTGTTATTAGTGATTTTCGCCTAAAATATGATGAATTTCCATTCATACCCCCAAAATAGTTCTTCAAATTTGACAACTTTCTTTTTGTAATGAATATTATTTTTTAATATTTTATTAGCTAAATCTGTGAATCTGTGGCTATTTATTTTGATGCTGAGTAGTTACAGATTCCGGTTATATCATAAAATACACGCTTAAAAAGAAACAAAAGTTTCCTTTAAGAAAGAAACGTATGTTTCTGAATACCAGATTAGAATAAGCAAAATCCAGGTTTTTTTATTTTTATGCGCTTTTTAATTTGGCACGGAAATTGAATAAAAACATACATAAAGACAACAAAGAATTATCATCCCTCCCTCTTGACCCTCTTATTGTTCAATGGCCCTGACAATAGGGGGGAACTAAAGGGAGGGGGAGACATAATTTGATTACAAATGCTCACACATGAAACAAATAATAATATTAAACTACACAATAAATCTTTGAAATCGCGAGTTACAAAAGATACCTATCTTATTTGTCCTGTTTGTGATAATTTTTTACTCTACTCAGCAAAAGAAAAATTTTGCAGTATGTGCGGTGAGGAGCTTTTATCTCAATGTTCAAAATGCTCTGAGCCGATAATATATCCTTTGTCAAAGTTTTGCCCGGTTTGCGGCACTATACTGAAGAGAAAGTAAAAAAAAACTCAATAAATCTTTTTCACCTCATTAACATTTTAATTTGTTACAATCTTAATTACTTTGCTTATCAAGTTATTTTGACAATTATAATCAGTTGTTTAATAGTTTTATGTATATTTGCGGAATAGATGAGGCGGGCAGGGGACCTTTAGCGGGTCCTGTTATTACTGCGGCAGTAGTTTTTTCTGAAGGCATACGAATAGAGGGTGTAAGGGATTCAAAAAAACTCTCTCCGGCAAAAAGGGACAGATTTTATGATTTGATACTGGAAGCCTGCGCCGGATACAGAATTGAAAGAATCGGCAATAAAGAAATTGATGATATTAACATACTAAAAGCTACTATGAGGGGAATGCAAAAATGCCTGAAGTATATAACTTCGGATAAATTATCCGATGAACTAAAAATATTTATTGACGGAAATTATCTCAGATTTGAAGACGGAAGCGAATCAAAGTATTCGTATGAAACTGTCGTAAAAGGGGATGAGAAAATATTTGAAGTATCATGCGCTTCGATTCTTGCCAAGGTTACCAGAGACAGATTAATGACGGAATATGACAAAATATATACTCATTATAATTTCAGGAACAACAAAGGTTACGGAACAAAGGAGCATATTGCCGCGATAAAAGAATTTGGTTTATGCGATATACACAGATTAAGTTTTACAAAAAATTTCATACAAGACAGGTGACCGCTGTGAAATTAGCAGATAAGAAATTAACAGATAAGAAATTAACAGATAAGAAATTAACAGATAAGAAATTAGCAGATAAGAAATTAACAGATAAGAAAATATTCGGCAATAAGGGTGAGGATGAGGCAAGGCTCTTTCTTTGCAGTATCGGGCTAAGACATATAAAAAGCAATTACGTTTATGACAGGACAGAAATTGATATTATATCTGAAGATGTTAAGAATAAAATTCTTATATTTACAGAAGTTAAAACAAGGAAAAACAGGAAATACGGGGAGCCGGAAGAGTCAATTAACATAAAGAAGCAAATGAATATACGAAAAACCGCGCGCGGATTTCTTTCGGAGAATAATTCATTTTCACAGCATGATTACAGGTTTGATACTATTACAATTCTTTATGATGATGATAAACCTCTGATTAACCATATCGAAAACGCTTTTTGAGATGCAATTGAGATGCAATTGAGATGCAATTAATAAAGACAAATAAATATTTAAAATACCTCGGAATACCTGATATAGTTAATCAGCTTTTTTTACTGTTCCTGACCCTGATTATATTGCTGAATCACGAAAAATTTGAGGAATGGTATATAGTTTTAGCCGTCAATGCCGCAATTTCTTTTTTTATATTTTTTATTGTTTACATTTATGAAATCCGGACGAGATTAAACAGGAAAGTCAGTCCTGTTATAAGAATTCTGCGTTTCTGGTATTCAATTTTCATAATTCTCTTTTTCTTCAAGGAAATTTACCTGATTATGGTGAATTTAAAGCCAGTTTATTATGATGAGCTTCTGATAAAAGCAGATTACTTTATTTTCGGATTTAATCCGACACAGGCAGCTCATTGCATCGCTAATCCGTTTCTCACTGAATTTCTGCAGATTATATATACCATGTTTTATATTATACCTGTAATTTACGGATTGGAGCTCTATCTATGGAAACGGTACGACGAGTTCAAATACGCTATGTTCGTGATATTTTTAGGATTTTATCTAACATTCATTGGTTACATGATACTGCCGGCTATCGGACCGAGGTTTACGCTTCATGAGTTCGGCAGTATCAATATTGAAGTGCCGGGACTGATGTTCACAAATCTTTTAAGGGAAATTGTAAATATCGGCGAGTCTGTTCCAAAAGGCACTCCGTTTCCGGAACTTTCTGCGCAGAGGGATGCTTTTCCTTCAAGTCATACGGTTATAGTCCTGCTGATAGCATATCTGTCGCACAAGATAAAATCGAAATCATTTTATTTTTATTTTCCATACTCGCTGTTGGTTATATTTTCCACCATATACCTGAGGTATCATTATGTAGTTGATATAATTGCGGGAGTGTTCATTTCCATAGTAACTATACTAATTACAAATTTGTTATACGGCAGTCGTTTCCACGAAAATGTGAAAATAGCTAATTCAAAAAAGCAAGAGTAATTTCATCTGCCAGTAAATAACCTTTTTCAGTCAGTCGGAATCTTCCGGAAGTGTATTCTGCAAATCCGTTCCTGATGTATCGGTCTGTTTGATTAACGAATATTTCCGAAAAGTTTTTCCCGAACAGTTTCGAGAAATTCAATAAATGAATCCCCTGAGCGCGCAGCCCGCACAGAATAAATTCGTTCTGCTTTTCCGCAGCAGTAAGCATCGTAATATTTTCGTATGTCAGGCGGTTTTCTTTCAATAAATTATTATACAAAATAATATTTCGCACGTTATTCCATCTCTTTCCTCTGAATAATGAGTGCGCTGAAGGACCGAATCCGATATAATCGGCATAATCCCAATATTTCATATTATGCCGGGATTCGAATCCCTGCAGCGAATAATTAGAAACCTCATAATGATTATAACCAGCGCTTAAAAGTTTTTCCGTTATAAAATAATAAAAACCGGCTTCGAGCGATTCATTGTTAGGGAGTGTGATATTTTTTCTCCTCAGTTTATTCAGAACGGTATTGGACTCAAAAATCAAAGTATAAGCCGATATATGGGGAACGCCGAGTTCAATAAGTTTATCAACGGTCCTGCCGGATGATTGTAATTTCTGTTCCGGAAGTGAATAGATAACATCAGCGCTTAAATTATCAAAATATTTCAGCGCGCTTTGAGTCACCCGAACTGCCATATCCGAATCGTGTTCACGGGTCAGAAATTTCAGTTCATCGTCAATCAAAGACTGAACGCCCAGACTTATTCTGTTGAAGCCAATATCTCTCAGCGCCGGGAGTTTCGAATTATCCTCTGTAAAATCCTCAGGATTTGATTCAATCGAAATCTCCGCCGAATCAGAAATCCTGTATTCATCCTTTATGGTTTTCAATATTGCCGCAAGGTCATCAACAGATAACAGAGATGGTGTTCCGCCGCCGAAAAACACGGAATCAAATTCAACATCCTGATAAAACCGGGAGCTCAGAGCGATTTCATTTCTTAAATTTGAAGTAAAATTTCCGATTATAGAGAGATTCGTAACAAGATAAAAGTCACAATAAGAGCATTTACGCCTGCAGAAAGGAATATGTATGTAAATACCGGACTTATTCATATAATTCAATATGCTGATAATTATTATTAAAGTAAATTTATTTTTATTCTTATTTTAGATAAATTACTGTCAATATAAATTAATAACATGAAACCAGTTAATTTTTACACGCAAATCATTGTTATCTGCGGGATTTTTTGTATTACAATATTCAATTCTGTTAATGCCGCAATCAACTGCGACCGCGACACGGCAATTACTGCGGACAGTTTGCGCGGGGCTATAATGGAAATTATTGACGAGGTCAACCGGAAATCAGCTTCCATTGATTTAATCCATTCGGAAAATGTTATAAAAATAAAAACTGCCACAATGGATGAAACCGGATCCATTGAAGTAAGGGCAAAAAAGAAAGATGACTTATGGTTCAGGATTTACGGCTCTTTTGCTTTCGTGAGCAAAGATGCCTTTATTGCCCATTTTAACCGTAAGAAATTTTTATACTTCGATAATCTTAATGACAAAGTAATCGAAGGTCCCACGAATGACACTAATATCGGATATATCGCGCGCATTCGGTGCTCATTTGATGATCTTCTTAATGTTATGACCGGCACGGTAAATATACCCGTATCCGCCGCCGATACACTGGAACTGACTTCTGATAAGGACAATAAAATAATTTCAGTAAAAAATGGAAAAGGACGGATGTTATATTATATTGACAGCGACAGTATGTATGTAAAAAAATATTCGCAGTTTCTGACGACCGGAAAAGAGTCTCTGAGGATTCTTTTTTCCGTCATGACCCGTTCAGGAACCGGATATTATTCACGTCGGGTTGAAATACTCAAACCCCTTAAAAACGAATACCTGAAAATTTACAACGAAACATACGAAACCGGAATAAGGAATCTTGATTTCAAAGTTGATTTTCCGGGTGATGTGAGAAGAGTAAGATGGTAATAGGGGAATGAAGAATTATTTCTTTTGATTTTAATACTACTTTCCTGATTACGAATTGCTGTATTTCACCATAAATACAGGTCACTTTTAATGACGAAATACATTGAGGATATTATATCCTTTTTATATTTTTGCATATCTTCACAAATTAAATTATCCGGAGGAATAAAATGTCAAAATTCAAAATCGCATGGCTGCCGGGAGACGGAGTCGGAATAGAAGTATTAGAAGCGGCAAAAATCGTTCTTAATAAATCAGGAATTGACGCAGAATATATACACGGCGATATAGGCTGGGAATTCTGGTGCAAGGAAGGCGATGCATTCCCTGAAAGAACCGTAAACCTTCTGAAAAATGTGGACGCCGCGATGTTCGGTGCCATCACATCAAAGCCCGTGAAAGCCGCGGCGGCAGAGCTTGTTCCTGCACTGCAGAACAAAGGTCTTATTTACCGGTCGCCTATTGTAAGAATGCGGCAGATGTTTGACCTCTATACATGCCTGCGTCCCTGCAAGGGATACGACGGAAATCCGTTAAACTATAAAGAGAATATTGACCTTGTTGTTTTCAGGGAAAATACGGAAGGTATGTATTCGGGAGTCGAATTCAACCCCGTCCCGAAAGAGCTCTCCGATTTATTAACGAAGATATCAAAGCCTTTTGCTCCGTTTAAAGACATAGCTCCTGACCAGTTCGCCATATCCTGTAAAATTAACACGCGAAAAGGTTCTGAAAGAATTATTCGGGCAGCTTTTGAATTCGCAAGAAAGTTTAACCGTAAGAAAGTAACAGTTGTGCATAAATCAAACGTTGTAAGAGCAACTGACGGTTTATTCCTCGAAACAGCAAAAGAAGTGGCGAAAGATTTTCCTGAAATTAAAATGGATGACGCGAACATTGATGCTATTACAATGTGGCTTTTAAAGAATCCTCATAATTACGATGTACTTGTCGCACCTAATCTTTTCGGAGATATTATCTCCGACCTTTGCGCTCAGATGGTAGGCGGGCTCGGATTCGGATGCTCGGGAAATATCGGTGAGAAATTAGCTGTTTTTGAACCGACACACGGTTCGGCCCCGAAGTATGCGGGACAATACAAAGTTAATCCTATTGCGACAATTTTATCGGCGAAAATGATGCTCGAATGGCTCGGCGAAAAAGAAAAAGCGGAAAAACTTGAAAAAGCCGTCGCTGAAATTATTAAAGAAGGCAAAGTCGGAACTTATGATATGGGCGGCACTAACACAACACTGGAAGTTGCCGAAGCAATAGCAGATAAGCTTTAGCAAAAAACAATTCAAATTATTTTATTACCAATCCCGTGTATTATTAATGCGGGATTGGTTTCAATATAAATCATATAATTTATGCCCGATAAAATATTCATACACGAAGTTGGTATGAGGGACGGACTGCAGGTCGAAAAAGAAACCGTACCAACCGAAATAAAAATAAAATGGATAAACGAGATAGCAGAATCAGGAGTTGATATAATTCAATGCGGCTCTTTTGTGCATCCGGTGAAAGTGCCGGCTATGGCAGACACCGATAAAATATTTTCTTATTTCAGCAAACCCGAAAACAAGTTAAATAATGTGATACTCTCCGGACTTGTGCTGAATGAGAAAGGACTGGAAAGGGGAGTTGCCTGCGGAGTTGAAATGTTCTGCATGGGAGTATCGGCAAGCGATACGCACAGCAGGAAGAATACAGGAATGGGTACGGATGAAGCCGTTGAAAGAATTATCAACATGGCAAAAACCGCAATATCCTCAGGGAAAAGCATACAGGTATCGGTTCAGTCGGCTTTCGGTTGCGGGTTTGAGGGAAAAATTCCCGAAGAGAAAGTGCTCGGTATTATCTCTGAATATGCCGATGCAGGTATTGAGAATATAAGCCTTGCAGACACTGCCGGACATGCCTATCCCGTTCAGGTTGAAAGTATGATTTCAGGTGTACACAAAATAAATACAAAACTGAAAATTTCATGTCACTTTCATGAAACGTACGGACTTGGAATAGCGAACTGTTACGCGGCTTATAAAATGGGAGTGAAATATTTTGAAACCGCATTTGCCGGACTGGGAGGTTGTCCGTTCACTGCGAAGGCGAGCGGAAACGTATGCACGGAAGATTTAATAAACATGTTCCGGCGCATGGGTCTGAGAAAAGATATTAAAACAGAAAAATTTATTGATTTATCAAAAGAAGCAGAAGAGTTTTTTAAGCGTGAAATGCCCGGTAAAGTTTACAGAATGGGTGTTTTAGCGCAGGATTAAATTAAATAATAAAAAATATGAAATCTTTAGAAGGAATAAGGGTACTTGATTTAACGAATGTTCTTGCAGGACCGTTCGCGACATTACACCTCGCCTTATGCGGCGCGGAAGTAATAAAAATTGAGAATCCGGGTTCAGGAGATCTCGCCAGAAAGCTCGGCAATGTTCCGGAACTTAATAAAAAAAACATGGGAACGAGTTTCCTCGCGCAGAATTCAAATAAAAAATCAATAACACTTAATCTGAAAGATGAGAAAGCAAAAGAAATTTTCAGGAAACTCGTAAAGACTTCCGATGTTATCGTGGAAAACTTCAGACCGGGAGTGATGAAAAGGCTTGGATTTTCTTACGAGGCGCTGAGTGAAATTAATCCGGGATTGGTTTACTGTGCAATATCCGGTTTCGGACAAACTGGACCGGACGCTTTTAAACCTGCTTATGACCAGATTATTCAGGGATTAAGCGGTGTAATGGCGATTAACGGCGACGAAACTTTGAATCCGCTGAGGTGCGGATTTCCCGTATGCGACACGGTAGGCGGACTCAACGCCGCATATTCAATTATGGTGGCACTTTTCTATAAAGAAAAAACCGGCAAAGGACAGTTTATTGATATCGCAATGCTCGATTCCATAATGCCTTTAATGGGCTGGGTGTCGGCAAATCTTTTAATAGGCGGCAAGCATCCTGTGCTTATGGGTAATGACAATTTCACAGCCGCACCATCGGGGACATTTGTAACAAAAGACGGATATATTAACATTGCCGCTAATAAACAGGAGCAATGGGAAGATTTAAGCGATATACTGGGAGTACCCGAGCTGAAAGAAGACGCGAGATTCAAAGAAAGAGATACACGTAAAGCTAACAGAAAAGAACTTACGCCTCTGCTTGAAGCGAAAATGAAAACGGAAAATACAAAGTACTGGGCAGACGCGCTTAATGCCAAGGGAGTGCCTTCGGGTGAAATACTCAGTTTGTATGACGCGCTGACACAGCCGCAGATAGAGCACAGAAAAGCAATTACCGAAATTGAAACTCCGACCGTAGGTCCGATAAAAGTTTTCAATCTATCGGCGAAATTCGATAAGACTTCGGCTGATGTTGACGCGCCGCCGCCGGTTTTATCACAACACACGGCTGAGTTATTAAAGGAACTTGGTTATGACGAAAAAGAGATTGAAGAATTCAAAGCGAATAAAGTAATCTGACTCTAAGACGTAAGACACGAATTTACACGAATTAGCTCGAATGACCAAAAGTGTATCCGAATGACTTTTCTATAATCAAGTCTGAGTAACTACTCACAACATTGATCATTGAACATTTAACATTGAATATTGAATATAGTACTCTGAGTTTTTATATTTATTTTTAGTTTCTTTTTCAATAAATTAAAATAAAAGTTTATTATGGAAACAATAACAATATCTTTGAATGAATATAAAAGGCTTAAAGAAGAAGCAAATATGTTTAATGATAAAGAATTTATGAAGAAAGTAAATAAATTAATTGATTTGGTATTTCAAGAAAAATACGGATTATATCTTGGTAATAACACAGAAGATTTGGCAACTCATATAGTATCAGAAAATTATTCAAAAGAAAAAAGTGGCTGGGATAAAATATAAGCAAAGAGAAATTATTCTAATTCCTTTTCCATATTCGGATTTAAGTTCGTCAAAAAGAAGACCTTGTTTAATTGTTTCAAATAATGATTATAATAATAGCCATAAAGATATAGTAGTTTGTGTAATCACAAGTAATTTGTTCAAAGACGATTATTCAATTCCTTTCGGTAATACAAACTTAGAATACGGATTGCTGCCGGAAGATTCAGTTATTAAAGTTCATAAACTTTTCACTATTGAAAAAACGCAAATTATTAAAAAATTTAGCGTGTTGAAAAAAAATCATTTCATAACCATTAATACTGCTTTAAATAATTTATTTAAAGTTGATTAAAAACAGAAGTTTTTGTACCCCTCTGCCTGGCACAGATCTACCTGGCGTAGACAGGCAGGTTTCTTGAGTTAAAATTATCCTTATTTTAAATCAAGAAAAGTTCAATTCCAATTAAAGCATTATAGGGAAGTGCGAACGATTCCGGCTTTCGTAATAAAAAAGATTTGAAAATCAAATGCGGCGAAAAACATTTCGAAGAATTCAATGATGTGAAATTTAAAAAAGTAACAAAAGTATCGAAATTCATGTTATGACTTTTTATCCGACATTATTAGCGGTTTGTATCTTGAATATCTGTTAAAATTAGAGTAATTTCAAACTTTTATAAAACAAATACTGACGATGAATTTCAAACTTCTTAACCGGATATCCGGCGCTTTCGTTTTTCTGTTCGCTACGGTAGTCTATCTTATGACCGTACAGCCGACATTATCATTCTGGGACTGTGGTGAATTTCTCGCATGCGCATTCACGCTTTCAACTCCGCATCCTCCCGGCGCTCCATTGCATATACTTGTCGGGAAAATATTTACTATGATTCCGACTTCAGCAGATATCGGTTTAAGAATGAATTTTTTATCGGTTTTTGCGAGTTCTCTAACAGTGCTACTGTTATATCTTGTAATCACAAAAGTAATAAAAAACTGGCGCGGCGCCCCCGTATCGACATTCGATTCGGTACTTATTACAATGTCATCCGTTATCGGTGCACTGTCTCTCGCATTTGCCGACAGTTTCTGGTTTAACGCAATGGAGGCTGAAGTTTACGGCTTTGGTACTTTTCTCATGGCTCTGTGCATTTACTTACTTATTTTATGGTGGGAACGCGCGGATGAACCGGGAAGCGACAGGTATTTGCTTTTCGCATTTTATGTTATCGGTCTGGCACTGGGAATTCACCTGCTCGTTGTGCAGTGCGCATTCCTCCTGGGACTGATTTTTTATTTCCGCAGATATAATTATCAAAGAAAAACTTTATTCGCCGCGATTATTGCCTCGATGTTCATGTTTTTTCTTATATATCCGTTTATAGTTAAAAAAATGCCGGCGGCTATACAATCGAATCCTGTGGTCGGCGGACTCATTATCGTAGCGGCATTAATAACCGGAATAATTTATTCTTTACAAAAGAAATCAAAACCTCTGAGTTTTCTTTTCCTTTCCCTGTTTCTTATAGTTCTCGGTTACTCAACTTACATATCCGTACTTCAAAGGTCTTCTGTTGAAAATCTTCCGCTTGACGAAAACAATCCGGATAATATGGAAAGGCTTTTATCGTATTTAAACCGCGAGCAATACGGCGAACAGCCGCTTATCTGGCCCAGAAGATATTCGCAGGAACCACAGCACTGGAGAACCCGTGAAAATTATTCGAGCGACCTCGAATTTATGTGGAAGTATCAGATAAACGAAATGTTCAACCGTTATGTTTTCTGGCAATATATCGGACGGGCGGGATATGATCAGGGAGACGGAGTTGATTTCAAGAAATTATTCGCAATACCGTTCCTGCTTGGGATGTTCGGTGTATTTCATCATTTCAGGAAAGACTGGAAAATGGCTTTTGTTTTTCTGATGATGTTTTTATTGATGGGAGTCGTCACTGCCCTCTACCAGAATCAGCAGGACCCGCAGCCGAGGGAAAGGGACTATTTCTATGAAGGGGCATTTTTCGCTTTTTCATTATGGATAGGGCTTGGTGTTGCCGGAATACTCGAGTTGCTAAAAGAAAAAGTAAAACCGGCGATGGTAATGCCGGCGGCAACTGTCGTTCTTGCTCTCGCTTTTGTATTTGTTCCTCTTAACATGCTAAGGGTAGTTTATCCGAATCAGACCAGGGCGGACAATTACTTCCCGTATGATTACGCATATAATCTTCTGCAAAGCGTTGAGAAAGATGCTGTACTTATAACGAACGGTGATAACGATACATTCCCGTTATGGTGTCTTCAGGCGGCTTACGGTGTGAGAACGGATGTAAGAATTGTGAACCTATCACTCGCTCAGACTGACTGGTACAATCTACAGTTGAAAAATGAAAAACCTTACGGAGCTTTGACAGTTCCTATGACATTCACTGATGCACAGCTTCAGAGTAACGATTTCCTGAGACCCCGGGAATGGGATGAGAAAAAAGTTTACACAATTGAAACTCCGAAGGATGTATTCCCTGATACAATGAAAAATAATCCTAATCTTCAGGATAAGATAGTATTCACTGTTCCCGCGACTATAAGGCAAAAATCCGGTAATAAAACTATAACAGGAATTAAATTCAATGATTTACTTGTCCTTGATATCATTAAGGCAAATAAATGGAAACGTCCTATTTATTTCTGCGTAACAGTATCTCCCGAGAATTTTGTGGGATTGGGAGATTACCTTGTACTTGAGGGAATGTCGCACAGGCTTGTTCCTTATAAAGCCAATTCAGGAAATAATTTAGTTGTAAATCAGGAAATTACAAAGAAATGTCTTTTTGAACCGCCTGTTGTTCCGAATAAGAATCCTCAATACGGTTTTATGTTCAGGGGACTTACTAATGATAAACTGTTCTTCGATCAAACTCAGAAGAGGATGCTCGAAATGTACAGGACTGTGTTCGTCTGGCTTGCCGGCTCTTATGCAGAAGATTCGACGAAAAAAGCCCTTGCCAAAGAAACTTTAGAGAGAATGGAGACGGTGCTGTCTAAGAACGTCGTAAAAATGGATTACAGACAGATGTATCAGATTGCAATGATTTACAATACCATAGGCGACAAAATAAAATTTGACGAATACTCCGCAGGTGCGGAAATTGACGCAATAGCTGACAAGAAGAATTCTGCGAACAATTTACAGTCGTACTACAATCCGTACAGGGTATTACTCGATATATATGAAGCGAAAGGGGATTACCAGAAAGCTCTTAATCTGCTTAATGAACTTGACCCGAGAGATCCGTCCGTCAATCAAAAGCGCGAGAGTATTAAGATGAAAATGACGGGAGCATTCACTCCGAAATAGACCTTAATCAACGGAGAAAGCAAAAGTGACCGCCACTGACATGATATGAAGAACGGAAAGAAGATAGGAATACTTGTAGTTGCTTATAATGCGGTATCAACGCTTAATAAAGTTCTCGACAGGATTCCGCAGGATGTTTATGCCGAGATAGACGAAATCGCGGTTTTTGACGACGCGAGCAAAGATAACACTTACATGCTTTCACTCGGTTACAAGCAGGTTAAACAGCTTGATAAACTGAACATATTCCTGAACGAAAAGAACCTCGGGTACGGAGGCAATCAGAAGAAAGGGTTTGCGTATTTTTCGGAGAAAGGTTTTGACGCAGTTGTACTTCTTCACGGAGACGGGCAGTACGCACCCGAAGTTCTCAGTGATATGTATTCCCCGCTTGTAAAAGGCGAAGCAGATGTTGTTCTCGGTTCAAGAATGATGACAAAATACGGCGGCGCTTTAAAAGGAGGAATGCCGTTTTATAAATTCATCGGAAATAAAATCCTTTCGTATTTCCAGAACCACACTTTAAAAATGGATCTGACGGAATTTCATTCCGGATACAGGGCTTATTCAATTGCAGGTTTAAAAAAACTTATGCTTACGAACTGCACCGATGATTTCCATTTTGATACGCAAATAATAATAAAAGCTAATCACAACAATCTGAAGATAATCGAAGTACCCATTCCTACTTATTACGGCGATGAAATATGTTACGTAAACGGGATGAAGTATGCACGGAATATTTTTCGTACGACAAAGGAATACATAAAGACCATAAAAGGTAAAATAAGAGCGGACGCATATTCGGAATATTATACACCCTATCCGCTGAAGTTGTATCCGTTTTCAAGCCACATGGCAATAATCAATTTACTCAATAAAAAAGAGAATCAGAGAATACTTGATGCCGGCTGCGGCGACGGTTTATTTTCAGAACACATTAGCGGAAAAAATTACAAATTAGGTGTGGATTTTATACCCGAGTCGGATAACACAAAGAAAAACTTCGACAAATATATACAGTTCAATCTTAACGAAGGTCTGCCTGTCAGTCTGAAGAACGGGGAAAAATTCGATTACATACTGATGCTGGATATACTCGAGCACCTTGTTGATTATAAAAGAATTCTTGAAGATGCGAAGGATTTAATAAAAGAGGACGGTAAAATTATTATCTCCCTTCCGAATATTGCG
>Ga0247841_10006720_pt1 | contig 17546 bp, 18 predicted proteins | sample LaCruzMarch2015__2_FD_192410 | JGI IMG/M metagenome (GOLD analysis project Ga0247841, IMG submission 192410) | Freshwater microbial communities from meromictic Lake La Cruz, Castile-La Mancha, Spain - LaCruzMarch2015_18m | ecosystem: Environmental > Aquatic > Freshwater > Lake | place: Spain... | reverse complement strand
AGTTGCCGCCTTCCATGAGAAGGCTTGTCAAGAAGCGACCGACGTGGCGGGCGCTGGTTTTCGATCCTGAGGCATGTCATGCTTCCATTCGCACTCTATAATGGGTCGTTATTTATGGCCCGGTGCATGGTTGGGTCCGCCATGGGGCTGCAACCTTTGGCTCGCACTCGAAGTGCAAGGCGGCTATCGCAGTCACCCGGACGGGACATCCTCAAGATACTTGTTCCCAACGTTCGCGCGTCTTTCGCTAATCTCCTCTCCACTACATCCTATTTATCCTTTTTATGCCTCTTATGCCGCCGCTTGCTGTCTCCGCCTCGGTTCGTATTGTTGCCCGCTACGCCACAATGCATGCAACAGCACCGCCAACTTGCGAGCCACCGCTACCACGGCCCGCTTTTTGGCGTTTTTTCCTCCGCGCTGCATCAGTTTCAGTCCAAAGGTCCGCAGATCGCAGTCCGGCCCGAACGGCCCCATAATGTATTGGGCGCTACCAACCAAAAGCCGCCGCAGATACCCATCCCCATGCTTAGTAATACGCAATTGCTTGTCAATTTGTCCCGATTGATCGAGTCGCGGGACCAATCCAAGATAGGCGCCTGCCATACGACTCTTGGCGAACCGCTCCGGTTCTTCCAGCGTCAGCACATACGCCAATGCCGTCACCGGTCCAACTCCTCCTACCTGGCGCAATCGTTCCGTCTCCGGATATTTTTTGGTTGCCGCATCCTTGATCATCAGATCATATCCGCGAATTTTATCAGTCAACTCTCGGATCATTTCCAGCATGGGTTTCATAGCCTCATTCAAAGCCTCCGGAATCTTGGCCTTGCGTCCAAAGGATTCCGCGCTGGATGCCGCCAGGCGCTCGCCCATGCTTTTCACCACGCCGCGCACATGGTTGATCATCCTGGAGCGTTCTCGTACCAGCAAATCCCTGGCCCGAATGATTTCCAAATCCATTTGGACTTGCTCTCCACGATGACGGATCGGACACAGCAATTCCGGATCCATGCGCGCAATTCGCGCCAGCATAACCGCATCCCGCGTGTCCGACTTCTGCCGGCTCTTCCAGATCATCCTCAATTTTCGTGCGTTTCCGACCAGCACTTCCAAGCCCTCCGTCTCCGCTACCTGGCTGACCCATCTAGAATGCGTGCCGGTTTCCATCGCCACCACTGCCCCGCAATACCGCATGAAAAATTTGGTCACTGCCGCGCGGTTATTGTTTATTCCTTCTTCCACAATGATCTTCCCCGTTTTATCCAGAATGCATACCTGATGTTTTTTGTCTCCCAAATCCATCCCGATCGTGATACCTTTTTTCATGGCTGGTCTCCTTATGCGTTATGGCCTATTAAGGCCGTTTTAACTTTGAGCGTGATTATATCACAGCTCGCAGCTAGGGAGATCAGCCTTCTCATTTAACCTTTGGCGGCCTAATCAATGTATAGGAATTTTCTGTCATAGGCGGATCAGCCTACGGTGGACAATCCCGCCGGGTCAGGGGACCCGGCCTACAAAAAAATGCTGTAGGCCCGGTGCCCCTCCAGAGGCGGGCAAGCCTCACTGGGCGGCATGAAAGTTGCCGCCTTTGGCGGCCTTCCACTCATCACGGATTCATGGTCATGAATATCGAAACCGGCCAGGTGCGTCAGCGTCCCCGGCGGTTTACCGGCGTGGAGCCGTCTGCCATCCTGGAACTGGATCAAGAGACTCAATTTCAGGTAATCAGCGATGTGCGCTATGCGCTGACTGCCCAGCGCTTTGCCACTGACCTGCTGGTGCGCGGCATTCTGGAGGTGGATGTCCGCAGTCGCTGTGCGCGGTGTGGGGAGCGCTGTGCCCGGACCATTCGGGACGAAGATTTTACGCGCTCATATCCGTTGTCCGCCGCCAATGAATTAATAGACTTGACCGCCGATATCCGTGAAGCTATCCTCCTTGCTCTTCCGATGAATTACGTGTGTTCGGCGACGTGCCGGGGGCTCTGCATCCAGTGCGGGGCCAATTTAAACAAGGCACCCTGCGCGTGCGGCCAGCTTCGGCAAGCGATGCCGTGGGGCATGCTGGACCAAGTGAAGATAAAACGAAAATAACTCTACTCGGAAGGTATCCAGAAGTAAGAGCAGTAGCTTGTAACAAATGGTTTACAGGATAGTCATTCCCGCGCAAGCGGGAATCCAGCGCTTTGCTTGATCCTGGATTCCCGTTTTCACGGGAATGACATCAAAAGACTGGATTCCGTATCAAGTGCGGAATGACCTGTTACAGACTACGACGCTAATTTCTGGATTCGCTGAATAGTTATTCGTATTTTTAATCAGAAACCATCAACCATAAACCATAAACCATTCCTGATCGGCGCGCTTACGCGCGGATCGGGGGGGGAGATATCCGATGGCGGTACCGAAAAGAAAAACGTCAAAAAGCAGAATTCGTATCCGAAAGCGGTCTCATAAATTAACCCTGACGGCGACGCAAGCGTGTTCTAACTGCGGTGAACCGCATCAGCCGCACCGGGTGTGTCCCTCATGCGGTCACTACAAGGGACGGCAGGTTCTTACCATTATTGCTAAGTAGTCGGACGCATAAAAATTAAATCCATTGCAGTTCTCATCGCCAATGAGGGCGATTCGAACCGCCTCTATCCGTCAGCCGACGGATTGTAGTAGCCGTTCGCCAGGCTCCGCCGGAGCGCTTCGCCCAGGCGAGATAGAACGGCAGAGTTGCGGCTTCAGCCGTCTAATTCATTATGCATATTGCCGTAGATGCCATGGGCGGGGATTTTGCTCCCCGCGAGATCGTCCGGGGAGCGGTCGAGGCGGCGAAGGCCTTGCCGGGCCTGGATAAGATCACGCTGGTCGGCGATGAGGCGGCCATCCGCCAGGAATACGCGGCCTGCGGAACGATTCCTGGCATCATGGATATTCTGCATGCCACGGAAGTTGTGGGCATGGAGGAAAGCCCGGCCAACGCCATCCGCCGCAAGAAAGATAACTCCATCAGCCGCGCCGTTGATCTGGTCAAAAAAGGCGACGCGGACGCCATGATTTCAGCCGGCAATACGGGCGCCGTGGTGGTGGCCGCCACTCTGAAGTTGCGCACCCTGCCGGGAATTAATCGTCCTGCCATTGCCACGGTCATGCCGACGCCGACCAAGCCCTTTGTGCTGATTGATGCCGGCGCGAATACCGATTGCTCCGCGCGGCTGATGCTCGAGTTTGCCGTGATGGGCCATATCTACGCGCAGAAAATTCTGGGGTGTTCCAATCCCCGGATCGGTTTAATGAGCGTTGGGACGGAGGAGTCCAAGGGCAACGAGATCACCAAGGAGGCGTTTCGCCTGATCAGCGAATCCAAGCTCAATTTTTATGGCAATATTGAAGGCCATGATCTTTACGAGGGCCACGTGGATGTGGCCGTCTGTGACGGGTTCGTGGGCAACGTCATCCTGAAGACAAGCGAAAGTGTGGCGCACGCCGTGGGCCATTGGATCAAACAGGAGTTCAGCCGTTCGCCGGTCCGCGTCTTGGGCGCGCTGTTGCTGACCAGGGCGCTCAGGGACATGAAAAAACGGATTGACCCGGATCTTTCCGGTGGCGCTCCGCTCCTGGGGGTAAACGGGGTGTGCATTATTTCGCATGGGGCGTCCAGCGCATTCGCCATTTACCACGCCATTCGCGTGGCGCGTGATTCCGTCAACTACCGGATTAACGAACTGATTACGCAGACGATTGGCGGCGCCTTATGAAAACAAAACTCGTTTCTCAGGAAAGTGTTCCCAAAACGCTGCGATCGGTATCCATCGTTGGCACCGGCTCCTATCTGCCCAAGCGCGTCCTGACCAACGCGGATCTCGCCAAGATGATGGATACGACCGATGAATGGATTACGACGCGCACCGGCATCAAGGAGCGGCATATTGCCGCCGCCGATCAAGCCACCTCCGACCTGGCCGCCGAAGCCGCCCGCCGGGCGCTCCGCCAAGCCGGTTTGACGGCCGAAGACCTGGATATGATTATCGTCGCCACGGTCACGCCGGATATGTTTTTTCCCAGCACCGCCTGCATTGTACAGAAGGTCATTGGCGCCAGGAAGGCCGTTTGCTTTGACATCGAGGCGGCCTGTTCCGGATTTCTATTCGCGTTGGAAACGGCCCGGCAGTACGTGGGTTCGGGCGCCATCACGACGGCGCTGGTTATCGCCGCCGATAAATTGACTGCTATTACGGACTGGGAAGACCGTTCCACCTGCGTCCTGTTTGGCGACGGCGCCGGCGCCGCAATCGTTCGCAGTCGGCCCGGTGTGCGCGGTATTATTGCCACGGCCATGGCCTCGGACGGCAACCTGGGCCATCTGCTCAGTATGCCCGGCGGCGGCAGTCGTAATCCGGCCACCGCCCAGACGGTCAAAGACCGCCTTCACTTTCTGAAAATGGCCGGCAAGGAAGTGTTCAAGTACGCGGTCGGTTCCATGGTGAGCGCGTCCAAGGACGCGCTGAAGAAAGCCAATATGACGATTGATGACGTGGATTGCGTCATTCCCCACCAGGCCAATATGCGCATTATCCGGGCCGTCGGTGAGCGCCTGGGCTCACCCATGGAAAAATATTACAATAACCTTGAGCGCACCGGCAACATGTCGGCCGCCACGATTCCCGTGGCGTTCGATGAAGCGGTCCGCGCGGGGTTTATCAAGCATGGCAACATTGTCCTGATGATGGCCTTTGGCGGCGGATTTACCTGGGGCGCCACCCTGTTGGAGTGGCGCAAGCCGGAGCCAGCCCCGCGCGTCGGCGCGAAAGCGGCCAACGTGTCCAACGCCCAGAAACGCCGCTTTTCAACCAATGCCAGCAACCTGTGGTGACGAACTAAATCGTTGCCCGTTCTTCGTTCTCTTGCCTGGGCGTAGCGCTCCGGCGGAGCCTGGTGGTTCCTCGTTTACGGCGCGTTAAATCAGCCGGAATAAATGGGTCAAACGGGTCAACCCCATGACCCGTTTCCCGAAAATACGGGTCAGGAACGGGTCAAGCGGGTCAAAATACGGGTCAAACGGGTCACGGCAGGATTCTACCACTGATTACACGGATGGCACGGATTACAGAGGGCCGCTTATGGCATGGCAGGTAAACTTCGCCGGACAAGGAGCGCAGTCGAGCCGGTGTCAAAGACCGTTGACCATTCTGTCGTCAGTCCTTACATAAAACGCGCCTCTCCCATCTCCCATCAGCCGGATCTGGCCCCGATCCACCAAGTCGGCCAGGATGCGTTTGGCGGAAGAGGTCGAGACGCGGAGCGCATCCGCCACTTCCCGGTTGGTCACCTGCCCTTGGCTCTTGATCATATCCATGATTTTCGCCTGCCGCCCTCCGTCGTCTGACGTCTGGTGTCCGTCGTCCGTCCGGCGCGCTTCCCAAATGGATTTGGAGGCGCGGGAGCCGAAGAAGATGCCCAGGACTTGCAGGACGACATTGCCCAGTTCTGCCGGCAGGCCAAATTCCGGCCGGAACGATCGAATCATGAACGCGACGAGGTAAAACATGAGCCAGAGATAGACAAAGAACGACCCCTTGCGCGGCGGTTCCGGATTTCCGGCCCAGCGTCGGATTTCCTTGTCGGCGGCATAAGCGCCCGTCAGGGCGATATAGACCGGCATCAGCCCGGCCGGCAGAATGAACGCCCCGCGCAGAACGAACTCCGCCGCGATCAACCCCAGGTACACGACCGTATAGAACGTCAGTAGGGGGAAAAGCACCGACACTTCATTGAACGGCGGCCGTTCCGCCGGTGATGGGGCCGGGTTCACGTCAGTTGTTGGCTCATTGTCGCTCATGACGGCGGTTGTATATCATGCCCGTTAGTCGGCTTCAATGCTGTAATTGGGACGTTAATATCTTAGCTGGGTCAAAACCGGACGATCCATTTTCCCGGCAATTGAACTGATAATCGCTTGGAAATATTTTGCCTTATTGCTTATTCGCAGACCTGCTCCTCGAGCTTTCCATTATTCTTTGATGAGTGACCCTGCGACGACTTAAAATAACGGCTAAAAAAATACGAACTTTTTACTTGCGCCAACGGGTTGGAAAGAGCTATGGTGCTGGTGGGAAATCCCACAGGCTTTTTAAGAAAGGAGCAAGTGATTATGACGACGTCCGTACTGAACCAATACACAGCGCATCTGGATGCCAAGAAGCGTCTGACCATCCGGGGCACTTTGGCGGAGTTCTTCGCCGTCAAGGTGTTTACCGATGGCCGTGTCATGCTGGAACCGCGCGTTCTGGTTGATCCGGGCGCTATCTCCAAGCGGACCTTGCGCATGATGGATCAATCGGCGGCCAGCCTGAAGAAACGCATCGCGTCTCCGGTGATCGACCTCAAAAAATATCGGTGAGGCATAGTGAATACCTTCAAAATCCGAATGGGCGTGCCGGAGATGGAAGCGGTGTGGAACGATCTGACCGCCAGGCATGAACAGGGGCAATTATCCGGGAGCGAACAGAAGTTTTTCAAGAAGCTGGTCAAAGCGCTGGGATATCTGGAAGTCAATCCCAGGCACAACAGTCTGGAATCGCATGAAATAGACCCTTTGACGCGGCGGTATGGCGTAAAAGTCTGGCAGTCTTACCTGGAGAACCGGACTCCGGCCGCCGGGCGTATCTTCTGGGCCTACGGACCCGGCAAAGGCGAAATCACCATCCTGGCTGTTGTGCCTGGATGCCTTCCTTTTCGATACGTTACTCCTAGTTCAGCGTGATAATCAGGTTGTCCTTGGTGCTGAAATATTGCGCGGTGGAGATCAGAGGTTCCAGTTCGCGGTGAAGGATCGATATTCGTGCATAATCTTGCATTCGTAATTCCTTAGTTATCAATAATCATTTCACACAATACTACGATAAAGTCAGTTTGTCTGATACCTTTTGCAGGATGGCGTTCAGTTTGATGACTGTCTTATCAACAGGCTGAACGTCACTAATCTCAATTCCAACCTGATACTTGAGCTTCTTGCCGGCTGCCGCCTTCGTGATTTCGGGAATTGCACCCGGTTGACGATCTGAGTACGGATTGCCACTTCGACACGCTCAATGGCATCCATAACCAGAAGTCGCAGCTGCCGGTCGAAGACATATCGTTTCCAGACGGTAGCCAATGTTGTGCCGGGGATCAGCCGCTCATCAGGGTCTCCCTCGATGCGGAAGGTGTACCAATAGGCACTGAGCCGGTAGTAATTGACGGACGCCAGCCGGTCTATCAACTCGGAGCGATCCGCAACAAGACCGCGGGCAAGCAGGCGATCAGCTTGTTCGGTGAATGAAAGGGCATGCTTCTGGTACTTCACAAAGCCCTCCCGGGAAGCAAAAACCCACCAAATTTGAGCATGTCCCTATAGACAGAGGCTTGGTGGGTTTGCTGAAGTAAAAATACCATATTTTCCATGCCTGTCAACAGAAATATCCGACTTTTTTTGCTCTGCCCAAAAAACCCTTTTAAGCCTGTTTTCATCCGTGGTTCACTTTCGATCTTGCCATTAGAGACAACCCTAAAGTGGCTGTTGAAAAACAACCTGTTTTAACAATCATATTTTGCACGGTGACGGATTCCCTGACTGTCAAGGGTCGGTCCTGCAAATAAGCAATAAATCCATTGTCTCGGCTTCAAATGCGATTCCAAACGTTGCCGCTCTCTAAATCATTTTCGTATTGGCTTCCAACACGCCGCTCGATCAGATTTCAATCTCGTACATATTCATCTCGGGTTTTCCTTAGAATTCGTCGAACGGACCTTGGTTCTCAACGCCATAGAGCTTCTCGGCCTCCCAGTTCACAGCTTTCTCGATTACTTCTAAGCAGTCAACGGCGGTTTCCAGGAGTAACGCCTCTGCTATTCACTCTGGCCCTTGTTCATTTTGCCGCTTTATTGTCATTTGTAACTTGTGACGACGTAGCGCTATGAACTCGACCCAGATTTCGGGCGCGTTTTTCGATGGGTTTCATTTGTTCTTCGTGCGTGGCGGCGCCTTGGGGCTGACGGCGGTTAGGGTTTGCATCTTGCGGTCGGCAAACAACTGTTGCTCGCGTACAAGTTCGGCGCGGAGTTCTTCCTCTGTGGGCAGGATGAGTTTATATTTGGAGGCAAAGAGACGCTCGTGACCGTGGAGGACGGAATAGCGGACAACAGACTGATCCTTTCTGGCGCAGAGGATGATGCCAACAGAGGGGTTGTCCTCCGGCCCGCGGCGCAGCTCATTGTACATGCGTACATACATATCCATCTGGCCGATGTCCTGGTGGGTCAGTTCATCAGTCTTGAGGTCGAAAAGAACAAAGCATTTGAGCAGGTAGTTGTAAAAGACGAGGTCGAGGTAGAAGTCTTTGGATTCCGTGCTGACGCGCTGCTGTCGGGCGACGAAGGCGAAGCCTTTGCCGAGTTCGATAAGGAACGCCTGGAGATTTCCGATCAGGGCGTCTTCCAGTTTTGACTCCTGCAGTTTGCCGGCGCCGGGCAGTCCGAGAAACTCAAGAAGGACGGGATCGCGGATGAACTCGCGGGGAGAAACCGGCAGCGCGGCCAGTTTTTCAGCGGCCTCATCGCGGATCGGACGGCGATCCTTGCTGGCCAGAAGCCGCTCATAATATAAAGTGCCCATTTGCCGTTCCAGAGCGCGGGTGTTCCAATGCTGGTCCGCGGCCTCATTCATGTACCAACTTCGAGCGGTTGCATTGTCCACGCGAAGTAGCAGGCGATAATGGGTCCAGCTCAAATTTAGACGCACCGCGTCTAAATTCGGGAAGAGCCTATAAAACTGACTCATTTTGTAAAGGTTGGAGGCATCGAACCCCATTCCGAATTCTGCCGTTAGATGCACAGCCAGCCGTGCCAGCAATCCCTTCCCGTAGGCGGCCCGTGGTGCACCGCCTTGCTCAAACTCCACAATGTGCCGGCCGACCAGCCAGCAAGTGCGGACCTGGACGACATCCACGGCCTGAAATGCCTGCTGGCGGGCCTCACGGATGATGGCCCGCAGGTTCGATAGCAGGTTGCCTATTTTTGCCGGTTTCTCCGCGGGCACGCTTGCTGTAACAGGATAAGAATCCCCCGAGCGGCGCTTTGACGCCTTCTTCTTGTGGCTGCTCATGTGGTGATCTTCGCTCCCATGGATGCGCCGCTTTCCGAGCGGTGCGGTTTCGATAAACGCACGGGGTTTCCCCGCTTGCATTTTCACAACGGTTTTGAATGTATCAGGGCGAGTCCGGAAATGCCAGTTGAAAGAGGCCCTCCTGCGCCGAAGCGCTACGGAGGGCAAGCGGCATGGATGTCCCTCACAGGGCTGCGCGTGTCTGATAGCGTGTCTGATATTCATTGGCAAAATTGCGTTTTTTGTTTATATTGAATTCGTCAATGGAACGAGGAACGAAGAATCAGGAACCCCCCTGCGCTACTACTCGCCTGGGCGAAGCGCTTCGGCGGAGCCTGGAGCCGCTTCTACCGGCGCTCAAGGAGCTATGGTGGACAAGTCGGCGGGGCAGGCGACGAACGAAGAACAAAGAACAAAGAACAAAGAACTGAAGATCTATGAATGCACTTCTTTTTGCCGGGCAGGGTGCGCAGGCGGTCGGCATGGGGCGCGACCTGGCCGAAGCCTTTCCCGAATGCAAGGCTCTCTATACAAGGGCCAATGAAATTCTTGGTTACGATCTGGCCAAAATTTGCTGGGAAGGCCCGGAAAGCGAACTGGTCAAGTCCAACCATTGCCAACCGGCGATTTTTGTAACCAGCGCAGCCTGTTACCGCGCCCTGCGGCGCGAACGGAATGCCCTGGCCATCCAGTCAACGGCGGGCCTTAGCCTGGGTGAATGGGCGGCGCTCTGGATGGCGGAAGCGATTTCGTTCGAAGAAGCCTTGCGTATTCTGGAAGCCCGCGGCCGGTTCATACAAGAGGCCTGTAAGGAACGTGAAGGCGCCATGCTGAGCGTTATCGGGCTTGAGCCGGAGAAACTTAAAGCGGTTGCGGCCTCTGCCGGCGTCGAAATTGCCAACTATAATTCGCCCGAGCAAACCGTGCTTTCCGGCCCGCGCGAGGGCATTCAGGCGGCCGAGAAGCTGGTTAAGGAAGCCGGCGCCAAGCGCGCCATCATGCTGAACGTGGCCGGCGCCTACCATTCCTCGCTGATGGCTTCGGCCGCCCAGCGCCTGGAAGCATTTATTCGCGACCTGCCTATTCGCCCGCCGTGCCTGAGCGTGATATCCAATGTGACCGGCCAACCGCACGGGACGCCCGATGACATTCGGCGTCAGATGGTGCTCCAGGTAACCTCGCCGGCCCAGTGGGTCGCCTGCGTGCAGATGCTCCGCCAGCAGGGTGTGACGCGCTATATCGAGTGCGGGCCGGGCCGCGTGCTGTCGGGACTGGTTAAGCGCATCCATCCCGAGGCGTCCCTGAATAACGTGCAGGATTGCCCGTCCTTAACCAAAACCATTGTCGATCTGTGATTCAGACAGTAGCCCATATATGGCAAACATTAAACTATAACCCTTCGGTCCGTTTCTGTCATTCCCGTGAAAACGGGAATCCAGAAGGGATTTATGAGGATGTTATATAAGGCTGGATTCCCGCTTGCGCGGGAATGACATAGGGAGAGGTACATGTCCCTCGATGCTGAAATCAATCGGTTGGCGCGTGGGCTGAGCAAAACATTGATTGCCATCCGGCGTGACTTGCATCGCTATCCCGAATTAGGATTCCAGGAACAGCGGACCAGCCGAAAAATTGTGGAAATATTAAAAGCGGTGGGACTGGACCGCGTGCAGGGCGGTGTGGCGAAAACCGGGGTTGTCGGCGTCTTGCAAGGTTCCAAGCGCGCTGCCCATACGGTGGCGTTGCGCGCGGACATGGATGCCCTTCCGATCATGGAGGCCAATCAGGTTCCCTACAAATCACAAACCCCGGGTGTTATGCATGCCTGCGGGCACGATGGGCATGTGACTTTGTGCCTGGGCGCTGCCATGATCCTGAAACAAATTCAAGCCCGGATTCCGGGTGCCGTCAAGTTCATATTCCAACCCGCGGAGGAGCTGCTCGACGGCGCGCGGGCCATGATCCGTGCCGGCGTGTTAAATAACCCGGACGTGGAAGCAATCTTTGGCATGCATATCAGTCCCAGGGTGCCATATGGTGTGGTCGGGGCAAGCGCCGGGCCCATCATGGCCGCGGCTGATATGTTTACCATCACGGTGCATGGCAGTGGCGGGCATGGTGCGCAGCCGGAAAAATGCGCCGATCCGATCATGATTGCCCACCAAATCTACAGCGGGATCCAGGGGATTGAACGCAACCTTGCGGGTCCGGATGTCCGGGTGATCTCGGTCTGTTCCCTGCATGCCGGCACAGCATTTAACATTATCCCGGGTACGGCGGAAATGATGGGTACCGTGCGTACGTACAATGTGCGGGTTCAAGATGAGATTATCCGGCGCATGCGCGCGGCGGTGAAGGGCATTTCCGGGGCGCATGGGGTTCGGTGCAAACTGGTCTACCGGAAGGGCGTGCCAGCCACGTGTAACGACGCCAGGCTGGTGGAAATCGTCCATGCCGCGGGTCACGCGCTGAAGACGCCAATGGGGGGGAATGTCCTTACGATGGGCGGCGAAGATTTTTCGTTTTATACACAGAAGGTGCCGGGCGCGTTCATGGAACTGGGGGTCCAAAAGAACCTGGTCCAGCCGGCATATCATCACTGCCGGTTCGATTTTGACGAACGCATTCTGGCTGCCGGCGCGGCCATGATGGCCCGTTGCGCGTTGCTGTTTCTGGAGCAAGGCGGCCTGGGGCGTTGAATCGTTTGCTCAGATATCGTAATACAGCGCGAACTCCCACGGGTGCGGCCGCAGGTCCAGGGCCAGGACCTCATTCTTCATCTTGTAATCGATCCAGGTTTCGATGACGTCCTGGGTGAAGACATCGTTCTTAAGCAGGAAGGCGTGATCTTTTTCCAGGGCCATCAGCGCTTCGCGCAAGGATCCCGGGGTCTGCGGGACCTTGGCCAGCTCTTCCGGCGGCAAATCGTAAATATCCTTGTCCAGCGGCTCGCCTGGATCCACCTTGTTGAGAATGCCGTCCACCGCGGCCATCAGGATGGCCGAGAAGGCCAGGTATGGATTACAACTCGGATCCGGGCAGCGAAACTCAATGCGCTTGGTCTTGGGAGATGTCGAATACATGGGAATGCGCACCGCGGCACTGCGGTTCCGTCGGGAATAGGCCAGATTGACCGGTGCTTCGTAACCTGGAACCAGCCGCTTATAGCTGTTGGTCGTTGGGCTGGTAAATGCCAGGAGCGCCGGCGCATGCTTCAGAATGCCGCCGATCGCATACTCAGCGGTTTCCGAAATGCCCGCGTAGCCCTCCCCGGCAAACAAATTCTTATCCCCTTTCCACAACGAAAGGTTTACGTGCATACCGCTGCCGTTGTCGCCGAAGAGCGGCTTGGGCATGAAGGTCGCCGTTTTGTTATATTTGCGCGCCACGTTCTTGACGATATATTTGTACTTGAGCATGGCGTCGGCCATGAGCACCAGGGGCCCGAAGCGCATATCAATTTCGCACTGCCCCCCCGTGGCCACTTCGTGATGCTGGGCCTCGATGGGAATGCCGATCCGTTCCAGGGTCAGCATCATTTCACTGCGGATATCCTGGAGCGTGTCCGTCGGGGGCACGGGGAAATAGCCTTCCTTGTACCGGATTTTATAGCCCGAATTCGGGTTTTCGATCCGGCCGCTGTTCCACTGCCCTTCGTTCGAGTCAATGTGGTAATAGCCCTCGTGCGCATTCTGATCGAAGCGCACATCGTCAAAAATAAAAAATTCCGCCTCAGGCCCGATGTAGCCGGTATCGGCCAGGCCGGTGCTCTTGAGATAGGCTTCCGCCTTGCGGGCGATATTGCGGGGGTCGCGCGTGTAATCCTCGCCGGTAATCGGGTCGCAGATGTTGCAGATCAACACAAGCGTGCGGTCCATGAAAAACGGGTCCACAAACGCCGTTTCCGGCACGGGTTTTACCAGCATGTCCGATTCGTTGATTACCTGCCAGCCGCGGATGCTGGAGCCGTCGAATCCCAGTCCTTTCTCGAACGTTTCTTCTTTCATCTCGCGGGCCGGCACGGAAAAGTGCTGCCAAAGACCCGGGAAATCCATGAACCGCAGGTCCACGACCTCGATCTTTTCTTTCTGGATAAACGTGACGATGTCGCGGGGTGTTTTAATGCCATCCATACGCAAGCCTCCTGTATTGGAACGATGCCGTTAGTCCCCAATGAATTTATACTAAGGAATTTAAAAGTCAGACCTATTCTGGATTCCCGCTTTCGCGGGAATGACAGAATGGGTAAACATTGTTTGTCATTCCCGACCTGACTCGCCTCGGCGAAGCGCTCCGGCGGAGCCTGGGTCGGGAATCCAGGATTTTTGTTGCCGCCTTCCATGGCCTAATTTTAGCCGAAATCGTAGCAAAACGCGGACAGTGCCCGAATCTTCCGGCTGATATCATCCATGACCGGCGACGGGATCGGCTTGTTAATCCGCATGATGACCAGCGACTCGTTGATCTTAAGGTGATGCGGGTTGCGCACGTCCTCGATGTTGATGTCGGCCGCGGCCAGGGCCGAGCCGATCTGACCCAGGACACCGGGACGGTCCTCGTAAATGAAAAATACGGTGGGCCCCTTGGGCTCAAAATACAGTCGGTCAAAGTCGTTAATCCGCGCAATCATGAGCACTCCTTCCACAACCGTACCCCGCACGCTGATCCGGCGCAGGCTTCCGGAATCCAACGTGCCGACCAGGTCAATGGTCATCGAATTTTCGAAGTGCTTGTTGGGATCGGTGGCCCGGTTAGTTACCGCAACCCCCATTTCTTTCAGAAACTGGCGAGCCGATTTGTTGTCCAAGGGCTGGTCAATCCGATCGCCCAGTGCGGTGACCACGGGAATCATGAGCCAATCGCTGAACGGTTTCAGCGACCCGTAAAAGCTGGTTTCGAGGCGCGCCAACTTTGCGGTCGGGTCCAGCAGGTGGCGGCAGAGCTTGGTAATCGTAAAGGCCAGTTTGCCGTAGGCTTCATCCAGGCCTTCGGGTACGTCGCGGTTGACGATGAAACTGGTAATGCCCTTTTCGTCCAGTTCGATCAGTTCCTCGGCGGCGCGGCGCGCGGCGTTGGTATTGGCTTCCATCGTGCTGGCGCCCAGGTGGGGCAACATGATGTCGGCAATATCGGCCACGCTCTTGGGGCCCTCGGCGTCCTTGGGATAGACATCGTTAAGAAATCGGATTTTTTTCGCCGCCTTGACCTGGCGCAATGCCGCTTCGTCCAAAATGCCGGCCCGGGCGCAATTGATCAGGGTTGCGCCTTCTTTCATCCGGCTGATGAGCCCCAAGTTAATCAGGCCGCGGGTTTCGCCGTTTTCCGGGATGTGCAGGGTGATATAGTCGGATTGCGCAAACAACTCGGGGAGCTCGACCAGGTCCACCGCCATGGCGTCAGCGCGCTCCTGGGAGATGAGCGGGTCAAAGCCCAGCAATGTGACGTTAAACCCCGAGAGGCGCTTGGCGACCAGCTGGCCGATATTGCCCAGGCCGACGATGCCGATCGTTTTGCCGGTGATTTCGCGACCCATTAATTTTTTCTTTTCCCATTTGCCCGCGCGCGTGGTGGTGTCGCCCGCGATGATGTGGCGGGCATCCGCCAGCATGAGCGCGACGACTTCCTCCGCCACGGCATTGGAGTTGGCGCCGGGGGTGTTCATGACGTCAATGCCCTGCTTGCGGGCATGTTTGATATCAATCGTGTCGTACCCCGTGCCGGCGCGAACGATCACCTTAAGGTGGGGCAGGGCGTTCATGAGCGCGGGCGTCACTTTTTCGCTGCGCACGATGAGCGCATAGGTATCGGCATGCTGGCCGGCCAAGGCCAGGATGTCGGTTTTATCGTCCTGGATGACCGTGTAATGGCCATTGGCTTCCAGGATTTTGCGCGCTTCATTTTCGAGCTTGGTTGGGATCAATACTTTTTTCATTTTCCACCGCTTCCCCTCGGATAATTTTTAGGACCAGCCCTGTCGGTTTAAATGGTGTGGGAAAGACTATAGGCCTCGGCGGCAAAATACTCAAGCGGTGTTTTCGGATGGAGACCTATTTAAGATTGACACATGCGAGAGAAAAAAGGATTATATCGAATAAATAGGGACAGGGAGGAAGCATCGTATGAACAAGCCGGTCTGCAAGGGTTCACATAAAGGGCACCTATGCGTGTTGGCCAGCGCCGGGCGGTTTGAGGAGATCAAGGGGCTTACGATCAAGCCTAAGTTCATTTGTTTCAACTGTGGCCGGGTCGCCAATTTCCAAAAGAACCTCTGCAATCCCATGCCACTGGTCGAAAAGTAATAATTTAGTGTTGCTATTAATTCCCCGGTAGTGTATAAAAGATAAAAAAGCGGGCAAACTCTTCTGGAGGAGTGTCATGAGGAAATGGATTGTGACTCTGATGGTCGGCATGTTGTTGGCCGGGAGCACCCTGACGGCGCCGGCGATGAATGAAAATCGCGGCGGTTTGATGGGCTTCATTGCCGGATGCTGTTTCGGGATGCGCGCCGGCGCGGCTTATAATGACGGCAAGGAAATTCACTGGCGGGAATGGATTTCCCTGATTATACCGATCATTCCCCCGGTGTGGGCCGGTATTGACGGCGCCAACGGCATGACCACGGCCGAGTATGTGAAAAAATACGGTTCGACCTTTTTCTGACATTAAACAATTAAACGCGACTGGTTAATGGCAAGCCGCAAAAGGAGGGTAACACATGAAGAAACTGATCGCAAGTTTGATGGTTGGGCTCCTGCTGTTGTGCGCGGTGGGAACATCCTCAGCGCTGAACGAAAACCGCGGCGGTATGATGGGCTTCATTGCCGGATGCTGTTTCGGGATGCGCGCCGGCGCGGCTTATAATGACGGCAAGGAAATTCATTGGCGGGAATGGGTCCTGATTATCCCGGTGGCCAACATCTTTTTTGCCATCTGGAACGGTGTTGACGGCGCCAATGGCATGACTTCGTCCGATTATGTCAAGGCATATGGCGCGACGTTCTTTTAAGCCGGAACGGGCAAGTTCTTGTTAAAAAGAGATTCCAGGCCGGTGGCTTGGAATCTCTTTTTGCTTCAGGGGTTGCAGGAACGGAAAATATGAGTTTCATTGTGTCGACACACCACGGATTACACTGATTTCACGGATAAAGACAAGATGATTAAAAAAACAAGAGTGTTCTCCTGCCTCTTTGCCGGCATCCGTCCCGACTCTCTGCGAGGTCGGGATCCGTGTTCATCCGTGGTGAAAAAATTGCCGGGCTTTGGCGAATTATTTTTTGCAATGTTTGTTGCCGCCGGCTTACTTGGAGCGAATGCGGCGCAAGCCGCTGAGCCGACCTTGGCCGAGAAAATCTGCTCGAGTTATACCCAGGTCGAGTCTGTCAGTTGCCGGGTCCGTAAAACCAGCGAGGCGGATGGCAAAACGGCGACCCTGCTCAGTCAGGTATATTACCAGCGGCCGGACCGGATGCATGTCGAAAATATTGCGCCGGTCCGGCGGCGCATCATTGCCGATGGCAGCCAATTTTACTATTACGTGGAGGGCATGGCCAAGGGCTTTTCCTGCCCCCTGACCAAGCTGGAGGGGGAATGGAGCATCATGCAGAAGTCCGTGCCTGGCAGCGCCATGGAGCATGTATTGCGTCTGCAGGGTGTCCCGGAAACTCCGCTGGACGGCACGCCCGACTATCCGGTGCGGCGCGGCTACGCACGGGAGCGGGTATTCGTGGTGCTGGCCTGCGATTCTGAAGGGCGCCTGGCGCGCATCGAGTTTTTCAAGACACCGGAAATGAAAAATCTGACAGCCCGGGTTGAATATAGCGATTTCCGGAAAGTCACGGACACGTGCTGGCTCGCAGGCCTTCAGCAGGGCACCGCCTACTTCGGCGCCAAGACAGTGCGCGAAATACGCCGATTCGATAATCTTGTCATCAACAAGCCGATTACCGCCGGGCTTTTTGACGCCGCGGCGTTTTTCCCGAAGGTGGACTTTGTGGATAATTTCGACAAGCTGATTGACGAGATTCCCAAGCAGTCGCAAGCCAAGTAAATGTTAAGGAATTTCCCGCCAGAGGCGGGTCTGCCTATGGCATGATCCGCCATTGGTGGATCCGCCTCCCGCCGACGCTGAAGCTATGGCGGGCAAGTCGGCGGACAATCTTTGTAGCCGCGCCCGTAAGGGCGTGGATTCTTCCGGCCTGCCCGCCATAGCCCCGGGCGACGGCGGGCAGCCATCCGGCAATGCCGGACCGCGGCTACATGAAACAGTTGTCCGGCAGGCGCCGGACCTAATTTAATCTAATAGGAAATTGTATTTGAGCGATGCCTTGATGTTCAGCAGACAAGTCTATTTATAGGCGGCAAGCAGGTATAAAACAAGGTTAGAAGTTAGGTGCATCGGGTTGTTTATA
>Ga0247841_10006719_pt1 | contig 17549 bp, 19 predicted proteins | sample LaCruzMarch2015__2_FD_192410 | JGI IMG/M metagenome (GOLD analysis project Ga0247841, IMG submission 192410) | Freshwater microbial communities from meromictic Lake La Cruz, Castile-La Mancha, Spain - LaCruzMarch2015_18m | ecosystem: Environmental > Aquatic > Freshwater > Lake | place: Spain... | reverse complement strand
GGTGCTTAGAATACCCGCCTTTTCCGCCGTGCTTTACTAAAATATTCCATAAACCATGAAGTTCACGATGTTCGGCCAGTAAATGCTTACGGCACAAATGTTTTGGATGTATATCCCAAACTCTCATATTATTATCTAAAATTACTCCTTTTCCTGGAAAGATTCAACCTAATCAAAAAGCCGAGCATAAGCTCGACCTTTTTAATCTGCACTGCACTGCCTGTGCTGAGCTCGTCGAAGCAAGCCTACCGAAGTGCTTTGCCCGTCCGGCTTGTCCTGCCGAAGCCCTGGCGTAGGCGGAAGCCCGCATAGCAAAGGGAGGGTTTTTCTTATTATTTTAACATCCGTGTTACCAATGCCGTCATTTGGTCTTTTTTGGTTCTATCGCTTTCTGCAATCAAAAGAGTTAGCGCTGTAAGTGCGCTTGGATTAATATTACGTGCTCCCTTTAACTTTATTTTACGCAAAAACCATACAAAAGCAAATGCTCCAGAACGTTTATTGCCGTCAACAAATGGATGATTTTTAACCATAAAATACAATAAATGCGCTGCCTTTTCTTCACCAGTTGGATATAAAAATTTCCCAGCAAATGATTGCATTACGTTTCCCACAATTCCTTCAATACTTCCTTTCTCTTTTTCCTGCGCAAAAATTTCTGAGGCCTCTCCTTTTTTATTTAATTCACTTTTAAAATTTTCAATAGCTTTTGCTAATTCAATGCCAGAAAGCTTAATTGCCTTTTTGGTGGTGCCTATTGGAGTAAGTTTTTCTTTGTCGTATGCATCAAGTGACACCCATGTGCTGGCAAATTCCTTGATAAGTTCTAATACATTTTTAGGATCTAGTGCAATATGCTCAGGCAACAATGCCTGGATGTCGCCCACCGATTTCATAAACACATCATAATTTTTGGCAATCTGCCTGCGGTTTATAGTGTAGCCCTTGGTAATATGCTCGTGCAAAATTTTTGTAGCCCATTGGCGAAATTGCATTGCCCTAACAGAATTAGCACGATATCCAACTGAGAGGATGATATCTAAGGAATAGAATGCTACGGGTTTATCAGAATTTGGAATGTGCATTTTTTGCACATTGCTTTCCGAGTTTACTTCTTTTATTTTTAAAATATTACTTATGTGTTTAGTAACAACAGTACGGTCAATATTAAAAATATTAGCAATTTGCGCCTGCGTCGCCCAAATTGTTTCTTTGCTAAAATCTCCCCGAAGCTCGATGGCCCCAGATTTTGCCTGATATATAACTATATCTCTGTTTATTTTTTTATCCATTAATTACGATTTATTATATCAGTTTATTCCTAAAATAAGACTTTTTCAATGCCCTAGAGGAAGTCGTAATGGCGGGAGATATATGTTTCGCGGGGTTGTACCGAAATTTTACAAAAAAAAGAGCCTTTTTTGTAGGCTCATGACTCATCGATTTTGAAATCGACCCCTTCAGTTGGGCCAACACCCACCACTTCGTCGAATTCAACTCCGCCCTTGAGGAGAGTGGCGTTGCCACGATTAGACCAATTATCTTGCTGTTCTTCAAGGTACGGCGCCTTTGTGTAATAGCTCCAGCGTCTAATTTTTTGCCCTTCGGGTGCCCTAGTTTCAAAGCCTGCGTAATATGTAAACCTGCCGTTGCATTGTTGGCAAACCATCTTGATTCTTTCGGTTTCACGCCTCTTCAGCTTCAGCACAGGGATTACTTTCGGTTTTGGGAATGCATCAACTAAATGTCCATTACCGCAAACCGGGCAGTGCACTATTACCATTTTGCTGTTCATTTTTTCCTCCTCCATGGTTGTTGTAGATTGGTAAAGAACCTTATATTTAGATTAAGGTTAAATGCCTTGCATGTCAATATACTTGCACTTTGTCGCACAATTGATATAATAATTTTATATAAAATAATTTTTTAAATAATGACCAAAGAAAATTTCAATATTGTGACCCTGACAAACAGCGACGGATGCTTTGATTTGCAGTTTAGAAAAGACACAAGGCACGAAAGAACCAACTCCCCCACTTATTACAGATGGAAGGCACAGTTTGTGATAACCGGTTTGAAGGCCAATGTTAAAATTTTAAAAAAAATAAAAAGTAAGCTTGAGTGCGGAGAAGTTACAATATCAAAGGATCAGGCAAGATTTTCGGTGCAAAAAATTAGTGATATTGCCGAAATAATTGTTCCTTATTTCAGAAAAAACCAACTATCACACAATAAAAAACACGATTTTGAGCTTTGGTCAAAAGGAGTGGAGGTTATTCAAAAAAACAAAGGGAAACATTTGGCTGAATGGAAAAAAAATGATATTTGCACTTTAATTGAAATTCATAAGTCGTCGGCAAAATATAAAACCCGCCCGCGCGAGCCAAAATGGTTTGAAATGGCTAAGACCATCTCAAAATCAAGGTAATTTTTTTTATTTTCCAAGAGAACGAGAACGCTTATCAAATTCGGCCAAAGCAATGTCTAAATCTTGTTCTGTGAAATCTGGCCAAAACTTAGGAGAAAAATATAGTTCCGAAGAAGCTGATTGCCACAAAGCAAAGTTGGACAGTCGCATGTTTCCACCTGCTCGTATTATGAAATCAGGGTCGGGCAAACCGGCTGTTGAAAGATAGGATTCAAATAATTTCTCGTCAATATCTTCTGCAGGAATCTTTTCCTGCACAATTTTTTTTACTGCCTGTAAAATGTCCCATTTGCCTCCGTATCCAATGGCCAGGTTTAAAAACAGGTTGGAATTGTTTTTTGTCATGTCTTCAACTTTTGCAAGTATGCGCTGTAAGGATGCGGGCAAACGCTCTTTTTGACCTATTACTCGTACGTGCACTCCCAATTCTTGCAACTCTTTGCTTTCAAAATATTTTTTAATGTTGGCCGTCAATTTTTTTTCAAGCAACCCCATTAAGAAATTAACCCCTTTTAACGACCTTGTCCAATTTTTTGTTGTAAAACCAAAAACCGTAAGAACTTTAACTTCCCTATTTTTGCACCAATAACAAAAATCAACGAGATTTTCATAACCTTTTTTATACCCGGCTAATTCCGATAATTTGTTTTGCTTTGCCCAACGGCCGTTTCCATCCGGGAATAAAACTAAGTGATTTGGAATGTTCATTTTTGATTTATTATTTGAATGGGCACTTTCAACTGATATTTTGCCACTATAAAACCCACGGCAAAAGCAAATAAAACTAAAAGCGTTACTATTATAAAAAGCATTATGTTGTTGAAGTTGGTTTTGACAAAATCTTTTATTTCTGCTAACATATCATTATACTAATATAAATATACAAAAACATGTCAACAAGTAAACAAGGAGGTTCTTCCAGGCTGGGAAGAGATTCGGCCGCTCAAAGGCTTGGAATTAAAATCTCTGCAGGAGAACAAGCCAGAATTGGGATGATTATTATACGACAACGTGGGACAAAATACCTTCCTGGTAAAAACGTAAAAAGGGGTTCTGACGACACTATTTATGCAATGAAAGACGGTGTAGTTAAGTTTACTTCAAAATCGAAAATACTTTTTAACGGCAAAAGGAGAATAGCCAAGTTAGTTTCGGTTGAACCAACCAAAGCAAAATAAATAACTTTTAAACCGTCCTCAGACAAGCTCAGGACGGTTTTTGTTTACTTCTGGTTTTTTATGGCAACCTTAACAAACTCCTTAAACAATGGGTGCGGGTTTAATGGCCTTGATTTAAACTCGGGGTGGAACTGGACACCCACAAAAAATGGATGATCTTTGAGTTCTACAATTTCCACTAAATCTCTGTCCGGGTTAACCCCTGAAATAACAAGCCCCTTGCCGGTTAACAGGTCTTTGTAGTCGTTATTAAACTCAAAACGATGTCTATGACGTTCTGAGACAATTTCTTGGCCATAGGCCTGGTAGGCCCTTGTACCCTTAATAAGACTGCATGGATATGCGCCCAGACGCATAGAACCTCCGTATCGCTGTTCTTTCATGAGCTTCTTCTGCTCGGGCATTAAGTCAATTATAGGATTTTTTGTTTTTGGATTAACTTCGGTTGTGTGGGCATCTTTTAAGCCGGCTACATTTCTGGCAAACTCTATGCAAGCTAATTGCATACCATAACACAATCCAAAATATGGAATTTTATTTTTTCTGCAGTATTCAATTGCTGAAATTTTACCTTCTATTCCCCTGTTTCCAAAACCACCAGGAACAATAACTCCGTCTAATTTTTTAAGTTCAACTAATTTTGAGGCGTCCTTTTCGTAAATATCAGAATCAAGCCATTCAATAACAGGCTTCTTTTTAAATGCATAAGCGGCGTGCTTAACAGATTCAATAACAGAAATGTATGAGTCGGTTAGAATGTAATCTCCGCTGTTAAAATATTTGCCGATAATGCCAATTTTTACTTCACCCTTTGGATTTTGAATGTCTGTGACAAGTTTTTTCCATTCTTCCAAATCTTTTGATTTGGCGCGTAATGAAAGCTTTTTAAGAATTCTGTCTGAAATGTTATCTTTTTCAAAGTTTACTGCCACTTCATAAATGCTTTCCACGTTTGGAGCTGAAATAACATCACCTTCTTGGAGCCCGCACATAAATTGAATTTTTTCTTTCCTCTTCTGGTCCAACGGAAAACTTGCTCTGCCCAAGATTATGTCAGGCTGGATACCAACAGAATTTAAATTCCTTACAGCGTGCTGAGTTGGCTTTGTCTTCATTTCGGTTCCACCGGCTCCCAATGTTGGAACATAACTTACCAAAACCGTAATAACGTCTTTGTGGTGTTTTAACTTCAATATTTTTATTGCTTCCAAAAAAAGCAGGTTTTCGTACTCGCCGACAGTTCCACCAATTTCTATAATTACAATTTGAGCTTTTTCTTTTTTGACTGCCTCGTCAATCCTGTCAATTACTTCCAAGGGAATTCTTGGGACAACTTCAACTTGTTTACCCTTGTATTCCATTCTGCGCTCTTTGTTTATAACAGACAGATAAACACTTCCCGTTGTCATGTAATTTGCGCTGGATAAATCTTTGTCTAAAAATCTTTCGTAGTTTCCCATATCTTGGTCACACTCCATGCCATCATCCAAAACAAAAACCTCACCGTGCTCAGTGGGGTTCATCGTTCCTGCGTCAACGTTTACATATGGGTCAATTTTGATGGCTGTGACACTAAAACCGCGCGATTGTAGAATTTTAGCTATTGAGGCGGTTGCAACTCCCTTACCTACTCCTGACATTACTCCTCCTGTTACAAAAATATATTTTGTAGCCATATTTTATTCTTCTGTTTTTTCTTCAACTTTTTCTGCAGTTATTATTACTTTTATTTCCACTTCTAAATTATGATCTAAACTTATGCTTGTTGGAAATTCTCCGGTGCTTTTAATAGGATTTTGTAATTTAATTTGTGATTTCTTTATTTCAAAGCCCATCTCCTTTAACTTCTCAACAATTTTTTGGCTGTTAATTGATTCAAAGAGTTGTCCTTCATCTCCAACCTTCACTGCAATATTCAGCTCTAAGCCGTCTAACCCCGAGGCCAAAGCTTGCGCTTTTTTCAGATCTTCTTCCACCTCTTTTTCTATAACTTCTTTTTGGCCGGCTAACCATTTCAGTGCTTCCTTGGTGGCGGCTCTAACTGTTTTACCGGGCAACAAGAAATTCCTGGCATAGCCACTTTTAACTTCTTTTATATCGTACTTTTTGCCAAGACCTTCAATGTCTTGTAAGAGAATGACTTTCATGTTATTTGTTTATTTTTTATTTTGATTTAACTTCAATGTTTATATTCTACTTTAAGTTGTTTACTATTTCAAGGGCTTTGTCGAGTTGAGGGTCTTTCTTGGCCTCAAAGTCTTCGTCTGTTATATCAACTTTAACATCCGGGGTCAAGCCAACATCGGAAATTGAACTGCCGTTTGGTGTTAACCAGTTAGCAATGGTTATTTTAAGAAACGATCCGTCTTCTAAATACAATACTTGTTGAACACATCCTTTGCCAAAAGACTTCTCTCCTATTAATTTCACGTTTCTGTTGTCTCTTAAGGCACCAGCTAAAATTTCGGAAGCTGATGCTGACCCCTGGTTTATTAAAACAACCAATGGATAATCCAACAAATTGGAATTTCCTTCGGTTTTAAATATTTGCTGTGGTTTGTCCTTACCAAAATCTTCAATGGTCACTGTTTGACCTTTTTGCAAAAACCACCCGGCAATATCTTGCGCGGTGTCCAGGTATCCGCCCGGGTTGTCCCTTAAATCTAATATTATCCTCTTTGCGGAGCTTTGTATTATTTTTAGGGCAGTTGCTTCAAAGTCAGCTTTTAGCGTACCGCCAAATTCATAAATTTGTACATAGGCTGTGTCTCCATTTTCTAAATAAGATAATTCTATTGATGGAATCTTTATTGTGTCTCTTGTAATTTCAATATCTTTTGCCTTATCCCAACCGTCTCTTGCAACAGTTAACGTAACAACAGTTCCCCTCTGCCCCCGAATAAGGTTTATTACTTCCTCCACCGGCATATTAAACGTATCTTGCCCATTTACCCCCGTAATTATGTCTCCTGATTTTAACCCTGCCTTTTCTCCGGGAGTGCCCTTTAATGGAGCTATTATTGTTAATAAACCTTTTTTAATTCCAATCTCCACCCCAATGCCGTTGAAAGAGCCGGACAGATTTTGCTGAAACCTTTGCGCTTGTTCAGGGTCAAAAAAATTGGTGTAAGGGTCTTTCAGCGACCATGCCATTCCTTCTATTGCCCCATAAATTATTTCCTTAGAGTTAATTTTAGAAGGATCAATAAAATTTTCCTGAAGTTTATTATACGCATCCCAAAAAAGCGAGAAATCAACATCACCGGGCTGGTTAACAAGCGATTGAAGTCCTGAAACAGTGTTTTCTAATTTAGAAATATGGCCATTTAGTTTATTGGTTTCAAACCAAATTCCGCCACACGCCCCCAAACCAAAAACAACCAGGAAGGTAGCAGCCAACGACGCCCGAAAAATAATTTTTTTGTAATTTATATACATATTTTTTGTGGACCTGAGGGGACTCGAACCCCTAACCCCTAAGATGCCATCTTAGTGCGCTACCATTGCGCTACAGGCCCATTTTATAAACCGACTTCGGTATTTGCATCAAATCTAAAAATATATCAGCGGAAAAGTAATCAATCACACAAACACCTTTATAATCCAACTTTAGTGATGGCTTCCCTATTGTCCTTGCATCGATGCGTGTTTTGTAGAATTGCAATTTTGATATTTTAGTAACTTCTAACCAAAACTTTTCCAAATTATTTATATTCTGATCAGCTCTGCACAAAACCGTACATCTGAACTTCTTCTCATCTACTGTATAGCATTTCCTTAGTAAATTCAAGAACAAATCAATCACAAAAGGGTCTGAGTTGCCAAACCGCAATGAACTCCTGCCCAAGCTTTTCGATCCTTCTCCCAAATATAACATTGCCAAAGCAATTTTCCCAACATCTTTATTTTTAAATATTTTAACCAGATGTTTATTTCGGCTGGCAATAGATTTTAAATATTCTTCCCTTCTCTTCTTATTAATTTGCCAAGCGACCTCCATACCTTTCTTACAGTTATCCCTAACTTTTTTATCGATTAATTTTCTTTGCTCGCTATTTAAATAAATTTTACTGCACCAATCTGACAAGGTGCTTTTTGGGATATCGTGCTTTGTTATTCTAATAATCTCTCCGTATGTTTTACCAGATCTACGAAGCTTTATTACTGTTTGCTTAAGAGAATAAAATCTCGACTTCATAGATTAATCGTACCATGGAGCTATTCAATGTGCAAGACAACTACCTAAGCAGTCTTACCGCGACACCAATAAAGGCCAAAACAATCCCAATAATCCAGGCGCGCATTGTTACCTTGTATGAAGGCCAGCCCAAAGCTTCGAAGTGGTGATGTATTGGCGTTGAAAGAAAAATTTTCTTTTTCCTAAATTTCTTAGAAAAAATTTGCAAAATGGCGGAACCGGACTCTACCACCAAAAGTCCGCCTATTATGGGCAAAACATAAACCGAATCAGTTAAAAAACTCACTACTGCCAAAACCATTGTAAGCCCCAAAATGCCGGTTTCCCCCATGTAAAACCTGGCAGGTGGAATGTTAAACCACAAGAAAGCAAACAACGTTCCCGCAATAACCGCGCAAAAGGTTGCTAAATCAATTTCACCTAAAGAAAAAGCAATTATGCTGAATGCCCCAAAAATTGACGCAAAAGCCCCTCCGGCAAGTCCATCTAAACCGTCTATTATTCCGCCTGACCAACAGGCAATGGTTACAATAATAAATAAAGGAATATACCACAAACCAATGGAAACATCTCCTAAAAAGGGAATAAAAATCGTATCCCATCCTAATTTTTGATAGAACCAAATACTGCCTATAAAACCAATCAAAGTTACCATTAGCAAACGCTTTTTGAAAGAAATGCCGCTTCCAATATATTTTCCCCAACCCTTAACAACAAGCAAATCATCCACCAGGCCAACAATTGACGCAACAACCAGTGTAAAAAGCGGTAACCAAGTTTGGCTTCGGGATAAAAAGTTAAACTGTGCCACCCAGCTGTTGGGAAAAATTAAAGATAAAAAATAAAATAAAAAAATTATAAAGACAACTGTGACCCAAATTAGAAGCCCACCCATGCGAGGTGTTCCAACTTCTTTTTCTTTGTGCAAATTGTTAAAAACAACAGCGTCTTCTCCGGAGATTGCTTTTTGTCTGGCCACTGTTTTCCAAAGTTTATGTTTGTATAAAAAATTAGTTAAAATTGGGCACCAAAAAATGGCTAAAGCCGAAGCAACGGCCGCTAAACTGAAAACCTTTATAATGTTTAAGGTGAGTAGTGTCATTTTTGCACTGTATCTGCCCAATTAATAATTTTTTTCATTTCTTCAAACTTGTCACTTGAATTTAAAATTACGTTAATTAAGTAACCATTATTGTTAAGAGTTTCTGCCACCAAAAGAAAACATCCTCCTGCCGTTCTTGTTGTACCGGTTTTTCCCCCGATAATCCTTTCTGACAACCCCGATGAATTTTTTAATAACTCGTCGGTATTAACAATTTTATGTAAAATTTTCCCGTCAGAAGCATAAAGGTCAAACTGCGGTATGGTTGTTATCTGCAAAATTGACGGGTAATTTTTAAATATATATTCTGCCAGCTTTGCTAAATCCTGGGCGGTTGAAAAGTTTTTTAAACCAAGACCGGACGGGTTTAGAAAAGAAGTGTTGAAAAGACCCAACTCTTTTGCTCTTGCGTTCATTAAATCAATAAATTTGTCTTTGCCAAAGTTGCCCTCGGTTCCTTCGGAAAGCGCATAACTGGCCGCGTTGTCCGAACCAATTAACATTGCAGACAGAAGGTCCTTTGTGAAAAATGTTTCGCCTGGTTTTAATAATTCCGGGTCTATACTCTGACTCGTAGCTTCGTCACTTATTTTTATCTCTTGCGAAAGATCAGAGTTTTCTAAAACCACAAGAGCAGTCATTAGCTTACTTATGCTTGCTATGGGAAGTTTGCGATCTTCGTTTTCGCTGAAAAGCACCTTGCTGGGGTACCCTTCCGGTCGGGAAGGATTGGTCCAAACAGAAATTGCGGCCTGGGATGAAATGTTTAAGCTCGGTGTTTCATTGTTGTTTTGCACGACAACATTATTATATGAAACAGCCCCTAAAAATGCTCCGTTAATTTGATTTGGCAAAAAATCGTCAAAAACCCATTGAACGCCGGAGATCATGTAAGCAAAAAATACTAAAAAAACAATTGATAGCAACGGACCTACGATAGCACGTTTCAAATTCATTATTTTTTACTTCTTTTCCTTGGTTATGCTTATATGCAACTCTTTTAATTGTTTTTTATCAACTTCCGAGGGCGCCTGCATCATGAAATCCCTACCGTCACCGGTTTTTGGGAAAGCAATGACCTCTCTGATGTTTGGCTCATTTTGTAAAATTGAAACAATCCTGTCGATTCCCGGAGCAATCCCGCCGTGTGGTGGAGTGCCATAACCAAAAGCGGTCAACATGTGCCCAAATTTTTCCTTAATTTCTTCTTTTTTATATCCCATTATTTCAAACACTTTCTCAAGAACCTTCGGATCGTGGCTCCTAATGCCTCCGCTGGCTAATTCCATACCGTTTAAAACAATGTCGTATTGATTTGCAACAATGTTTTCCATGTTCTTTTTGTCTAATACATCTTGAACAAATTCTTGTTTTTGGGCGGAAAATGGGTTGTGCACAAAAGTCCAACCACCATCTTCGGTCTTTTCAAAAAATGGAAAATCAATAATCCAGCAAAAAGCTAAAAGATTTGGATCATTTTTATCTTTTCTTAAGTCGGGCTTATCGGAATTGTACTTTTCCATTGCCTCTTTGTATGGAATTCTTGGAAAAGGAATTTCCTGTATTTTTTTGTTTGGGAACAAAACTCCAACTAGTTTTATAAACATTCTTTCAACCAATTCAAGAACGTCCTCTCTTTCTACAAAGCTCATTTCTAAATCAAGTTGAGTGTGCTCAAATTGGCGATCGCCCCTTGAATCTTCGTCTCTAAAGCATCTGGCAATTTGGAAATATTTTTCTAAACCCGATGCCATTAGAAGTTGTTTATATTGTTGGGGCGATTGTGGAAGTGCATAAAACTTCCCGGGTTGTAACCTTGAAGGAACAATAAAATCCCTTGAACCTTCCGGTGTGGATTTGGTCAAAATTGGAGTTTCAATTTCGGCAAAGCCCTCGCCGTCCAAAAAATCTCTGAAAAACTTTATAACTTTATGTCGCACAATAAGGTTATTCTTCAATCTTTCTCTTCTTAAATCCAAATACCTGTATTTCATTCTTACCTCTTCATTAATTTCATAACCGTCCCCTTCAATGGAAAAAGGTGGCGTTTCGGATTGCGCCAAAACTTTTAAGCTTTCAACCGAAAGCTCCACCTGGCCTGTTTCAATTTTAGAGTTAACCATATTCTCCGGTCTTTTCACGATTTGTCCTATAATCTCAACCACCCATTCCGGTCTTAATGTTTTGGCCAACTCGTACGCTTCATTATTGGCAGGGACAAAAACAACCTGTATTACCCCGCTTATGTCCCGTAAATCAATAAATAAAATTTTGCCGTGGGCGCGCCATGTGTTAACCCATCCGCAAACTCTAACCTTTTCTCCAACGTGTTTTGCTGTATCTTTTATTAAAAATCTTTGCATGTTATTTAAATTTTATTTTTTAGCGTAGCGATATTTTAACAAATTTTCTGCTACCAACTTTTATTATCATCCCATCTTCTAAAATAACTTCTTTTCTCCAATCGGAAATTCTTTCTTTATTGTCTCCGTTTGTAGGGTCTCCGTTTATAATTTCCACTCCCCCACCTTCAACCAATCTTTTGGCCTCATTTTTTGAAGAAACCAATTTTGATTCAACTAATAAATCGGAAATAAAATAATTATTTTTGGTGACTTCAAAAACCGGCATATCACTTGGCAATTCTTTGTTTCTAAAAATTTTATTGAATTCTTCCTCTGCTTTTTGCGCCTCTTTCTCTCCGTGATACATTTTTACAATTTCTTTCGCCAAAAAAACTTTTTGGTCACGTGGATTAGGCATTTTTTTAACTTCCTCAATTTTGTCCATTGGAACTCTTGTGCAAATTTCCAGCGCAGGAACAACCAATCCATCGGGCCAGCTCATAACCTTACCATACATATCATTTGGATTTTCATCTAAATTTACCATGTTACCTTCGGTCTTCCCCATTTTTTTTCCGGTTGCGTCAACTAAAAGTTTGGTTGCAAGCACAAATTTCTCTTTATTTTTCATTTTTCTCATTAAAGTTCTGCCGGCCAACATATTAAAGGTTTGGTCGTTTCCACCAATTTCCATGTCAACATCCATTACTACCGAGTCATAGGCTTGTAAAATCGGATAAAAAAATTCCTGAGCGCTAATGTCTTCTCCGGCCTTCATCCTTTCCTGGAACATATCCCTTTCCAGCAACCTTGCAACGGTAAAATTAGAAGCCACCGAAAGCAAATCTGATGGTTTCAATTTGTTGGTCCATTTTTCATTGTACAAAAAGCGCACATTTGATTTTTTAAGATCTAAAATCTTTCCAACAAGTTTTTTGTAATCCTTGGCATTTTTCAAAACTTCTTTACGAGTTAAAGATTTTCTTGTTTTTGACTTACCTGTAGGGTCTCCAATTGTTGCTGTAAAATCACCTATCAAAACAATAACCTCGTGCCCCAAGTCCTGCAACTGTCTGAGCTTAAGCAAAACAGCGGCATGACCCACGTGTAATTTTCCGGTTGGGTCTATTCCGTTATAAATTCTTAGTTTTTTCCCGGACAGCAAAACCTTCCCCAACTCTTCTTTGCTTGGGTAAACATTTTCGACTCCGCGAGTTAAAATTTCTTCTATTTTTTGTGGATTTGTATCTATCATATTCCTTTACATTTACATTATTAAATAATACCAATTTTAGAACCTGTCGGCAAGCCTATAAATGTCTCCGGCGCCCATTATAATTAATACTACCCCATTTTTTATGTTTAATTTAATGTATTCTTCTAATTTACGCATTGGCAAGTATGAAACATTTTTCTTGTTTATTTTTTTTACCAATTTTTCTGAGCTGACTTCCTTGCTTGTTGCCTTGGTTTCTCTGCCGGCAACGTCGTAAATGTCGGTAATAATTATTTGGTCAATTGGAACTTTACGGAAAATTTTAACAAAATCATTGAATAAATAATAGGTTCTCTGATGTTGGTGGGGCTGGAAGATACACCAAATTTTATTTTTTGGATATTTTTCTCGAGCTGCTGTTAGGGTTGCTGAAATTTCTGTCGGGTGATGAGCGTAGTCAGAAATAATTTTTAATTTACCCTGGCCGGGCAGGCAATTTTTAATTTTTAAATCTCGCTCCTCGAACCTGCGCCATGTTCCTGTAAATTGCGACAAGGCCTTAAAGGTTATGTTGTCAGGAATCTCTAAAATTCTTGCAACCTGCAAAACAGCCAAAGCATTGGAAACATTGTGTTCACCGGGAACCACCAAGAGCTTTTTAATTTTAGGCGCATCTTTTTGTTTCAAAGAATACCCAAGCGACTTAAAAACCGGGTTTTCAATCCTTGGCAGTTGGTTGTCGTCATCATTAAATACTAAAAATCCATCTGCGGGCAGACGCTTAATAAATTTGGCGAATGCAGTTTTAACCTTGTTAAATGTCTTAAAAAAGTCTAAATGTTCTTTATCAACATTTGTAACAACTGTTATTTTTGGCGAATAATGTAAAAATGAAGAATCATATTCGCATGCCTCAATCACCAATAATTTACTTTTGCCTTCTCTGAAATTACTGCCCCCGAATTCTTTAACCTTTGTACCCACAATAACCGTTGGATCTAAACCCGCTTCTGCTAAAACTAACCCAACCATTGCGGTTGTTGTGCTTTTGCCATGGGCTCCGGCAACTGCAATTGTGTAATACTCTTTTGTTAAGTCCCCCAGCGCTTCGGGATAACTTTGGGTTTTTATACCAAGCTTCTTAGCTGCTTTATATTCGGGGTTATTTGGTTTTATTGCAGGGCTGTGCACTACTAAATCATAGTCACGTTCAATGTTTTTGGCAAAGTTGCCTATTGTTATTTTCATGCCGGCTTTGCCATTTCCTGGTTGCTTTAAAAAATCTGTGATCTCTGAAGCAACTAAATCAGAACCACTAACCTGGTGGCCTTTTGATAAATAGTATTGCGCCAGTGCACTTACCCCTATTCCGCCAATTCCTATTAAATGAATCTTCATACGTCTAATAATATAACATTTTTTGTAAAAAAAACAGGGCTTCACTTTGTGTTGCAAAGCCCTTTTGCTGAGAGAAACTCAAGACATGATGGACAAAACCAATCCGGGTTTTTTGGCGGTAAGCGTGTGTAAAGCTGAACCTTGGGGTTTCCTTCGTCAAGCTGATTCATCACGCAACCGTTCTGCATACAATGCATGCCAGATCTGTCACAGAAAACACGCCTTTCTATGGCTTGTCTGACATGATCGGGAATCCGCCAATCTAGGGCGCGGTCACTTGGATGATCCTTAAGAAATTCATGGCCCAACTCGTGTATAATCAACCAAGTCAGTGCCATTGTTATGACCGGACTAAGTGATCTGCCAAAATGGAACAGTGAAACAGAAAGTTGGTTGCCTGCACAACCAAGCATATAATCGGTGTTTCCCCTCACGCTTATATCGCTTGAGAAAAAAACCACACCCATCTCTTCTTTGCCAACCTGTCCGGATGTTGTCAGATAGTTGCCTGGTGAAAAAAACGTTATAGGCGCGCATGGACTCCCCTCGCCCAACTCAGGTCGGAGAAGGCCATCCAGAATTACCTGACCGTTTATTTTCGATTGATCGATGAGAAGTTGATGACACGGCGTTACTATTCCTTGGTCTGCAACTTCCCAGGCTAAACGCAAACGGTCAACGAAAACCTGCCTTAGTTGAGCTATCATTCCGTCTTTGTGTTCTGCGGGAAAATCCCTCTCGTACCAAACCTTAATCCTTTTGCCTGTTCTTTGTTTTTCCACAGGTATGTCCCTCCTTTATTAATGAACCAGGCTTAATATATCACTTTTATGAAAAATGTCAATTGCGTAGCTGATGTGATTCTAACGTGGTATATTGAGGGCCATCACGTTTCATTTCCGATTCCATAACCTCGATTGATTCTACCGTAAACAGTAAATCTATGCTTTCGTTTATTTCTGGCCTTTCTTCCGGCTCAATAATTCTAAATTCCATTGCACTTATACGAGCTAATGTAATATGAGGTGCAAAAACCCTATTTTCCGGGACAAATCTAACTTTTTCTGTTAATGCGTTTTCTAAATCTTCACGAAGCAAAGTTAATTCTTCTGATTTGTCGCCTTCTGCCCAAACCATTTTAGGGGGCATCTTTTTGGGGGGGCCGTACACTATTTTATTTAAATTTAATGAAAAACCTTCGTGCCTCTCAGCAACGCTTTTTACTGCCAAACAAACCTCACCCACTTCTTCGTCGGTTAAACTGCCTAAAAATTCCAGAGTAATGTGTAAATTATCTCTTGCTGTCCATTTTGCCGGTAAATCTGACCATTTTTCTGAGTACGTAAAAAGCTCTTTTTTAATTTCCCCGGGTAAATTTATAGCAACAAAAACTCTATGTCTTTTTTCCATAATTAGTTGAATATTATCATAAAAAGGCTTAAAATTAAAGCCACAACAAATGAATAAAGAAATCGCGAAAATATTTAGGGAAATGGCAGTCTTGCTGAATATTCGGGGTGATAGTAATTTTCATATAAATGCATATTTAAAATCTGCGGAATACTTGGAACGTTTGCAAAAGGATGTGACGGAAATTTATAAAGAGAGCGGACTAAACGGTTTGAAAGTTCCACGAACAATAGGAGAAAAGAACGCAAAAAAGATTGAAGAGTATATTGTGTCCGCCTCCGCCAAGAAGGGCTTTGGCGTAATAAAAGAATTTGAAAATTTAAAAGAAGAAACAGCCATACAAAACATAATCGCCTTTTACTTTACGTCTAAGGGTCTAAGCTTGCAGGAATTGAAAGAAAATGCTAAAAAGAAAAAGATAATATATTCTAGATTCACCAAACCAGCTAAACAATTACTGGAATTGGCAGGTTCCGTTGAAAAAGCAAAAGAAGCCATTAATACAGTGGCCAACTGGGCAAGCACCAGAAAATTAGATTATGCCATTGAAACAGTGTTTAAGAAATGGCTGGAGCTGGACAGATTAAAACCCAAAGAAATAGTAAAAAAACCATTTTATAAAGGAGACCCGATGATTTGGTCCGAAGCAAAAAAGAAATGGTTTGTAATAAAAGATGGCGAATGGTTGGAATTCGCCGATAAACAAACAACAGTTGAGTGGAGGATAATCACATAAAAAGTTATCAAGTTAAAAGTTCCAAGTTCATCAAGTTTTAAACTTTATAAACTTTAGACTTTAAAAACTTTAAACTACGATGTTAGCACATACAGACTTAAAACCGGGAACACAGTTTATTTATGAAGGGCAACCGTGGGAGGTTTTAGATGCCAACGCAATGAAAATGGCACAAAGACGACCGGTTATCAGAACCAAAATAAGGAATTTAGTTGACGGCAGGGTTCAAGAACAAAGTTTCCAACAGGGAGACGTTTTTGACGAGGCTGATTTAGGAAAAAAGGAAATAAAGTTTTTGTACCAAACAAAAGGACAATATTTCTTCAGTGAGCCAAATGACCCATCAAAAAGATTTTCCTTCACAGAAACACAAATTGGGACACAGGCAAAATATTTAAGACCAAACGAAATTGTTGTTGGAGTTGTTTTCGACGAAAAAATAATCACTTTTAAATTACCAATTAAGGTACAGTTGAAAGTCAAAGAATCGGCTGCCGGAGTTAAGGGCGACCGCGCCCAGGCCGGCACCAAGTCAGCCATTTTGGAGTCGGGAGCTGAGGTCCAGGTACCGTTATTTATTGAAGAAGGAGACGTAATTGAAATAAACACAGAAGACGGAAAATACGTAAAACGCGTAGAAAAAGAATAAATAAAAGAATAAATACTTAAAAAGCCCCGACTTACGTCGAGGGCTTTTTTGATTCATGCCAGACTCACCCCTGCATCTGCATCTGATTCAACTGTACGGTAAGAAGTTGGATTAACTGTGTGAGAATGTTAATGAGCTGCTGTTTAATTTGGGCAATGAGCTCTGTTCTCTGTTGCGAAGTCATATCAGCTGGCGTAGGCTGGGTTGGAGCAGGTTGAGTTGGCATGGCGCCGCCATTACCGGCAAATGTGGCTGAAATGGTGTGGTCGGCTGTGACGTTAGTAAACTCATATGAGGAAACAGCGTTCACAGAGACGCCGTCAACTAAAACATCTGACACGTGGTAGTTATCATCTGGATTTATAGTGAAGGTTTGGTTAGCGGTGTCGTTTACCGTAGTAGCGCCGTTTGGACTTATTGAACCGTTAGAACCGGCTGATGAGGTAATGGTGTGGTTGGTGGCAATAAAGGTGGCAGAAATAGTATGGTTTGCTGTGACATTGGTGAAAGCATATGAAGTAACTGCTCCAACTGAAACGCTATCAACTAAAACGTCGGCTACGCCATAGCCGGTGTTTGGGGTAATGGTAAAGGATTGATCTTCACTATAATTAACGGTCGTGGCTCCGCTAGGGCTGATAGAACCATTAGAACCTGATGAAGCGGCTATTGTAACAGCAACATTGGCAAGAGCACCTGCGCTTGTGAGCTTAGCAACAAAAGCATCTGTGCCTGAAACGTATGGACTTAATGGCGTACCCCAGGTAACAGCACTAGAACCGGCAACATAAACATTTCCGTTTGTATCAAATGTTATTGATTTGGGTTGATCTGTACCACTGCCACCTAAAAAAGTATTCCATGTGAGGTTACCGTTATTGTCGATTTT
>Ga0247841_10006717_pt1 | contig 17555 bp, 15 predicted proteins | sample LaCruzMarch2015__2_FD_192410 | JGI IMG/M metagenome (GOLD analysis project Ga0247841, IMG submission 192410) | Freshwater microbial communities from meromictic Lake La Cruz, Castile-La Mancha, Spain - LaCruzMarch2015_18m | ecosystem: Environmental > Aquatic > Freshwater > Lake | place: Spain... | reverse complement strand
AGCCAGCACATAAATATGATAAGGCAAGGCCATCACTTCGTCAAAGATCGAACCGGGCAGCTTGGCTGTAAAATACGCGGCAGCAGTGAACATAATCGGCGCCGTTTCTCCGGCGGCACGGCCAATCCCTAAAATGGAACCAGTTAAAATTCCCGGCAGGGCATTGGGCAGAACAATCCGATAAGTAGTCTGCCACTTTGATACGCCCAACGATAGTGATGCTTCCCTAAAAGTTTGGGGCACTGACTTGAGGGCTTCTTCCGCAGCACCGATAATTGTCGGCAGTATAAGAAATCCCAGAGTGAGTGATCCGGATAAAATACTCGAACCGAATTTCATAAATATAACAAAAAAGCCAAGACCAAATAAACCGAAAACAACAGAAGGAACACCCGCCAGACAATTGATGCCTACTTTTATTAATCGAATAACTCGACCCTGCCTGGCATATTCCGTCAGATAGATAGCCGAAGCAATGCCCAAGGGTAATCCTACAGCAACTGCGCCGACAGTAAGGTAGATCGTACCGAGAATTGCGGGCATGATTCCACCCTTTGTCATGGAATCCGTAGGAGGCTTGGTGATGAAATCCCAACTGATCGCGCCAATGCCGTTCACAATAATATAAAACAATATTCCACCCAGAGCCAGTGCGATTATCAAGACGGACATTCGCACAACACTAAAAAAAAGTGCTTGTTTAAAATAACGCCACTTCATTGAATTGTTTTTAAATAAGTTCATATATATTTACCGCCTAAAGCGTCCCCGAACCTATCTGCCGAAATTTATGCGAAACATAATCGGCTACCAGATTAAAAAATAATGTCAGGAAAAATAAAACTATACCTGTGGCAAAAAGCGCCTGATAGTGGGCGCCGCCAAAAGGCGCCTCTCCCATCTCTGCAGCAATACTTGCCGGCATTGGACGAACAGACTCGAAGATGCTCTCGGGAATAGCGGCAGCGCCGCCGGCCACCATCAGGACAACCATGGTCTCGCCGATGGCTCTGGCCATCCCCAGCATTACTGCCGTGGAAATGCCGGACATAGCCGCCGGAATAATCACCCGCACAATAGTCTCAAATTTAGTAGCGCCCAGAGCATAAGAAGCCTCTTTGAATTCGCGGGGAACGGCATAAAGAGCATCTTCCGAGATACTCGAAATAGTCGGTATGGCCATAATCGCCAGAATCATGGACGCATTGATGATGTTCAAGCCGGTGGGAAGATCAAAGGTATCCTGCAGCCAGGGAGCCACCACAACCATTCCAAAGAAGCCAAGGACAACGGAGGGTAATCCGGCCAAAAGCTCAATTACGGATTTGAGAATTTCCTTAATCGCCTGAGGAGCGATCTCTGATATATATATTGCAGCCAACACGCCCAGAGGCACAGCAATAATCGTAGCTATAATCGTTACTATGAGCGAACCAATTATTAACGGGAAAATTCCAAATGAAGGCGGATCGTAGGTCGGATACCACTCCGTCCCCAGTAAAAAATCTTTTACGGACACCTTGCCGAATATCGGCAGGCCTTCCCGGAAAAGTGAAAAAACGATCAACCCCAAAACTATAATGGAAACAAGTGCGAAAGTAAAAAAAATGTATTTAATAATTATTTCTTTTGTCTGTCTGGTCATAATATTTCACATAAAAATTTGAAACTTAGTTTATAAATAATTGTATGCAGGCAAATACTAACGGAATTCTTTTTCGATCCAATCTTTTATTTCATCACGGATGCGCCTGTATTCATTGATTACATCTTCAGGATTTCCCTCAAATGCCGAAGGGTCGGGAAATCCTCTATGTAGTTGGGAGCGACCTCCCGGAAAATAGGGACAGGACTCTTTGGCCTGATCACAGAGTGTAATTGCATAATCCAGAGTCACATCTTGAAAAATATTTAAAGACTTTGACTGATTACTGCTGACATCAATGCCAATCTCTCTTATCACATTAACAACAAGAGGATCAATTTGAGTAGGATCGGTACCGGCACTAAAGGCCGTATACCGATCCCCGTAAAGTTTATTTAAAATCGCTTCAGCCATCTGCGACCTAGCTGCATTATGGGTGCAGATGAATAAAACACTTTTCTTCTCGGAATGCATTTTTATATCTTCACTTAAGCAATTAGGTTTATCTATTTTTTACCGCTCTTACTCTTTGTTGATTTCACCAGAGGGACAAAGCCTTCTTTGGCAACTATCTTTTGCCCCTCGGCTGATTTTACAAACGCGATAAACTTAGCTACATCGCCTTTAGGTTCACCGTTTGTGTACATATATAGCTCGCGGGATAACGGGTATTCATTGGATAAAGCTGTCTGAATAGAAGCAGTGATACCATTAACCTGCAAGGGCTTCACACTTTTATTGACATAACCAATGCCCAGATAAGCAATGGCATAACGATTTTTTGCCACAGCAGTTACCAGCGCGCCGTTGGATGCCAGCATCTGCGCTGTGGGTGCTACCTTAGCCTTTTTCATAACAAAATGATCCCATGATTCAAAGGTGCCGGAAGATGAATCGCGGGAAATAACCACGATCTTTAAATCTTCTCCGCCTACTTCTTTCCAGTTGGTAATCTTACCCTGATAAATCTGGCTTAGCTGATCAATGGATAAGTTGGTTACTTTGTTTTTGGGATGTACTACTGGAGTGAGCGCATCTTTGGCAACAACATGAGCAACCGGCTTTACGCCCTTGGTTTCCGCCAGCGCGATTTCTTCTTTCTTGATTTCGCGCGATGAAGTGGCGATATCTGTTGTCTTGTCAATTAAAGCTTTAATTCCTTCACCAGAGCCACCGCCGGACAACGAAATTTGCACTCCCGGATTTTTCTTCATAAATGCTTCCAGAGTACCTTGTGCCACCGGCAAAACTGTCGTCGATCCTTTAATAACAATAGGATCAGCGGCAAACGCCACACCTGCCATCAAACAAACTGATGTCAGCCCAACTACTACTTTTTTAACGATATTGAACATTTTTTCCTCCTCTAATTAAATTTTGGAGTAATATACATGCCAAATATTACAAAATGATGACAGCTAAGTGATAATGTAAAAACAATAGAAAACTATTTTTTATCGGCAAATTTATAACCAAACCCACGCACAGTTAAAATATAACGTGGATTCTCCAAATCCTTCTCAATCTGGCTGCGCAAACGCCCGATGTGCACATCAATCGCCCGATCAGTGATAAAAGTATCATCGCCCCAGACATGATCCAAAATCTGGCTCCTTGAATAGACCCTGCCGGGATTGCGCGAAAAAAAGAAGAGAAGTTTGAGCTCTGTGGGGCTAAGAGTTACTTGCTTACCACTGATCTTCACCAGACAGGAAGCGTAATTTATTGTCAACCCATCATATTGGAATTCTTCCTGACCAGTCTTTTTCTCACCATCGTGCAGACGCCGCAGAATACTGCGCACCCGAGCGATAAGCTCTTTTACACTGAAAGGTTTGGTGATGTAATCATCCGCTCCATTTTCCAGACCGATGATCTTGTCCACTTCATCACCTTTTGCCGTCAGCATTATGATCGGCAAACTTACTGTTTCCGGGTTACGACGTATTGCCCTACAGACATCAAGCCCATTCATTTTGGGTAACATGAGATCAAGAATAATCAGGTCCGGCTTTTGTGTTTTGACCATTTTCAGCGCGGCTTCACCATCAAAGGCTTTAACTGTTTTAAAACCTTCTTTTTCCAGGTTGTAGGATATGATTTCCCCAATATCCTGTTCGTCATCAACAATCAGAATTTTAGACATAAAAATTATACCTCTTATAGACCGCGCATGATGTGAGTATAAGAAATTCGATCTTGTATGTCAATTTAATTAGATCAAAATTTAATTAGATCAAAACCTGTGCGCTTTTCTCCTAATTCCCTCCATATCTTAACCAAATCTTTCCCTTAGCGTCATCAAATTGAAATATTTACATGATATTTTACGGCCGTAATTAAAGGAAATGAAATATAAAGGAGTTATAAAACTTGAGTAGAATGAATAGCAGCGTAGTTCAATATCCTGTTAAAACAGACGCATCCATAACAAAGCCCACTCGTGAACTGATGCATTTAATCGGCATTCAATACAACCGATTGGGCATAAACGTTGGTTCTCTCCCTTTCGCGCCCGCGGATACGACCGCCGGAAGTGAATCAGAAATGCAGACAGTTGTTATGGGCAAAAGAACAGATGCTGATCTACCTATTATTATAGAACAATCCAATTATCTGGATAACATCCGCAAACGTGCCAAATCCGGCGACGCATCGGCAAAAATCATTACCGATCTGGAAAAATATTTAAACGAAAATACTGAAAGCGTCTGGGAGAACAGTTGGGTGCGCTTTCCCAGGAAAAAACTGGGAAAATATTCGGAAGAAATTTTACAACATGATCTGTCCGCGGATAAGAGTAATCCGACAAAAGGAAAGCGCTCAGACATCGACCGTTTTCTGTATCAACAAGAAGGAGTTGATTTTATCCGGATACCCGTCAGCTATCTTTTAAAACTATCTCTTGCCGAGATAATCGGCGCACAGAACTCGACCAATCCACTGATTGGTAAAACTGGCCTTAAGGTCATGGATAATTTTCTCAATGATAATACCTCACCGGAAACATCATCTTTTTATATTATTTCCATGCCCTCCGAAAATGGTATCGGCAACAATGTAGCCAAAGAAATGGCGATACGCTATCTTCTGGGACAGATTTTGATCATGTATGCCAACAAAAAATTTTCGCTACAGGAAAGCGGCCAAGAGGCATTGATGTTTTTCTCGCCACACCCACCTGTCAGGCAGAAAGCGTTAAGTAATCGTATTTCCGATTCGTTTTACCGCGAATTATTTATGAACCCATGTCTTTCCGGCTGGAATAATGGAGAAGATAAACATAAATACATGCACCTGTGCCATAGAGTGTTGAGCCGCAGCCAATTTAACGCAGTGTTAAAGCTTAGGGAAGCTGGAATCATCACCAGCAACCTGGTTTCGCTGCCTAATCTTTCCAATATCAGCCTTGCCAACAACGGCACACACGTCAGCATGGGCAGTCTAAAACTGAGTTCTCTCCTTAGCGACTCGTCCTCCGGTTATACCCGGCATCATGAAAAATATTTAGGCGATCTGGTTGTGAAGATTGTGGAACATTTTCTGCCGCTCTTTGTCGGCACCTATACCGCAGCACCATACCGTATGGATTTCACTGATTTCCATCCCGAAAAAGCGCTTGGTTTTCTTCCGCACGAGTTGGATTATACTCATCTGCGGATGCTCTGGAGACGCTGGAAGAAAAAGGCCAACCTCAACATATTTGGATTACCGCTGACACCCTTCGGACCGGACAGACTTGATCAGATAGCTAGTTCCGTTTTTCGGTTAAAAGGAGATTTTGTGCCCGATTTTCGCTTAATCGACTACCTTGTGGCTATTCTGAGTACAGACAAAAGCCCGGCACTCAACGGCAACCTCGGGAATAGTTATCCACTCAAACAAGATCTTGCCGACCTCGGTGTCTTTGATACTCAGATGTCACTCTACCTCTTCGATAAGTTGCGCGAATTTGACAATATGGGTTTTTCCGGTTTTGAGGGACGCCACTACAGTTTGTTTGACAGCTTTGCGTTGGACATGGGCCAGGCAGTTAACCTGCAAAATCTTATCTACCTGCTGGCATTCAAATATGTTGCCACAGGCCAGATCAGCCATGAAGACATACCGGACGATCCGTTTATTGAAAGTGAAAGAAGGCAGATTATTTTCGGCAGCGCGATTGGAATTCCCACTTTCTTCGTACATAAAAATACCGGCAACACTTTCCTGAAGCGAATCATTGAAAACACGCAAAGAGTCCGGTCAAGCAGCCGCTATAGCGGATATAACAGGTTGTACAACATTGAATATCGCCGCGCCCTGCTGGAACTTATTCGCGATGATGCAGCTGATATAATCGAAATGCTCGGCATGAGAGAGACAATGCGGGATCTGGATGGTCGAATAAATGAGCCGGATCATTATGCTGCTTCAGGCAAACTAACCCGCGGGATTCTAAACCAGGTCAATGAACGATCACCAATGACTATTCCAGCAGGCACATTTAATCAGGCAACGGAAAAATATTATCGCACGACATTGCGCACTCAGCACATAAAAGAATCATTTAATCTGTTGAGCGATGATATCATCAAACTGGAACTGGCTGAAAGTGGTATCAGTCAGGAAATGAGAAGCTCACTGCATAGTATCCTGCACGAAAAAAATCTTCCTTCATTTATGGAGACCGCTCAAAGTGAAGTGATCGACGAAAAAGCGGCACCTGCAACTCTGGAAAAAATTGTCTCTCTCATTCTGGTGTATATACATTACAAGAATAATTTATATTCAAAATTTCAAGAATCTCAGCAATTGGAAAGGAACTATGAAACATCAATACATTGAACGCAATACAAGGCAAGTAAGTACTGAAAACCTATATGGAAACCAAGCTGTGCAGTTTTTGTATTCAGATATACGGGAACAATCTCCTTGGCTTTTCCGAAGACTGACCAGTGCGCGAGTATCACGCTTTTTGAGTTACATAAACTATAATGGCATTCTGGCTGATCGAATGAAAGACCATTTGAATCTTCAATCAATCCTGAATATAAATGGCGATGAATGTGTCGATCCACCGGAAAAAATGGATTCGTTAAGAAAAATATTTGAGAGAAAAATTTGTTACTGGCAATGCCGCCCGATGCCTAATGACCCATTGGCAATTGTTGCCCCTGCCGATTCCCGGATGCTCTGCGGGTCTTTTGCCGAAACATCAAGCATATTTATTAAGGGGAAATTTTTCGATTATGAAGAAATGCTCGGGCAAAACAAAAATACATGGCTTACCACTTTTCGTGATGGTGATTTTGCCATCTTTCGCTTGACACCAGAGAAGTATCACTACAACCACACACCGGTTGCGGGCAAGGTTATTGACTTCTATCCGATTTCCGGCTCTTATCATGCCTGCAATCCCAACGCTGTAGTATCAGTAGTGACTCCTTATTCCAAAAATAAACGGTTCGTGACCATCATTGATACTGATGTAGAGGGTGGAACGCAAGCGGGTATTGTCGCCATGATTGAGGTAGTGGCTTTAATGATCGGTGATATTGTCCAATGCTACAGTGAAAATGAATATGACAAGCCCATATCTTTGGAAACAGGAATGTTTACCAGAAAAGGTATGCCCAAGAGCCTGTTTCGCCCGGGCAGCTCTACCGTTGTGCTTATATTCCAGAAAGACAGAGTAAGGTTTGCCGATGACATTACCGCCAATATGTTCTTCCCGGACGCCCAGAGCATATTTTCCCTTGGTTTCGGTAAATCACTGGTGGAAACCGACGTCAAAGTCAGATCGTATATTGGCAGCGCAAATGCGCATAAAGGATCAAATTAGTATTTCCTTTTATAAATGGAGGACAACATGAGTAAGGAAAAAAATATGTATATTCGTCATGTAATGGTACAAAAAATGAGAAGTTTGCGGGAATCGGCTGATAATACAATAGCTAAACTTAAAAACGCTGAAGGCAAATTTGCCGATCCCATTGATCAGGCGGCAGCAGAGACATCCAAAGCTGTTGAAATTAATTGCCGGGATAAAGAGTGGCATTTACTGCTGGACATAAAAGAAACAATTTTACGCATTGATTGCGGACTTTATGGGATTTGCGACCATTGCAGCCAACCAATATCACCAAAAAGGCTGCTGGCCGAGCCGATGAGTAAACTTTGCGTTGTCTGTCAGGAAGAAATTGAAGCCCGTAACAACAAATCAAAACAAAAATGCCGGTATGCAGGCGGAGTCTCATATAACCATGCTTAATGAAATATTTGTAACCATCATATTTCTTGCCCTCGTGTTTCTTTTCCGGTGGGCATTTAAGACTTTGCCTGATGAACACTGGCAAATAATATGCTGCGTCCCATATAGGCAATTATCAGATGGCCGCTGGCAGGGATGGAATCTGACCTGGTATGGGTTTTTTAACGCCGTAGCTTTCACCTTTGCCATTTGCCTTTTCCTGATTATGACCGGGGCAATGTCCACACCGCTTATTGCCAGCTTCACTTTATGGATTCTGCTTCTTGCCATCTGTTTGCCTGCGGCAAAATTAGTGGCTTTTTTGATTGAGAAAAAGCAGAACACTTTTACCGTCGGCGGCGCGTCCTTTGTTGGCATCCTTACCGCTCCCTGGATCATTGCACTCACCAATGTTACAGCAGGTCATTGGTTGGGATTTCACCTTAACCAAATAAATATTCTGGCGGCCATGTCGATTTCTTACACACTAGGCGAAGGGATCGGCAGATTGGCTTGCATTAGCTTCGGTTGTTGCTACGGGAAACCACTGGCTGCGAGCTCTCCTCTAATCAAAAAAATATTTGAAAAACACAATTTCATCTTTACCGGCAAGACAAAGAAAATTGCCTATGCTCATGCGCTCGATGGCCAACCCGTCATTCCGGTTCAGGCACTCACTGCCGTTATTTACAGCCTAACTGGAATTGCCGGCTGCTATCTTTTTCTCCAAGGTTTTTCGATCACAGCCTTTATTTTAACCTTGAGCGTAACACAGCTCTGGCGGGCGTTTTCAGAATTTATGCGCGCTGATTATCGTGGAGAAGGGAAAATATCAGGCTATCAGATCATGGCGGCTGTAGCCTGCTTATACGGCTTGCTCATTACTTATATATTTAACGAAGCACCCGTAAATTTACCGGATTTAGCGCTGGGACTTGCAGCTATATGGAATCATTCTGTGCTGATTATTCTGGCAATTTTGTGGATAGCAATCTTATTTTATTCTGGTAAAAGCAGAGTCACTTCATCGTTGATTGAAATTCAGGTACTTCAGGAAAAAATCTAGAGCCATTATCCTGACATCGTATATGCTGACGATGACGAAGAAATGGATTTATCAATGCGTCAGTCATTTGGTTAAACAGGCCTCTATAAGTATTAGATTATGACAAAACGCTTGTTTATATTAATATCTATTTTAATTACCACTTCCGTTGTTGTCTGCTTTTATTATCTATCTATCGACAGAGATTCTAAATCAATATCGTCATTGACAAAGATTGTCATCAAAAAAGATGAATCATCGAAATGGTTCAAAATAGCAAGGACAAATGAAATAAGCGGTGTCGCGCTTGTTGTACACGGTCTCAACCTGAAGCCCGAAAGAATGCAATCCATAATCGCTGAACTTAATGATATGGGAATAGATGTTCTGAATCTGTCACTTCGAGGTCACGGCGATAACTATCTAAAGAATAGTAATCTCTCCAGCGACGAAGCGAGACTGGAGTCTTTTCGAACCGTAACATACGGCTTATGGCTTGATGAAATTTATAGTGCTTATCTGAAAGTGAGAGAAAGAGCTTCTAGAAAAAATGTCCCTGCCTTTTTTGTCGGCTTTTCCATTGGCGGGTTGATGGGCTGCAATCTTATCCTGCTACATACTGACGTATTTTTTGACCGTATGGTTCTTTTCGCGCCTGCTTTGAATATCACAGTGGAAAGTTATCTTTTAAGACCCCTGGTGCCCTTTCCCAGCATGGTCATAGACAGTTTATCTCCGCTATACTATCGGGCGAACAACGGCACACCCATGGCGGCTTACAAAGCATTATTTGAAGCAGTTCAGACTTTTAACAATAATGCAGATTATCGTTTAAACAAACCGACACTTATTTTTATAGATAAAAAGGATGAATTTGTTTCTTCCTCAAATTTAAATGAAATGATCACCCGGTTTAATCTTGATCACTGGCAAGTACAGGTAGTGCAGAAAGATAGTAATGTTGGCAACAAAGTTTCACACCATTTAGTGATTGACAGAAATAGTGTCGGCAAACAAATGTGGAAAAAAATAAAAAAAACGATAAGAAAGCACCTGGGTATGCAGGAAAATCAATTGGCATTATTCACTTCTGCGGTCACGGACATACACACTGCCGGGCTTGGATTTGGCGTATTGCTTTAACTGGGGCACCTAGCCCGATATTTCTTTCATATTTAGGCTTGACGGTTATTTGTTTCGTTCCCAAGCCGAAACTTGGGAGCGAAAAGGATCCTAACACTTTCCCCCTCAGGGGATTGCCTAATTTTATTTTGAAACGACAGGCATCGCCGATTTAATGCCTTTAATGGCGTTTACGGCCTGCAGAGGAATATAGGATTTGTCGGTTTCGGCAATGTAAACAACTACGCCTTCCAGTTCCGACACGGCATCGTTTAATCTCAGGATGTTCTTGTTCACTGGAAGCTCGGCCTTACTGTTTCCGTATGAGATCCTGACAACGGGATTTTCTTCGTCAGTTTTGTCCACAGTCACACTACCTTCAGTAAAAGCTTCTTTGGCCTCTACAAACAGCCTCCCGTTGAGACGATTGAGATCGAGTCCCAGAGCGCCGGCGGTAACTATGCCGATTTCCGGCCCATCAAGAAGACCGTGGGGACTTCGGGGACCGTAAGCAAATAGCGGAACGTCGCCGCCCGTGTGTCCATGGGTCGTCCAGCCAATGCTTGTGTACTTCGGAGAGAGAACTTCGCCAAAGCCATTCTGGGGGTCGTCCTTGTCTCTTTTTGATATCGCGAGGATTGCTTCCGCGTCTTCATCGGAGATATCCATGTCCCAATATTCCTTTACAACTTGTTTAACCTTTTCTGGGGTCTTGTCATTTCCGACTTTTCTGAGGAGACCCGAAGCGGATAGCTTCATTTTTCTAATGGGGTTCAGTAGCTGATCAAGCTTCATCTGCGAGTAAGTGTAGCTTGTGGCGTAATTGCCGATTGACATCCCGCCTGTGTTGTGATCCGAAAAAGCCAGAACCAGCGTATTACCGTCTTTTCTGGCGAATTCCAGCGCCGCTTTGACTGCCCGGTCAAATTGCATAAGGTCGCTCATCAGTTGAGCAGGATCATTTGCATGATTGGCCCAGTCAACTTCGCTTGCCTCTACCATCAGAAAGAATCCCTTACTCCCAGGCTTTTGAGATAAAATATCGATTGCTTTGATCGTCATATCTTCAAGGCTTGGCTGTTTCGGTGCGAACTCCTGCCGGTCAATTTCCGCTTCCATATGACTTTCGGAGAACATGCCGAATAGCCGTCCGGTTACAAACGAAGCGAGGTCATCTCGATTCTGAGCGAGGATATATCCTTTTTTTCTCAGCACGGATTTGAGATTTTCACCATCTGTCCTTTTACCGCCTGCGGCTTTCGGCAAAAGATACTGGCCGCCGCCGCCCATGACAACATCGATATTCTGATAAACGGCCTGTTCCATAATGGCATCCTCCTGACTGCGCGAAGAAACATGGGCGACATAGCCTGCCGGTGTGGCATGTGTGACACGCGAGGTGGAGACGATGCCTGTTGCCAGACCTCGCAGCCTTGCCCCCTCCAGAACAGTTGCCAGAGGCTTATAGCGCATTTCCAGCGGGGGTTCAGGGACGATGGGAAGCGTGCCCGCCTTGGGACCCAATCCGATCAACTTGTCGCTGGTGCGGTAGCCGGTGGCAAAGGCAGTGGTGGCGGGTGCAGAATCAGCGACAACTGAATCCGCGATAAATGTTTTCACACCGCCGACAAGTATCTCATCAATGGCAAGCGGTGCGCCTTTGAACCAGCGGGTCAACGTATAATGTTCGCTGCCGCAGCCATCGGCAATTATCACGATCACATTTCGAGGTTTTGCCTTCTCCATAGTCTTTGCCGTCGCAACATCCGCAAAATAAGGGAAAGCAAGCAAAGCGAAAAATAGTAAGTACATACTTCTTAATTTGAAACACTTCATCATGACATCCTCCTTCTATTTTTTTAGTTGGAGGAACTCTAATCTTTTTTTGTTATGTCCTGATGAATGAATCGTTAAGATTTAATGAAATTACAGGATCTGAAAGATAAATTATTGGATCTCATATCTTATCTGTTGCGCTGATGATTTTCTACCCGTTTGATGCAAATATAAGTAAGGAAGCATATAAACATCATCGTCAACAAGAATAATGGGTAACCCGAAGTTTGTTTTCGGCCCATGGCAAGCCAACTATGGTTTGGGTACTTATGGTATCGACACCAGTAATAACACCGTTTGGGCGGTCATAAATTATAATGGTAATTTCGTCGTCGCCATTGGAATATAAGTATAATCACCACAGACATGATCCGAAATCCGCTCCTCGAATAGACTCTGCCAGGTTACGACGTATTGCCCTACAGACATCAAGTCCATTCATTTTGGGCAACATGAGATCAAGAATAATCAGGTCCGGCTTTTGTGTTTTGACCATTTTCAGCGCGGCTTCACCATCAAAGGCTTTAACTGTTTTAAAACCTTTTTTTTCCAGGTTGTAGGATACGAGTTCCACAATATCCTGTTCGTCATCGACAATCAGAATTTTAGACATAATTTTTTATACTCTTGGCATGATACAATAAAACTAATCCGCAATTACTTTGAATACTTCATCTCCAGGTCGCACGCGGTTAGATACTTTCAGCCCGATAAAATCACCGGCAACAGCCTTCTGAACTGATTTGTTATCCACTTCCATGGAATTGATCACATCAATAAAATCAGTGGTGTGGCCGGAAAATTTCAAACTATCCCCGACAACTACATCACCTTCCTCAATTTTAACCGCCGCTACTGATGGTTTGGAAAAAAACTTAACAACTTCACCAATTCTCTTTTCTGCCATAACGATACCTCCATTATATTTGTGACCTGCGATTGAATCACTGATTGACAAGAACCTTCCTTCTCATGTTGAGAGTATAAGAAATTCGAACTTTTATGTCAATTTAATTAGATCAAACCATACACAATTCTTGACCGGATTGATAATCTCCATTATACTTCTCTGCAAAAAAGGATCAATTATGCTCCAAATTGAACAATTTCGTTACGGTGATAATTTAGGCTATCTCATCTTTGGCCAAACGGAGGCGATGGCAACTGACGGTGGCGCCTGGCAGGAAATACTTGCATTTCTCGAAACTCATAACCTGACACTTAAGTTTGTCACCAATACTCATCAGCATTACGACCACACATCAGGAAACGAACAACTGCTCCGGAAAACAAAGGCTAAGTTTTTAAACCCCACCACCCTTACCGATAATCAGGAAATTATTATTGATGGCGATGTAGTTATTGTTTACCGGACTCCGGGACATACAAGCGACTCAATCTGTTTTCACACGGGCAATATTCTGGTCACCGGCGATACCCTGTTTAACGCAACGATAGGTAATTGTTTTTCCGGTGATCAGAAAAGTTTCTACCAATCGATCAAACACCTGATGTCCCTGCCGGGTGAAACGAAAATTTATGCCGGCCATGATTATATCCGCGATTCTCTGGCCTTCGCCAGACATCTGGAACCGGACAATAAACAGATCGACCTGTTTGGGAACTCTTACGACCCGGATTATGTATACTCAACTCTGGACGATGAACGCAAGATCAATCCCTACTTACGATTCAATGAGGAACCAATTATTAATCTGCTCAAAGTAAACAATCTACCTCATGCCACGGAATGGGAACGATGGGAATCGCTGATGTCTATTGACTAACCCGGTTTAATAAATGCCACTTATAAATATACACCGAGTGGTCGATAAAAATCTCATGTATTGGGGCTGTTCAAAAATATTCAGATGCAAGGCGCGCAAAAAGCCGAACCGCGAGGCGTATATGGATATACGTTGAGCGGTACGGTTTGCAGCGCAACGCAGCAGCTGGGCGTTTTTCAACGGCCCCGCCGCGAGTAGCTATTTTACCGTATATCCCCGCCCATCAAGACATGCAGCCATCGCCCGCCGATAATTATCCCGCTGAATTTCAGATACACTGACAGGTGGTTTAGTCGGATCATAGTTTGTCTGGTTTACTGCCCATCCGTGGCACGCGTAACGATCATCAGCTTGTTGTTGTTGGCTCTGGCCTTTACGAGGATAGACAAAAAGTTGTCCTGTCTGCGTCCGGTCAGAAGAAGGTTGCGCTTGGCTGACTTCGTCTTGTGGTGGTGGAGCAACAACTGTATAACCGCCAACAGTTGGAGTGTAGTATACTTCGTTAGCATAGTAATAAGGTATGCTGCCAAACCAGATCGTTGAATAAAAAGTAGGCAAAAAAGGAACGAAAAGACCGATCGGGGGAGCTACGATGAGAAAACGTCGACCCTCCGGACGATACCAGACTCCTCCCTGAAAGTGGTATCTCGCGCCGCGATAAAACACTTCCCGGTTACCTCTGGGCAGAGAAACGATAGCTTGACCACGGGCCGGATAGTTATGATTATGCTCATAGCGCGCATCTCTGTATTGTTGATGGCCGGAACCACGTCCGTGTCTGTCACCGCGTCCTTGTGCGAAAGCTGTCTGTGAAAAACCTAAAACCATAATAGCGCAAACTGCTAATATCAATCCCAACGCAAAGCTCTTATTTTCATTGTATAGATATGACATGGTGATTACCTCCATAAATTAAAGTGTATCTTTTCAATAATCAGTACTGCACACTATAACCGCGACCCTCCAGACAGGCAGACATCGCTCGTCTGAAATCGAGAGCTTTTCTTTCGTATTGAACATCCCGTGCCTGATTGCTATTGGCATATGCCTCCTCCAGTTGACGGGCAGATTCCTGCCTGGAAATATCTGATGCTGCACCGGCAACAGCACCACTTGCGGCACCGATCAAAGCGCCTCCCGCAGCGTGTCTTGGTCCGGCAATGAGTGCCCCCAAAACCGCCCCGGCAATAGACATAACCACTGTGTCATGACCAGGTGGAGGCATGGGCACAACCCTGACACGCTGTTCAGAAGGGATAGAAGACACACTCGGATCGAAACCAGTCTGATCCATCGCCCAGTTGTAACATTCATAGTGGTCACGGGACTGTTGCTTAGTTGTCTGCCCCTTTTGGGGGTAAAAATACACCTGTGTAATGGCCGCGCCCCGGTTCTGGCCGTTATCTGCCGGCGGGAATTGCTGCTGGGCGCGAGTTGTTGCGGGATAACATCCCGTCAAAGTAAATATTGTTAAAAAAAACAAAATTAGCGGGCCAACTCCTGATGTCCAACATCTCTGCATAAATTCAAATCTCTCCGTCTTGCGACTCAATCTCATCATAAATTTTCTCCTTTTTCGCGGTTCCAATATTTCCGCCTATCATTCCCAATCTAGCTTTATGCTAATTACAGCAATGGATGTGCCAAAATTTTTTACAAACAACGTAATTCTTTGAAACTTTTATTAATATTTCCAATTTACGAGAAATTAATGGAATACTTTCCATATCAAAAGCGAGTAAAAAGTATCCGCTTACGCTACCCACCTGTAGATAAAGTACCCACTTGCCCATCGGAGAGCCATTGGGACTCTTTAAATATCTATTGAAAGCATATAATATTCGACCTTGCTTCCCGGATAGAGCGATTCCATGATCTTTGTGTAGCGCTTAAGCTGTTCATCGTATTTTTGCCTGAGACCCCGCATTGAGCCTGATTTATAATCAATGATCGTAATAAGATTCTCGCCAACGATCATTCTATCCACTATACCAAAGTTATTTTTATCCGATATCTGCTGCTCTGCATAAAGTTTCCCCGGCCTGAACATTATCGCAGAAACATCGCTCCTTTGGACAAAACGAATCGCTACTACATATTCCTCATCGTTTAGCTCTCCTTTAGGCGGAAGTTGAGCTTGACCAACAACCTTCGCCAGCCAGCGGTGAAGCCTTTCACCGCGCATAATACCTGCTTTAATATACGATGATATTAGTGTCGGGTCAATCTCGCCATACTTATCTGGTTCATCGTTATGTTTTTCGGGGACATCAAGTATCATAATTGTTTCTGATTCTTTTGCCCGGCCGGATAACTTGCAAATCTCCTTTTTAAAACCATCAGGCGCGAATTGCGCAAATGTATTCAGCACTGCCTGATGGACAGGCTTGTAGTTTTCATCCTTTTTTGTCGGCAGAAAAACTGTCAGTGTTTGTACCGCCCTTGTCGCGGCGACGTAGAAAACATTAGCCTTCTCGCGGCGCATCCGCGTCAGATTTGCTTCACGATTTTCAAGAATATCCCGGGCAATTGCCGAATCACTGGCTTCCAGAAATTTAAACTCACTGCTTGTAAATTGCACATGGCATTTCTCCGCGGCCAGATAGAATGGCGATTCTTTTTCGTCTTCGTTCCAAAAAATAAAAACATGCTTAAATTGAAGCCCTTTTGTCCCGTGAATAGTATCAACCTTTATACTTTCCCTGTCCTCCGCCTCCGGCACTCTCACACTGAACCGCATATTGAACATCCGCAGAAGAAAACTATCCACCCCGGTACCGCCTTCACTGAAATATGCCTGCGTCTCATCCTGCCAAATATCCAGCACATTTGACGGTAGCTTCCCGCGCAGAAGTTCAATTGTGCAACTTACAGCCATGATCCCGAAAGGCTGGGGGAATTTTTGGGCAAACTCCGTCTTGATTGCCTCCACATTCCCGAATACCTCAGCCCATAATGGCGACTGAGCAGCTATTTTGGTGAATTCCGTATTCCCTTTTTGAGAAAGAACGCTCGCGATAAAAAGCATTACCGCGACACCTTCATCAGTCGAAAGAAGCTGCCTGCCTTTGACCTCTGAAACACCAATTTTTTCTTTGGAAAGTTCCGATGCTATCTTTTGAACATGGTTGTTGGTGGCCGTAAGCACCGCCATATCACCCCACTGACAGCCGTACTCCAGCTTTTTTGCGCTCAGAACTTCAAGTATAGCGGGATAAAAATTTTCTTCCGAATTGCCCTCTTTTTTAAGCTCGATAAGGCTCACCTCTGTCACGCCGTCAAACTCTTTAATCTCTTCCGGCGGTGTCTGTGTTTCTGCTCTCTCTTTACCGGTAAATAGATTTTCTACAAGGTTATTATAAAAAGAAATAAGAAGCGGTGTGCTTCTAAAATTGTATTCCAAAGAGCCTTCCGTTATCGCGCCATTTTCTATATAGTTTCCGATCGCCTCCTCCAGCGCGTTGCGGTTTGCGCCACGCCAGCCGTAGATCATCTGTTTCCAATCGCCCACAGCAAAGAAGGACCTTTCGCCGCGTTCGCCATGACCGGATAATATCTCGTCAATAAGTGGAAATAGTATTGCAATATCGGCAATAGAGGTATCCTGAAATTCGTCAATCAAAAGATGTTCCGTGCGATCCAGCCCAAGCGAGAAGTAGTTGCTCATCAGCTTCGGCCTTTCGCCAGGTTCGCTGCCATCCAAAGCAAGCAGATGCTTGCGCACATCGGAGAAGAATATCAACCCCTTTTCCTTCTTTACAGCATCTGCCGCGTCAAGATATATCTCGCAAAGAAACGCGACGGCAAGCTCCCGAAGCAGTGCCTTGTTTATTGAAAGCCTCTCGGCTGTCTTTCTATAATCCTTGAAAATATTGTTAAGATCGGAGT
>Ga0247841_10006716_pt1 | contig 17557 bp, 12 predicted proteins | sample LaCruzMarch2015__2_FD_192410 | JGI IMG/M metagenome (GOLD analysis project Ga0247841, IMG submission 192410) | Freshwater microbial communities from meromictic Lake La Cruz, Castile-La Mancha, Spain - LaCruzMarch2015_18m | ecosystem: Environmental > Aquatic > Freshwater > Lake | place: Spain... | reverse complement strand
GAAGGGTTCAACAACAAGATAAAGGTCCTTAAACGTAAAGCATATGGGTTTAGAGACATGGAATATTTTGCTTTGAAAATTTATGCCCTTCATGAAAACAGGTACGCATTATTGTGATGAACCATAAATAATAACGAAAACAACATTAATGAGAATAAATGACCATACAATGTTTTTCACCGGGGCCAATATCGTTTATCCTGCTTATGATAAATCAAATCATTCTTTATTCATAACTCATTATAATACCCATACCCGGTAAAGAGTATCCCGGATGTTTCTCAATACCACCTGAAAATTTTCATCCCGGCAATAAAGAATACCAATCCGATACCAGAGAGCATGAGGATGGGGAGGGCGACTTCGGTAAAACCGGCTCCTTCAATGAAGATACTTCGAATTCCATCAGCCATCATGGTCAGCGGAAATTTTTGAATGGTGGGAATACTCCAATCGGGGAAATTGTGATAACTAAAAAAAATGCCCGATAACACCATCATCGGCATCACCAGCGCATTGATCAGTCCGTTGCCAATCTCGGTTTTTGCAGTATGGGAAGAAATGAAGATCGAAATGCCTGCAAAGGCAAAATTACCGGCAATAAAAATCGCAAGGAGCGCGGCTATACTGCCCTGTATGGTAATATGAAATGCCAGATAAGCAAACAGGAACAACAATCCGGCTTCCAGAAAATTCATAAGGACCCGAACCGTGATCAAAGCGATCAGGAAATTAGAGTGTTTCATGGGCGTAACGACCATCCGGCGTAAAAGTTTTTTCGAACGGCGTTCAATAATGGCATAGCTGATCCCCCACATACTCGACATCATCACTCCCATTGCAATCAGTCCGGGGATCAAAAAATCGATGTAACGGGTACCACTTACCGTTAAAGGGACTACCTCGGCACTACTCTCCGTCACCACAGGACCCTTTGTTCCGAACAGCCTGGATAACTTCAGATACGTCAACTGCGCATCAGAATTCATCGGATCAAAATGATACCGGATTACCTCATTAACCTCATCCATCACGAGGTTCAGATTGCCGCGTTTCAGCAGGACCATCGCAGTTTTCCATTTCATCGACTTGAAAATGAAAGTCGTATTTCCCAGATTGTCATCCGGGAGAACGAGTTTATAGGTGACAGCGTCGGTTTTATCAATTGCAATCTTGACATGGTTGGATTGAAGAAATGTATGGATTTTCGGAGTACTTTCGTTGATGACGGTCGTCAGGCGCGAATCGTTGATGACGGCAATGGTGACCACAACGTCTTTTTTCTTGGTAAAAGCGAGACCTAATCCCATCGACATCAGAATAGGGAAGACAATCCCCCAGAAAAGAACCGCCGGCTCACGGATCAGCTCCTTTATATTGGCCAGAAAGAGGTGATAAAGCTGGTTATTTATTACCCGTTCAATCATCGAGGTGCCGGCCTGTTAAAGAGGTAAAGAGATCATCAAGAGTGATATCTCCCGTATTATCAAAAAGTTGCGCCAGATTCCCTTCCCGCAGAATTTTTCCATGATCAATGATCACAATATAATCACAGAGTTTTTCTGCTTCTTCCATATAATGCGTGGTAAGGATCAATGATGTTTGAGATTCTTCTTTAAGTTTATTCAGGATCACCCAGATCTCGCGCCTGGCATTGGGATCAAGTCCTGTTGTCGGTTCATCAAGTAAAAGAATGGCCGGGTGGTTGAGAAGTGATATCCCAAGAGCCAATCTTTGCCGCTGGCCTCCGGATAAGTTAACGACAAAAGCCTTTCGTTTTTCTTCCAATCCTACGAGATGCATCACTTCTTCACACCGGTCTTTCCCGATTTCAAAGAAACTTCCGAACAACCGTATGGTTTCCCAGACAGTGAGTTTGTCGGTAAAATAAGTTTCCTGAAGCGAAAGTCCGATATGACGGCGAAGAAAGGCTTCATTTCCCTTCCATTTCTTGCCCATAATATAAATTTCTCCCCGGTCAGGTTGTTGTATTCCCTCAATCATCTCTACCAGGGTGGTTTTTCCTGCTCCATTAGGCCCCAGCAGCGCCACGAATTGTCCGGCCTTGATCCGCAAATCAATTCCTCTCACAGCCTGGACTGTTTTGAAGGATTTGTGGACGTTTAGAACTTCAATGATCAAATTTTGATCCATATGCATTTTAGTTCCAATCGCGTTACCTCGTAAGGATATTTAATGATCAGTATTGGTACAGAAGCTGTACTGACTTTATTTCGGTATCTGAATTTTATCACTTTTACTGGGGCTGACCCAAATCCCGCCGGGAGGATCTTCGCAAGGCTTTCCATCAGCGATCCTGTCCACTTTCACTTCGGAACCGGAAATGATTCTGCCTTTCGGTCTGCAAATGATCAGGGAACCGGTCATATCATTATAAAAGCTAACGCCCACGTATCTCCCGCAACTATCCGTATCCCCGGTCCATTTAATGGTTCCTACGTCACCCACAGAGGGTGTCCAGTTTAACAGGGTGCCCTTCAGCATTTGTTTTTCCGGGGTTGGTTGGTACAGGGAAACAAGCAAAATGGCGAAAGCAGCGGTGATAATAAATCCGGTGATAAATCCGGTAATAAAAAATTTGTTTTTGATGAGTCCGAATGTCGGTTTTTCCATGGTCTTCCGGTTCTTTTTTGTTAATGATCAATGAAAGATACAATTGTTTATAGTGCAAACAACCTCTTAAATACAAGAATATCAATGAAAAGTTGGATAATAATTCACTTTTTAATGATAAAATTCCAAGATGATAAATATAGAAAATTTAATTGAAGCTAAAGATCAGGAGATCGCACACCAGAATTCACCGGAATCCCAAATTCCCGGTATAAATGATCAGTATGCACAATTCCTTTAAGTTTCTTCTCAGAAGCTATTATCTCTTTTACCTTTTCAACATGGATTGGCATCAGGTATGAAAAAAGTTCACCTAAGAGAATAAATTCAGAATTCGATCTGAGGATCAGACATCTTTAAAAAATCTCCGGGTTATAAAATATTTGATTAAAACTTGATTTTCAACGATTTTTTTTATATGTTTGGGCATTATTAGGGGTTTAATGTCCTTGACGGTTTAGCTTTTCTCCTCCTGACCAATTTCTGCCAGTATTCTCGTATCAAGGCAGCGACCTCCGGAAAAGCGTTAAGTAATCACATATTTCTGAGTAAAACATGAGTCAATGGTTTCAACATCAATTTTATGAAGAAGTTTTACATTTTATTGGTCGCACTGTTTGTGGTGAGCGGTGCAATCGGGCAGGGCTCAGTTCCAGCATTATCAACTATTGCTTCTCCACAGAGCAATCATCCGGTATTTAACCTGAGCCATCGAACATTAATTCAAACGAAAAATATTCGGGGTATGACGGAGAATATGGAATGGAACACATCCGACCTCTTTGTTGAAAAGAGATCAAAAGTACCAATCAACCGCCCTGCACCTCAGCAGAACTCATTGATCAAAATAATTGATAGCATTTATTATTGGAATTGGGATACGCTCAGTAATGGATGGCAAATTGATTATAAACTCACTGATTTTGTTTATGATGACAATAATATGATAAATTGTTTATATCAAAACTGGAACGACAACACCTGGAAGAATTATATCAAATACACTTATACCTATGATGCAAACAGTAACCGGACGAATGAATTATACCAATGGTGGAACGACAGCGCCTGGGTAAACTATTATCAATGCACCTATACTTACGATGCCAATAATAATAGAACGAGTTCTTTAGCGCAAAACTGGAACGACAACACCTGGAAGAATTATATCAAATACACTTATACCTACGATGCAAACAATAATCGGACAAATGAATCATTCCAATTCTGGAACGGCACCGCCTTCGAGTATCGTTGGCAATACTTTTATACCTACGATGCAAACAATAATCTGACAAGTAAATCCCACCAAGAATGGAACGGCATCGCTTTAGAGTATACTTGGCAATACTTTTATACCTACGATGCAAACAATAATCTGACAAGTAAAACCTACCAAGAATGGAACGGCATCGTTTTAGAGTATACTTGGCAATACATCTATACTTACGATGCAAACAATAACCAGACGAGTTATTTATGCCAAAGGTGGAACGGAATCGTGTGGATGAACTCTTCGCTATATACCCATACCTATGATGCTAATAATAATCTGACGAATTCATTATATCAGACATGGAACGACACTGTCTGGGAGAATAACCACCAATTCATTTATACCTACGATGCAAACAATAATCAGACAATTGAATTATACCAAATTTGGAACAGCATTGTTTGGGTGAATTCTGAGCGACGCAACTATATCTACGATACAAACAATAATCAGACAATTGAATTATACCAAATTTGGAACAGCATTGTTTGGGTGAATTCTGAGCGACGCAACTATATCTACGATGCAAACAATAACCAGACGAGTTATTTATACCAAAGGTGGGACGGAAGCGCATGGGGGAGCAATGATCTATACACCTATACTTACGATGCCAACAATTTTACAGTAAGCGGTTCACATAAAGAGTGGAATAGCACTGGTTTTGTAGAATCTGGCGATAGCACCTATTATTATTTTCATACAGCTCTTGGCGTGAATGACTTAATAATGTCCGGAAAAAGTATTTCTGTTTATCCCAATCCCGCATCGGATAAAATCACCGTTAAAACCACCGGCGAAGGCGATCTCTCCATATCAAACCTCAGTGGTTCTGAACTTCTGCGCAAATCCATCACCGGACCAACGAATACAATTGATATCAGTGGATTGAAAAAAGGGGTTTACCTCTTACGGCTGACCAGTAACAGAACGGTGCAAGTCGGGAAGTTTATAAAGCAGTAAGATGTTAAAGGAAATAATACGTGCAGTGAATTTGGGCACATCGTATTTCCTTTGTCAACTCAGCAATAACTGTTAATTCCAGCACCTTTTTATAACACTTTAAAAGAGTGCAATTTGTCATCGCAATTCCCGGTTCTTTCAAAGTGATGAAATAATTGGCGAATAGCCAACGGGAAACGGAATTGTAATCCTCAAATCCATTTATACGTATTTTTCAGCAGATAAATTATTTTTCTGAGAAAATGATTAATGATATGCTCCTTAATGGAATCTTTAATAAATTTACTAGTTGTTTGTCTGAACAGGCAGGTTTTTGACGGGCTGATGTCAGGCACAAGATATTCGGACCTGATTGATATCTTCCATGCATCATTTCCTGATGGTATTTATTTTGTTAATGTCTTTGAAAACCCTCTTTAATTTATTCGTATGAACATCAAATCTATTTCCGGATTATCCCTGATCCTTATGGCAACAGTGATATCCAGTTGTCTTCTAAGCGGTTGCAAAACCAAACAAAAAGAGATCCTGCAGGCTGATCCTCGCTTTATTCCTTACATTTCTTCCTATTCAGCCGGAACTCTTTCATCCGGTTCAAGTATCAGAATAAAGCTGACCGAACCCTCGCCATCCTTCGCCGGCGAAAACAAACCTGTTGCAGAGAAACTTTTTGATTTTTCTCCTTCCATTGAAGGGGAAGCGATCTGGATCGATAAACAAACTGTCGCATTCAGACCTGCCACACCGATGATCCAGGATCAGATTTATACGGCAAAATTTTTCCTGGGGAAGGTCAGGCAAGTGGAATCTCAGTTCAAAGAATTTGATTTTGGATTCCATATCATGAAACAATCCTTCGAAATAATGCCTGAAGGGCTGGTGACCGGAAATACTGCCAGGCCGGATTTATATACGTTTGAAGGAAAACTTGTCACTACTGATGTGCTTGTTCCCAGTAAACTGAATGAACTTTTATCTGCTGAATATCAAGGAAAGAAAATGGAGGTTTCATGGAATAACGATCCCGGCGGTCACAATTTCTCGTTTAGAATCAATGGAATAGAAAGAAATGACAATGCCGGAAGCCTGCACTTGTCGTGGAACGGCCGGGCAATAGGGGTGGATAATAGCGATCAGATAGAAATCCCGGTTCCGGCAGTACAGTTTTTCGGTAAACTCAGCGATCGCGTCATTACGGGGGACGAAAATGCAATACTGGTTTATTTTAGCGATCCTCTCGATCCGGTTCAGGATCTGAGAGGTTTTGTCACGACAAACAAAGATCAGATCGCTACGTACCGTATCCAGGCCAACATTCTGAAGGTCATTTTTACTGAAAATTTCGATGATCTTATTACACTAAAGATTTCGCCGGGATTGGTGAATACAGTCGGAAAAAAGCTGGAACAGGATTTTGAAATCAGCAAACCGGCCGGAACCTTTGCTTCCTTAAAACCGCAGGTAAAAGCGATCGGGAACGGGAGCATTCTTCCAAGCTCACAGGGACTTATATTCCCTTTTGATGCAGTCAATCTTAAATCGGTAAGGCTTACAATCATCAAGATATTCGAAAATAATATCGCCCAATTCCTTCAGGAGAACACACTGGCAGGTAATAATGAGATGAAAAGAGTAGGCCGTCCTGTCTTTTCAAAGATTATTCCGCTTACCAATTCGGGGGTCACTGATTTTTCAAAATGGAACCGTTTCACCTTCGATCTGAATGATTTTATTAAAGCTGATCCCGGCGCTATTTACCAGATCAATATCACTTTCGGGAAAAGAAATATACTTTTCCCCTGTACAAAATCTTCAGTTGATGAAGCTGATCTGACCGAATCAGAACAGATGCAGAAGCTCAATGAGAAGTTTGAAGGTCCGGATGGTTATTACTATTACGGTTTTCTGACCGATTCTTATGAGGAAGAAGATTACAACTGGAAAGAGAGGGATAATCCGTGTAATCCGGCGTATTACACCTACGATAAGATGATCACCCGGAATATCCTGGCAACGGATATCGGCCTCATCCTGAAGAAGGGCAACAGCGGGGATGCCGTCGTAGCGGTTACAGACATCCGGACGGCTGTTCCGATGGCAAATGTAGTCCTGGAAGTCCTGGATTATCAGCTACAAAAGATCTATGAGACAAAGTCAAACAGCGACGGATTTGCCACTTTCCGACTCGACAGGAAACCGTTTCTCCTGATCGCCCGCTATGGTTTACAACGAAGTTACTTGCGTGTAGACGACGGATCATCCTTGTCACTCAGTAATTTTGATGTTTCCGGAAACGAAGTTCAAAAAGGATTAAAGGGATTCATTTATGGTGAAAGAGGAGTCTGGCGACCGGGCGATTCTCTGTTTCTCTCCTTTATACTCCAGGACAAACAGGAAGTGTTACCTGTGGGTCACCCGATTGTTTTTGAATTAAAAAATCCTTCCGGGCAATTAATCACAAGGCAGGTAAAACCAAACGATAAGAAGGGGATGTTCACTTTCCGAACCATTACTGCTGCCGACGCACCGACCGGAAAATGGACAGCAATCATCAAGGCAGGCGGGACGGTTTTTGATAAATCCATAAGGATTGAAACTGTTAAACCCAACAGGCTCAAGATCAATTTTCAGTATAATAATACGATTCCATTCGGAAAGTCCGGCCGGATTGAAGCCAAACTTCATGCCCAGTGGCTGCATGGAGGAACTTCCGGAAATCTGAAAGTTCGTTATGAAGTGCTTCTGACAAAAGCAAAAACAGAATTCGAATCGTTTAAAAATTATTCCTTTGATGATCCGGGTGTTTTATTCACATCCGAAACATTACCCGTTTTTGATGGACGACTCGATGCCGCAGGAAATGCAGTCATCAGCAACAACCTGAAGCTGACCAAGACATTGCCATCCACCCTGAACGGTTATTTCAGGGGAAAGGTTTTTGAACCAAGCGGAGACTTCAGCGTCGATTTTCTTACCGAACCGATCTTTCCATTTGAATCTTATGCAGGTATACGTGTTGAAGAACCCAAGTCCGGCCGATGGCTTGAAGCCGATATGGATCATACGGTTTATTTGGCATCCGTCAATAAAAAGGGGAAACCTGTCAGCCTGAATAATCTTAAAGTGGACATATTCAAACTTGACTGGAGTTGGTGGTGGCAGGAAGAGGACAATGGGGCTGCCGAATACGTGGTTTATAATTACCGGAATCCGGTAACGGCACTATCGGCTTCAACCTCAGCAGGAAAAGGGAGCTTCAAGTTCCGGATCAATTATCCCGACTGGGGCCGTTATTATATACGGGTGTCCAATCCTTCGACTGGACAAAGCTGTGGTCAGTATGTCTATATCGACTGGCCGGATTCATATGGAAGAAGAGATTCGAATGTGCCTGGCGGAGCGACCATGCTGGCCTTATCATCCGACCGGAATAAATGTAAAGTAAATGAAACTGTAAGGGTAACCATTCCGGGAATGCCGGGAGCAAGGGCGCTGATTTCGCTTGAGACCGGGAGCAAGGTATTGAAAGCTTACTGGATCGATGCCGGGAAAACGGAAAATGTGGAGCAGATTAAAGCCGACAACGAAATGACGCCCAATATTTTCATTCATGTCACGGTCCTTCAACCCCATAAAGACAAGAAAAACGACCTTCCTATCCGTCAGTACGGTGTGCTGTCACTCGATGTTGAAGACCCAAAAACCCTATTATCACCGATTATCCGCATGCCGGATCAGTTGAAACCTGAAAAAAAGGTTTCTCTTAGCGTCTCCGAAAAAAACAGTAAAGCGATGACCTACACGATAGCCGTTGTGGATGAAGGCTTGCTCGATCTGACTCATTTTAAGACACCCGATCCGCACCAGGCCTTTTTTGCACATGAAGCGCTGGGGGTTAAGACATTCGATCTCTTCGACGATGTTATCGGCGCCTATGGCGGCACACTGGAACGGTTACTCTCCATAGGGGGTGATGAAATTCTTAAACAGGAAGAAAAAGGGAAAAGCCTTCGCTTTAAACCAGTCGTCAAATTTTTTGGACCCTTTAGTCTGGCAGCCGGGAAAACAGCTTCGCATAGTTTTATCATGCCCAATTACATCGGCTCGGTAAGGACCATGGTTATAGCAGCATCGGAAGATTCATACGGTTTCGCTGAAAAGACAGTTCCGGTGAAACAGGATATTATGGTAATGGCAACACTGCCTCGAATAATCAGGCCGAACGAAGAAATTGTCATGCCCGTGAATGTTTTTGTGATGAACAAAGCCGTCAAATCTGTCACCGTAACCGTTCGCACCAACAAGATGATTTCGTTGTCGGGACCGGCAACCCGGACAGTTACTTTTCAGGGAGAAGAAGATAAAATCGTTTATTTCCGTTTGAAATGCGGTAATCTTCAGGGTAATGGGAAGGTGGATGTGATTGCATCCGGAAACGGTGACAAATCAAATTATTCGGTCGATATTCCTGTGTTGTTTGCATCCCTTCCGATCCATAAGACGACTGAATATATAATCCAGGGAGGGCAGAAAAAAAGCCTGGAAGTCAGTCCATTCGGATTTCCAGGGACAAATAGTGCCGGCCTCGATCTGTCACAAGTGGAAAAAGTAAATTTCAGTGAGCGGATTAAGTATCTGGTACGCTATCCTTATGGTTGTGCAGAACAAACTATCTCGGGTGCCTTTGCTCAGCTTTACCTTCCGAAGGTTGTTGGTATGGACAATGAAATGATCAGCCATACTGAATATAACATCCGCGAAGGCATAAATCGTCTGGCAAAGTTGCAGGGTACGGATGGCGGTTTTCTCTATTGGCCCAGTTCTCGTACCATCGACGATTGGGTTACCTCTTATGCCGGGCATTTCCTTCTTGAGTCGATAAAAGCCGGGTATTCGGTTCCCGATTATATGATCAGCAAGTGGAAGGAATACCAGAAATTTGCTTCAAAAAAATGGGTGCCTGATCCGAAGAACAGGTCGTTTCAGCTTATCCAGGCATACCGGTTGTATACACTGGCTCTTGCCGGGTCGCCCGATTTCGCTTCTATGAACCGGCTGAGAGAAGAAAAAGAATTGCTTCCGCAGGCATCCTGGCGGCTTGCAGCGGCGTATGCTCTTGCCGGAAAAAGAGATATCGCCCTGAAAATGACGGCATCCCTTCCCATCCAGTTAAATGAATCTTATGATCAGACTATGACATATGGCTCGGTAATACGCGATTGGGCCATGATGCTCGAAACTATGACGGAGCTAAACAAGGCTAAAAGTGCCGCTGTTCAGGCGAAAAAATTGTCTGCAATTATCAACGGAAATGAGTGGCTCAGCACCCAGGAGTGTGCTTACGCTTTCCTTTCACTGGCGAAGTATTATACCCGGTTCGCGTCACCCCAACCCATCGCGGCCTCGGTGATCCTGAACGGAAACGAAGTCATCCTGGAGAGCCGGAAATTCTCTCTGAATCAACCGCTGAAGATAATTGAAACAAGGAGCAACAGCCTCATTGTCAACAACAAATCAAATCTGCCTTTATTTATCACGTTGACAGAAACAGGTATCCCTGTCAAAGATGATGAGATCGCGTTCAGAAATGATCTGCGCATGTCGGTTTCCTATATATCCAGAGAAGGAAAGCCTCTCGATGTGACCAACCTCCGGCAGGGGACGGAATTCAAGGTGATCGTAAAGGTCAGGTCAACGGATGTCGTTTATGGTTGTAAGAATCTTGCACTCAGGCAGATCTTTCCGTCCGGATGGGAGATCGATAATAACCGGATTGCGGAAGCGGAACCGTCGATGGGACAGGTGCCGTTCAGTTATCAGGATTTTCGAGACGACCGGATTTATACGTTCTTTGATCTTCTGGGCGGAAAGGAAAAGACTTTTGTTTTTTCATTAACGGCAGCCTATGCTGGCCGTTACTATTTCCCGGGAGCATGGTGTGAGGCTATGTATGAGAGCGGTGTTGGCGCCAAGGACAAAGGCCTTTGGGTTAAGGTTGTTCCGGAATGACACGCATCTCTGTAAAGTCTTTATTAATAAGATGGAAATTCTGGCTGGCCGTTTTTGCGGTCCTGGTTTTTCTTTTTCTGCTGATCCCATCTGCTCATTTCAATGATCCCTGTTCGACCGTTTTAATGGACAGGAACGGTGAACTTTTAGGAGCCAAAGTGGCATCCGACGGGCAATGGAGATTTCCCTCTTCTGAAAATCTTCCTGAAAAATATACCAAAGCTGTTATTTGCTTCGAGGATCAATGGTTTTATTATCATCCCGGTATAAATCCTGTATCGATGATGCGGGCTTTCTTCCAATATATCCACCAGAGGAAAATCGTCAGTGGAGGGAGTACAATTACAATGCAGTTGGCCAGGATCTCAAGGAACGATCCATCGCGGAATATATGGGAAAAGATTGTGGAATCGTTCATTTCATTACGAACAGAACTTGTGCACAGCAAACATTCTATCCTGAATCTGTATGCCTCTCATGCCCCTTTCGGAGGGAATGTTGTTGGTATAGAAGCGGCATCCTGGCGATTCTTCGGTGAATCGCCTGACCATCTCTCCTGGGCTGAAGCGGCCACACTGGCTGTACTTCCCAATTCTCCCTCACTTATCTTCCCGGGAAAGAACCAGAAGAAATTGCTGAAGAAACGGGACCGTTTGCTGGAAAAGATGTTCAGGCAGGGGATTCTCGACCGGGAGACATACGAGCTGGCACTTTTAGAACCGGTTCCGGGAGCTCCTCATCCATTACCCAAACTTGCGCCTCATCTTCTTGAACGGGCTGTCAGTGAGGGATATGGCGACATGCGCGTTTATTCCACCCTGGATATCACTCTTCAGAAGCGGGTCAATGAGATCATCGAGCGGTATGGTGAACTGTTCAAAAACAATCATGTCAATAATGCTGCTGTATTGGTAATCAACACAAGAACGGGAGAAGTACTTTCCTATGCCGGAAATTTACAGTTAAAAAACGAGCAGGAAGAAGGCGATGTAGATATGATAGTTGCCAAAAGGAGTTACGGTAGTTTACTGAAGCCCTTCCTATATGCAGCGATGTTGAATGAGGGAATGTTGCTTCCGGAAATGCTTGTCAGAGATATCCCTGTTTCCTTTCAGGGATACAGTCCAAGAAATGTACTGAAGAGTTTCGAGGGGGTAGTCCCTGCAAATGAAGTTCTCTCACGATCACTCAACGTTCCCAGTGTTCTTCTCCTGCATAATTATGGAATCGGGAAATTCAATGTATTGTTAAAAGAAATTGGTATGCGGACTCTCCGGTTTCCGCCCGATCATTATGGCCTTTCTATTATACTTGGAGGTGCCGAAGGATCAATATGGGAACTTACTTCCATGTATGCATCATTAGGTCACCGGCTGCTTTTTCCCGGACAGGATTCCCTGCGGGTGACCTATAATCAGCACCATAGAATCCCGGGAAGTTCTTTCTGGCTCCAACGATTTTCACTTTCCTCCGTTTGGTTTACCCTGAATGCGATCACTACAGTGAAGAGACCTGAGGATAACGGCACACTGAAATATTTCTATACTCCCCGAAAAATAAGTTGGAAAACCGGTACCAGTTTTGGTTCGCGTGACGCATGGGCTATCGGGGTAACGCCAGAGTATACCGTTGGAGTGTGGATTGGGAACGCCGATGGAGAAGGTAGTCCGGGGGTAACAGGCATCGGATGTGCAGCCCCGGTGATGTTCGATGTTTTCGGACAACTTCCGAACACAGGATGGTTTCAGGAACCTTCGGATGATATGGTCATGGCCCGTATTTGTGCAGCAACCGGGTTTATTGCCGGTGAAAATTGTCCGGAAGTTGAAGCCAGAAAGATCATGAAGGTTGCAAACATGACCAACGTCTGTCCTTATCACCAGATTGTTCACCTTGATCCCTCGGCTAGCTGGCAAGTGACTGATAAATGTGTGTCTCCGTCGCACATGATCACCCGTTCATGGTTTATCCTTCCACCGGTACAGGAGTATTTCTACAAGCAGTTTCACAGTGATTACGTTCCATTACCCCCCTATCTGGAAGGATGCAGGGATGAGCTTTCCCGGCAGCATCCCATCGGCTTGATCTATCCCTATCCTGGTACTAAAATATACCTTCCGCTGGACCGGGATAACAAAAAAACCCATTCCATCTGGAGGGCCACACACAGAGTTTCCGGGGCAACGCTTTACTGGCATCTCGATCATGTGTTTCTTGCAAAAACAACGGGCGAACACACTATTGAGGTGATGGCACAACCGGGAATCCATACCCTCACACTCGTGGATGAGAATGGCGAGTCACTCACGGCACTCATTGAGATCGTCGGAGCAAACGGTCCATAGTCAATGACTTTATTCCAGTATCACCGTTTCCGGGAATCCGTATTGAATCCCCGCGAACGCATCCCCCGCGCTTGCGGGGTTAGCGAGCAAAAAAATAAAAATTCCGCTTGGATCGGAGAATCCTCGCGTTTTAACGCGAGGTTCTTCAATTGGTTTTATATGTCAATTTTGTATTATTTTTTTACCTTTATTGCAGCATGTTATTCAGGAAGGGGTGCTTGTCGTTTGCAGAGGGGGAATATCCCGGATAACCATTATTCTATAAATAGAACTTTATTACATTTATTGAAAATTTGAATATGAAAAGATTGTACATTGTTACCTTTTTGTTTTTACTTGTTTTTGGCTTATCCGCCCAGGATATTATCTACAAAAGAAGTGGCGACACCCTTTGTACAAAAGTTCTTGAAATTTCCGATGGGATTGTCAAATACAGATTGATAGAGAATTCCGTTGATCCAATTCAGTCTATCAGGACTTATGACGTATATTCCATAAAATATGAGAACGGGAAAGAAGAACATTTCAAACCAAAAAATTCCCGTAAAGACCGTTTCTTTTTTCAACACAAAGACACATACTATTACAGCCTTTCCCTGGGCTTCGGGCAAAGCTACGGAGGATTTGGATTAAGATTTCAAGGAAGAATCGGGAGGACAATAGGTTTTGGCTATCATGCCGGACTGGGGGTAGTTCCACCCCTGACGATCAAAGGTTCCAATTATAAAGGTGGTGTGTGGTTTTCTTTAGGTGCGAAGTTCTTCTGGTACAGGGGATGGTATCTGGATGTTCAATTTGGCAGTGTTGGACAATATCCTGATAATACAAGAGGTGGCAATACGGCATATGGGCCATCATTTCTAATCGGGGGTGATTGGTTTTTCAGTGAAAAGTATGGTATGAATGGCGCCTTGGGACTATCTGTAAGCACGCCTACAGAGAAGGAAACACTGGCTTCCCCGACATTTGATATCGGATTCGTTTTTAAATTCTGACCTTCTTTTGAAAAATGAGGAGCCTCATGTAACTTATAAAAACGCTTAAGCCTTATGAAAAAACAATTAAATGTAATACTGTTTCATGAAAAATACTTAATTTACGCATTAATGAAGTGACGTATATCCAGGGTCCTATTTTTTCTTCTTTTTGCTGAACCAGTTAAAACGGGTTCCTCCCCAGATCCGAAACTGAGCAACATCGTAGTTGAAGAACACATGACTCAATGCATAGGGTACTTCATTCCATCCGATCTGGACGGATCCACCAATAAACCATTTGTCGGAATTATATCCTGTTGCAAACCTTCCATTTAAATGAAGTGAAAACTCACTACCCAAATGATCACCGGTCTTGTTGGCATATGAATAGGAGTGCCAAAAAACACCCGGTAAAATAGCGGCTGTTAAATAAAAATATTTTCCAAAAACAAAAGTGTAATTATATCCCGGTGACAGACCCACCGAGTATATTTTTCCTGTCATCACCTGATTAACCTGGGGGATCCGGTATTCATTCATGAGTGGGGTCGGAATGATGCCCGTATCGGAGGTAATGTAGTAATAAAGGAAAGAAGGCATTACAATTAAACTGCCGGCGCTTTTCTTCTGCCTCTCATTTTGAATAAAAGCAGCCCGGATGGAGAATCTTTTGGCATTGTAAATCCAATATGCGGCAATTCCCAGCGACATGGACTTCATATCCGGACGTATATAATAGGTACCGTCGTCCTTTGATGGACTAGAAATGTAAAATCCTTTGTATTGCTGAAAAAAGAGTTCGGCAGCGACTGCTCGCCCGAAAGCGTTCACACGGAGATCAATAAAAGTTGTTTTCCCATAAATATCGTTGTCTCTTTTGTAGAAAGGATTTTCGATCGATAATCCCAACCCGAACCATTTCCAGAATCCTGCTATTCCAACCCTTGCGTTGAGGTTGGGTTTATATTCGATATAACTGATATTTTCAGGGTTGATCAGAAATGTTGCATCCTGGAAAAGAATGAACAGACGTGTCGTAAATTTTTGAGTGTAATCAGCGATGTAGGTTGAATCGGAAGGAACAGAGAGAAAATGAGGGTTCAGGGAGTCTGTCTGCGCATTAGCATACAGCGAACAGAACAAAACAAACGCGATAAATAATCCTTTCAACGTATCAAAATTTTGAGGTCAGGATGAACTCGTTACAACATTTTTTTTCCAAACGAAAATATAACTCTAAAAAGCAAGTATTTGTTCATCAATATACCCGTCCGGATATATCAATAGTCATCTGTAAAATTTCAACTAAATTACAAAAAGAATTATAATGACCCGGAACACGATTCGAAACCACGGGACGTTTTCGTAAGCCTTCCCGGGGAGAGTTGGCAATATAAAAACAATCGGATTGAATCCCCGCGAGCGCATTCCCCGCAGCTTGCCGCGAGGATTTTTCAACTTGCATGTTCATAATAAATTAGGCACCGCCCCCCCCCACATTGAACTCATTCCCTCTCATAATAATTATATTGCAGAAGATCTTGCCTGCGAAATCAGAAGACGAATTGATCATTATAAAAAGCAAGGAGCAATTCTCACATTCTCAGGTGGACTCGTCCTTATTCAAGAACATATTGAAAATGCATTTTTAATTGGAATTGCAAAACTTGCTTCTTGCTCGGGTATTTTGTATATTTACTTTTCAAAGGGTTCTAAACTGGTTAAATAAAGAAGAATAAATTCCAAAAAAAAAACAAGATGAAAAATATTACAGCAATCATTTTTTTCGGTGTAATCATCGCACTTAGCATATGTAATCAGTGCTTCGCGCAATACACCAAGCTCCACGATTTCGCAGTCACACCGGAAGGAGGTACTCCTTATGGTTCTCTGATTTCTGACGGGACCTTTCTCTATGGAATGACAAACACTGGCGGCTTAAACGGTTATGGAATAATCTTTAAAATAAAACCCGATGGAACTGGGTATACCACGCTTCTCAATTTTAATGGCGTTAATGCCCCATACGGTGCTTATCCTTTTGGCTCTCTTATTTCAGACGGAACCTTTCTCTATGGAATGACACAGAATGGCGGTGTAATCACTGGTGGAGTAATCTTTAAAATAAAGCCCGATGGAACAGAGTACACCATCCTGTATGATTTTATTAATACCTTAGACGGTGCTCTGCCTATTGGCTCTCTTATTTTTGACAGAACCTTTCTCTATGGAATGGCACAGAAAGGCGGAACAAACAATCAGGGTACTGTTTTTAAAATAAAGCCCGATGGAACTGAGTTTACCAAGCTTCTCGATTTCGCAGGCATTTCAAACGGAAGTACTCCTTTTGGCTCTCTTACTTCTGACGGAACTTTTCTATATGGAATGACACAGGTTGGCGGCACAAACGGTTATGGTATAATCTTTAAAATAAAGCCCGATGGAACTGGATATGCCAAGCTTCTCGATTTTAATGGCGTTAATGCCCCATACGGTGCTTATCCTTTTGGCTCTCTGATTTCTGACGGAACCTTTCTGTACGGAATGACCCCGCAAGGCAGCACAAACAATCTGGGCACCATCTTTAAAATAATGCCAGATGGAACCGAGTATACTGACCTGTTTGACTTTTCAGTTGATGGAAACGGAAGCGATCCTTATGGTGATCTTATTTCAGACGGAACATTTCTGTATGGAATGACCTTTAGCGGGGGCACAAATAATTACGGAGTAATTTTTAAAATAATGCCGAATGGGAGCGGCTATACAAGGCTGTTTGATTTTTCAGGCACTACAAGTGGAAGCTCTCCCTGGGGTTCTCTGATTTCTGACGGAACCTTTCTCTATGGAATGACAGCAGCAGGCGGCACGGATAATCAGGGCACGATTTTTAAAATAGAACTTGGCACCACCGGCTTAGCCGAGAACAATTCGGGAAATGGGATTAATATATATCCTAATCCCTGCAAAGGAAGGTTCACGATAAAAATAGCCAATAGCCTTCAGCCAATAGCCAATAGTCCAACGGAAATCTATAATGTTTTTGGAGAAAAAATATATTCCGGCTCTAAATTAAACCGACAAAACTCAAGCGAGATAGACCTTTCAAACTCCCCGAAAGGAATCTATTTTATCAAAGTTCATACTGAAACAGAAGTTCATATTGAGAAAATTGTTGTTGAATAATTGGGAGTTTTGGGCTAATGAACTTTCTCATTAACACTCACTTCCTGTTTTCAGCGTTGGGACACCCTAATAATTTTTCTGAATGATTTGGTATAATTCAGCTTGCTCATCATCCATTTTAAGCAATTTTGATTTTATATGTTTTGATTCAGGCAGGGTATAAGTAA
>Ga0247841_10006715_pt1 | contig 17558 bp, 15 predicted proteins | sample LaCruzMarch2015__2_FD_192410 | JGI IMG/M metagenome (GOLD analysis project Ga0247841, IMG submission 192410) | Freshwater microbial communities from meromictic Lake La Cruz, Castile-La Mancha, Spain - LaCruzMarch2015_18m | ecosystem: Environmental > Aquatic > Freshwater > Lake | place: Spain... | reverse complement strand
GGCGTGCATCTGTTCGCCCCCGACGAACTGAAGAATGTGCAGCGGGCGCTGGCCGAGGCGACCGCGGCGGCGACCAATTTTCATCGGGTGAATGCGCAGGGGCTGACGGGGCTGACCACGTCCTCGCAGCAGTTTGTGCGCACGCTGCAACAGAACCTGACGCAGTATCAGCGCAATCTGGGATCGATGGGCGCCACGCAGACCCAGGCGCGCGTCAACCAGTGGGCACAGCAGGGCGGCAACCCGCTGGCGCCGAATTTTGGGCAACTGTTCCCGAACGTGTCAGGGAGCCAGTTGCACGCGCAACAGACGTTCTATTGGCAGCAGATGCTGCGTGGGACCGGGTTCGGGGTGGGTGGCGCGGGGCACGGCGGCCAGCCGCCCGGTGCTGGCGGTGTTCCCGCGACCGGGGCGCCGCCGCCCGCTCCGTTGCGCGACAACTCCCTGCTCGATGGCGTGCTCAACAGCAGCCTGATCGGCAAGGTCGCGGCCCTGGCGCTCGGCGGGGGCGTCGCCGCCGCGGTGATGAAGGGCGTGGCCTACACCCAGGAGCGCAACGAGGCGCGCGATGTCTTCATGCGCCAGACCCGCGATTTCGGCGGGCCACTGGACCTGCTGACCAAGAACATCGAAACCGCCGCGGTCGCCATCGGCCAATCGGGCAACGAGGCGATCAAGACCGCGGGCATCTGGTCCAAGGCGGCCTATCAGTCCGACCCGTGGAAGATCGACACCGGCTACCGCCACGCGGCCGGCTTCGCGCGCTCCTACGGCCTGGACATCAACGGCACCACCAACACCCTGGGCGGCTTGGCGCGCTATGGCGTGGGCGGCGGCAACGACGCGGAGCAAACCAAGTTCGCGCTCAAGCTCGGGCAGGTGATCCGCGACGGCGGGATGACGCAGGCCCCGCAGCAGGTCCTTGAGGACTTGCTGACTCAGGCCACCCAGCACGGCAATAGCACCTTCACCACCATGCCCGCGGGCGAGCAGGACGCCTACCTGCGGCTGCGCATGGCGACCTACGGCAACCCGGCGTTGCAGGGTGCGGCCGGTCAAGGGCTGATCAACTCAGTCAACACCGCGATCGGCAGCGACGGCGATCTGGCGAAGGAACTGTTCAACGCGCGGGCGTTGTCGCAGGCCGGCGTGACCAACCTCTATGCGCAGCGCTTCGCGCGCAAGAGCGGGATGTTCTTCGACCTGGGCGAGGTGGGCGGCAAACGGGGCACGACCGTCATGGATGCCCGCATGGAGAGCTTTGATCAGGAGTACGGCCACCGCCCGCTGTTCGAGCAGTACACCGCGTTCGGTTATCTCAATACTCTATCCGAGCCGCAAGCCAAGGTGTATTTGGACCTGGCGCGCACGCTGAAGAAAGAGCGCAAGCAGACCTTGGGCGGCTTCGCCAACGACCTGCAAGGGCGCTATGGCGTGGATCTCGCGACGATGAATACGGGCGGCATCAACGAGATCATCAAGGCGATGGGCGCGCGGCCGGAGGAGTTGCCGGCCATGGCGAAGCGCTATGTCGACAAGATGGGGTTATTGAGCGGCACGCAGAAACAGCCGATCACGGATGCCCTGGCGGGCCGCAATGCGGAAGCGATCCGCACGGCGTTGGTCAAGACCATGGCAACGCATGGCATCGAGAAGACCGAAGGCCAAAAGGACCGGATGACGGATGCGGAGTATGCCAAGGCGTTGGGCGATACGGTCGGGGATAAGATCAATCCGGCGCTGCGCGGTATCAAGGAGGTAGCGGCTGGCGGCTTGAACGCTGTTGATGCGAGCGTGCAGGCGGTCATCACCCAACTCAAGACGCTGGCGGATATTGCCGACCCCAACGGCACGGTGCGCGAGTCGCTGGCGCAGCGGGCGGGGGATTATGTGAATAAGGCCATCACCGATCCAATGGAAATCCGAACAAAAAGCTCTGGCGAGGCGCGCGAGATCATTGGGCGCCATGCGCAGGGTGCGCGGGGGCGCGCGATGGACGCGTTTCGCGGGGCGGGCAGCGCCGTGCTGGACTTCTTTATCCCCCCAGCGGGCGGGGCCGAACTGCCGGGCGGCGGAACCTACCCGTATCAGAGTGAGATCGAAGCGGCGGCGGCGCGGCATGGGGTACCGGCCGAGGCGCTGGCCGGGGTGATCGCCAGGGAGTCCAGGTTTGGGCAGGTGCTGATCGGCGACCACGACAATTCGTGGGGCATGGGACACCTGAACCGGCACGGCGGCGCGGCCGAGCTTGGGCGCACCCGCGAACAAATCCTGTCGATGAGCCCGGCCGAGCAGATTGACGACGTTGCGCGGTTCCTGCGCATGAACATCGATCGCGCGGGCGGCGACGTTGATGGTGGGATAAAGCGGTACAACGGCGGCGGCGACCCGAACTATCTCCGGAACGTGCGCGAGCGGCAACGCGAATACGGGATTGGCGGCAGCGGGGCGGTGACCACGGGCAATCGCCTACGCTTCGATGACCCATCCCAAGACGCCCTGAACCCGAATTTTCGGGCGGCGCTGGAGCGCGCCGGCCAAGACCTGCGCATCACCAGCGGGCGCGCCGGACGCGCGAACACACCGGGGTCCATGCACCCGCTCGGGCGGGCTGCTGACATCAGCATGGCTGGCATGGACACCAAGGAGAGGGCCGCCCTGGTCCGACGACTGCGGGCGGCTGGCGTGCTACGGTTTGGTACCTACGACCGGTATCCAAACATGCTGCATGTGGACAACAGCACCGCCCAGGGCGGCAACTGGTACATGCACAACAAGGCTGCCCGGCAGATGGACCAAGCGCAGGAGTGGTTCCGCCAGGTTTCCCGCGAGCAGCTCGACCGCGAAGGCGCCTATGTCCCCGGCATCGGCGAACACCTTGCAGCCCAAGCCGGCCGGGGCGGCGACCGCTACGGCGAACTGACCCTGAACATCAACCAGCGAGTCAACGGCCAGACGCGCGGGAGCATCACGCAGCGCTTGAAGGCCGGATCAGGGGTCGATCGACCGCGCCATCACGGCGACGTGGACTTGGCGGCATTTCCCTGATGGGCGCGCGCGTCTTCACCCCGGCCTGTCGGGTGACAATCACCACGCAACGCGGCACGACGATCGATGTCGCGCCGCTGCTGGGCGACAACGGCCACGTGACCACGGCCAAGGCGTTGGACGCCCCCAAGGGGACCTGGGAGATCAGCGTGCCGGATCAGCCGTTCAAGATCACGCCGACCGCCGTGGCCGACTCGCTCTATGGCCAGGTGGCGCCGATGGACGTGATTGAAATCCGCCTGGCGCGTAACGCCCATGAATACCCCGACGGCAAGCCGCCGATCGTCATGCGCGGCTTCGTGCGCTCGGTGACGCGCGCCGAGTCGATCGGCGAGGACGGCACCCCGTCGCGCATGGTGACGCTGGCCGGGGATGATTATGGCTGCATCGGCGAGATCGCCCAAATCAGCCTGCTGGCGGGCGCCGCCTATGGCCAGAACCTGCTGCCGATCCTGCGGCCGGCCGATTACGGGATGGGGGAGTTCACCTATCTGTCGGCGGCGGCCTACATCCAGGTGTTCGTCGATCGGCTGATGAACGATCTGCTGCAAAAGATGAAAGCGGCCTCGCCCGCGGTGCAACTGCTGAAGTATGACCCCAGCGTGACCCAGGGCGAGGTCTACATCAGCCGCATGAGCGAGACCGAGGGCACGGCCTGGAAGATGATGTTCGACCAGGCCGACACGCCGTGGAATGAGCTCTATGTCGAGGATCGGGCGGATGGCCCCTGGGTGGTCTACCGCCCGACGCCGTGGAAGGATCGCGACGGCGCCTTCATCACCAACACCGGGCAGACGATCAATGCCAGCAAGATCGCGAAAGTCGCGCCGGACAGTGACGCCAAGACCCTGGTCCCCGAGTTCCGCATGGTGCGCTCCGCGACCTACCAGCGCACCGATGCCCAGGTGAAGAACATCTACTGGGTGACGACGCGCGCCTCGTTCATCAGCGAACAGGCCAAGCTCGGCATTGCGCTCCAACAACAGTTGCCCGACGTGCACCGGTTGCAGGACCCCAACTGTGCCGGCGACCGCTACGGGCCGCGCATCCTGACGCTGGAGACGGCGCAACAGCCCAGCGGGAGCGGCGCACAGGCCACCAAGCAGCGTGGCCAAGCGGCGAGCGGTGCCCTCGCGCTGGAAGAATGGGCGGCGCTGCGCCGGCAATGGCTGATCGCCGCCAACACCGATAATGTGCTGCGCGATCAGGGCGCGCTGGTGGTGCGCGGCAATGAGAAACTGACCATCGGTGCCTATTACGAAATCCAGCGCGGTAAATTCGTGTGCGAGCACTACATCACCGAGGTGTCGCATACCTTTGTGCCCGGCCATGAGTTCTTCACGCACGTGCAATTCATCCGCTCAACCAACTACGACCAGCGCGATAAGTTCGCCAAGAAGGGGCAGTCGCCATTCTGGGCCGAAGGCCGGCAAGGGGTCATGGAGTCCTGATGCAGCACACTGAATCCGCTGTCCCCAACGTCAACAGCATCCGCATCGCGCGGGTGGCGCAGACCTATCCCGACAAGCATCTGGTGGATGTGGTGTTCCTGGACGATGGCGGGTTTGCCGCGTGCGTCCCGGTGGTGGCGCCCTATGCCTCGCAGGATCACGGGTTCGCGTACTTGCCCAAGGTCGACCCGGCCCCCGGCGGCAAATGGGCGCCGCGCCTGGCCGGGCAGAACGACACCCTGTGCGCGGTCGCGTGGTCGCGTCAGCAGGCGGTGGTGGTCGGGTTCATCTTCCCGCTGGATGGCGCCATGGGGACCGGCGAAAACGAACTGAAGGATTATCACTCGTCGGGCTTCAAGCGCACCATCGGCGCCGACGGCACGATGACACTGTACAACCCCAACACCGAGCAGACCATATCAATGGAGCAAGACGGGGTGCACGTCAAACAAGGAGCGACCAAGCTGCTGCTCAATCAGACCAGCGTCGATGTGACCGGGCCAGGATTTGCCCTGAAGCTGACGCCGGCCATGTGCCAGTTGAAAGGCGGCGGGCTGACGCTGACCCTGGCCGGCGGCACGGCGACGATTGCCTGACGCGATGGACATCTCACTCCCCCTCATCGGCGCCGCCCTGGGCGGGCTTATCGGGTCGGCGCTGACCAGCGGTGCGCTGGCCAGCATCGATCAGACCGAGCGGCCGATTGTGCTGATGCGGCTCAACGGCGGCCTACCCCGCTGGATGCACTGGGTGGTTCCGCGGCCGGAGGACATGAGCTACACGCACCCGACCCGATCGGCGGCGATTCACACGATGGGCGGGGCCTATGTCGACGACTTCGGGAGCGGCATCACGCAGATATCGTTGCGCGCGACCACGGGCTATAAGATGGGGTCGATCCAGGACGTGACCGGCGCTGTCGGGCTGGCGGCGGGCGACGTGATGCTGTTCAATCTGCGCGACGCTTTGATCAACGCCTATCACCAGGAGCGCAAGGACCTCGCGGCGAATCAACAAGACCCCGAGTTAGTGCAGTTGCTGTTGGTGGATACGCTCAACCTGGCGGTGTGGGTGGTCTACCCGCGCGAGTTCCAGGTGCAGCGCAACAAACAGCGGCCCATGCTCTATCAGTACGTGCTGAGCCTCTGGGGCCTGGAGCGGCTGCTGTAATGCTGCCCGTGGTGCATCTGGGTGACGTGCTCGAAGGGTCGCACGGCGGGACCGTGACCGGGGCCAGCGGGCCGCTAGTGGCCGACGGCCGCCCCGTGGCGTGCGTGGGCGATGCGGTGTGGTGCTTTCTGCACGGGGCGCAAACCATCGCGACCGGAAGCGCAAAACTGTCTGTCGGCGGCCGGCCGGTGGCGGTGCATGGATCACTGTGCTCGTGCGGCGCGACGCTGATCAGCAGCGGCAGCGTGCTCAACCTGCCATGACGGAGCCGACGCATGTTATCCCATCCTGAGCGCGACGCCTCCGATCAACTGGCCGAAATCGCCGACATTGCGGCGCAGGTTCCGGTGTGGCGCGCAGAGTATGCCGACTTCGCCGCCTGGTGGACCGGATTTTCCGCGATCCTGGACCAGGTTGTAGCGGAAGTTACGCTGGGCCTGGACGAAGGCGAAGACGAGGCGCGGCGCGATTTCCTCTCGCTCGCCGATGCCATGATCAGAGTGGCTGTAATGGCGCTGGCCAGGGTGCAGCGCGGGGCCGATCTGAACACCCGGCTCGCGGTTGCCCCGCTGTTCCGGGCGCATCTGCGCGCCTGGCACGCGGTGCGCGGTGCGCGTCAGAACGTCAGTTGGCTTGGCGCGCGCGGCTGGACATCCGGGCGTCTGCCGATCCTCGCGCTGACGCCGCTCGGGACCCTGCGGTTCGAGCAGTGGCGCGTGGACGCCTTCACCTCCCCATCGATCACCTGGTGGGATGCAGCGCAGGGCCTCAACGCCCTGGCGGGAGAGTTGCGATGGCGCGACTGAAGCAAGTCGCCGTCCGCATCGGCGACACCCTGCAATCGCTCGCGGTGCGGGAGATGGGCGCGGGGGCGAACTGGCGCGACCTGGTGACGCTCAACGGGCTGCGCCCGCCCTACCTGGTGCCGTCAGTGTATCCGGAGGACCGCGTCGCGGGGGCGTTGTTGTGGGGCGATTGGGTGTCTGTCCCGGCGCGCGCGATCAACGACAACGCGGCCCTGGGTGACGCGGCCCTGGGCGCCGATGTGCAGGTAGTCGGCGGCGACCTGGCTGTTGCGAGCGGCGACCTTGCCATTCTGGATGGCGTTGAAAACTTCGCCCAGGCGCTGCGCCATCGGCTGTTTACGCCGATCGACTCCTATATTCCGCACACGGACTACGGGTGCGCGATCACGGCCATGCTGGGGCTCGGGAACGGCCCGGTCGTGGCACTGCTGTGCGCCGCCCTGGCACGGCAAGCGCTGCTGCTGGACCCGCGCTCAGCGGCCATCAGTGCGGCCGGATCGGTCGCGGGCGACAAGCTGGTGATCGCGGTGCAGGCGCAGCCGGTCAACAGCGAAACAGTGACCGATCTGAACGTGATCTTCCAGCTACCGACGGTATAGATCCATGACGCCACCACCGACATACCTTGAGATCCTTGAACGGCTGGTAGCGCACACACGCGCGAGCAGCGAGGTCATTACGGACTTCAATGTCGGCTCGGTCACTCGCGCGTGGCTCGAAGCGGCTGCGATCGGCCTGGATGAGGTGTGGATGGGCGCCGCGCAAGCGGTGAACGACGCGATTCCCGAAGCGGTCTTCCTGAGCTTCGGATTCCAGCGGGAAGCGGCGGTCTACGCGAGCGGCCTGCTGACCTTCATCTTGTCCGCGCCGCTGCCGGACGCGCTGACCATTCCGGCCGGTACCACGGTGCGGATGCTGGGCGGTACCGTCACCTACATCACGGTGGTCGACGGCACGATTGCTGCCGGACAGACGCGCGTCGCGATCATGGCGCGGGCCGAGATCGCGGGCGCCGCGGCGAACACCAACGCCGACACCTTGACGGTGATCACCTCGCCGGGCGTCGCAACATCGACGCTGTCGGTCACCAACCTGGCGCCGATCACCAACGGCCGCGACCAGGAAACCGATGCGCAGCGGCGGATGCGCTTTGCCGAGTGGGTGTCGACGCTCGCCCGCGGCACGATCGCATCGTATCGCTATATCGCCATGCAGGCGGCGGTTGTCGTCGACTCCGCGATCCTGGAGCAGGTCAACTATGTGGCGGTCGCCGAGCAGCCCTGCGTCGTCGATCTGTATGTGCACAACGGGGTTGGCGGGACCAGCGACGCCCTGCTGGCAATCGTGGAGTCGCTGATCGAAGGCGATAGCGTCAATCCAGGGTACCGGGCGGCCGGGTCCCAGGTGGTCTACCACGCGGCGGCGGATGTCCCGCTCAACGTGTCCCTGCGCGTGCGTCTTCAGCCAGGCTACGCGCTGGCCGTGGTGCGGACAGGCATGACCGGCGTCCTGACGGCGCTGGTTGCTGCGGCGACCAACGCGATTGCGGTCACGGACATCCTCAATGCCTGCTACAGCGTCGCCGGGGTAAACGACTTGGTCCTGTTGGCTCCGACCGCGCGGATCACGTATGACATGGACGAGCGCCCTATCTTGGGTGTCCTCACGCTGACCGAGATCGCGTAGACCATGTCCGCTTACACCCGCGTGCTCAGCCAGTTGCCGCAGTACCTGCGCGGCGCCCCGCCGCGTGGCGTCCCGGTCGTGCGCCTGCGCGCCCCGGGCCCCGCCACCTGGCGCATTGCGCGCGAGACGCTGCGCGTGGCATGGGGCGCGCAGGTGCGGACCTATGATGTGCTCGACCACACCATAGCCAGCCTGGTGGACGCGCTCCAAGCCGACGGGTTCGTCCTGGAGTGGTTCGACGCGGAGCATTACGGGCGCGGCGCTGCGGTCCTGAAAGACGGGGCCGGGACCGCTGTCGATGCGCTGGCGTGGTCGGCAGATATCACGGTCCTGCATAGTTTCACGCGTCCGGCTGAAGCGGCGCTCGACGCGATCAGCGACGCCACACCCGAGTTTGCGCGGCAGGTCAGTCTGGACGGCGCCGACGGGGATTGGCTCGATCATCACGGGCGGCTGTACGGTGTCCAGCGACCGGCCGGGATGGATGACGCGGGGTACCGCGCGTACATCGTGGCTGCCATCATGCGCCCGCGCAACACGCCGCGGGGGATCGAGCAGAACGTGCAGCGCCTCGGCGACGGCACGCCGGTGCGGGTGCGCGAGCCCTGGCAGGAGATCATCACGCTCAGTAGCGACGCCGACCTGAGCGGCGAAAAGTGCCTGCAAGGCGCCCCCGTGTACCAGTATCACACCATGCAGCTTGTCGCCGCCAGCGGGCACAACTGGCCGCTGTGGTTGTCGATTGCCAACGCTGACCGCCCCGCGGGGACGATTATGCTGGCCCCGGCCACGCGCCGGCCCGCGCAGGTAGTGGCGGTCGGGGAGTTGCTGGGGTCGCTGTTTGCCTGGCGGATCGACTGGATCGGCGCCCATATCGTGGATGCCGATTTTCTGCTGTCGGACAACCTCGTGCTGTCCGAGTCCAGGCCGCCGCCGTTGCTGCGCCTGGGGCGCGTCGCCGTGCGCGGGCAGGCAACCACCGGACTGCGCCCGGCATCGTCGGGGACCGGTTGGGTAGGGCAATGGGATCAGCGCAAGTGGAAACAGTTATCCAGTTATGAGTTTTACCCGCCGACGCGCCTCGCCAAGGTATCGGCCGGTGGGTTTTCCGATGGCTATTACATGGTGACCGTCGACGGGAACACCTGGGCGCGACGCGCCGCTGAAACCGTCTGGTCCGCAGATGGCGGCGCCGGGGTATTGGCCCCTGATGCGCCCGGCCAGGCGGGTGATTGGTACCTGGCGAGTTGGTATCTGCACCTGTGCGTTGACGCGGACACGTGGTGCCGGTTCGCGGTAGAAACCACGTGGTCAGCAGGCCCGTGGGCCGCCGACGCCGCAGGCCCGGCCGGCGAGGATGTCTTGTTCCTCGCCCCCTACTGGTATCGCAGGGTCGACACCGCCGCGTGGGTGCGGGTCGCCATGGAGTACGGGGCATTCGTCCTGGTCGCAGGCTCCAGCGGCGATCTGTCCGGCGTGCTGAGCCTCGTCAGCCACACCGATGACAGCGTGACGGTTGAGGTTGACGCGGCGCTCGTGATCGCGACCGGGACCGACCCATATCCCGGCGTGACATTGCAATTCGACGCCCGCTAGACGTGTCGTGACGCCATGCTGCCTTGAAACAAGGTTAGGGGTGATCGATGGCTGTCTTGACGATTTCCTGGCGCACCGCAGTCGCTGTGTCCCTCATGGCGCAGCCGCTGCATTTCGCGTGGGGGCGCGGCGATGCCGGGTGGGACCTGACCCCGGTCGGCGCCTCGCAGTCGGCCACCAGCCTGGTCAGCGAGGTCGGTCGGATCATCCCGTCCATCATCGGCTATTGCGTGCCGGTCGGCAGCGGCGACCCGCTGCCGGATGACATCATCGTGCCCACCGGGCGTTACCGGGCGTCCGAGTCCCCGACCAACCTGCTGCACGTTCGGTGCGATTTTGATTACGGCGATGCCGTCACGGAGAGCATCCGCGAGGCCGGGCTGTTCATGGGTACCGTCGTCGCCGACGGGGTGGCGCCTGGGCAGCGGTATTTCGAGCCTGGAGAGATCACCGAGCAAGGGATGCTGCTGGCGATCGAGCGCTTTCCGCGCATCATCAGGTCATCCCAAGTCCGCGAGATTTTTGAATACGTGCTTGAGCTATGATCGAATTTCCAGGCTATTACGACCGCACGGACCCGGACAAGGGGTATGATCAGCATCTATTCCTTGCGGGCACAACACTTCAGTCTGCCGAGCTGAACGAAATCCAGATCGCGGGCCAGGCTCGCCTGCGCTCGATCAGCGATGTCCTGTTCAACGACGGCGCCGTCATGGCCGGTGCGGAGGTGTTCACGTCGACAGCAGGCGACGTGTGCACGTGCGACGCCAAGTCCGGCGCGATCTATGTTGCCGGCGCGGTGCGCGGGGTACTGCCGCGGGTGTTCTTTATCCCGGCCACCGGCGCTGTGTCGATCGGGGTGCGGCTGACGGAAACCGTCGTTACCGCCATCGAAGATCCAGCGCTCTATGATCCCGCCGTCAATTCGCGCAACCAAGGCCGCCCAGGAGCCGGGCGGCTGCGGGTGGCGATCACCTGGGGTTACGCGGGAGATGGCCAGGAGGGCGCGTTCTACCCCGTCTATGCGGTCATCGACGGGGTGCTGCAAACCAAGCAGCCGCCGCCGCAGGTCGATGCAACGTCCCTGGCCATCGCGCGCTATGACCGCCAGTCCGCGGGTGGCATGTACGTCTCCAATGGCCTGAAAGTGACGTGCCTGGCCGATGCGGCCGGGCTGCAAGTCTATTCGATCAGCGAGGGCGTCGCGCGGATCAATGGCGAGGAACTGATGTTCCCGCAGGGCCGCCGCTTTGCTTACGCCACCGCCGCCGCGACCAGCGCGGTCGCGCTGGAGCAGCATGTCGCCGTCGGCGGCACGGAGCGGGTGCCGGTCTGGCATACGCCGATCGCCGCCATCAGCCAGGTGGCGATCACGCGCGAGGTGAGTGTCATCAAGACGCGCGGGCCGACCGCCAACAGCAAGGATTTCCTCTCGCCGACCTACACCTCGGTGATGTCGATTGTCAGCGTCACCAGCGGCGCCACCACCTATGCCCCGACCACCGACTATCTGCTGACCAGCGATGCCATTGACTGGGCGCCGGGCGGCGCGGAGCCGGCCAGCGGCACCACCTACACGGCGGTCATCCGGTATATCGAGTTGGTCGATCCGGCCACGCTGAACGCTGACGCGACGGGGTTTACGGTGTCCGGGGCGGTCGTCGGGTCGGCGATCCAGGTCAGTTACACCTGGAATCTGCCGCGTTTCGACGTGCTGTGCGTGGACAGCGCGGGCGCCCTGGTGGTGGTCAACGGGCCGTCATTCCCGGCCAATCCGCAGTCTCCCGCGATCCCTGGCAACCTGTTGGCGCTGGCGCGCATCACGCAGGACTGGAGGGCCACGACGCGCGCAGTGGTCGATATTGCGGTGCGCATGGTGCCGATGCAGGCGCTCAATGCGGTCAATCGGCGGATTGATACCTTGTTCGCCTTGGTGGCGGAAGAGCGGCTGCGCCATAACCTGTCGCTCGCCGATCAGTCATCCAAAAAAGGCGTGTTCGTCGACCCGTTCTTTGACGACGATCTGCGCGACCAGGGCTTGGCGCAGACCACCGCGATTGCGTTCGAGGAACTGACGCTGGGCATCACCTCGGTGGTGCACACGCAATCCCTGGCGGCGGTTGCGACCTTGGACCTGAGCCCGACCCTCACCGAGGTGCTGGCGCAGCCGTTGCGCACCGGATCGTACCAGGTGAACCCCTATGATGCCTTCACGCCGCTGCCCGCGCTGGCGCAATTGCAGCCCGCGGTGGATTTCTGGGTGGACATCAAAACCGAGTTTTTATCGCCGATCACCCGGCAATTCTATAACGAGGTGATACTGCACGACCCGGATGATGTTCGGCTGCATCCCGATACAGTCATCACCGAGCGTGAAATCAAACTCGTTGGCAGTACCTACGTGGACGCCCAATACCTCCGCCAACAGTGGGTCCGGTTCGATCTTGCCGGGTTCGGCGCGGGCGAGCAATTGGTTTCCGTGATCTTCGACGACATCCCAGTCACCGCGCAGGCCATCGAATGACACTGATCGCAGACAGTACCGGGCACGTGGTCGGGATGTTCCAGATCCCGGGCCCCGAGCGAGTCACCGCGGGCGTCAAGCGGGCCGAGTTCCGCGGCACCGTGAGTCGGGCCGACGCGACCTACGTCGGCCGCGGCATCATCCGCACCGACGAGCTTCGTGAAACCATCACGATCACGACGACCGACTATGTGTATCAATCCGCTAACCCTGACCCTGACCCGCTGGCGCAGACGCTGCTGCTGTCGACGGCGTGCCAAGTCTCGGCGATCGAGGTGTGGTTTACTGCGCGGGGCGCCGCCAACGTCCTGGTGCAAATCCGCGAGGTCAGTCTGGGCGTGCCCACGTCGACCGTGCTGGCCGCCGCGATCAAGCTGCCGTCCGAGTTGAGTCTGACCGCGGCGACGCGCTTTGCGTTCCCGCCGATCGTGCTCAATGCCAACCAGGAATATGCCATCGTCATCGCCGGGGCGGATGCGACGACGGCGGTCGCCACCGCGACCATCGGCGAGTTCGACGCGACCCTGCAACAATGGGTGACCAGTCAGCCGTACCAGATTGGCGTCCTGTTGAGTTCCAGCAACGGGCGGACCTGGACGGCGCATCAGACGGCCGATCTAACCTTCCGGTTGCTGGGCAGTGCGTATTCGGCGACCACCAAGACACTCACGCTCGACCCCGTCAGTGTGGTCAATGCGGACCATCTGATCGTCATGGCGGCGGTGCTGCGCCCCGGCCCGGAGACCGACGTGCGCTTCACCGTCGGCGTCGGCGCGGCGACCTACACCGTGGTCGAAGGCCAGCCCTTTACCCTGCCGGCCACCTACACCGGGGTGGTGACGCTGGCCGCCACCTTGACCGGCACGGCGGCGATCAGCCCCTCGCTGTACCCCGACGTGCATCTGGTGGTCGGCACGCGGCTGACGACCGGCACCTATATCTCGCGCCTGATCGCTGGTGTCGGCGGCACCAAAGTCAGCATCTATTACGATGCCCTGCTGCCCGGCGGGGCCAGCGTGGTCGCCGAAGTGCAGCGCGGCGACGGCGGCCTCTGGAGCGTCGCGCCGGTGGTGGCGAGCGCCGTACTCGACGGGGACCGCATTGAGTTCCGCCATGACATTGATGACTTCGCGCACGACAACACGCGCGTGCGTCTGACCCTGAGCGGTACGGCGACGGCCGGGCCGATCGTGAAGAACCTGCGGGTGGCGATTATATGACGGACGAGGTCACTCAGTGGGTTGGGCTGCCGCTGCCAAGCCAAGACAACACCCTGGAATATGATGTGCTGCGGCTGCGAACCGCGCTGATCAGCATCGACGGCCTGCTCTACTTGCTGGATGCACTGACCGCATCCGACGATGCAACGGGGCTCGGGACGATTCAGGGCCTGGTCGATGCGGCGCAGGAGGTGCGGACCGATCTGCTGCAACTCGTTCCGGCTGTCAGCGCGTCCTTTGTGTACCACCCGGATGGATCTATCAGCACGATCAGCGAAACATTGCCTGGCGCGATCGGTCGATCCACCGTCTATACCTATGACCCTGCGACAGGCGATGCGCTGACCGAGACCGTCGCTGTTGACGGGACAGCGTACCGCACTACCTACACTTATAGCGGCGGCGCCCTGGTGTCGCTGATGCGCGAGGTCTTGCCGTGAGTCTTGATGCCCCGATCTATGTCGCCGTGCGCGCGCTGTTGTCACGCCTGACCCTCGCGCGCTATTCCAAGCTCGACATGCTGGATGCGAACATCACCAGCCGGGCACCAGCCAGCAGCGCCCTTTCGGCCGCGACATGGAGCGGCGCCCGCGCCGCGATGCTGGACACCATACCGACGAGTTACGCGCATTTTGTCGCGCTCTTTGGATCTTCGGCGACGCTCGCGTTCTTGGCCAACAACGCGGCTTTGACCCCTGCGGGCTTTGCGACGTGGGCCGAGGGCAGCGGCGCCCTGGTGGAACTGACAACGCTGCTGTCGCAACCGTCGGCGGCAGCCGTGATCATCGGCGCGCCAAAGGCCATCACGGCGATTGCGGCCCACGCGGGGGCCATGGAAATTGTCGCGTCCAGCGCCGTCGCGATGACGGCGCTCGTGGCCAGCAGTGCGGCTGTGGCCACCGTTACTGCAAGCACGACAGCGATGACCGCGTTGTACGCGAACCCGGCAGCGATGACGCCGCTGATCACCAACAGCCGGTCGCTGTCGGCCATCGTGACCAGCAGCACCGCGATGGTTGCGCTGAGCGCGAATCAGGTCGCGTTTAGCGCTTTCCTCGCATACGTCCCGGCGATGCTGTCCGCCCTGGGAAGCGCAACCGCGTTTCCGATCATTGTCGCTAGCAGCATGGCTATGGCCGCGGTCGCTGCGAACAGGGCCGCCGTCGCTGCGTGCTTTGACAGCATGAGTATTCGTACCGCGATATGGGACAGCACAGTCGCTTGCGACGCACTGCTGGGTAACTCGCTCGCGGTTTCGCAGATAAAAACAGATTATGCGGTCTCCGGTGCGACGGCATCCGCTATAAACGTGGTGCTCAGCACCAAGAAATGTATTTTGCTTTCCATGCGATCAACGGCAGCACGGACCGCAACAGCGGGCGTGGTGCAGTTGCCGACGCCAACGGTCACGACAACATCCAGTACGGACGAAGACAAACTGGTGCGGGTCGACACCCTGACGCTCAGGGTCGTGAGTGGCGGACCGGCAACAGTGACTTATTGCGTCATGTCGTGATCGCGGGCAGTCCCGCGATAATCCCCATGCCGAACATCGGGCGCAGTTGACCCTGGAAGCGTCCGATACCAGCGCCCAGCGTAGGGCACCAGCCGCTCTTGCGCGCCATAACGACGGATATCTGTCCCAGGATAGACGGGGTTTGCGTTGCGCCCGTCGGAGCGCCCGTCGGAGCGCCAGGGGGCGGCGCGCGGGTCCTTGATGCCGGTCCCTGGCAGGGTCTCGTAGACCCAGTCACTCGCGGCCCCGGACGGGGCCGCAAGCAGAAGCGCTACCAGGGGGAGAAGTCGGGCAGCGCTGGCCACGTCAGACCTGTTCCGGCTCAGGGACCGGCTCAGGCTCGGGGGTCGGCTCGGGCTCAGGGGTCGGCTCGGGCTCAGGGACCGGCTCAGGCAGCGGGTCCATGATCGGGTCGACCGGGGTGTTCGCGGAGATCGCGGCAGCCATTTCCGCGGCCTGCGCGCCCAGTCGCTCGGACAAAGCAGCCAGCTTCGCGGGATCGCCCGATTCAATGGCGTCATCCAGCCGCGCCTTGAGCCCGGCGATCAAGGCCACGGCGGAATCGCCGACGGTCTCGATGTAAGCGACGCGCTCAAGCAGTTCATCCATTTTTTCACTCATAGCGGTAAGTCTCGCATTGGTGACCTGCAACTCTTCGAAGATTGTCGCAAGTCGTTGAAGGGGATTCAAGAGCATAAAGGGGATCATTTGCAACCCCGGATAGGCGGCGCATCTGGTCGCGCCGCTCGACGCAGCATGGCATCACGACAGCCCCGCGTCGTGACGCCATGCTGCGCGCACACTGTTTCAGAGCCATGCCCATGTCCGCACTCTTCCCTGATCGCACGGCCGCCGCAATCGAGCTACGCGAGGACCGCCTGAACGGCCCGCTGTTCTCCGGGAGCGCGTTTTCGCCGCGGCACCTTGAGCGGATGATCGCGAGCGCAGAAGGCGAAGCGGAGCGCCATCTTCGGGTGTTCTTCGGCCCTGTGAGTGTGCTGCCGGCCCACGCGACCACCGCTGAGCGCGAGGCCCTGGACGCGGCGGGCACCCGCTGGATTGTCGACCCAGGCTACGCTCTGGAGCCGGGGTTCCTGCAAGGGGACCGCTGGGGGCTGCTGCAACTGCGGCATCGCCCGGTATCCGTGGTGCACAAGATGGAGTTCGTCTATCCGCCGCCGACCGGGTCGATCTTCACTGTCCCGGCCGGCTGGATACAACTCGATCAGCACGCCGGGGACATCAACATCGTCCCGACCGTCGGCAGCGTCGCGCTGCCCTTGCCCGTCATGTTGATGATGACAGGCGGGCGGACGGTCCCGCATCTGATCCAGGTCCGCTACACCGCGGGGATCCTCAACCCGCAACGTGACTACCCAGAATTGTCCGATCTCGTCATGCAGATCGCTGCGATCAAGGTCCTCAAGGCGCTGATGCTGCCGGGCTCCGGGTCGGTCTCCGCCGACGGGCTCAGCCAGTCCCGCAACGTCGCGATTGCCGATTACCAGGGCGATATTGACGAGCGCATCGAATCCCTGCGCCAAGCCATTCATGGAGTCACGATGTCATGCCTGTGATGCTGTTTATCCCGGCCCGCGCGCCGGCCCTGGCCGCTTGGCTCAAGGCGTACATCCACGGGCACTACCGGATCAACCGCAAGACGGGTGATCGGCACTGGGTTGACAGCTACCAGGACAAACGCCCGGAACGTGGGAGGACCGAGTTCGCCCACTGGCAGCATCGGGTGGGGCACTTCCAGTCATATCTTGCCGAGGGCAAGCAGCGGGAGGCCCTACACGCCTTCCACGATCTCAATCATGCCGATAGTCACAAGCTCGCCGTGCAGTTGGGCATTGCCGATGCCGACCAGGCCCACGACTCGAAGCAAGACCTGATGGCCGCGGTCCATGAGCGCATCCGGACCAAGGGCAAGGCGTATCGGGAACAGGTCGCGGCGCAGGTGAAGGCGGACTGGGAGCGCAAGAAGGCGACCGGGACGGCTGGGAAGCGGCGGGTGAAGGTGGTGCGGGCCAAGGAGACGCCAATACAGCAAGGTAATGCCAAAGGCGCTCTTGGTGGTACTCCAGCAGCACCAAGCGCCGCGGCGGCAGGGCTGAATCCGGCTCCCCCTGGCAGCGCCTCTGACCTTTCCAGTGTAGCAGATGGGAAGGGAACTGGACGCGCCACGAGGCCTGACACTGACGCACTTGATAGCGGGGGTGACACCGCTCGCCCCGCTTCCAGTTCGACTTCAAGTGTAGCCGCTGGGGCAGCGTCGGACCAGGGTGAGGAAGCCGCTGCCTGGACCGGTTTAACGCCCAAACTTCGCTTGTCCGCGGTCATGTTTGCAGATGCCGACATGGCGACCGGAGACGGACGCCCGACCGCGCGGGCGAAACGGATGGCTGACGGATCATGGGCCGATTTGTCGGAGTCCGCCAAGCGCCAGGCCATGCCGTATGTGCGCGAGCAGATAGCGCGCAACAAGGCGCGCGATGCAGCGCTGGCGCGCCCGGAGCCCCGCGCGCCGCAGGAGGCGCT
>Ga0247841_10006714_pt1 | contig 17560 bp, 19 predicted proteins | sample LaCruzMarch2015__2_FD_192410 | JGI IMG/M metagenome (GOLD analysis project Ga0247841, IMG submission 192410) | Freshwater microbial communities from meromictic Lake La Cruz, Castile-La Mancha, Spain - LaCruzMarch2015_18m | ecosystem: Environmental > Aquatic > Freshwater > Lake | place: Spain... | reverse complement strand
TCGAGCTTAGGGTCGAAAAGCCGAAGAGTGTAATACATCGAATAAGCGAGATGACTGGCGACAAGTCAACACTGATCTTCACGAATACAAGGGTTGCCACAGAGATGCTGACGAAACAACTACGCGCAGTCAAGGACGTGGGCATACACCACTCCTCTCTATCTAAGGAAGAGCGCGTTGAGACTGAGAGAAAACTCAAAGACGGCGAGATAAAGACCCTTGTGTGCACGTCTTCGATGGAGCTGGGCATTGACGTGGGGCAGATAGAGCAAGTCATCCAAGTGAACTCCCCCCGCCAGGTTGCCAGGCTGATACAGCGTGTCGGCAGGAGCGGCCACTCGCGGGACAGGATTTCGAAGGGCACCGTGCTTGTCACCGACTTCGACGACGCAATCGAGGCTGCAGTCATCGCGAAGCACGCACTCAATTCGAACATTGAAAAAACGGATTTCTATGAGAATTCCCTTGATGTCCTTGCGCACCAGATAGCAGGGATGGTGATGGAATACGGTGATATAAAACCGCTGGAGGTTTATCACACCATCAAGCAGGCATATCCCTACAGGAACCTGCGCATAGAACAGTTCGAGTCTGCGGTTGAAACCCTCAAGAGGCTGCGGCTCGCAGGCTGGAACGACAGCGAGCTCAGCAGGAAGAGAGCTACCCTGTTTTATTATTACTCGAATCTATCGACTATACCTACGTATAATAGGTATACCGTAATCGACCTTGCTTCACACAAGCCGGTCGGCGTCCTTGACGAAGAGTACATAATAGACTGCTTTGTCAACAGCCTGTTCATCCTGAAAGGTGATGCCTGGCGCATCGTCGACTTCCGCGACCGCAGGGTTATGGTCGTGCCTGTGAGCGACATAGGCGCTGACACGCCGATTTGGGTAGGCGAAGACCTGCCCGTCCCTTATGAGATTGCGCAACAGGTCGGCCACATACGGAGGGAGGTCGCGGCGATGCTGGAGCGCAGGATTGATAAAAAGAAAATTGCTGAGAAGCTTGGTCTTCCACTGGATTCCTCCGGCATGAATTCGGTCATTGACACTATTGAGAAGCAAGCCAAACAGGGCGAAGTCCCGACCGACAAGACTATAACCATAGAAAGGTACATAGAGAACTATCACCAAGTCGTCATCAATACATGCTTTGGCACCAAGGTCAACGATGCCCTTAGCCGGGTCCTTGCATCGCTGCTAAGTACAAAATATGGCGAGTCTGTAGGTGTCAAGGTCGATCCTTACAGGATTGTTTTGACTGGGCTGGTGCTGGAAGAGGACGAAGTCGAGTCGACCCTCAAGTCGCTGAACCCCGATTCCCTAAGGGAGATACTGGAGAAGACTGTCACGCAGACGAACCTCTTTCGCTTCTCTTTTGTCCACGTCGGCAAGCGCTTCGGCGTTTTCCGGGAGGACACCAACTTTAGGGAGATAAATGTAAACAGGGTCATTGATGCCTACAAGGGCACAGCAGTCTATGAAGAGACCCTTAGCGAGCTGTTCAAGAAGTACTTTGACATTGAGGATGCGAAGAAGGCTGTGGTGCGGATCAACAGGGATATCAATGTTGTTGTCCAGGGGCTCACTCCCATCTCAGCCATGGGCCTCGAGCAGTTCAAGGATGCTGTCCATGCAGAGACACCAGAAAGGGCTATAATAGAAACTATCAAGAACCGCCTGATAAAGCGGCGAGTGAGCCTTGTCTGCCTGCACTGCGGCGAGATAATGAGGAACCGCACGATAGAGACCCTGGAATATCCGCTTAAATGCCCCAAGTGCGGGTCGTGGATGATGGCGCCTATGAACAAATATGAGGACGAGCTCAGCTCCCTTGTCAAGAAGAAGAACCGCGCCAAGGCTCTGACAAAGGAGGAGACGAAGTATATGAGGAGCGCGACACAGGCTGCCGGCCTTGTCCACTCCTATGAGAAGCGCGCGCTCCTCGCGATGAACGCGCGCGGCGTCGGGCCGAGGACTGCCGGGCGAATCCTAGAGCTGAACCTTTCTGATAACGACTTATTTAAGGAGATTTTGCATGCAGAACGGGAGTTCATCAGGACGAGCAGGTTCTGGAAGAAGTGATGCTTTCTAATGCACATAGATATAGCTACTTCCTAATGCACATAGATATCACTAATACCTTGGGAGATTCTTATCAAAGGTGCCGACTGACTGCCGCACCCCTTTTGGGCGGAAGAAGAACACAGTACCCCTGTTTATACCACTTGCCTGCGGAGTCACATGGGTTATGAACTCAGGCTTTCCGTGAAGAAGTTCACTAGTCTCAGCGATTACTGGTTCGACATGCTCAGCCAGCCACCTATTATGCTCTGTTATAAAATGGGCTTCCCTAAATCTTAACGCACCCTCTCGGATAAGGTTTATTCGCCGTGCCTCAAGTTTCTTTAGTTTAAAGTATGTTGGCACGTTGACCTCCACAGATGCAATCCGCGTGTAAGGCTTGCCCTCCTTAGGCGTGTTATGGGCTACGTCATGCACAAAATAGGGACTCATAATGTTTATTATCTTGTAAAAGATAAAAAGCTGCAGAAGGTTGCACTGCTTTTTTCTCATCCCCCTCAAATTATCTGATGGTAACAATCCTTCTCACAGATACGGACCCTGAAATAGAGGCATTAGTCCATGATGCGGAAGCTATGTGCCATGAGGCTGGAATAGGTGTGATTGTGCACTATAAAGGCGAGGACCTGGATGAGATACTCGAGATGGCAGACTCAAAGCTCATCGCATTCTCGCCGAGGGGCCGATTGTCCTTAGATGAGATGGTCGCCAAGTACGGCGATGACGCCCTTTTGGTCATAGGCGGGTTCACCGAAGACATGGAGTTCAAGTCACCAATTTATAACCGAGCAGATGACACTGTTTCCCTCGGAAAAGAGTTTTTAGAGATACCCGAGGTAATAGATAGGATAATAATAGCTTATAAGAAAAGGCAATAACCGCTTACAAGAATGAGTAATAACAAATATTGATAACTAAGATGAAGCCGAGACAAAAGGAAGAGGCCAACGAGATAGCCAAGGAGCGCGTTGAGAAGCTGTTTGGCATGGCTGAGAAGGCAGCTGGGGAAGGCGACTTCAAGTCTGCCGACCGTTATGTCGAGATAGCTTGGGGTATAAAACTCAAGTTCCGCATCAGGCTGAACTCTTATCAAAAGAGGCTCTTTTGCAGGAAGTGTTTGAAATTCCTCGCCGACGGGAAGACGGGTAGGTATCGGACAGAAAAGGGCTGGCTTGTGATAAAATGCCTAAACTGCAACGATGTGAGGAGAGTGCCTCTCACTCCCTGACCTGTTTTTCCTTATTTTCTGCATAAGCGCAAGCAAACCCTTCAATATCTCTTTGGGGGTTGGCGGATTCCCTGGTATATAAAGATCCACTGGGAGTACCTTATCCGCTCCGCCAAGGACTGCATAACTTCCATTGAATATGCCTTTTCCACAGGCGTCATCCCCGACTGCGACGACGAATTTCGGCCCTGGTGTTGCTTCATAAGTCTTTCTCACTGCCAACTCCATGTTGCGCGTGACTGCACCCGTTATCGCGATGACATCGGCATGCCTCGGCGAGGCTACGAACGTCACACCAAAACGCTCGATGTCATAATGCGGGGTCGTGAGATTAACCATCTCTATCTCCGTGGAGTTGTCGCTGCCCGAATCCAGTTCTCTTATTGCAAGGCTTCTGCCGAATATGGCGTCTATTTCTTTCTTCAGCTTGATGCCGAGCTTATCAAAGTCAGCGTCTTTGATATCCAAGTCCTCTGTGAACTTCTTTCTGAACAAGTTTTTGAATGCATCCATTTTAGTCTTCAATAATTTTCTATGAATTGGTTCTCACAATTTTCTATAAATCAGTTCCCGCATATGAAAGGTTAAGGCTCTTGTTTATGAGCGGGAAATCGGGCACTATGTTGCCTATGACCGCATGCTCTATCGCCTGCCAGTTGCAGAAGGAAGGCGTCCTGATTGCATACCGGTACACAACCCCGCCGCGTATCATGACCCAATGGAAGCTCTGCCCGCGGGGGGCTTCCATGACTATGCCTGCGTGCCCATCTTTGATTTTGCCAACCGGCGCAGCTTGTATGCTGCCTTTCGGCATATCCCTAAGGAGCTCCTTTATGATGCGAATTGAATCATCAATCTCCGCAGCCTTGGTATCAAACCTGGAGAGAACGTCGCCGTTCTGCTTGGTCTTGACTTCTGGCTGGAGATCACTGTAGATCCCATATGGGTGGTCAACCCTAGTGTCAACGCCCGACCCGGAAGCGCGCGCAGCCGGCCCGGTTATATGGAGCGGCGATAGCAATTCCTTGTTTATTACTCCTGTCGTATCAAACCGGTCGATAGTCGAGGTGGACGAGTGTATGCCTGAGACCGCAGCTGAGAATCTCTTCGAAAAGACCTCTAAGAACGAGCCGAGGCTTTTCAGCGCACTATCGGGGGTCTCTTTTGTAAGTCCGCCAATGCTGACAGTGCCTTTCATAAACCGCGAACCCGTCAGTGCTTCATTTTGTCTTAGCACCTCTTCCCTAAGCACAAAGAAAGGGCTTGCGCCTGCAGCAAAAGCCACGTCTATCGCCATGCCTGCCATATCCCCAAGGTGCGAATAAATCCGCTCCATCTCAAGGAGCAGCGACCGCAGGTACAATGCGCGGTCAGGGACTTTGATGCTTGAAATATCCTCGACTGCGCTGCAGAATGCGACTGAGTTTGCCACAGTCTCGTCACCACTTATCGACTCTGCGATCTTGACGCACTCCGAAGGGGGCTTGCCCTCAGCCAGTTTTTCAACACCACGATGCTTGTAGAACATCCGTATCTCAAGGGCATAAATGGTCTCCCCGATGACGCTGAACCTGAAGTGGCCTGGCTCTATTATACCTGCATGTACCGGGCCTACGGGTATCACATAGACACCTTCGCCCTCGATTTCTTTGTAAGCATACTCCTGTGCAGCACCCTTCTTTGGACTGACGGGCAGACTTGCTGCGCTCCCCAGCTTTGCATTGTTTTTGAAAGATTTCAGTAAGGGGTGAAAGCCTTCCGGGTAAGCCTCATGCAAGAAAAGCCTCCTTGAGTCAAAGGAATTATTGAAGGTTATCCCAAAGCCGTCTGAGATACCCCGTTCATACCATGAGGCTGAGGGGAATATAGCAGCCACAGAATCAGCGCTGCTGCCTGCAAGAGACACTGTTATGAAGATTAGGTCTGCATACCCCTTTTTCTCAAGTGTGTAAATTAGGGTGAAGCCCTTTTTCTCAAATCCCTCTACACCAAATAGGTTGACAAGTTCAAAGCCCTTGCCTGAGAGCATTTCAAGGGCCTCATTCAGTTTGTTCTCAAGTACCGGGACGTAAACCCCGCCCTGCCCTTGCCTTACTCCCCCGGGTTTTATCAACCCATTACTTGCCTGAGACAATTCGCCGATCAATGCATCCATTTCAGTTTTTTATCGTTTTATCGTTTTATCGTGAGTGTCAGTCAAAGCCCGAGGCATGATGCTGCATTTTGTATAAGCTCGTACAGCCCGCTTGGCATGGCAATGCCCAAGGCGAAGATGGCTATTGCAAGTAGCACCACAGGCAGGCCCATCCTTTTAGGTGTTTGATAAACATAGATCTTTGTCCTGTCGTCCTCGTGCGAGAAAACCCCGCTCAGGAATACTGCAAACGCCGCTGCGGCTATCAACAGAAGGAGGCCCACAGCACCGATAAGCCATAGTGAGGTGCCTGCCATCTGTGCCAGAAGCGAAAGCTCGGAGATGAAGACTATTGACGGCGGCATCCCGATTATCGCGGCAGCACCAAAGATCAATCCGAATGATGCGAGTGGTTGTAACTTAAAGACGCCCTTCAGGTCATCGGCCTTGTCACTCAAGTATTGCCTGTTGAGTATTCCTGCAGAGAAGAACAGAAGCGCCTTTGTCAGGGAGTGCGCAAGGGTGTGGAACAGGACCCAGAATATGGCAACAGGAGTCCCTATGCCGATGCCGATGAGCATCAACCCGGTGTTCTCAGTAGTCGAGAAGCCCAGGAGCTTCTTCAAACTTGTCTGGCGCAGCATGCTGAGTGCGGCAATCGCCACGCTTAAAACCCCAAAGGCTATCAGCAGTGTCGACGCCATTGGTGCGACGGGGGTGCCGTTGACTACAGCAACAGCCCTCATTATGCCGTAGAGCCCGATGTTCGGGATTATTCCAGATAATATGGCACTGACTGCCGACGGCGCTTTTGAGTGTGCTGATGGGAGCACAGTATGGAAAGGAGCTATCCCCGCCTTTGCAGCAAAGCCTATGAACAGGAATGCGAATGCAGTCAAGAGGGGGCTTGCTGGCAGCTTTCCGGCATTTGCTGCGAGCGTGCTCCACTCAAGCGTCCCGGAGCCCAGTGCACTTTCCGCAGTGGCATATAATAATATCAAACCCATGAACGAGAAGAGCATCGCAGTCGAAGCGACGAAGATATACTTGAGCGACGCGTATACATTCCTTTGCGAATTCAGTATGGCTATGAGGAAGGCAGCGAAGAACGTGGTAAGCTCGGCAAGTATCCAAAAGATCGCAAAGTCGCCAGTACAAAACGACAGCACCACTATGATGAGCAAGACGTTTATAGCTATGTAGAAAAGGTTCAGGTTTCTCTCATCAAGAAGCCCTTCATGTATCAAGCCTTCAGCATACCCTCCAGCATAGACTGCGACGAGGGCGAAGATAGCTGCCGTTATGAATATCTCATATACTGACAGATAGTCTATCGTGAACCATCCGGATTCGTTTGTCGGCAGCGATGAGGAAAGGAGCACCCCTGCCATGACAAAATATGCGAGTGCATGCACTAATGTCAGCCCTGTCATCGCTTTGTGCGACCGTATGAACGAGACTAACAAGGTCATCATAAGCCCGAACAATATGAATTCCATAAGTGCCATCTTATCTGGTGATTACCTCCTTTGTCTTATCGGTAGCATGAGCTGGGCTGACTTGATTGGCATTGCCCCGCACATCATGCCCCTTACCATTTTGCCCGTTGCCGTTGTCCCCGCCATTGTGGCCGTTCTTTTTCCTGTTGAATGGGTGCAGGCGCCCCTGGAACTCCTCGACACCGATGTCCATGCCAAGGGCGAGTATTGATGCAAGAAGCACTATCATCAACAGGTCTATCATGGCCAGCACTTCTATTATGAAAGGTATCTCCGTCACAAAGAAGCTGAACAAGAGGACTCCGTTCTCCATCATCAGGTAGCCCAGGATCTTTGTCATCACCTTGCCGCGCGTGAATGTCACTAACATCCCCATGAGCGCCAAAGAGACCCCGAGCACTTCACCCAGATATATGAACCGGCTTGGTGAAAGGACCCGCATGGTAGCTGAGAGCGAAACATGGACTATGAAGATCAGTATTATAGTCACAAATATCGCCTTTGTCGGCGAAAGGTAATGGAATGTCAGGTCCCTCGGTATGTTTATCTTCTTCTGCACACGCTTTATGACGTAAGGTATGAACAGCACCTTGCTGACTATGGTCAAAATTGCAAGGAACAGCATCATGTCACTCTTTTCAAATATATAAAATGTGAAAGCCATCGATGCCAGGAAGAAGGATTGCAGCTGGTATGTAAACAATATTGCACGCAGGTCCTTGCGCGCGACTATTATCGCGCCTGTCATCGTGATGAGCACCAGCAGGACGCCGATGGCCCCCTGCGCAGTTTCCTGAAGCATCATATCATGTATCATTTAATTATATCATTTGAAGACTTTTAGCATTATTGTGAGTATTGAAAAAAGGAAGCCTATCGCAAAGAAGTTTGGGAGGTTGAAGAGCCGCATCTTGGCGATGGAAGACTCAAAGATCCCGATGCACACCGAGAATATGGCAGCCTTCATGAAGAACAACAGCATGGATACCGCTATTGCAATAAGCGAGACCTCAGCGGACAATCCCCAAGGCACGAGCAGGTTGACTACTACTGCAACAAGCAGCGTCTGCTTTATAGCATGGGACAGTTCGATCAGCGCTAGGTCTGAACCTGAGTACTCCAGTATCATCGCCTCATGCACCATCGTCAGCTCCAGGTGTGTCTCTGGGTTGTCAACAGGTATCCTCGATGTTTCGGTTATCAGAGCTATGATAAGCGGGACGATAGCTAGTATCAAGACAGGATCAGTCGCAAACGATGTGACTTCAAACATGTCGAAAAGATTGGTCGTCCCAAGCGTGAACGCCAAAGCCGCGAACGCCATTATCGTTATCGGTTCGACGATGGCAGAAATGCTCATCTCGCGGGAGCTGCCCATCCCCCCGAATGTGCTCCCGGCATCAAGGCCTGATAATGCTGTGAAGAATTTGGCGAGGGCCAACAGGTACAAGAAGAGTATGACATTTCCCATACCCACAGGATGCTCTGGTATGAAGACGACAGGCACAAAAAGACAGGCGATTAGCATGACTGCGATGCTGAGATAAGGCGTCACTCGCGTGATGCTCGACGAGGTCTCTGAGTAGACACGCTCCTTCTTCAACAGTTTTAACAGGGTGTAATATGACTGTAGAAGTGGCGGGCCGCGCCTGCCCTGTGAATAAGCCTTGACCTTCTTTATCAGGCTCATGAACAGCGGCGATATCAATACTATGAAAAGCGTGTTCAACACCCCATATAATATAAACGACATCATAATGAGATACCTCCCAAGAATAATAAGATCGCAAGCACTGCGATAAAGGCATAAGATATATACGCATCGAGGCTGCCGTTCTGCAGGCGCGCCACGCGTATGGCGATTTGGTCTGCAGCAGCAGCCACAGGCGCATAGAGCTTCTCTTCAAAGAACTTCATGGTGGTTATCTCGCCGTGGCCGTGCTTCAGTAGGGTATTAAACTTATCAAAGAACTGGACATCCCTGACGCTTTTAGTCCGGTATATCGGATTGAACATCCTGGTTATCGGCTGCGAGAAGCCTGACGCTGTGTACTGCATCTTACTGTCAAGCACCGGCTGGCCGCACCCCCAAGTCATTGCAGTCCGCGATACGCCGGGCGTCGCATATCTTATGGCTGCCCATGCAACGGCATAAATGACCATCAGCATCACACCTATAGGTAACATGTCTGGCATACCGAGCGTGTTGCCCGAAACCAAAAGTATCTGGTACGAGAAAACCCCAAGCGCTATGCACAGCCCGGCAAGGATGGCAGGCCCTATTATCATGGGGCGTGCAACCTCTACAGCATTCTTTGCGTGTTCGGAGCGCGGAAGGCCGAGAAAGGTTATACCAAAAGCCTTGACAAAACATGCTGCGGCGAGTGCGCTCGTAAGTGCAAGGGCTGACATAGAGGTTATTAGTAATACCACCACCAGCGGGTCGGGTATCACATAAGACTGGAGAAATGCCTGGAAAATCATCAGCTCGCTTACAAAGCCGTTCAGCGGCGGAAGTGCAGAGATTGCTATAGCACCGATCAAAAACAACATAGCTGTCTGGGGCATCTTTTTTATCAGCCCGCCAAGCTCTTCCATGTTCCTTGTGTGCGTCGCGTGCACCACAGACCCTGCAGTAAGGAAGAGCAGGCTCTTGAAGAGCGCATGGTTCACAGTGTGAAAAAGTGCGCCCGCAAGGCCGATTGCCGCTAGTGCCGGAAGGTTATAAACAGTGAATATGACATAAAGGCCGATGCCAATGAATATTATCCCTATATTCTCTATGCTGTGATATGCCAAAAGCCTCTTTATGTCGTGCTCCTTGAGGGCGTATATCACGCCCAACAGAGCAGAGATAGAGCCCATCACTAGGATAAGGACGCCGCACCAGAGCTCGGGAGAAAGGACGAACAACAAAAACCGGATAAGCCCATATATGGCTATCTTTAGCATCACCCCTGACATGAGTGCCGAGATGTTTGACGGGCTCATGGAGTGTGCATATGGCAGCCATTTATGGAAGGGGATTAAGCCGGCTTTTATCCCGAAGCCTAGGAACAGTGAGGAGAATATCAATACAAAAGATTGCACGCCGGCGAGTTGTGTCGGCGCAATCTCAAGCGACCCGGTCGCAGCGTAAAGCGAAAGGAAGCCTATGAGCAAAAAGACTGTACTCATCTGGGTCATCACAAGATAGAAAATGCCGGCCTTCCGCGTCTCCTTCCGCTCATGCTCGAACATGACAAGCAGGAACGATGAGAGCGACATCAGTTCCCAAAAGAAAAGGAAACTGAATATCGTCGAAGATGCGAGCACCATCATCATCGAGAGGATGAATATGCCCATGAGGCCGACAAGAAGGTTCTTCCTCTTGTTGCCTTTCTCCAGCTCGACATAACTGATGGAGTATATGGCAACGCTTATCGAGACTGCAGCTACCAAGAGCATGAAAATTGCGGAAAGCCAGTCTATTGAGAAGGAAATGTCAAAACCTGGCACATAGGTGTATGAAAGTACGTCAAGCTTGGCGCCGGAGAGTAATACGGAGAGAGAGGTTATTGATAAGAACACAGAACCGGCTATTATTAATATAAGAGAAACTGCCCTGGTCTTCCGCCCGGAAATACCTGCAAAGGCCAGCGTAATGGTTATACCGGCCAAAAAGAGCAGAATCCCGGAGCAAAATAATATACTTAGCATTTTAAGAAATTAGTAGGGGCTATCCGGTTAAGCAGTCAATGTGTGCGCAGTGCACACGATGCCCCATATTGAACATGTTTTCCATTATCCCCTTTGACAAACTTGCACACTCCCAAGTATTCTAAAATACGCAGGTTCCGCTTGGTTCTCTCTTTACAGGTTAGGGATACGCCTTGCTTTTCGCCTACTTTTTTAGCGTGATGTTATTACATACTAGAATAAAAATAAATTACTTTTTGAGATTTTTTCCATTCGCCCCAAGTGGTTATGCCAGCCGTTAGGTTCGGGCTGATACATCAATTTTCCTGAAAAACGGCAGCAGCGCAGAGCGCCATCTGGTAGAAAAGGGCGATAACGACGGAGAGCAACCCAAGTATTATCTTAAGCATGTTGCCCACGGCAGGCTCCATATTGATCAACAAGGGTGTTGTGAAGATTAGAAGTGCTATGGGTACCATCATCGCTGCGCCCATCCCGCCAATATAACTTGTCACTATCTTCCCGAGCTGCGCCGAGATGAACTTGAAGCCCTGGAACAGGCTTTCACCAAGGGGTTGTCCGGCTGCGGTATACGGTATTGAAAAGGTGAAATATATGCCAAATGATATTATCAGCAGCAGCTTGAAGCCTGCAAGGGAGAAGGAAGAGATGAAAAGTATCGCAACGGCTGCGGCGATACATAGCACTATGCTTGCGAGATTGATGCCGCCAAGAGCGTTCACCTTTTGGTTAGACATGACTGAATAGACGCCCCGGGCGATTACTGCGTAACTCAAAAAGGCGAGGAATAGCACTATAAATATCATTACAAAATTTGTCGGGTCCGGGCTGAGAAGTTCTGTTATATTAGTTTTTTCAGCTATCCCGCCGAGCCGTATTATCGGCAGCTGTATGTTCGTTGAGACGTTATGATAAGTGGTCAAGTCCGCTGCAGACAGGTGCAGGTCGCCGCCAAGATAGTAATCTATCTGGTTCAATAGGGATGCAGTGTCATTGATCCCCTGGAACGTGACCATGAATGCCAAAAGAAACAGTATAGGAATCGCAGGCACGAAGACAAGCCATATCTTCTTTCGCATGACTGTGAAAGGGGCGAGTATCAGGGAAGTCATAAGGAATTAAGGGCGCGGGCAATAAAAGGCTTAAGCTTTTTATACCCCATGCTGCAAACATAGCGCTCGAATCGGCTCGCGAGAGCCAACTTGGACTGCAAAGTCCCTTTCTGAGCTCACTTTCAAATGACAACAGTTTATGATGTAGAGTCAGGCGCGCTTGTCAAGGCCGCCGCTGAAGACCTGAAGACCAAGATAAAGGCGCCTGAGTGGGCTCCGTTTGTAAAAACGGGAGTCTCCAAAGAGAGGCCCCCGGAGGACCCAAACTGGTGGTACGTAAGGACTGCATCACTGCTCCGGAAGATATACCTCAAGGGCCCGATAGGAGTCTCACACTTAAGAAAGGAATACCGCTCAAAGAAGAACAGGGGCGTAAAGCCGGAGGCATCTTTCCTTGCATCAGGGAAGATCATAAGGCTCGGAGTCCAACAACTCGAAGGGCTCGGCTTCATTAAGAAGACCAAAGCCAACGAGGGCAGGGAGATAACGCCTGCAGGTGTCAAGTACCTTGACAATCTCGCTCACAAGGTCAAAACAGCATGATGCTGCCAGACCATTCAAAGCTGTTTCAAAATGGACGAGCTTGAGGCCATACGCGCCAGAAAGCTGCAACAGCTCCAGGCGCAGCAGTACGCGCAACAGGACATGCAGAAACAGCAACAAATGCAGGAGGCGATGAGGCAGATCGACGCCCTCATCCGCAGGTTCCTTTCGCCAAAAGCGCAGGACCGGCTGATGAACCTGGGCATGGTCGATCCGGAGCTCGTCCAGAAGCTGAAGATATACCTGGCGCAGATGTATGCGGCCGGGCAGATCAAGGCGATGGACGACGACCAGCTGAAGGCCATACTGATAAAACTCAAGTCATCACAGCACGAAGTCACTATCAAGCGATTGGAAAAATGAGTTCAAACAAAAGCGAAGAGACGAAGAAGCGCCTGAAGACGGCACAGAGCGAATCTAAGCGCGCTCCGGTCTGGGTCTTCCCGAGGACTGGCAGGAAGGTCCGCAGGTCACCGAAGACAGGTAGAAGCTGGAGGCATGACAGCATATTCGATTCATAATGGTTGAGAAAAAGAAAGCAGAGGAACCAAAGAAGACTGAAACCAAAGCAGCTGAGAAGAAGGCTGATACAAAGGCTGTCGAGAAAGGGATTCACGAGAAGAAAGAGGTTACAGAGCACGTTCACGAAAAAGCTGAGCACCAACACGAGGAAGCTCACGCGAAGGACGAAACGAAAGAACATGCTCATGAGCACAAGGATTCCAAGCCAGAAAAAGACGACAAGTCCAAGAAGGCTGATAAGGAGTCAAAAAAGAAAGAGAAGGTCGACATAGTCTCAGAGACCATTTACACAATCCCGCTTAGGTTCGTTTATAGGAAGCATCCGAGTTATAAGCGCTCGCAAAAGGCAGTCACGTTCTTAGTGGATTTCTTGAAGAAACACACAAAGTCCAGCGACATCAAGGTGGATATATCCTTGAACAAGCACATATGGGCTCACGGCGACTCAAAGCCTCCGCGCAGCGTGCAGGTGAAGGCAACAAAGGACTCAAAGGGCGTTGTCACCGCCACCTTGCTGAAGTAAACCCTTAATCTGAACATGGCTATTTATCAAACCGATTTTTTGGGTGAGGGCTACCTCGGGCTGTTTGGCTTTGCCACTGATAAGTATTGTTTGATATCCCAACGCCTAAGTGAGAACCAGATAGACAAAATAGAGAAGCATCTCGGCGTTGAGACTATCCAGACACCCATTTTCAACTTCTCACTCTCGGGCATAATGTCAGCCGGGAATTCACATGCGGTCCTGCTTCCTTATTTAGTAGAGGACAATGAACTTGCCAGGATAAAGAAGAGGGTCAAGGCTGCAATAGTGCCGGACAAATTCACAGCACTCGGGAATCTTATAGCTATAAATGACCATGGCGGCGTCATAAGCGATGTATTCTCACCACGCGCCAAGTCAATAATCGATGATACACTCGGTTTTAAGACTGTGCAAGGCAAGATTGGTGAGTCGAGCGAAGTCGGCGCCGTCTGCGTTGCGACAAACAAGGGGTTCGTAGTCACACCGGATGCCAGCGATTCTGAGGTCAAGCATCTTGAGGAGATATTCGGCGTCCCGGGCGGGAGGGCTTCTGCCAACATGGGCTCAAAGCTTGTGGGCGTATGCATAATCGCAAACTCCAACGGGTTCATCATAAGCGAAGAGACGACGCCTATAGAGATAGAATACATAAACGAGGCACTAGGTTTCTTATAACTGTTTTCAGGGTCTTATACGGGTTATCTTGTTGCTCATAAATATTTCAGGTTCTTATAATCTTAATATCAAATTAACAACCAAAATGAAATTCGCAGTAAGCGGCACTATGAGAATTGGTGCAAGGAATGAGAAGTTCGTGAAGACTCTCGCAGTCAAGGATGAAGCAGAAGCAAAGGAAAGGACGCTTTCACTCTTCGGCAGCGAACACGGCACTAAGCGCAGGTTCATCACAATCGACAAGGTAGAAAAAGCTGTCGAGAAGTCGCGATAAATGACGGAAGTCGGTGACCAGAGGAAACTGCAGGCGTTAGTCATGCAGGCGCAGTCTTATCAAGGCGCGCTCCAGGACATTGCCAGGCAGAATGCACTCCTGGAAAGGGCATCGATGGAGATACAAGCTACTCTTGAAGCGCTCGAGGAGCTCCCAAAGTCTAAGGGGACCGACTCGCTTGTTCCAATAGGCGGCGGCGTTTACACCAAGGCACAGATAACTGATAAGAAAACAGTCGTAGTCGCAATAGGCGCCGGCATCTACGCTGAAAAAGGCATTGCAGAAGCCAAGACCTTTCTAACTGTCAGGAAATCCAAGATTGAGTCGGACTTAAAGCTCCTTGCCAACCAGTCACAGAGGATAAGCGCTGAGCTTGAGAAGGCAAACCAGGCTGCCGAAGAGCTCTATATGACGCTGCAGAAATAAATCTTAGCACATCTTCTGGTATATCCAGCCTGTTTTTTAACCCAGTCGCGTTAATCCTATATGAGCGTTGACACTATACTCAAGTCCGTCATTAAGGAGATAACACCTACTGCCAAGGAGCGCTCTTCGGAGAAGGTATTAGTCGGCGAGGTACTTTCTATACTCAAGACTATTTTAACTGCCATAGCCCCCGGTGCCGAGCCGATAGTCGTCGGCTCTATGGCAAAAGGCACAGACATCCGCGGCGACAAGGACATGGATATCTTCATCCAGTTCCCAAAGGAGACCCCGCGCGAGGTTCTGGAAAGCAGCGGCCTCGCAATAGGGCGCATGTTCTTTGACCTTGTCAAGTCAAAGCCCGAGCTGAGCTATGCAGAGCACCCCTATGTGAAAGGCAGGTTCAAGGGATTCATAGTGGAGATAGTACCTTGCTACAGGCTGGAGCACGGCGACTCCATAATGAGCGCTGTCGACAGGAGCCCGCTGCACACTAAATACGTCCTTGAGCACTTGGTCAAACAGCCGAAACTCAAGGGTGAAGTGATGCTTTTGAAAAAGTTCATGAAAGCGCAGGGCCTCTATGGGGCGCACGCCGCTGTCGAAGGCTTTTCAGGATACCTCTGCGAGCTGCTCGTGATAAGGTACGGCTCGTTTATGGATGTCATAAAAGCTGCTGCAGAATGGACGCGCAACCCGAGCCTTTCGCTGACTGATTTTCCGCATAAGGAGTTCCCCGACGCCCCGATGATATTCATAGACCCTGTAGACCGCAACAGGAATGTTGCAGCGGCAGTCTCTACTGAAAAACTGGCAAGGATGATATATGTATCTGAATCATTCATGTTCAAACCAAGCAAGTCCTTCTTCACTGTCAAGGGGCCGAAGGCTATGTCGCGGAGCGAGTTCAAGGGCCGGCTGGCGAAGCGCGGTACAGAGCTCATATGCGTCTCGTTTTCTGCTCCGGAGCTGGTGGAAGACACCTTAGTCCCCCAAATAGTCAAGAGCCTGGAGTCTTTAGTCCACGCGTGCCAGCACGCAGGGTTCAGGGTCCTTAAGAGCGGGCATTGGACTGATGGGTCAAAGGTGGCGATGCTACTGGAATTTGAAGTCTGGGAGCTGCCGAAGGTCATGAAGAAGAGCGGCCCTTTCTTCGATTCAAAGGTTGCTGACATGCGCAGCTTTGTCGAGGCGAACAAGGGGAAGGCAATATCAGGGCTTTACATCGAGGGCGACCAGTGGGCGATAGATGTCAAACGGGAGCACCGACGTGCTGAGGACTTGATAAGGGCGCAGCTGAAAGACCCAAAGGGCTTCGGCAGGAACCTACGCGACGTGAAGCGCTTCGCAGTCAGGGTCAAGGCCGAGATACTTAGTATAAAGGATAAAGGCTTTTGGGAGTTTATGAACGAATTCTGAATGGCACCGAAGAAAAAAACGGATGTGAAGAAGTCTAAGGAGATCCCAGTTAAAGCCAAGAAGAAGGCTCCGGAAAAGGAGAGCGAAACAGTATTAGACAGCGAGTTCTGGAGGGAGCTTGACTCTGAATATAGCTTCGATTCGGATACGGAGGACAATGATAGTGAGGAATGTGGCTATTGCGGGTGATTTATTAAGCTAATGTGTTAATGAGATAAGATGGATCGCAAAAGGAAGATAATAATAGGTTATGGAGTTCTAGCAATCCTATTTGTGGCTTTGGCGATACTTGTGGTGCCGATGGGATACCAAAGGGAATATGACTATACTAATGCTAAAACAGATGAGGCAATATGTCGAGCTATTGTATGTGAAAGTGATCAAAAATGTATCACCGGATGTGGAACTAGTGCTAAATGTGTTGGAGCAACGCCAATTGGCAACACCATGATTCCAGGCAATTGCGAGCCCAGTGAGACGAATGTGTCGCCAGAGCGAACATACTATACTACTACTTACTTCTGCCTTGACACTTATCTTGGCGTCCTCATGCTCTTATCATCCCCCTTATGGATTGCAACGTTATTAGTCTCCACGACTATCTTCCTGAAACGCAGAAAGTTACTTATAGGATTGTTGATACTGTTACTGTCGATAACATTCATAGTAGCAATGATGATTTTCATGCAAGCTGAATCCAAAAAGCCCGCAATCTACCTCTATCCTGAAGAGACCATGCCAGTTTCCGTCGAGGTAATCCCCGACGCCTGGTTTACGAAGACTATTCCAGCGATTTCCAACAATCGTTGGGACGTGATAGCGCACCCATCGGGCGAAATCGAATTTGAGGGAGCGATATATCCCTACCTCTTTTACGAGTCGATAACTTACCAAAACCACGACCCGCCGAAAGGCTGGTCTGTGCCAAAAGCAGACGTCGTCGGCTGGTTCAACGAGTACCTGCCGAAGATGGGCTTGAACGAGCAGGAGACCAAGGACTTCGTCGACTATTGGAGCGTAAATCTGCCGAACGCTAACTACTACACAATACGCATGGTCAACCCGCAGGACTACGACCGCAGCGCGCACCTGACGATAACTCCTACGCCAGATACATTAATCAGGGTGATACTGAGGATAGACCCAACAGACCAGCAGGCTCAGATAGAAGAGCCCCTGTTAGTAACGCCCGTAAGGGAGGGCTTCACTGCGGTCGAGTGGGGAGTCTTGTTCGCATAATGCTACTTTTATGCTAATGAAATAACAGAATGGATCGCAAGAAAAAACTATTAGCAGGATACGGAATTCTATTAGCCTTGTTTGTGGTTTTAGCATACCTTGCGGTGCCGATGGGATATAAGACGGAGTATGAATATAGCCATGCTACGCCTAACAGAATGCTTTGTGAACTTAGGG